>Ga0315291_10007904_pt1 | contig 13094 bp, 11 predicted proteins | sample YL17G12_20_MG_FD_203070 | JGI IMG/M metagenome (GOLD analysis project Ga0315291, IMG submission 203070) | Sediment microbial communities from Yellowstone Lake, YNP, Wyoming, USA - YL17G12_20 | ecosystem: Environmental > Aquatic > Freshwater > Lake > Sediment | place: USA: Wyoming | collected... | reverse complement strand
AGGACTGTCCGATCCGCGTTCATCCGTCCCATCCGCGTTTGTCCGCGTTCCAGCCTCCCTACCCGGGGGCGTCCCATGCCAGACGTCCCTCGCAAGTCGCCCCCAAGACTGTCCGATCCGCGTTCATCCGTCCCATCCGCGTTTATCCGCGTTCCAGCCTCCCTACCCGGGGGCGTCCCATGCCAGACGTCCCTCGCAAGTCGCCCCCAAGACTGTCCGATCCGCGTTCATCCGTCCCATCCGTGTGTGTCCGCGTTCCAGCCTCCGATCTCGGGCGAACGGGTCGCACCAGGCGCGGTTGGCCCGCTTACCCACTAACCGAGCAAATACACCTCCGCAAAGCGTCATTCAGGTCTTCGCGGGTGCGCTGCTCCGCTCTCGCAAAGCACAAGGATCCGTCGCAAAGAAAAGACGTCGGTTGGTCCTCATCAAACTCCAACGTCACGGCCACATCAACGTACTTCTCTCCATCATCCGCTGTGTGCCAGAGTTGCCACATCCCGACACCATGACGCTCAACCTGACTATCCGGAAAAGCCCAGCGGGTCAGTTGCTCCAAGGCCTTCGTGACCATTCCATCGTATTGGTTCGCAACTTCTGCTTGTTGGCGCTGCAACTGCGCCTGCTTTTGCTGTTTCTCGGTTTCTCGCTCTTCACGGCTTTTGCCTCCGAATAGACCGCTCATAGGATGACCTCCTTTGCTAATCCATCTTCTGCTCGGAACGGGATAGTCGTTCTCACATATCAACCCTCGGTGCAGAGGCGGCAGCACCTTCCCCTGGCGTGCGACGGGTCATCAATCGTCACATAGTGGCAGTGTACTGCTATCTTGTGTACAAGTCAATGCCCAATTCGCCAGGTGGCCTGGCGGCAGAACTTACTGGCCCTGCCAACTTCTGCTAGTGGCAGTGTACTGCTATCTTGTGCACAAGTCAATGCCCAATTCGCCAGGTGGCCTGGCGGCAGAACTTACTGGCCCTGCCAACTTCTGCTACACAAGCCACCCATTACCTTCTTACCACTGACGCTCGTGGCCCCCGTCCTCGGGGGCGTCCCATGCCAGACGACCCTCGCAAGTCGCCCCCAGGACCGTCCCATCCGCGTTTGTCCGCGTTCCAGCCTCCCTACCGGGGGCGTCCCATGCCAGACGACACTCGCAAATCGCCCCCAGGACCGTCCCATCCGCGTTCATCCGTCCCATCCGCGTTTGTCCGCGTTCCAGCCTCCCTACCGGGGGCGTCCCATGCCAGACGACGCTTCGGAATGTTCCATGGCGGGCCGATGTGGTGTATAATCTCACCGCATAGAAGACAGATTCGATCCAGGCAGAGGCGGTTGGAGGGAACGATGTTCACATGCCAACTTCTCCACCGAGACGTACGCCTACGTGGTGTTTGCCGGCAGGTTCTTAAGTATCTCAAGGGCGATAGGCAGGCGCGGGTAGATGCACAGCAGCACGCGCTTTCCGTAGGGGTTCCGGAGAGCCAACTCGATTGGGGAGAGTAAGTGCGTCCAGTGGGCGAGTTCGCGCTGTCAGCAAGTCTCCATTCTCCATTCATCAGGCTGTAGGCTGACAGGGAACATGGGGTATTGATGGCCATCCGGGAGATCCAGGCCAAAGTGCTGCTCGCGCACGTCAGGCAACCCGATCCCTGGTTCGGCCTCCGCTACAACGTGAACCTGTACCGGGGCTGCCAGCATCGCTGCATCTACTGCGACTCGCGCAGCGAGTGCTACCAGATCGAGCACTTTGACCGCGAGGTGCTGGTCAAGGCCAACGCGGTCGAACTGCTCCAGAAAGAACTGGCCCGCAAGCGCGTCGTGGGCACCATCGGCCTGGGTTCGATGAACGACCCCTACATGCCGCTGGAGGCGCAACTGAACCTGACCGGGCGGGCGCTCCAGGTGATCGCTCGCTTTGGCTTCCCGGTGCACGTCATCACCAAGAGCGACCTGGTGCTCAAGGACCTGGACGCGCTATGCGAGATCAACCGCACCTACGCGGCGGTCAGTTTCACCGTCACGGCCGCCGATGACGACCTGGCGAAGAAGGTAGAGCCGAACGCGCCGCTCGTCTCGGCCCGCTTTCGCGCGATGCAGGTGCTGGCGGAACACGGCCTCCACACGGGGCTCACCATGATGCCGGTGCTGCCCTTCATCGAGGACAACGAGGAGAATATCCGCCGGATTGTGGAGCAGGCCCACGCGCACGGGGCGGCGTACATCATCCCCAGTTTCGGCGTGACGCTGCGCGACCGCCAGCGCGCTTACTACTACGAGCGGCTGGACGAGTCGTTCCCCGGCTTGAGGCAGAAGTACGAGCGCGCCTACGGCGACCGGTATCACTGCCCGGTGCCGGATGCCGAGAGGCTGGCGAAGGTGTTCGACGACCTGTGCAGCCAGTACGGCATCGCCACGTACATGACGCCATACCAGCCCGGCACAGCGACGCAGTTGAGCCTGTTTTGATGCCGGCAGCGGCGCGCCCTTCTCCTGCCCCTTTTTGCTCTCACAGGGAGACGAATTCCAATCTTTCGTTCACCGTCCGTATACCAGTCTCGGTTATACTGTTGGTTGAAGCTGCAATAGCCTGACCCACCTCATCGTGCGCGCGCCGAGGAGGGCATCGTAGACAACACAGAGCCGACCCCCTGCCATCACGCATTTGGGCGGGCGGCTCTGTTTCTATAGGAATGGGGTGGCCTGTTTGAGTCTTCCAGGGGCTTGTCCCCAATGTGTGACGGTCTCAGGAGGTGGCTTGCTCACCGTCGCCCACCGTGCTACAATTCGCTCCAGCGGCCGGGCGATGAAAGCAAGGCCAGGCGCCCCAGGAGATGGAGACATGCCACTGAAGGTCTATCACGTGGAAGGCGTCCGCCACTGCGCGGTGGTCTTCGCCGCTTCGCCCGAGGAGGCCGTCGCGCAAGCGGTCGAACGTAGCCTCGTGGGTGATTGGGAAGGGCCCGACGCCGTCGAGGTACCTCCTCCCCCCGGTTACTACCTGGCGTACGATCCGTACCTCGCAGCAGAGCAGCCAGCGCTGCCGTTGTCGCTCGACGATTCAGAGTCAGAGAGGCCCCACACGGTCACCCGATCCGGTGTCAAGGTCTACGACGACTGGCACGACAACATCGTCGTGGACGCCGACGCGCCTCCCCTGGCCTGGAAAGCCGACCGGGATACCTTCGGGGCAAACACGTCCGTCCCCAACCACCCCCGCCTGGCCAGCGAGAACAGCGAGGATGCTCTCTCCTGGAACCTGTTCCGCACCCTGGAGCGCAGCGGTCACCTGGATGTGGTCGCCCGCGCGCTGGGGCTAGAAGACGAGTTCCAGGTGCTCTACTGGTATCGGCCTTGGGACAGTGCCAGGCCGCTGCTGGAGATCAAGCTGGCGCTGGACCGGGTGGAGCCGTGGGGGAAGGTCGGCGGGCGCTACCAGACCGAGACCGACGTTATTCTCAAGGGCCGGCGCTACCTGGTGATGGTCGAGTGCAAACTGGGCAAGCCGGGTACCCACGTGCACGCCTGGGAGCGAGGGAGCAAGGGCCACATCCCGCCGACCTACGAGGAGCCGTTGCGCAGGCTGCTGGCGGATATGAAGGGCTGGGAAGCAACGATGCGGCGCTTCTACCAGTTGCTGCGCCACCTGGTACTGGCGAACGAGCTGTGCCGGCCGGGCGGATGGTCGCTGGAGCCGCACCTGCTGGCGATCGCGAATGCGCTCAACGTCAACCGGGATGGGAAGCCTCACGCCGTCGAGTTCGAGGCCTTCCAGCGCGCATTGCAGTTGTCAGCGGAGCAGACGCATCTGCTGACGTGGCAGAAACTGCTGGCCCACGCCGAGGCGACATTCGATCCCGGCGTGCGGCCCCTGCTGGCCCACGCCCGTCGGCTGCGGTATCTCCAGCCGGCCAAGGATCAGGCCGACCAAGCTCCGTGAGGGCCTGTTCAGGGGGTTGCGGTGATGAGCACTCCTCCTGCTGGCCCGGTAGGGCCCCCGCCTTGCCTGATTTGCAAATTGTGATACAATCTCCATAGGACAAGGAAGCCTCACAGTCCCCAAGGGCTCGAGGCTTGGCCAAGACGGGAGTGCGCTCTCCCCCCATGGCCTGTCCCCGGTCAAGGTGCAGTGGACGATCTGTTGATATGAACGGCAGGACGAACGATATGTCCTTCGATACAGTCCTCATTGTTGGCCTCTACGTTGCCTGCGAATTGATCGCTAACACCACCGCTGGCAAGCCGGTGGCTCTCCCAGGGGGCATCACCGTACCTGCGGCGGTCTTCATCTATGCCCTCACCTTCACCCTCATTGACCTGGTCAACGACCGGCTCGGGAAGCAGGGGGCGCGGTACGTCGTCTACGCCGCCTTTCTGACCAACCTGTTGCTGGCTGCCTATATCCAGTTCGCCATCTGGCTCCCGCCTGCACCATTCTACGGGGAGAAGGCGCAAGCGGCCTTTGCCGGGGTGTTGGGCTCGACCTGGCGCATCGTGACGGCCAGCCTGATCGCCTACCTGGTCAGCACGCTGATTGACGTGCAGGTGTTTGCCTGGTGGCGGGAACGCATCGGGCGGTACCGCTGGGCACGGGTGCTGGTCAGCAACGCCGTATCCACACTGATTGACAGTGCCGTGTTTATCACGATTGCCTTCCTGGGTGTGATGCCTGTCCTGCCATTGATTGCCGGCCAGTATTTGGTGAAGATGGCAGTGACGCTGGTCAGCATTCCATTGATCTATGCGGTGAGGATGCGCCGGGAGCCGGCGATAACCTGATTCATAATGGCACGGTGCCTGATCCTGAGTTGTACCCAGGCCAAGCGGAGCGATGCCGGATTCCTACCCGCACTGGAGCGGTACGAGGGGCCGCCCTTCCGCGTCGTGCGCCGGTTCCTGGCGCAGGCGGACCCGCTTTTGCGCGACGTGGCCATCTACGTGCTCTCTGCCCGCTATGGCCTGATTGCGGGCCATACGCCTATCGAGGACTATGACCGGCGGATGACGCCGGCGCGGGCGGTGGAGTTGCGCTCTGAAGTGTTCGCCCGGCTGCAGGAGATTCTGAGTGGGGGATATGCGGAGATTTTCCTTTCGCTTGGCGGGGTGTACCTGCAGGCCCTGGAGGGCTTTCAGGCTGATGTGCCGGCTGGCACAGCAGTGATCATATCCAGGGCCACCGCAGGCAGGCGCCTGACCGAGTTGAAGCGATGGCTATACCGTCTGCCGGAAGGGGACGCGCTATCGGACCCGCCGGAACGAGCAGTGCGCATGACCGGCCGTGCGACACTGAAGGGACGACCGATCGAAATGTCCTCCGGAAGGGCGTTGGCACTGGCTCGACGGGCGTTAGCGGAAAGATGGGGCGTTCCGCACAATTTCCGTGACTGGTACGCGGTAGTGGATGGAGAGAGGGTCAGCACCAAGTGGCTGGCGAGCCTGCTTTCAGGGCTGGACGTGTCCGAGTTCCAGGCCTCTGAGGCCCGGCGGGTGTTGAGGCAACTGGGGATCGCGGTGTATCACGATGGTTGAGCAGGTTGTCCAGGCGGTAAGAATGGAACCGGCTGCTGCCGCATAGCGGTAGCAGCCGGTTTTTCTTTCGTTTGTTCTCTTTTGCGAACACAAGCATTATGGTACCACGACCAATCCCGAAACGGCTCGGGGAGAAACTCCGGGCCATCCGAGAACACAAGCATTGGACGCTGGACCAGATGGCGGAGGCAGTGGGGAAGGCGGGGGTCTCACGGCGCACCCGCGTCTACGAGTGGGAAGTGGGCACCCGGCAGCCTGACCTGCTCACTCTGCTGACCTATGCACGGCTGGTGGGCGTTTCGACGGACGTGCTGATTGACGACGGCCTTGAGTTGCATCTGGAGAGTACGGGGAGATGGCGATAGACATTCCCCGGGGCGTGCGGTCGAGCAGCGTCCTGGGCCAGCGCCTGGGCAACCTCCAACTGACCGACCGGCGGCCGCTGGCCGCCGGCGAGGTGTTTGCCACGACGGTCCGTCGCTTCAAGGGCCTGGAACGGCCGGCGATTGTGTTGTGCGAGGTAGACGGACAGATGTCACCCGAAGATATCGAAGTGTTGATGTACGTGGGCACATCCCGCGCCAAGACCTACCTGGTGGTGCTGTTGGACCAGAGCGCACCGGCCACCGTACATCAGGCACTATCACATTGAGGAGTAGAAGCAGATGGCACAACAACTCGACGACCGCCCCCAACAGGCCAGGCAATGCTACGAGGGCGGGAACTATGAGGAGGCCGGCAGGCTCTACCATCAACTGTGGGATGAACGTGGCGATGCGTTCTCCGGCGGACGCTACGCCTGCTGCCTGCGCAAGTGCGGGCATGCCCAGGCCGCGCTCTCTGTGGCGCGCCAGGTTGCCGAGAAGCACCCGGGCGACATCTACGTCCGCCGCGAAGTCATCTGGGCCTTGTACGACGCCGAGTTCAAGCCAGCCAAAGAGCGTGGTGATCTGGGCGCGTTGATCCGTATCGGACAGCAAATCGTGGACCTGACCGACGACGAACTGCCGGTGAACCTGGTTTCGTTCGCTGTGATCGGTCTGGCCAAAGACAAGATGAAGTGGGACGTAGTGTCGGCCTGGTGTGACCACGTGGATCGGCAGAAACTGAGCGCCGAACCGCGCGAGATGGACGGCCGGCGCGTCATCTCGGAGCGCGAGCAGTGGTACTTTGCCAAGGTCAAGAGCCTGGTCCAACTCAAGCAGTGGGAGCAGGCCCGAAGCCTGGCAATGGAAGCCCTGCAAGCCTTCCCCCGCAAGCGCGACTTTGCCCGCTGGGCGGCGCAGGCGCTGGCCGGGCAAGGCCACGTCCCGGAGGCCATTGCCGAGTTGGAAACGCTGGCGCAAACCGGCCAACCAGAGTGGTATCTGCTGAACGACCTGGCCGAACTAAAGAAGCAAAGCGGGCAATCCGAAGAAGCATACTGCATCGCCTGCCAGGCGGCGCTGGCCTTTGGGGAAGACAAGGCCAAAGTGGGCCTGTTTGTGCTGATCGGTCAAATTGCGCTTGAACTCCAGCAGTTCGAGGTAGCAGCGCGCCACGCTGCGCTTGCGCGGTTGGTGCGAGTCCGCGAAGGATGGTCGGTTTCAGGTGAAGTCGGGCGGCTGGAATCAAAAGCGCGCACAGCCTACGAGCAGGCCGCGGCATCGCCGCTCAACTTGCCGGACGAAATCCCGGCCCTGGCTGCGCTGTGCCGAAAAGATTGGGAGCGGGCCGTCCCGCCGGAACTCCGCCCACAGCCCAAAGAGAAGCGGACGCCGCGTCCCCGGCCTGAAACGGATGGGGCGCTTCATACTGGCCGGATTAAGATGTACAATGCCGACAAAGGCTTCGGTTTCATCACTGCTGACGACGGAACGGGCGATATTTTCTTCCACATCTCAAGTGTGCGAGGTATCGAGTCCCCTGCTCCAGAGATGGCGGTACAGTACCAGGTGGGCGAGGGGCGCAAAGGTCCCGCAGCCGTGAACGTGCGAGCAGCACCAAGAGAGAAATGACGAGCAAGACGCGCCTGGATGAACTGAAAACCTGGATCCAAAGTCAAGGCTGGCGCTGGCAGCCGGGTAAGCCGATCCAGTACGGCGAACAGATTGTCGTCACGGACGGCAAACACCAGGCGCTGGTCAACTTTTATTTCAAGCGGGGCAGTTTGGTGCCGGGCGGAACGGATTCACCGCTCAGGGTCGCGCTGACCGCCTGGATCAACGGTGAGCCATCGCCATCCGCGCCTTTGCCCGGCGATGATTCGCCATCGCCAGCGACCACTCGTTTGGACGCACTCGAGCAGTTTATTCACGAGCAGGGCTGGAACTGGGGACCGGGCGCGGACATTCCGTATGGCGAGCAAATCGTCGTCTCTGACAGCAGCACGATGGCGCTGGTCAACTTTTGGCCGAAGCGTGGCAAGATGGATGTGCAGGGCGCAGACTCGCCTCTCAAAACCGCCCTGCGGATGTGGGTGAACGAAGAGCAGAGTGTTACCGAGGGACATTCGACGCCCATCACCGGCCCGCATATCGGTGGCCCACACGTGGGCATGGACGAGTCGGGCAAGGGCGATTGGTTCGGCCCGTTGGTCGTGGCAGCGGCTTACGTGAATGAGCAAACGGCAGCGGCGCTGCGCAGAGTGGGTGTGCGAGATAGCAAAGAACTCGATTCGGCCTCCATCCAGCGCATTGCGGCCCAGATTGAGCGCGTTGTTCCGCCCAATCACCGCCACGTCTGGGCTATCGAGCCAGATACCTACAACCGGCTGTATGCCGAACACCACAATATCAACTTGCTGTTGGCCGACGCTTACGCGCAGGTGGCAGAAAAGGTCTGGCCTTTGGTGCAGGCCCAGGCGATCGTGTGCGATCAATTCTCGCAGCGTGCGGACCGCCTGGAAAGCGCCTTCACAGCCAGGGGGCTACCTTGTCCCGTTCAGCAGCATCACGCGGAATCGGCCAGTATCGCAGTGGCGGCGGCGTCCATTCTGGCGAGCGCGGCCTTCGGTGAGGTGCTGGCCCAGTTGGGTCGAATGGCCGGGCTTGGCGCACCGCTGCCCAGGGGGGCATCTGACGTGGAAGTCCTGGATGCCGCTGCCCGGCGCATTCTTGAAACCCAGGGGCCGGAGGCGTTGGGACGCTACGCCAAACTGAACTTTAAGCCGATCCAGGCATTACTGGGCAAGGGGGCGACTGCGGCGGCGATTCCCCGACCAGGAGTTCAGCCCCGGCCCGGCCCGCCGGTGACGATTCGACGTGAGACCTGGGAAGTGCAATATCACCCCAGCGGCTTCTGGCGTTTCAGATTTGCTGATGGCGGGATTCTGGACTGGTACGAGGACACGACGGGGAAACTGGATGTACGGGGCAAGGCTTCTGCCCATTCATACCAGATATTGGTAGAGAAGGCTAATGGTAAGGTTTGGCGGGGTGATCTGGAAGCCCTCAAGAGAAGTGTCAACAACCACATTCCTCGTGTCAGCGAAGTCAGCATCCCCAGCATCCTGGGCGTAGGCTGGCGACGGACCGACACCATCTTGGGGGCGCGCTTCGACTTTACCGACGGCGGTGTGCTGAACTATTATCGCGGCAAAGACACACGGCTCATCCAGGGTACGCCGTCTGTATTGACTCAGGCTGCGCTGGGAGGCTTGCCTTCGCCCTTTTGGGATGGGCTGGACGAGTTGACCGATACACTGAACCGCCTGTTCCCCGATTGGCGACTTGGGGAGCAACTGCGATCCGACGAGGCAGAGATGACCGCAGCAGAAAGTTGGTCACCACGGGATGATGCTGTTGCCTGGCAGACCTTGTGGCCAAAGGAACTTGACTTGCGCCCGGCAGCCAATAAAAAATCCCCTTGCCAGCGAGCGATGGTGGAGGATTGGGCGTCGGTGTTGCGCCATCATCAGGACAAGCGTCACTTGTTGGCCCATGCGCCTACCGGGTTGGGCAAGACGCTGGCGGCTTTGGCGCCCGCTTTGGCCTGGGTTGCCGAGGCTCCCGACCGGCGACGGGTGTACTATCTGGTGAACCGCATCGCGCAGCATGAGAACCCGCTACGTGAACTGCGGGGCAGCCTGGCAGCGCGGTTCGAGGCACAGACAGGCCAACCGCTGCGCGTGGTAGACCTGGTGAGCCGAGACTTGCTATGTGACCATCCCCAGGCGCGCCCGCTGCCGCAATCCTGCAAAGATGCCCGCGATGCTGCGCGCTTCGACCTGCTTCCTGGTGGTGTCGCTTCCTGGCGCGAGGTCAAAGCGCGCCTGGCAGGCCGCGCCTGCCCCTATCACACGTTGCAGGGATTGATGGCCCAGGCGCACATGGTCATCGCCGACTACTGGTGGCTGTTTTCGCTGTGGGCGCAGGAAACTGGTGTAACGGAACAGGCCGGATTTTCGCAAACAGATAGCATTCTCATCGTAGACGAGGCGCACAACCTGGCAGCGCGGGTGCGCTCTTACCTCGACGTGGATGAAACCGCCGCGCGCGTCACGGAAAGCGTAAAGAAAGTCTCGCCCGGTGTGCGGTGCTGCCTGACGCCGGTTGTTGATGTAGTGAGCAAGTCTGTTCCAGAAGCGGGAGTGTCGCCTTCTGTGTTTTTGCGCCTGGCCGGCGGGGTCAAGGCGGCCCAGGCGGCATTGGTCGAAATAGCGAACGATAGGCCAGGTGACGCCGGCATACCCATTCCAGAACGCATTCTGCGTCTGCTGCTACAGCCGGACGAAGCCGTCGTCATCTACCGGACGGAGGATTTCATCACTGGCGAACCCCGGCTGGTCTTCCGCTGGGTGGATCCGACGCCGGTGATGCAGGCTGGATATACGCGCGTCTGCGCCAGTCTGAGCATGTCCGGCACGCTGGCGGCCCCAACGGACAACGACGCTGAACTCCGTTACCAGGCTCCGCTCCTGGGACTGCCGGAGCGGGCCACGCTGACCTGCAAGTACGCTTCGCCGTTCCCGTCGCGCAATCAACGCTGGATTTACAACACCGACACTTACGGCACGTACAAAGAGCGTGGCAATTACCTGACCGACTACACCAGACACATCGTCAACGTTGGTCAGGCTACCCCCGGCGTGACGGCAGTCTTTTTCAGCAGTTACGCCTTCTTGGAACAGGTACGCACCTCAGTTACCAATCCTGGTGAGCAGGTGTTGATCGTCGTCGAAAAGCGCACAGACGCCGAGGACTCTGATGCCCCCAGCAATCTGGGCGAATACGAACAGCGGTTGCGCACGCTGGTGGATCAGTACGGGCGGGCCTATCTCTTTGCCGTCTACCAGGGCAAACTCTCGGAAGGCGCAGACTTCCAGGGCAATCTGCTCAAATCGGTCATCTGTGTTTCGATCCCGATGGAATACCCGTCGCTGTTCCACCAGCGGCTCGAAGCACGGTACGCCGCGCACTTTGCGGCGATTGCCGAAGACCTGGGGGATGACGTCCAGGCCAAGTCGCGTGAGTATGCCCTGGATCGGCTATCGCTCTCATTGGTGTTGCAGGCTTGTGGGCGCGGGATTCGCAGCGAGAGCGACCGCTGCACCTTTGTACTGCTGGACCGGCGCTACCACGACTACGGCTGGCGGTGCTTTTTGGAGCCGCGGCCGTACAACCTGCGGCGACCCGAACAGGCGGTAGCAGGCTTTTGTGGAGCGAGAAAGGCTACCGTAAACGACCGCTGGGACGAGGCGCTGACCAAGGCGATACAAGACAATCCTGTGGAGCCGAGCGGATGACTCGAACACGGTGGTTGGGGAGAAAACAAAAACGGAACTCCCAGGCCGGCGCGTTTCGGCTCATCGCCGGGGAGAGCAGATAGACTGCCTTCCTGCCTGACCTGGACTTACGCCCCATTGCGGCTATATTTTAGCACAAGTTGTCTCGGAATGCAAATCGAGTCGAAGTTTGCAGAGGTGCACAGATGGATGATCCTTGGTCAGCATTTGAGAACGGCGTCACACGGTTATTGGAGCAGATGGGCCGTGAGCACACCCGTTATGCAGACGTACTGACGCTTCAATCTCGTTTACTGGAGAATATCTCCGCAACTCGCACCTACGGCGATACTGAGACCCGCCGCGCCGAGCGAGCACAGATTGTAGAAGCGTTGGACCAGTTGTCAGTGGAGGCTGTCGGAAGGAGCTTCAATGAATGGTGTGAAATATCCCCGGGTGAAGAATTTGTACGAGATGGCTTGGATTTCCCTCCACCACCACTATCTCCCAGAAGGAGACAACCAATGAGAAATAGACGATTGGCGTTCGCCTTTGTTGTATCTACCGTGCTTTCCCTGTTGGTTGGCCTTCTCTCCAACCTGGCTGCTACCTATATGGCTCCTAGCCTGGTCGGTCAGTCCTGGCTGATATATGGGGCCCTTATCGCGACTTTTGCCATTGCGTTGCCAGTGTCCATTTACCTCTTCCTACGCGGATTGCCTGAGACTAAGACTATGGCGGCGACGCCTGTCGTTACACAGCCATCAGTGCGTGAAACTGTCCCTCTGCCTGTGTCCTCAGAATCTGGAAAGATGTCCAGTCTGCCCAGCAAGCCCTATCGTGAGTTGGTCGGCCGTGACATACTGATGGGAGAGATAATGGCTGCTCTGCGTGACCCTGCTGGCAAGTGGATCGTGGCTATAGATGGTATGGGGGGTATCGGCAAGACGGCTGTGGCCCGTGAGGTGGTTGATTGCTGCCTGGCCGAGCGCCTGTTCGATGTGGCAGTATGGGAGCCGGCGCCGAGGGAGCAACCCGGCCTTGAGGATCGGGGTAAAGGAAAAGGGACGCTAACCTATGAAACCACTCTTGATGCCATCGCCCGCCAGTTGGGCGCGTTAGGTGTGCTCCGGTTAAAGGGAACAGAGAAGGAAACTCGTGTCCGAGCTTTGCTACAGATGCAGCGGGTGTTGGTAGTGTTGGACAACCTGGAGACGGCGAAAGAGTCTCAGAACGAGATTGCCCGCCGATTGCATTCCCTGCTCAATCCCAGCAAGGCGCTGCTAACCAGCCGTCACCGCTTTGAGGGTGATCTTTACGCCATCCATCTAACCGGTCTGGACGAAGATGGCGCCCTACGCTATATCCGGCAGGAGGCGAGAGACAAAGGTATTGATCGAGTGACCGGAGCAGAGATAGGAGAGCTGAAGGAAATCGCTCAATCCACTGGCGGCTCTCCCCTGGCCCTGAAGCTGGTTGTTGGGCAGCTTGGTTACTTGCCACTGGAGAGAGTGCTTGGTCAACTACGTGAGGTGCGATTGCCGGAGCGCGACAGTGATGAGGACGATTACGTCCGCTTTTATAAAGGCATCTTCTTCCCATCGTGGCAGCTACTCTCAGACAATGGCAAGAAGTTACTGATTTCGATGGCTCATTTCGCGCCGGGTGTCGGCGGCACATTTGAAGCAGTCAAAGCTACTAGCGATCTGGCCGATGGTGTACTCACTGATGGCATTAAGAAGGTATCGGGTAACTTGACATTATGTAAACTTAACAACTGAATCCACCTGCGGGGATTGGGCAAAAAGCCCCCATCGCTGTACCATTCTACCAAGTATCAAGTCAGTAGAAAGGAGACAGC
>Ga0315291_10007903_pt1 | contig 13095 bp, 13 predicted proteins | sample YL17G12_20_MG_FD_203070 | JGI IMG/M metagenome (GOLD analysis project Ga0315291, IMG submission 203070) | Sediment microbial communities from Yellowstone Lake, YNP, Wyoming, USA - YL17G12_20 | ecosystem: Environmental > Aquatic > Freshwater > Lake > Sediment | place: USA: Wyoming | collected... | reverse complement strand
CCACTTGGTTTTCCATTGTTGTGCCCCCTGTTCTCCTTTCTTTCTACGAGACCTGCACGCCGTCGCCATGAGAGATGCTCTGACGAACCGGTATGGCGAAGACGGTCTTGTTGCGCAGGTCCCCCTGTACCTTGTCTCTGACGCAGGCCACAAACCGATCCACGATCCACCAGTAGTGCTCGGGAGGCATGCGCTCCTTAGGCATGTCCGGCACTTCGTTGAGAGCATCGATGACCCAATCCTGGCCTCTGTTGTCCACGCACCATTCCACCACGTTGATGTCCATGTCCAGACACGAGTTCAGCCGCACAATCTGTTCCTCAATCCTGGCCCTGGTGCCCCCGGTGTCCCTGGCATCCGTGTAGAGATACTCCCCCAGACCCTGCGGCCGGGGTATCCATCTGACGAACAGCACATCCCTCTTATCGATGCAGAATACGCGAAAGTACTGATCGTAGCGCACCTTCTGCTGCACCAGCCAGATGCGGCCGGCGCCGGCGGCATACCGCTCCTTCAACTCGGTCAGCGTGTTGAGCTCATAGACGTCCACCCAGGCATAGCCATACACCGGCTTCAAGATGCAGGGGAAGCCCACCTCATCCGCGACCCTTTCCCAATTCGGCTCAGCCACAACACCAGGAGGGTCCTCACGGAGCGCCGGATCCGGCAAAACGATGGACTTCGGAGAAGATATTTCCAAGGCCTGGCACACCTTGGCTTCCACCAGCTTGCTATTGACTGAAGCGGCAAAGGGATTGTTGATGACATAAGTCCCATCGAGGGACATGTTCTTGACCATCTCCTTCAGATAGGTGTAGCGGAAGCTCATCCGGTCCACCACGACTTTGTAGTCGCTGGAGATGGGAGCCGGCCTATCAGCAAAGGAGAGGAACTCCACCGGCAGGTCGTTCAATCTCGACGCCACGTCAATGACAAAGGGGTCGTTCTTCAGTTCCAGGATGCCTATCTTGTTCGACTTCATAGCGGCTGGCCGCAGACCTCAATTCGGCCCAAGTATAGCATAATCATGTGTCGCCTGCGCATGATCGATGGCCGCAGGATCGCTCACAATACCGCGCCCGTGCCCTTGTCCCAGGATGACCGGGGATGTAATATCAGAACGTGAAGCGAGATGAACGGCAGCACCTGTAGATGAGATACCTTCTCAGAATATCTGCTATCCCGCTGCCCATCCGGCTGGCGGTCATCAGCTTCCTCTTCAGCCTCTCGGTGCAATCCTCCAGCATTTTCCAGTCGCTCTACGCCGACAGCCTGGGAGCATCGAAATTCCACGTAGGCCTGATCGGCTCATCATACGGCATAGCCTACTTCGTCTCCTCCTTCGTATTCGGCAGACAGTCAGACCGGCGCGGCCGTCTCACGTTCATCCGCCTGGGACTGGCGCTGGGGGCCGCGGCCTATGTTCTCCAGATTGCCGCCATAAACCCCGTGACCTTGCTGGCCATCAGGGCCTTCGTTGGCTTCTGCCTGGGCATATCCTCAGCGGCCATCATGGCCTATGTGTACGAGGCTGAGGGTCAGGTGGGTCGCTTCGCGTCATACGGATCGCTGGGGTGGCTCTTCGGGTGCCTGGCCGCCGCTGTTGCCGCCGCCATCACCGGCGCCACAAAGTCATCTGCCACCTACTACGCTCTCTTCGCCGTCAGCGGTACAGCTTCGGCTCTGGCTTTCCTCATATCTTTCACTCTCAAAGAAGATAGGGGCAAGAGCCTGCAGGTACCCCTCTTCCCCCTATCCCTCATTCGCGACAACGGTCGGGTGTACATCCCTTTCTTCCTCCGCTGTCTGGGCTCCAGCGCGGTCTGGGCCGTATTCCCCCTGTTCCTGGTTAGCATCGGTACCAGCAAGCTCTGGGTGGCCCTTTTGGATGCCATCAACATGGGCTTGCAGTTCATATTCATGCGCTACGTCGAACGTTTCAATAGTGCCAAGGTGCTGGCCGTTGGGCTGACGACCTCTGTGATTGTCTTTGCCTCCTACGGGTTGGCTACCCACTACGGGCAATTGATTCCATTCCAGGTTCTCTTGGCCATATCCTGGTCCTGCTTATGGGTAGGCAGCCTGAGCTTCCTGCTGGGCAAGAGCGTGGAGCGCGGCACCGCTGCCGGTCTACTGTATTCCATGACCTACCTTTCGGCCGGCCTAGGGCCTCTCATCGGAGGCTTCGTCTCGGAGACTTGGAGTTTCAGAGCCTTGATGTTCGTGGCCTCCGGACTAACCTTCCTGGGCCTGATACTCTCGCGGGTGCTGCCCGCTAACAAGCAGGTTGTCTCCTCGAAGTAACCACCTGTAGCACCCATCGCGGGGCTGAAGACAGGGGCAAAGCCCACGCTACGGGCTGGACTCTGCATCCGCAACTCCCTCGAGTCCCATATTGCAGAGGGGGAATCAGAGTCTTTCGTTTCTCTCCGTCCCCAACGCATCGATTCCGCGGCCACGACGGAGCGTGGCCCTCCGAGGGCCGACGTCCTATCCCCTCCTGCGGGATGTCTACCCGTCACGGGCAAGCTATGCTTCGCCCGTGCCACCCATCGGGGCGCGCAGAGGGGCTTCGCCCCTCTGCGCTTCTTCATCCCCCAAGAGTGGGGGCTAGGGGATTGACGAGGACTCATTGAGGACTCTATCCCCCTTCATAATGTAATCTACACTTGACATGTAGTCCGTTATATGTTACATTAAGTCATGTGTAGCTTTCCAGAGGGTCAGCGAAGTCAATAGATCAAGAGAAGGAGAACAACCATGCCACCACTGCAGAAGCGAGCCTTGTACGAATTCATTGCTGCCATAACGATGATGGCCGTATTGCTGCCGCTCATATCCTTCGCCGGGATCGGCCTAGAAACGTTGGTCGCGCTGATGATCATTGCAGTGGGGCTAGTCTACTGGGTCCCACGGTATTTGACTCGACCGAAACCGGACCAGCCGGTCATCATGGATGAGAGAGACAAGGCAATACTCAGCAATGTGCCTCGATATCAAAGCATAGGCATCGCTCTCACCATTGTGACTTGGCTTATCATTCTCTCGATCCTCTACGAAGACCAAGGGCAGGTCCCTTTCAGATTCCTTAATCTGATGTGGATCTCGGTCATCACTGCCAATGCCGTGTTCTTCACGGCAGGTGTGATGATCGAGTACTGGCGCGCCAAATCAGGTTTCACTCTGACCGCGAAGTGGGTGGCTGGAATCGTGGTTTTACTTGTTCTCGGCTTTGTAATGGCCTGGACACTCGGACCGAAAGAATCCACAGTCCCGACGTGCCGGATCAAACCACGTTTCACCAGCACCCATACTCAAGTAAACGTGGGTGTTCCCGTTCGGTTCATCGATACGTCTGTAGGAGATGCCAACGCATGGATCTGGAACTTCGGTGACAGTACCTACAGTAACGAGCAGAACCCCACTCACACGTACAGTAGCCCAGGCCAATACACAGTGGAGTTGTGGGTCGGGTGCAGCGGCGGTAGTGGTGTCGACGTCAAGGAGGAGGGCTATATAACGGTGCAGCAGCCTGTGTCACCCTAGGCACAGTGTGCTATATCATCAGAAGGAGGACTGCCATGACACCTCAACAGAAGCGCGCGTGGTACGGGCTGGCGATAGGGATCATCTGGTCGCTGGCCCTGGTGGCCATATTCATCGTCAAGGGAGCAACGGCCTTTGACGAAGATGCCGGAATGAGAGCGACCGCATATCTGCTGTTCATTGCCGGCGTTTTGGCCTACGTTGCGATGCTGTACATCACAGGCTGGAGGATGCGCAGGCAGGGGGTAATCATGGATGAGCGCGACCGGCTGATACTGCGCAAGGTGCCGGTCTATCAGATGTTCGCCGTGCTCTTCACTCTGGCCGGGTGGGCCATCGCTCTGAGCGAAGTCTACCACAACGAGGGGCAGGTTCCGGTGGTATTCACATGGCTGATGTTCTACTCCGCCATCATTGTGAACATCGTCTTCGCCTCGGCCGGCACCCTGATCGCCCACTGGAGAGCCAGATAGCATGGGCAAAGGTGAAGTGACCAACCGGATCCGGCGGCTGCGCTTCGACCACGGCGAGATGACCCAGCAGGATCTGGCCGTCAAGGTCGGCTGCACCCGCCAGACCATCATCGCCCTGGAACAGGGAAAGTACGTGCCGTCGGTCACCCTGGCTTTTCAGATCGCCAGGGCTTTCGGCGTGACGGTCGAGGATGTCTTCCAATACGAGGAGAAAGAGCCAGGAACAACCCCTTGACTCTCCCGTTACGGGAAGGTCTATACTCCTCCAAGTGAAGGCCTTCACTCACAATTGAATACGGAGAGAAGAAATGCTCAAGATCGGCGACTTTTCCAGGCTCAGCCGGGTCTCGGTGAAAGCCCTGCGGTACTACGATGAGATCGGGTTGCTGAAGCCGGTCCAAGTTGACCGCTTCACCGGCTACCGGTATTACTCGGCTGATCAGTTGCCCCGACTCAATCGAATCGTGACTCTGAAAGACCTCGGCCTGTCACTCGAGGAGGTCTCTCAACTTCTGGATGAGAGTCTGACAGCAGACCGGACGATGGCCATCCTGCGCGCCAAGCAGACGGAAATCGAACAGCGGCTGCTGGATGGACAAGGGCAGCTGGCAAAATTGGAGGAGTGGCTGAAAAGAGTGGAGAAGGGGGTCAAGATGCCAGCTTACGAAGTGGTTATCAAGAAAGTGGACCGCCAGACGGTGGTTTCAGTCCGCGATGTGATCCCGACTTACAGCGATGTCGGACGGCTCTTTGGAGAAGCTTTTGGCTATCTCGGCAGCCACGGAGTCAACCCCATCGGTCCGCCGCTGGCGATCTACCACGACGGCGAGTACCGGGAACAGGATGTGGACGCGGAGGTGGCCGTGCCGGTGGCGGGGAAGGTGCCCGGCAACAAGAGAGTCAAGTATCAAGAACTGCCGGCGGTGGCCCAGATGGCCTGTGCTATTCACAAAGGAGACTATAGTGGCATCGGCCAAGCGTACAATGCGGTCATGTCCTGGGTCGACAAGAACGGATACCGCGTCACTGACTGCAACCGCGAAGTCTATCTCCAAGGGCCTGGTCAAGGTGACACGGCATCACACGTGACCGAGATTCAGTTCCCTGTCGAGAAAGCGTAGTGTAACTTCGGGGGCGGGCCGCTCGGCCCGCCCCAACTGTGCCGATTCTGCGTATGTGAAGCGGCAGCGCTCTTCTCAGCCCTCCTTCGCTTTCTTCTGCAGCTCGTAGAGCTTGTTCAGGGCTTCCAGCGGACTAAGGGAGTTGAGATCCAGCTTGAGCAGTTCATCCAAGACGGGCGGCTTCTGACCGAAAAGGGATACCTGAAGGGGAGGTGGTTCCGGCACGCGGGTGCGGCGGCCTTTCCGGCTCTGCGGAATCCTGGGATGATGATCTGCCTCCAGGTCTGACAGCACCTCCTGAGCCCGGTGAATGACCGACCTGGGCAATCCAGCCAGTTGGGCCACATGGATCCCGTAGCTCTTGTCGGCCCCGCCAGGGATGACCTTGCGCAGGAAGACCACTTTGCCTCGCTCCTCGCTCACCGCCACGTTGAAGTTCTTCACGCGGGGCAGGAAGTTGGCCAGATCCACCAGCTCGTGGTAGTGGGTGGCAAAAAGGGTCTTGGCGCCCAGCCTCGGATGACTGTGGATGAACTCCGCCACCGCATGAGCGATGGACAGCCCGTCGTAAGTGCTGGTGCCCCGCCCGATCTCGTCCAGGATGATCAGGGAACGGGGAGTAGCGTTGTTCAGAATATTGGCCGTCTCCACCATTTCCACCATGAAAGTGGACTGGCCCGCCGCCAGATCCTCCTGCGCCCCGATCCGGGTGAAGATGCGATCCACCAGGCCGATGGCGGCCTGATCCGCCGGCACGAAGCTGCCGATCTGGGCCAGGAGGACGATGATGGCCACTTGCCGCAGGTAGGTCGACTTTCCCGACATGTTGGGCCCGGTGAGGATGATGAGCTGCGCATCCTTGTTCGACATGTTGGTATCGTTGGGAATGAAATGCTCGCCGCCAAGGCTGATTTCCACGACCGGATGCCGTCCGGCCGTTATGGACAGCACATCGTCGTCGGACAGCTTTGGACGGCAATAGCTGTGCCGCACCGCCACCTCGGCCAGGCTGCAGAACACGTCCAGATGCGCCAAGGCATCGGCGGTGGCCAGTATCCGCTCTCCCCAGCCACCCACCTGCTGGCAGACCTGGCGGAAGATGGAAGACTCCAGCTCTGCCATCTTCTCCTGCGCATTGAGGACCAGCGATTCGTATTCCTTCAACTCCATAGTGAAGAAACGCTCCGCGCCGGAGAGCGTCTGCTTGCGGATGTAGTCCGCCGGCACTGAGGACATGTTAGCCCGGCTCACCTCGATGTAGTAGCCGAAGACCCTGTTGTAGCCCACTTTGAGGGTCTTGATACCCGTCCGTTCCTTCTCCTGCCGCTCCAGGTTGGCCAGGTATTGCCTGGCATCTTTCGACGCGTTGCGCAGCTGGTCCAGGTCAGCGGAGAAGCCCGGCCTGATGACACCACCATCATCCAGGCTCACCGGAGGATCATCGGCCATCGCCTGAGAAATCAGAGCGGCAACTTCCTCACAAGGCTGGACCTTGGCCGCCAGCCACTCCGGAGCACCAGCCTCGGCCAACACCGCTTTCACCTGGGGAACTACCTCGAGGCTGCGTCGCAGCGCCACCAGTTCCTTGGGGTTGGCATGACCGCCCCTCACCCGGTTGACCAGACGCTCCAGGTCGCCGATCTGACGCAGAAGCCCGATAAGCTGGCCACGGGCGATGTTGTTACCGTGGAACCTTTCCACCGCATCTTGCCGCTCCTCCAACTGAGCCACATCCAGGAGGGGATACCCCAGCCATCTCTTCAGCAGCCTTCCACCCATCGGCGTCCGCGTCAGGTCGATGACCGAAAGGAGCGAACCGGCGACCGTTCCCTGACGGCTGCTCTGGAAGAGTTCCAGGTTGCGCCGCGTCTGGGGATCCAGCAGCATGTACCGCCCGGTGGAATAGGTGCTCAACCGGGTCAGCAGGCCCAAAGCCCCTTTCTGGTTCTCTTGCAGATAGCGCAGAATGGCGCCAGCCGCTCTTACAGCCAGGGGCAAATGAGCACAACCATAACCTTCGAGAGTGGCCACCCCAAAGTGGGCCAGCAGGCTCTGTTGAGCCGTCTCCGGATCGGACCAGAGATCGTCGACGCGCGTCAGCGCCCCGAACCGTTCCAGATCGGGCAAGTCCAGATTGCGGGGAACCAGCACCTCCGAAGGATGCAGGCGTTCCAGTTCCGGCATCAGGTGATCCAGGGGAATCTGAGCGGTGGCAAACTCCGAAGTGGTGATGTCAACATGGGCCAATCCCGCTCGGTCGCCATCGACGACCACGCTGACCAGATAGTTGTTGGCGGTTCCCTCCAGCAGGCCGGGCTCAATGATAGTGCCGGGAGTGACCACCCGCACCACATCCCGTTGTACCAGTCCTTTGCCGGGAGGTGTCAATTGCTCACAGACGGCCACTTTGTGTCCGCGGCTGATCAGCCGGGCCAGGTAGTTGTCCAGGGCATGATGAGGTATGCCCGCCATGGGGATGCGCTGTCCCTTGCCCATCTCCCTGGAGGTCAGGGTGATCTCCAGCAACTGGGAGACCAGCCGGGCGTCCTCGTCAAAGGTCTCGTAGAAATCGCCCAGCCGGAAGAGAACGATGGCTTCCGGGTAGCGCTGTTTCACCCGGAGGTACTGGCGGCGGATGGGGGTCACGTTGGCTTCGCCCATTTCTGCCATATTCTACAATAAAGGCCGCCAAGCTTCAGGGTGAAGGGGTATTGATCTTGGGACGGTGCCTGGAGGTTGTGTCAAAAGGGGTTCGTCCCTGCCGGGAGTTTGGGGGATGTCCCCCGGCTACCTGTCATTGCGAGCCATTCTCCGAGCGCGGCGGGCGGGAAGGCGAAGCAATCTCCCCTCCCTGAGATTGCCGCGTCGCCTCCGGCTCCTCGCAAAGACAGGTTGGGAGAGACTGGGGGCCAGGGGGTTGAAAACAAGTCTTGAGACAGCGTCGGCGGTTTCGTTTCTCTCTACCCGCTTCACGACTGGATTCCCGCTTCCCGTTTCCACAAGGACAAGCTCCGCGGGAATGACATGGGAGAGATGCAGCAGGATGCTGCCGAGGGCTTGGGGGTGTCCCTCAGAATACACTCTTCCTACCCCCAAGATCGAAGATCCGCCTCAGGAGGAGTGGGGGCCAGGGGGTTGAAAACAAGTCTGGAGACAACCTCCCCGGCAAAGCCGGGAGACCTATTTCCTTGACATTCACAATCGGGCGAACTTAGAATCTAGTTGCACGTATCCTAATGGTTCGTGGCACCCGAAAGCCAGGAAGGTTCTACGGGAAACCAGGCTGGCAGAAGGTAGCTCGGTGGAGGTGTACTAGATGGGAAAAATCGGTGGACTCGAGATTGCCCTTATCGTCCTCGCCATCGTCCTCATCTTCGGAGTAGGCAAAATGGGACAGGTCGGCGGCGCTCTGGGCAAGAGTATCAGGGAGTTCCGTCGTGAGAAGGACAAGAAAGACGATGAGGACGTAGCCTCGGCGGATGCCAGGAGTGATAGGTCTGCGGCCAAGTCGGAGGCCAAATCGGCGAAGGAGAAGTTCTGCCCCAGTTGCGGCAACAAGATATCGGCAAACGCCAAGTTCTGCATGGAGTGCGGAGCCAAGATGGTGGACTTCAGCTAGAAGCGAGCTGAGAGAGAAAGCCTCCGGTACCACTATCCAGCATTCTGAGGAGTTCTGAACACTTCATCTTTGTATTCTCCTCTTCTATACTTCTTCCCAGTCAGGGGAAAGCCAAGAGGCCACGTTATTCCTCTCCGGGTAGCTAGGGGGCAGGGCAGCGAGGGAAGATGGACTTTTTCGGTATAGGCGCCCCAGAGCTACTCCTCATTCTGCTCATCTTCTTCATATTCTTCGGCCCATCCAAGTTGCCTGAAATTGCCGGCATGATGGGCAAGGCCATGCGCAAGCTCAAGCAAGCGTCAGCCGAGATGAACAAGAACCTGCAGGACATGTCCGACGAAATCAAAGAGACCGGGAAAGAAGCCGGCAGTGCCGTCTCTGGCGAAAAAGGACTGGCCCGGGAACTCAAGGACGTCTCCAAGGAACTGGGCGATGCAGCCAAGGACGTCAGCGATTCCGCCAGGATTCCTTCCGGACTCAAGAAGGACCTGAGGGAGGTCTCCAAGGAAGTCTCATCTGCCGCCAAGGAGACTGCCGTCACTGAGCCGAAACAGGGAGAGGTCCCCAAGAATCCTGGTGGGGAGAGCCGATCTTGAGGGTCTGCCAGGAGCGGGACCAAAGAGGTGCAGGAGCTTCTCCTGCCGGGAGTCCGAGGGTGTCCCTCGGTTTCATATCTGTTCTCCCCCAAGATTGGGGGCCCAGGGGGTTGACTCTGTGGCCCTGGTAGGCACTAACCTATGGTAGCAGTCACCAAGAAGAAGCAGGAGAAAGAGAAGCAGCTAACCCTCCTGGGGCATCTTCAGGAGATCAGGCGGCGGCTCTTCTATTCGGTGATCGCCCTCATCATCACCATTGCCATCTCTTTCTACTTTTCCAGAGACATTTTTGACTTCCTCGTCTCACGAAGTCCCCCCGAGGTGCCGATCATAGTCATCACCCCAACCGAAATGATCGGCATCTGGTTCAACGTCTGCCTCTACGGGGCACTGGTTTTGGCCATGCCTTTCTTCATATTCCAGCTCGTGCTGTTCATCCGACCGGCTTTGACGCGCAAAGAGAGAGTCTATCTCTACGCACTCATACCGGCGGTATTCCTCTTCTTCCTCGGCGGCGCTGCCTTTGCCTGGTTTGTCTTCCTGCCGAACGCTCTCGACTTCCTGCTGCACTTCATGGACGACATGGTCACATATCAGATCAAGATAGGAAGCCTCATCATGTTCGAGGTTCAGATCATCTTCTGGATGGGCGTGGTCTTTGAGCTGCCGGTAGTGACGTTCTTTCTAGCCAAGATAGGTATATTGAACTATCGCTGGCTGGCCAAGCAGTGGAAATGGGCCTTCATTGCGTCCTTCATCATCGGCGCTGTCATTACCCCTACTCCCGATCCCATCAACTGCACCATAGTCTCCGTGCCGATATACCTGTTATACTTGCTTAGCATCTTGACAGCCTGGATAGCCCGACCGGGCCGGAAGTCCACCGCCTAGCGATGGAATCATGAGGGAGCGAGTAAGCTCCGGTGAGCTTCGCGGACTTCAAATCCGTTGATGGGCACCTCAAGTGTCCATGGTGGGTTCGACACCCATTCGCTCCCGCCACAAACCACCTCACCCAATCCAGAGAGCCTGCTGGCTCTGCCTGTCTCCTCAAGAAACCAAGCGTGGACACCATGACCATCAAGGACTTGGGGAGATGGGGGTCGCTGGAGATGGTGAAGAGGCACACCCGCTCGGTCACGTTTGAAGACAGCTTGAAGTTCTACAAGGCACCACTATCTTGAGCATGGAAGGGCAAGAAGAACTGGTAAGAGACTGTGTCTTTGCTGTACCCCACACCAATTGCTTCAGATGGTGCCATTCTTTGGATGCCTCGTTCCTGACGTTGGACACCTTCTATTCGTGGCATGTCACTGCCCTCGTACCACGGTCTGCAATTCCAGTTGTCATTCGCAAGAACAGCAAGAGGCCACCTTTCGGATCAGTCTAGGCAACCTCAATCTGCAACTCCCGTGTGAACTCACCCCAGTTGGATTCGGATTGCACTCCCACTCTGACCTTGTATGGTTTGTTTGGATTAGGCTTCGCTGTGACGGAAACCCACAGTGGGAATACCATGTGATTCATTGGGGCAATGCCCAAGTAGCTCCTGTCCGGAGTGAACTTGGCGCACCTGTTCTGCTTCTGAACTTCATATTGCCTGACGAAATCGATGCCTCTATAGAGGTCATCTGAATACTCCATCGGCATGAATCCTTCTGGAAAACTGAACCAGCACTGGCAGTTGCTCGAGAAAGCCGTCCCAACATTAGTCAGGCGGAAGAACAGTAGTTCATCATGTCCAGTGCGAAGTCTCACTGCCAGCGAGGGTTTATCATCGTAGCCCCTGTCCTTGCTTGGCATCATGACTACGAGGAGATTGGGCCGGAGCAGGTGAGGAGACTCGATGGATATGAAGACCACGAGCAATGCCCCTAGCGCCATTGCCTCCACTGTCTGGTCGGTCCACCCAAATGCATACCTCGCAACTATGAACGGCAAGAGGAGGACGATTGTGTATGAACCCATCAGTACAAGACCCAGACGACTCCAGAGGGCATCTGCCCATTTCTTTCCTCCAACTTGACTGTACTCATATACTCTCAGCCTAATCCAAGGAAGCAGGCATGCAAGTGAGACACAGAGCAGCATCCCAATGAGAAATGGCACGATTACTCGCCCACCAAGCTTGCTGGTGAGGGCAACCGCTGACGCAATCGCTCTTCTGACTTCATTCAGGACTGAACTCGTCTCCACCCAGTGCCGGACGCCTGGTAGCGCCTTGTACACTGCATGTAACTCTGATGCCAAGAATAGTAGGATCAGAACGAATCCACCTACTGCAACAGCCCCCCGCAGAGCACGTGGAGCATCGGAGACAGCGCTTATATACTCATACCCCAGAAAGACAAAGTACGCCACCAGGGTGAATTCTGCGATTGCGTATGCAATCCATCCCCTGGCCCTGCTCAAATGAGATAGGCGCGCGGTCAGCCATCCAGCCAAAGGAGAGGGACGAGTTGCAGCCGCCATTATCAGACAGAAAATCAACGATATAGTCCCCAAAGCTATCTTGAGTCCAACATTCAAACCGTCAAGGCCAATCACCATGCAGGCAAACAGGAAGTACAGAGCTGCTCGTTCAAGGGTTAAGGGAATGAGCTCGGACATCCAATCGGGATTCGAAGCTGAGTGATTCTCCGTTTGCGCCTCGTGACTAGTCATTGCGATTCTCCTTTGTGGTGAGTGACTGGTGTTTCCTATGCAGGGCTAAACGTTATGAGAACCTCTTGGACTTCTTCAGTGGCTTCAGCCCTTCACAACTCTCTTTTGCGACATTATACCAGCCCAACCTCGGGCTGGATACAAAAGGGGATGGCGTGGAGCACTATGAGAAAAGCAGAAGGATGTACGGTGGCATCGTGGCCAGGGAACACCCGGTCGAGTTCAGAGTGGACGGCTAAGGCCGCGGCTGCGTCCCCTCAATGACTGTGGGAATATGAAATTTCACCCGGAGCTTCTCCCACGTTTCGGCGGACTGCGTGGGGATTATCTTCTCCGGAACATACTTGCCAATTCCGGCAATGACAGCACAAATCTTCCACGAGTTAGCCACGTCGTCAGGTACGTAATCATCGGCAGCCGTGAGAGCAGCGGCGCGAATCTTATCGGGCACGTACTTGCCTACGCCATCAACAACAGCCGACTTGACCTTGGGTGGAACACGCTTGTCCAACAGGTTCAGGTAGAACAGCAGCAGTCTCGCGGGCACATACGAGTCGACAACCTTGACCTCCAAGGCTATTACCTTGTGGGAAATGCTTCTGGCCGGAGACCTGCGTCTGCGGACCTCTTTGACTGGAGCCATTTTGACTCGCTCCTTTGAACTGGCCTTGTCTACTTTAGAAATAAGGGCCACCTCCTGGTCCTGAGCGCACTGGTGGGGTGTGACCTGGAGCGCTACCTCTCATGTTGTGCCCCACTATATGCGACAGAAAAGATGTTTCCTTGTAACCTAGTGAAGGCCATCTGTCAATACTCTCAGAAGACGTATGACCCGGTGACACTCCAGCTTATCCCTTGGCTAGGGTTTTCTCGCCCCAACCCCAACTTGGATACAGATGGGGACCGCCTGAACTCCTACAAAGCACCTTGGTGGGGGCCCTATTCAGTCTTGGGTGATGGTGGCTTCACCTTGGCAGCCTCCGGGCGACCACCACGCCCCGTGCCGGCCTCGTATTCTACCGCTTGTCCTTCCTTGAGAGAAGAAAACTCCATGCCTTGAAGCTGATTCCGGTGAA
>Ga0315291_10007899_pt1 | contig 13097 bp, 26 predicted proteins | sample YL17G12_20_MG_FD_203070 | JGI IMG/M metagenome (GOLD analysis project Ga0315291, IMG submission 203070) | Sediment microbial communities from Yellowstone Lake, YNP, Wyoming, USA - YL17G12_20 | ecosystem: Environmental > Aquatic > Freshwater > Lake > Sediment | place: USA: Wyoming | collected... | reverse complement strand
GGCAGCATAGAGGATGCGGGTGCGGCGGGTGTCCTCGCATGCCAGGGCGTCGATCTGGCCGAGGGTGCGAAGGGCGCGGTGCGTGATATCGCCAAGGTTCCCGATCGGGGTGGCGATGACATAGAGAGTCGAAGGGGTGAGCCTGGCCTCGGGGCTGGCGGCGGGGGAGCGGGGGAGGGGCTGCGGTGCAGTTGGGGGACTGCTCATCGATCTGAGTATACGACGAGTGTCAGTTCAGCTTCCAGTAATGCCGGTCCTTGGGCGGTGGCCGTCGGAATCGTGACGACAATGACGGGCTCACGACGGGATCTCATTGACAGCGAATCCTACAGGTAGTAGCCCGCTGTGTCCAGGTATCGAGAACAGTCCGGACACCCGGGGCTGCCACGCCCTTGCGCGGGCAGCCCTTCGGAACCGAGCGCTCCACATCATACCCCTCGTTTTCATGCGTAGTATCAGAACAGCATGGGGATCTTCAATATCGAACATGCTTATCCGGTTGATTCCGAACCCTCCCTGCGAGTTCCAGCTCCAGCTGTCCAGCGGCAACTTGGCCTGAACCGCTACGAAACGGTTTGGACGATGCTCCATAAACTGCGACGAGCGATGGTCGCGCCTAACCGGGAACCCTTGAGGGGCATTATCGAGGTCGACGAGACATACATCGGCGGTCCAGAGCACGGAGCCACCATCTGGTTGCCGCACCACGGAGTCGATCCGCAGCACCTACAAGCCTACCTGGGACCAACGACCTACTACCAGCTGTACCGTTTGGAGTCAACCGGATAAGCATGTTTGAGAATACTGAGTTCTGTTGACATCTAATTGATGTAGCTGTAATATTGATGTCATGAAGCGAACCCAGATCCAGCTCCCGGACCGACTTTACGAACGTCTCAAGGCACGCGCCGTCGCCGAGGAGAGCACCCTCGCGGAGATCATGAGGAAAGCGGGAAAATACTACCTCGCCGTCAACCCGGAACCTGTGGCAAAGGCTTCCCACTGGACTCCCCCGGCACCCCAAGATCTTGGCGATTTCCTGGTACCAGAGGAGCGGTGGCGTGAGATGGCGAACGACGAAGAGGGCTCGGGTTGATTTCCTGCGACACCAACATACTGCTCCACGCGTGTAGCGCCCGCAGCTCCTTTCAGGCGCTCGCCGAGGCTTTCCTGCGGGAACACGCCGCGGACGCGGAGTTCGCGATCTGTGAGCTGGTGCTCATGGAGCTGTACGTGCTTCTGCGCAACCCTGCAGTCGTGGCCAGCCCTCTGTCCGCGGGTCAGGCTGCCGATATCTGCCGTGGCTACCGCGGGAACCCTCGCTGGCGCGTCATCGATTATCCCGGAGGCCTGATGGAAGGAATCTGGCGGAGGGCAGGCCAACCCGACTCCGCGCGGAGGTCGATCTTCGATGCTCGGCTGGCTCTGACCCTGCAACACCATGGTGTCACCCGCTTCGCCACCGGAAACGTGAAGCATTTCAACGACTACGGATTCGAGCGGGTTTGGAATCCACTGCTAACCGAATCCAGCGAGCCGGCGGCTGGCTGACCCGTCCGGCCCCTCACGTCTATGAGACCGTTCTTCACGATGGGACCCACCCGTAGCCATCGGGAAAGCGTACTCTGAGATACTTCGACTGCCTGCGCCAACTCCCTAGCGCTTTTAGCGTCGGGCCCACCCAACTTCTTCACGATCGCTTCTTTGAAACTATGTGTGTATTCGCCCATCGCGAGCCTCCTCGCCCCCGCACCGCGCCCTGTGCCCCCCCCAAGGCCATCCTCCGGACGCGTCATCTATCCTGACACAGGGGGAGTCCGGGTTCGCACTCTTCGTAATCAGGCTGTCGATCTAACACCGTTTTGGGATACGGGCGCTGTATCATCGCCTAAGGCGCTTGTTTTCTGATGTATTTCGCGGGGTTTTTCGCGTCATTTGGCTTTGACAGGGCTTGCCCAAATCAAATCGACAGCCTGAATAGTTGATTGCTTCTTCGAATTCAGCATCGCGCAAAGCGCTCCTTGATCCGTAAAAAAACTTGGTCACCGAGAACAGATCGAACTCGACCTCCGCGCAACTCCGCGAGGCGCCGCTGGGCGACGGCGGACCATTGCCTGTCGGTATCTGTATCCGGGACATTCAACGAACGAAGGAGAGAGTCAATCACGATGACCCGTTCCTCGACCGGTAGTGCGGTCGCTTCTTGTATGATTTCCCGCGTTCCCTGCATGGCTCGCCTCCACCCGATAAAGCGGATAGTACCACCCATCGCCCTTCGCAGCAATCTCCCGTCCAGAATGGGACAGCAAACTCCTAAACCAAGCGGAGCTCGAAGAATCCATCCGGCTCGCGCAGGCTGTCGTCAGATGGGCGGAAAGCCAGGTGCGCGGCTCTCTTCCGAGCACCTCCCAGGCTTGACCGCTCATTGCGCTCTTTTTCTTGTCGCCGCCGTTGAAGTCCCATTGTTCGCAAAGCCACACCTCCAGGCGTACCCCAACGAATTCGTATTCCGGTTCAACAGGCGTTTCTACCAGTTGACGGCCGCGAACTCTGTGTTCGCAATCAGTGTGCTTGGATCATTCAGGAAGCGTGGAGGAACTGCCAGCGGGTGCGGGCGGATGCCGGAGAGTACGGGGCACAGGGGTGCTACGGCGACTGGCAGGTATCGAGAACAGTCCGGACACCCGGGGCTGCCACGCCCTTGCGCGGGCAGCCCTTCAGAACCGGGTTGCGGGACAATCTCAATTGCTGACCCATGGCCCGCTCTCTTTTCGAAGTTCCTGCTGTATATTTTGGTTTGTCAGCAGAATCGAATCAGAAAAGATCGTGTTGAGGCTGTGGTGCCGGAAATACCCCGATCCTTTGGTATCGTGATACGGATGTTTGCAGAACCAGGCGCTCCACATCATACCCCTCATCGGAGGAAACCTCCCGCGAAAGGAGCGGAGACTCGTTGAGGCATGGGCGGAGGTCCACCATACAGAGGAGCGAAGACGATGGAGCATAGGACTTTTCGTGTGATCGGTATCACGCTCGTAGAGCATTCTACCTTGCGGATACGTTTCGATGACGACACCGAACAGACCATTGATTTTACTCCTGTTCTGGAAGGTGAGGTGTATGGGCCATTGGGGGATGAGAAAATGTTTCAACAAGTGGAAATTGTCGTTGCCAAATCCAGTTTCCACAAATGCAGCCGCTCTCTCCGAAGGTCAGGCCTCGTGTTCGACGACGCGAAAGTCGCGCTGGCGCTCGCTACCGCGTGGATGCAGACCGCCGAGATCGCAGAGAGGTGGCGTAGGGTGGAGCTTCGAGGACAAGGAACTCTCGCCCTACGGTCACTGCGTGGCCAAGCGCGACTACACGAGCATCCTGAACAGGTTGAAGGACAGATCCGACGGCAAGTACGTTGAAGATCGGCTTGTCCGCTTCCGCGGCGGCCTTGAACGCCGCATCCCCCGAATGGATACCAGTCCACAGGTTTGCCGGCATGTTGAAGGAGATTTGGATGCAGCCTCCCGGACCACCGTCGCGGTGACACAGTTCCCGGATAATCAGGAAACCTTTAGTGAAGAATAGCGCCACCATTCGCTTCCAAGGCAATATATCTCGATTCTTCTGGCACTTCTCGTCATCGCCCCGTGCGTGCTCTCCTTGCAAGCGTCCTTCAAACCGAATGACTCATTCTACCGGTATATCGACGCATGGGAGGGGAGGGGCATAATCACCACTCTGCCGCGCTTGCGACCTTACTCAGCGGAAATGCTGCGGGCCATTCTGGCGGAAGTGATCGAGAAAAGAGCGGCGGATGATATCCGCATGGCGCGGGAGCTCCTCAGGGAGGTGGACGGAGTCGAGATTCATTTCACATTCTCTCCCACAGGCAGTCTGCGGGACGGCAAACGTCAGCTCGCTTTCCCTTGGGGGGCAAGTGCTCGGTGAAGTGACACCGCCTGGGAAGCTTGTCCCCTCACTCGAAGAACCGATTCGTAAAATCGCACTCAAGAGACTTCTGGACTTGTGCATCGAGGAGGATTGTATTAGGCTGAACCCGGAATGATAGACTTTCAGTCCAGACTGGATCTGCTCATCAGCCGGATCGTAGAGATCACTCATCCGCTGCGTATTGTGATGTTTGGCTCAGCAGCCAGAAGGGATATCGGACCAGACAGTGACGTCGATCTTCTTGTGATTATGCCCGAAGGTACCCAACGCAGGGCGACCGCTCAGAAGCTTTACAAGGAGATCTCGGGCGTCGGGATTCCATTCGATGTCCTCGTCGCAACGCCTTCGGATATCCTGAAACATAAGGACAACATCGGCCTCATCTACCGCTCGGCTCTCCGTGAAGGGCGAGAAGTGTATGCCGCCTGATTCCGACGGACCTGGGGGTGGTGAGGACTGGCTCCGTCATGCACGAAGCGACCTCGCCCTGGCTTCGGCCGTCGGCCCAGTCGGCGATATCTTGGCGGAGACACTCTGCTTTCACGCGCAACAGGCGGCTGAGAAGGCACTCAAAGCGGTATTGGTCCATGTCGGCATCGAGTTCCCCAGAACGCACAGTTTACGATTGCTCGTGGATCTTCTCCCGCATGCGATCCGAACCGACCGCGTGCCGGAAGCCGCGGTGGCGCTCACTGACTATGCCGTAACCACGCGTTACCCCGGCGAGACCGAACCCGTGGACCAAGCGGAGCTCGAAGAATCCATCCGGCTCGCACAGGCTGTCGTCAGATGGGCGGAAAGCCAAGTGCGCGGCTCTCTTCCGAGCACCTCCCAGGCTTGACCGCTCTTTGCGCTCTTCTTCATCTTTGTCTTTCGGTGATAGGGCGCGCGCGAGAGGCTCTTCGGCGAGCCGCCGGCCGAGCTGGGAGACGACGATGCCTGAAAGCAAGACGCGAAAGGTCAGTAAGCGTGATGCCCACGACTTTCTATCAAAGGCCGAGCAGTTCCTGAGACACTCCTGGGGCTTAGGCGAATTAGTGTCGTGGAAATCCAGGTTAGGCGACATTGTCGGATTTGTCTCGACGCAGTCACAATACCTTGCCCCAAAGCTGGTTCTTGGTCATACTAATATCAGATATGCCGAACATTCTCTTGTGGAAAGGCTACCGTTTCTTTTTCTACTCAAACGAAGGAAAACCTCTTGAAGGTCGCCACATCCATATCCGAAAAGACAAGATAGTAGCCAAATTCTGGCTAGATCCCGAGCCTTCACTTGCCTCATGCTAACGTAGCATTGTTCAGGAGTAAATGGGATGAGCGTTTCAGTACTTGAGGCTCGCGCAACTCGTGTTTGGTTCGATTCGGACAACTTGTGGGTGTCCCTCACCGATGGAAGGCAGTTGTCCGTGCCTCTGACCTTTTTCCCGCGATTGCTAGGCGCTACACAGCAGCAGCGCGAGAATTATTTGATCAGTGGCGGCGGTACCGGTCTTCACTGGGAGTCTTTGGACGAGGACATCAGCGTTGAGGGTCTACTCTTGGGCGTGGGGGATCATACACGCCCGCGCGACTTCGCGTAACGCATAGGATTAACCATTTAGAATTCTTGTCCGGCAAATCCAAGGCGATATTGAGACTTGTTTTTCCCGTTTGGTATAAACGGCCGGGACCTGGCAGAGCGGATCAGGTGTTCGACGACGCGAAAGTCGCGCTGGCGCTCGCTGCTACATAGATGCGGACCGCCGAGATCGCAGAGAGGCGACGTAGGGCGGAGACTTCCTTCTCCAAATGGAGAGTTGAAATACACAAGTGGAGAGTATATTCTCCATGCCATGAGTGGGAACCTGCCCGGTGCGCGGATCCTGGAAGATGTTTTCGGGACGAAGGCGCGTTTGACCCTCCTTAGGCGGCTATCTCGCGAGAGCCAGCCTCTCACAGCACGCCAGCTTGCCGAGCTGACCGGCCTGAACCATCGAACGGTGGTCGAGGCGCTTGACCCGCTGATGCATCTCGGTGTGGTCGAGAAGCGGCACGCGGGTCCCTCGTATCTCTACTCCCTGGTCAGGGAGAACTTTATCGCCCAGAGGATCGTCCTGCCTGCTCTGGAGGCGGAATGCGGACTCCCGTCCGCGCTGCGAGACGAGATCGTTGGTCTTTTCGCTCCCCAGGCCATTTCCATTGTGCTGTTCGGGAGCATGGCAAGGGGCGAGGAGAAGCTCGGCAGCGACGTGGATGTCCTCGTGGTCATGGCGGATGGGGAGGGGTGCGCCGAGATCGAAGAGCGAGCGCTTGAGTCCGGCCACTCCTTCTTCAAGAAATTTGGAAGGTCGCTGTCAGTCCACTGCGTCACCATATCCGATGCCCGCCGAGGGGGCAAAGCCTTCCTGCCGGAAGCCGTACGCAAGGGCGAGACGCTCTTCGGCAAGCCGCCGGCTGAGCTGGGGCACGACGATGCCTGAAGGCAAGACGCGAAAGGTCAGCAAGCGGGATGCCCAGACCTTTATATCGAAGGCCGGGCAGTTCCTGCGTACGATGGAGAAGGCGGTAGAAGCAGGCGACTGGGACGCGGTGGGCATGAACGCCGTCCACTCGGTCATATCCGCCGCCGACGCAGTCACCGCATTCAGAGCCGGCTTTCGAAGCGCGGAACAGGATCACAAGATGCTGGCGGACGTGCTGGAAGACATCGTGGGCGAAAGCGCGAGCAAGTCGGTCAGACATCTGAAGGCGGTCCTGGCGAAGAAGAACGCCATCGAATACGAGCAGCGAAGGCTGACCCCGAAGGAGGCGGCCGACGTCGCCGAACAGGCCAGGCGATTCGTGTCCTGGGCGCGCGAGAAGCTGCCGGAATCCTGACGACTCTGCAGTGCCGGTGAACGAGTCCATCGTTGCTGCCCGGTCGGGAGTCTGTCACGGGGTGCGTATTCTGCGCATACCTGTGGCAATTTCTTCTTCCGTGGGTTTGAGAAACTCGACCGAAGTCAGATACCGCCTCTGTCGAGTCGAGCGAAAACTTCGATAGCAGGACTGAACCTAAGCTCTCCGCGCTCATAGGCGTCGAGGCGATCCGTTGCTTCTTCCGCCCAACGTTCATCAACGTTTTTTTCGCCTGGGATGGTAAAGCTTGCGAGGATTTGCTCAAGAAGCTCGGCCCTTTCCGTGGACGAGGAGGGGCGGCTCTCCCCCATCCGGAAATGCGGAAAGGACTTTTTGACAACAACTGAAAATGTGATACATTGTTCAACAATTGAACAATAGTTGAAGGCTCCAGCTGTGTCAATAATCACGCCTGTTCGACCGATGCGGCCATGCATGTATCGCATGGCATTCACGGTTTTCCCAGAATCGAACAGGCCTTTCCGGGGAGCGTGTTTCGGCCGCACCATCGGTGAGGATGGAGCTCAAGCGTTGGCTGTAATGCCGGAGTTCTGTCCTTTCCAGATGGTTCCGTTCGGAAGGTTTTCACTCCCGCCACTTCACCCGCCACCTCAATGGAAACAGAACTCGCCGTAGACAAAGAAATCGCCATCCTTTCCCATATCGAGGGAAGCGATCAGGTGCGACAACGGGACGTTTCGCATGTGATAGGAATGTCCCTGGGAATGACGAACACCATCCTCAAACGCCTCGTGCACAAAGGCTACCTTACCGTCCGCAAGGTCAACAATCGAAACATCGCTGATGCGGTAACCCCGACGGGAGTGGAGGCGATAGCGAAGCGGAGCTATCGCTATTTCAAGCGGACGATCAGGAACATTGTCTACTACCGTGAGGCGATCGAGGCTTTTGTGCACGACGTAAAGTCGCGTGGCTATCAGGGGATTGCCTTGGCCGGCGTAAGTGACTTGGATTTTATCGTGGAACATGCCTGCGGAATTTGCGGGATACGTTACTTGAGAGATGATGCGTCGATCGATGCGGCGAAGGCGGGGAGCGACGAGCTTTCTCTCTTGTATTCGGAGAGCTACATCCCGGACGAAAAGGAAAAGCTCACACGACAGGAGATGAAGAGCGCCAGCCATACAAGCTCGATTGGGATCGGTATTGAACGGCAGAGGGCCACGTGAGTACAATGCTCACGGGAGTGGAGAAGGAAGGATCTTGTGGACCTTGAGCCGAATAAATATAATTGCTATAGAGCGCAGGCTCATCTATAATGACGAAAGGAGGAATATATGCCTTTTTCAGTCCTTCTTGGAATAAGGGAGGAAGAAAAAGAGCTTCATCGGCGGAAAGTGATGGAGGCCGTCAAGCACGCAAGCACAGCTCTCCGGGAACGGTTCCCGTACGATGAGCTGTGCGCGTTTGGCTCGCTCGTGTCGGGAGGGTTCGACCGGCATTCGGACATCGATCTCATGATCAAAGGACTCTCTCCGGACGATTATTTCAAGGCATATGCTTTTCTGTTTCACGCACTTCCCTTTCGCCACGAGCTGGACCTGAAGCGGTACGAGGATTGTGATGGGGCCATGAGAAAAGTCACTGATATGAAGGGCCTCCGTGTTGGATAATAGCGCTCTCCGGATGGTCATCGCCGCAATTGACGCGGAGATACGGCATCTTGATATCCTCGTTGGCGAGATGGGGATAGCGCGTCAACAGGATTCACCCCTGACGCGGCGCGCAATGGCTTCGATTCTGCACGATTTCTATACGTGCTGCGAACGAATCTTTCGTAGAGTGGCCATAGAGATGAACGGGGGATTGGATGATACGGAGCAATGGCATAAGTCGCTCCTGTATCGTATGACCCTGCCTCTGGAGAGGATACGTCCCGCTGTCATTTCCGAGGAGCTTGCCGCCGATCTCGACGAGTATCTTGCCTTCCGGCACGTCTTCCGCAACATCTACGGCTTCGAGCTCAAAGGAGACAGGGTCGTTCGTCTTGCGGACCGGCTTGACGATGTCGCCACGAAGTTCAAGAGAGAAATTGGCATGTTTTGCCAGTTTCTTGAGCGCGAGGACGGCGAATACTCTCCCTGATCGCAGGAGATACTTCCCTAATATGCCCGGGGTATCCTCGGGGTCAGCTGCGAACTTCGGGTTGTTGCCGGCGATGAGAACCGTACGCGCATTGCCAACAGGCGGGATCAGCGCTCGACACGCTGCTCAGGGAGAGCAGCCGGCCTCGTTGTCCTCCGCAGTGGTCCGATGGACGACCTGCCGGCAATCGGTTACACTCGACCATGACCGCTGTGAAGGCGACTCGATGAAAGACGTAGAGCAGCTTGTTGTCCCGCTCCGAGCGCTCCTTGAGCGCGAGCCCGAGGTGACTCTGGCGTTCCTTTTCGGATCGCACGCAACTGGTCGAGCGACAACGGACTCTGACATCGATGTGGCAGTCTACCTTCGCCACCCCGAAGAGGAGGATCGGATCTGGGCCGAGGTGGGCAGGGCCTGCGGCGCCGATGTCGACCTGGTGCTCCTGAATGCTGCCCCGGCCACGCTCGTTTCCGCGGCGATCAAGACCGGCATTCCTTTGTCCGTGAAGGATCCCGCACTCTACTGGCGGCTCTACCTGGAGGCAAGCCGGGAGGCGGAGGATTTCGTGGATTTCACGAGCGAGTACCTGGAGATCGCTCGAAGGTCGCTGTCCATGTCCCCCGAGGATCGAGTCCGCCTCACGAGGAGACTGGAGTTCCTGCGAGAGGAATGGAGTGATCTGCAACGCTTCTTCGGCGTGACGTTCGACGAGTATCGAAGCTCCAAGGCGCTGAGGAGAGAGCTCGAGCGATGGGTCGAGAATATTGCAAACGCAACGATCGACATCGCGAAGATAGTCCTGGCGTCGAAGAAAAAAACGCTTCCGCAAAGCTACCAGGATGCGCTCCGCGAGTTCGCTGCGCTCGCGGGACTGTCCGCCGCGGAGGCGGAGCAGGTTTCGACGCTCGCCCGGCTGAGGAATCTTCTCGCGCACGAGGACCTCGATCTCCTCTACGACCGCATCCGGACGTTCCTGGACTCGTTCCCGCACGCCTATGATCGAGCCTTCGAGTTTCTGGAGGCGTTCTTGCGCGAGCCGTGAAATGCCAGGCACTCGTAGGCTTTGCCCTGGGCGCGCACCTGTGCCAGGATTCGTTCCAGAATCAGGCTGTGAAGTTCCCGTTCATCGGCTCCCAGGCAAATGGGACATCGGTCGACGACAAGCTATAGCTGACTGGGTATGGGCTTCTCACCCTCTTGCCTGCCTGGACTCAGATTTACCCCGCGCGAACCTCGGGTTGGCCCCGCGTTGACCACGGTGACCTCGCCTTTGGGGGTCTGTCCTGGAGCCCCGGGACCGCACAGAGCAAGAGCGAATCAGTCGAGGCAGAGACCAGGCCCCCGAAGGGCTCGCTCACAGGTTGTACCGCACTCTCACGGAGACTTTTCGGGTCGCTCCGCGTCACTGGGGCGGAGTGTGGGGAGGATCACTTCAGTCTCTTATACACGTCTTTCCGATTGCCCACGGAGATCACCTCCACCGCTTACCTCCTTTCGTCAATGACGTAGAGAATGCGGTAGTTTCCACGTCGGATCCGGTAGTCCATCCGTGCGGTAAGTTTTTCGCATCCGGGCGGTCTCGGGTTGTCCTTGAACTCTTGGAGGGCGGTGATGATCCTTGCGCCGTCCTTGGCTGGGATCGAATCCAGCTCCTTCTCCGCAGACCTCTTCAGATTATTGATCTTTCATAAAGTAATGGATACTATTTCAGATCTGTGGTATCATCCTTGGTATGAGACCACAAGGAAGCCCGGACCAACTGGAGAAACGTCGACGGCGAGCGGTGGCGCTGCTGAAAAATGGCGAGACCTACCGCGCAGTCGCTCATGCCTCAGATGCGTCGTTGAGTTCAGTTGTTCGGTGGTTCCAAGCCTTCAGGCGGAAGGGACCTAAGGGCCTTGAGTCGCGGCCAACCCCAGGGCGACCGTGTCGAATTTCGATGAGACAACACAAGCATCTTGAGAAGCTTCTTCTACGGGGAGCACAGGCCGAAGGCTACTCCACGGATTTGTGGACCTTGCGCCGTATCGCCAAACTCATAGAGAAAGAGTTCGGTGTGCGCTACACGACCTCAGCGGTGTGGCGACTGCTTGTGGTCGACTTGGGATGGAGCACTCAAAAGCCTGAACGGAAAGCCCCGCAGCGAGATGAGGCGGCCATTGAGGAGTGGAAGAAGAAGCAGTGGCCGCAGATTAAAAAAAAACGCGTCGGCTGGGCGCCTATCTCGCATTTGTAGACGAAAGCGGCTTTCTGCTCATTCCGACGGTTCGACGAACGTGGGCCCCGAGAGGCAAGGCGCCTCTGTTGTACCACAGCTACCGCAGAGATCGTATCTCCACGATCTCTGCCCTCACTGTTTCTCCCGTTCGCGGCAGGTTGGGTCTGTATGTTCGTTTTCATCGAACGAACATCACGGGCGTCGAGGTCGTCGACTTTCTGCGCCACTTGCAGCGCCACCTCCATCGACCAATCGTGCTTTTGTGGGACGGTGGTTCGATACATCGCAGGCGGCTGGTGAATGAGTACCTCTCCAGCGGTCGCAGGCGATTTTACGTCTACCGCTTCCCGGCGTATGCCCCGGAGCTCAATCCCGACGAATACGTTTGGACGCAAAGCAAGCGCTGCCTGTCCAACGGAACGCCGCACGACATTGATGAGCTGAACAAAGATCTTCGAACAGCCCTCGGCAGAATTGGGAGATCACAAAAACTGCTGAAGGCATGCCTGCGAATGTCGGATCTCTCTTTTTAAATGGATGTATCCATTACTTTATGAAAGATCAATATGAGCCTGACCCGACGCCGCCCGCTCGTGACGGTCGCGGCGATCAAGTACGCTGTCGACGTCCTTCGCCTCGATGTGGTCTTCCCAATAGGCGCTTGAGTGTGCGATACCTCGTGGACGAAAGCGCCGAGTGCCGGCGGCTACTGGCCAGCCGCCAGCAGCCATGCCACCGCACCGTCGTAGTCCGGTGTCTTCCCATCCCACTGCGGCAGGTTGACGTCAGGGCCAAGGTCCAGCTTGCGCTCATCCGCCCATACGCGCAGCCAGCCCAGCGTGTCGTTGACCAGCTCGCGCGGCGGCTCGGGTGCGAGAAGCGTGCCGGCAGGCGAGTGGAAAGCGAAAACACCGTCGGCGCCGGCAGTGACAGTCCACCCGCCCTCGTGAACCAGGTGATGATGGAAGGTACAGAGCATGACCAGGTTGTCCAGGCTGGTTTCCCCGCCGTGCAGCCAGTGCTCGACGTGGTGCCCGTGAAGGAAGGCCGTGTGGGTGCATCCGGGGAAGGCGCAGCCGCGGTCACGCAGCATCAAGGCGCGGCGGATGGCGGGCGGAATACTGCGGGCGCGGCGGCCGATGTTCAGTGCCTCCCCATCTCCACCTGTGGCAACGAGGCCGCAATCGCAAGCCACTCTGCGCAACGTTTCCGCGGAAACGCGGGTGCCGTCCTCCAGAGTGGCCGTCCAAGCGCCGTCTGGCCCAAGCACCTCCTGATCCAGGTGAACCATGACCTGGAAGCGCTCGCCGCCGGTTCCCGTCACGGGATTTCCGGCCAGGAACGACTCGGCGAGCTTCACCGCGCCGTCAGCCCGCGAGGGCCAGCACGTTTCCGCGGAAACGCCGGCGGCTTCAGCTGCCTCTGCCTCTCCCTCCGCGGCAGGCGCTCCGGGAGCCTCTGTCTCAAGCGGCTCGGCCTGCCGGGCATGCACCTCCCGGGCGCGCTCCACGGCGCGCAGAATCAAATCCGCCTCGTCGGGCTCGAGCACCAACTCGAGCTTGACCATCCCCCCCGGCAGCAGCCGCCGGCGTACCGAACGCTCCTCCGGCACCGGCGTCCTTTCGCTGTCCAGCACCCCTCGATAGCCTCGGCACAGCCGCTCAAGCTGCGCCCCGGTTGAGATAAACGCCATCTCCAGCAGCTTCGCTTCGTTCTCTGGCGTCGCAACCCGAGTGAGCGCGCGGACCTTGGCGTACGACAGCCTGGCCGTGCGCAACGATTCGTCAATCGCGGGCAGCATTCCCAGCGCTCGTGCCACGCGTACCTTCTCGCGCGCGGTGGCCAGGTCCCATCCGAGACGCCACGCCAGCCAGTGCGCGCACGACAGCGCGCCCTGCTCGTGCCAGCCGCAAGCCTCATCGAAGCGCCGGATGCATTCGAGCAGACGATG
>Ga0315291_10007897_pt1 | contig 13098 bp, 12 predicted proteins | sample YL17G12_20_MG_FD_203070 | JGI IMG/M metagenome (GOLD analysis project Ga0315291, IMG submission 203070) | Sediment microbial communities from Yellowstone Lake, YNP, Wyoming, USA - YL17G12_20 | ecosystem: Environmental > Aquatic > Freshwater > Lake > Sediment | place: USA: Wyoming | collected... | reverse complement strand
TGATGATGCGGCAGAACAAGGTGAAAGTGAATAGTAACCGTTTAAATTCAGCTGGCATCCATGAAATGAGGTGGACACCATACTTGGGAAGGATGGGGTCAGGTCTTCAAATAAAGTTTAAGAGCCGGGCAGCCAGGTGGGGATTGGGGCCAAAGCTTTACTTGAAGTTTAACGAAGGATCCGCGACCGGCCTGCCTTCGCCCGCCATAGCGGGCTTCGCGCAGGCGGGGGCGGTCGCGGCTACCTTTTTTCTTTCCGCCAACCGCCAACCATCCAGAGGTGTCAAGGTGTGAAGGTGTCATGGTGTCATGGTTTCTTTCCACCAACCGCCAACGGAAAAGCAGTAGGTAGTAGTCAGCCAGCCTGTGCGCTAAAGCGCTTCGGCGGCGGCGCGTAGGCAGTAGGCAGGGAAAAACAAAAACTCTTCGTGTCCCTTCGTGTCTTTTCGTGGAAACTTTCCCTTTGTTAAATCTGCAAAATCTGTGTAATCCGCCTTCGCGGAGGAAGTAGCGCTTCGGCGGAGTCTCTCTGCGGATCCTCCTCTTCTTCTCTTTACCTTGCCACCCTGCCACCTTGACACCCTTGACACCTCCTCCGAGGCGAAACAGTTCATGTCGTAGTAAGTGCGAATGGTGTTTTTATGAGTGCGGATCGTATTTTTATGAGTGCGGAAGGCGTCTGGATAAGGACGAATGGTGTCGTGGTAAGGACGATTCGGACAGGTGGCGTGTCGTTATGAGGGCGGAATTTGGCACTCATTTCGATACCGCACTCAAAACGATCTTCAGAGGAAATTTCTTCGGAAATTTTGCAATACTTTCCGAAACTTGTGTTGCGGGTGCCCTCACCCGCAGCGATCCCCGCGCTCTCGGTCCAAATAATCAATAAAGCCATTATAAATCGCTGGGTTATATAAAGCATTTCTTTTCCAATTTCAGCCTTCATTTTTCACCCTTCACCCCTCTCTATATATGTAAAAATGGTGCAGTTTTTTAATGTCGCAGGCCCTTAGAGCTCAAAGGACTTGCCTTTGGGCCGGTAATTGGTTATCTTAAAAGATTCGAGAGACCAAGGATCCGGGTATTGGAGTCGTTGGGCAAAGGGGGAAGGCATGGCCATAAAAGAGACCAAAGAGTTCAGTCGCGGGATGCGGGACGTGGTGGCCGCGGAGACGACGATCAGCTTTGTGGACGGGGAGAACAACAAGCTTTATTACCAGGGTTACGATGTGGACGATCTGGCCGGCCGGGTCTGCCACGACGAGACGGTGTATCTGATCTGGAACGGGGATCTGCCCAACCTCAAGCAATTGCGCGGGCAGCAGCGGGAGCTGGTGGGGGAGATGCGCCTGCCGGACGGGATTATCCGGCTGCTCCGGGACATCCCGTCGCACGCTCATCCCATGGTGGTGTTGCGCTCGCTGGTGTCGGCGATGGGGATGGTGGACCCGGAGGCGGAGGACAACTCGCTGGAGGCGAACCTGCGCAAGCGGGTGCGGGTGACGGCCTGGATCTCGACCCTGATCGCGGCCTATTACCGGGTCAGCCAGGGGTTGGATCTGCTGGAGCCGGACCCGGAGCAGTGCCTCTCCTACAACTTCCTCTATATGTTCCGGGGCCGGGAGCCGGACCCGGAAGAGCAGAAGGCCATGGACCTCCTGCTCATGCTCCACACCGACCACGGGATGAACGCCTCGACCTTTGCGGCGCGGGTGACCGCCAGCACCCTGGCCGACATCTATTCGGCGACCGCCTCGGCCCTGGCTACGCTCAAGGGGCCGCTCCACGGCGGGGCCAACCAGCACGTGATGGAGATGCTGGAAGACATCGAGCACCCGGAGCGGGTGGACGAGTTCATTGACACGCTCCTGGACCAGAAGAAGCGGATCATGGGCTTCGGCCACGCGGTCTATAAGGGGGAGGACCCCCGGGCCAAGCACCTGCGCACGGCTTCGGAGGCGCTGTGCTCGCGGGCGGACCAGGCGAGGTTTTACGAAATGAGCCACCGGATCGAGACCCTGGTGCGGGAGAAGAAGGGGATCTTCCCCAACGTGGACTTTTATTCGGCCTCGGTGCAGCACGCGCTGGGGATCCCCAAGGAGTTTTTCACCACCGTGTTCGCGGCCAGCCGGGTGGCGGGCTGGACCGCGCACGTGATCGAGCAGTATGCGGACAACCGGCTGATCCGGCCGACGTCGAAATACATGGGGCTCTATGGCCGGAAGTTTGTGCCGTTGGAGGAGCGGCCTTAGCCGCGGTCGGAGCGGAGGTAAGCGAAGACTTCGGGTCGGAGCAGGAGGTAGAAGAGGCCGCCGAAGACGACGAAGAAAAGGGAGCTGACCAGAAGAAGTTGTAAGCCGCCAATGGGGTTGGGTTTGATCCAGGTGAAAAGGCCGAGGAGAACGGCGCCGCGGCGCAAAAGCAGGAACGCGGACAAGGCCAGGGCCAGGCGCTGGCCGGATCGGCTCCGGCGCAGGATCAGGAGAGCGGAGAGGGGGCACACCACCAGGATGAAGAGAACGGTGGCCCGACGCCAAGGATAGGCGAGCAACTTGTTTCCGGCCTGGGCGAGGAGGGAGTAAGGGCTGATGTGCAAGGCGGCGACCAGGAGCGGCACGGCCAAGACGAGAAAGATCAGGCCGAGGATGGCTACCGCGGCGACGGCCGCGGGGGGGCGCGGGGATGGAGCCGGGTTTGTCATCGTAGATAACTTTATAGCATAATGTGGTCAGTGAAACAAGACGAGCGTGCTTCCGGAAAGACGGCGGAAGAGGTCGGCCGCTCTCGGGCCGGGAAGGACCAGGTGCGGGATTTCGGGCTGGGCCTGAGCCTGTTCCTGTCGCTCCTGGCCGGGCTCTTCTTTTTCCGCGGCCGGGAACACCTGGTGACTCCGCTGCTTTTGGCCGCCGCCCTGGTCTGCGGGCTGGCGCTGATCTGGCCCGTGCCGCTGATGCCCTGGCAACGGCTGGCCTTTTACCTGGCCCAGGCGCTGGGATGGCTCAACACCCGGATCATGCTGGGGGTCGTGTATTACCTGGTGTTCACGCCGACGGCGTGGCTGCTGCGCCTGCTGGGCAAAGACCTGATGGACCGGACCTGGAGGCCGGAGCGATCGTCCTATTGGCAGGACCGTTCGGAAGAAGATTACGATCCTGCGCAGGACGAGAAACAATTCTGAGTCCCTCTGTCCTTTTTGGATCTTCCGCCGAGACATGCTATTGGGTGAAGTAAAAGTTATGTCCCCCAACTCCGCGAGCCCGGAACTGCTCAGCGAGGGCAGCCTGGAAAGTCAGCCCTTGGCCCGGGTCTTTTTCGAGCTGTGCCTGGCGAAAAAGACCGGCGCGCTGGACCTGCTGACCGAAGCGCCTCCGCCGGGCAAGATCCTGAAGCGGGTCTTCATGCACCACGGCTCTTCTTTTTCGGTGCAGGGCGGCGCGGTGGATGAGACCCTGGGCCGGGTGCTGGTTCATCTGGGCCGGCTCAGCGAAGCCGAACACGAGCAACTCCTCAAGGAGGCCGGCAAAGATTACGGCCGGCTGGAGCAGTCCCTGGTCCAGGGCAACCGGCTTCCGCCCCATGAGATCCACGAAGCCCTGGCCCTGCAGACCGAGCTCAAGATCAAGCGCTGCTTTGCCTGGTCCAAGGGACATTACCTGTTCAGCGAACTGGAGGAGGGCGCCATCCTCGGCAAGCACGTGGTGCACAACCTCTCGCCGGAAAAGCTTTTGCTGGAAGGGGTGCGGGAATCTTATCCGCTGGCGCGGATCGAAAAGGAGTTTGCCGGGATCGAGAAAAAAGTCTTCCGGCGTTCGCCGCGCTTGGCCGAGTTCGCGCCCAAGCTGGGCCTGCCGCCGCCGTTGCTCCGGTTCGCGCTCAAGCTGCCGGACGAGTTCAGCTTCGGCCCGATCGCCCGGAGCGCCGACGCCAAGCGGGAGCAAAGCCACCCTTTCCTGCTCGCGCTTTACCTGGGGGGTATGATCACGCTGCCGGCGGAGGAAGAGGATTTTCCGCTGGGACGGGGACGGGCGCCGGGCCCGGCCAAGCCCAAGGCGGCGCCGGTGGAGGAAAAGAAGCCGGAGCCGGCCAAGCGGGAAGAGGGCAAGCTGCCGATCGAAAAAGTCCTGGACCGGGACTTGAGCGACCGGGAAGTCCTGGCGGAGCTGGACCAATTGGGCAACCTGATCGCCAAGAAAGGCACCACCCATTTCAATATCCTGGGGGTGGATGAGCGCACGCCGCTGGACAAAGTGAAGCAGATTTACTTCAAGATGGCCAAGGTCTTTCATCCCGATGCCCGGCCCGCTCTTTACCAGGGCGAGATCAAGATCAAGGTGGAGGAGATCTTTACTCATATCTCCACCGCCTACAACACCATCAACGACCGCGGGCTGCGTGAAAACTATCTGCGCTCGCTCAAGAGCCAGGTCACGACTGAACAAATGAATGAAGCCAACCGGGCGATCGAGGCGGAGACCGAATTCCAGAAGGCGGAGGTGCTCCTGCGCAAAGGCAATTGGGCCCAGGCCGAGGCGCTGCTGCGACGCTCCACCGAGCTGATGCCCGAAGAGCCCGAATACCGGCTCTACCACGCCTGGGCCGAGTATAAGGTGAAGGGGCGGCCCCAGAGCGCCGAGGCCAAACGGGTGATTGAAGAGGCCCTGAAAAGCCGGCCCAAGGCGGTGGAGGGCCATTTCTTCCTGGGCCAGATCTACAAGGCGGAAGGCCTCAACGAGGAAGCCGAGAAGTGTTTCCACAAAGTCCTGGAGCTGGATCCCCGGCACATCGAGGCCCAGCGGGAGCTGCGCCTGAGCACCATGCGCAAAGAAAAAGGCCCGGACAAGAAAGGCGGACTCTTCGGCCGGCGCAGCTAAGCTTTTTCCCCGAGACCCCAACCGCCCCGCCCAAGTGTCTGCCCGGTATTGAACCTATACAGCGCGAAGCAGATAGGATACAATAAGCCGGGAAATTCAAGGAGAGCAGGGGAGACGGTCATGCCCGAAATTATAATCGTGGGGTTAGGCCCGGGCCCGGTGGAGCTGTTAACCCTGGAAGCGCAGCGGGTGTTATCGCTGGCCCGGCAGGTCTATTTCCGGTTCAGCGCCCACCCGGTGTTTGAATGGGTGCGCAAGCAGGGCATCGAATGCGTCAGCTTCGACTACATTTACGCCCAGCCCGGGATCACCTATGACCGGATCTATCGCCTGATCAACAAGGCCTTGATCAAGGTGGCCAAGCGCGAGGGACAGTGCGTCTATGCCCTGCCCGGCAACCCCTACGTGTTCGAGAAAGGACCGCGCTGGCTCCAAGAGACGGCCGAGCCCGAGGGCGTGAGCATCACCATCACCCCGGGCATGAGTTTCCTGGAGGCGCTGTATATCGAGTTGGGCGTGGACCCGGAAGAGGGATTGCAGATTCTGAATGCGGCCCGGATGGTGGAAAAAGACGAGTATCCTTTCACCACGGCCCTGCCGGTCCTGATCGGCCAGGTGGGGCTGCCTATCCGCAATCGGCCCGGCGAACCCGAGACCAATCTCCAACTTCTCGCCCAGCTTCTTCTCCGCCATTATCCCCCCGACCACCAGGTCACCCTGGTCTGGTCCGTGGGCTTGCCCTCCTACCAGAACCTGCGCCGCAGCGTTTACCTGGGGGACCTCGAAAACCAGGATAACTTCGTCAAGACCCTGGCCACCATCCTCGTGCCCGCCCTGCCCCAGTCGGTCCCGAAACGCCAGAAGTGAGGCTTGACCTTGCTCCATCCCCTTCCTATAATACCTGGCGACGAGACGGGCGGCTTGAGCGTTGCCGTCTCTCTTGATCTTGAGGTTGATGAAAATCGCCATCATCGGGCCGGGAGCCATGGGGTGCTTGTTCAGCCATTACCTCTTCCGGGCCGGGCACGAGCTAATGCTCCTGGACTACCGGCCGGAACGGGCGCGGTCCATCGCGGAGCAGGGCGTCCGGGTGGAGGAGGCGGGAGAGCTCTTGACCACCCGCGTGCCGGTTACGGCCGACCCGGGAGCGGTGGGAGGGGCGGAACTCTGCATCGTGGCGGTCAAGGCCTATGCCACCCGCGATGCGCTCCTGCGCTCGCGGCCCCTGATCGGTCCGGAGACCCTGGTGCTGTCCTTGCAGAACGGGCTGGGCAACGTGGAAGCGATCGCCGGGGTAGTGCCGGGGGGGCAGGTGCTGGGCGGGACCACGGCCCAGGGCGCGAACGTGGTGGGGCCGGGCCAGATCCGCCACGCGGGGACCGGCGAGACCGTGATCGGCGAGCTTAAGGGACCGGGAAGCCGGGCGGCCATGCTGGCGGCCCTTTTCCGGGAGGCCGGCCTGGAGGCGCGGACCACCGACGATCTCACCGGCCTGATCTGGAGCAAGGTGATCATCAACATCGGCATTAACGCCCTGACCGCGCTGACCCGGCTCCAGAACGGAAAGCTGCTCGACTATCCCGGCACCCGGGCGGTGATGGCCGCGGCGGTGAAAGAAGCGGCCGCGGTGGCCGGGGCCTTGGACATCCGCCTGCTTTACCCGAACCCGGCGGAGCGGGTGGAAGCGGTGGCCAGGGCCACGGCCGCGAATGTCTCGAGCATGCTCCAGGACGTGCGTGCCCGCCGGCGCACCGAGGTGGACCAGATCCAGGGCGCGGTGGTAGAAGCCGGCCGGGAGAAGGGGGTTCCGGCGCCGGTTAATGAAACCCTGTGGCGTCTGGTCAAAACCCTGGAAGCGAGTTATGCGGAGCAGTTGCTGAGTTGAAAGCAAGGAGGTGAAAGGATCTCGTTGCAAACGACCGATAGAGCCTAGCCGATACCAACTTTATCTGAAGGAGGATAAAAGATTATGAGCCGTGGCAAAACCGTGATGTATATTGATAACTCCAACATTTTTCGAGGCTGTAAGAAATCCGGATGGCGGCAAAGCTACCAGAAGATTCACAAATATCTGGAAGAGCAGGAGGGGGCGATCTGGGAAACCCATTTCTTCGCCTCCGAAGATCCCAACCCTCGCGACAAGCAGAGCTACTTTTACCAGGCCCTGCGCCGGGAATTGGGCTACCAGCTCCATTTGTTTCCCCTGGGCGTGCGCAAGGTGGTCTGCACCTCGTGCAACCACGAAGAGTGGGTCCCCAACGAGAAAGGGGTGGACGTGGGTCTGGTCACCCAGTTGCTCAAGGACCTGCGCAACAACGTGTTTGAGACGGCCATTATCATGAGCGGCGACCGCGACTACATGGACGCGATCCTGGAGGTGCGCAACGCCGGGCGCAAGGTCGAGCTGATCAGTTGGCGGTGGTCCCTGTCCAAGGAAATCCTGGAGATGTGCCAGGAGCGGAACATTCCCATCCTGTTCCTGGAAGACTTCCGGGAAAAATTCGAGAAGCCCCTGGGAGATATTCTGTAAAAAGTGAACAGTGCACAGTAACCAAAAGAGGTGTCAGGGTGATTCTCCTTGAACTTGAACCTGAACGTGAACGAAGAAAAGTGCACAGTGGACAGAAAGAGGAGCTGAAGATGGCCAAGAACGTCGTGACCAAAATTGACGATGCCGTGGCGATCCGGCATGCCCTGCTCAGCGTCTCCAACAAGGCCGGGCTGGAAAGCCTGGTCCCCCAGCTGGTCGAGAGCTGCGCCAAGCTGATGATCTACTCCACCGGCGGCACCTACGCCTCCCTGGAAAAGATCCTCGGCCTCAAGGCCCGCCAGCACCTTCAGCAGGTCACGGACTACACCGGCCAGCCCGAGATGCAGGGCGGCCTGGTCAAGACCCTGGACTTCAAGATCTACCTCGGGCTGCTCTCGGAAACCTACAACCCCGACCACCAGAACGACCTCCAGCGCACCCACGCCGTGGCCATTGACCTGGTGGTGGTCAACCTCTATCCCTTCCGCGAAACCATTGCCCGGCCCCACGTCAGCCCGGAAGAAGCCCGCGCCAATATTGACATCGGCGGGCCGTGCATGATCCGGGCCGCGGCCAAGAACTTCCCGCGCGTGGCCGTGGTGGTGGACCCGGCTGATTATCCCAAGCTCCTGGAGGAACTCAAAAAGAGCAAGGGCAAGATCAGTCTCCAGACCCGCTACCAGCTCGCGCAAAAGGCCTTCGAGCATACCGCCCAGTATGACCGGGCTATCTCCGATTACCTGGCCAAGACTGAGTTCAGTGCGATCGAAAAAGCATACCCCGAGATCATGAAGCGAGGGTGAAAAAAAACGGCTGCGCGGCTGAGGTCAGCCGCGCCCCCAAGGGGAAATAACTTGAGTTCTTTATGGTTGGATGCGCGCCTAACCCTTAAATGCTTTGGGGGCGCGCCTGACCCCAGGCGCGGGCCATTATAAAACTATTCCTGAAGATGCAAAATGAAGACTGTTGGCAAAAGGCTGGAGCAGCGACGTCGAGGGAGATTGCATCACCTGGAGAAGGGTGGGGCCACTTATTTTTTAACTTTTCATGCTCAGCCGGGGGAGAATTTTAGCGCCGAGGAGCGGGCGATCATTTTGGAGAGTTGTAAGTTTGGGTATCCTCAGAGGTGGATACTGCATGGGGTGGTGGTGATGCCGGATCACGTGCACATGCTGTTGACGCCACAGGTTATAAAATGGATTGCGCCTGAGGTCAGGCGCACCCCCAGAGGTAAGGCTGAATCATGCACTAATGGGGGCGCGGCTGAGTCTTATGGGAATGGGGGCGCGGCTGACCTCAGCCGCGAACCCAGATGGATGTCATTGTCAGAAATCGTAAAGAGCATCAAGAGTTTCACCGCCAGAAGAATTAATCAATCGAGAGGGAGAAAGTCCGGTTCGATCTGGCAGGACGAGTATTATGACCGGGAGGTTCGGGACGAAGCTGACTTCGCGGTCAAACTCAAATATCTCTTGAATAATCCGGTGAAGCAAGGGCTGGTGAAGGAGCCAGCCGGGTGGGATGCGCTGCGGGTGGAGAAAGTTTAGTGGAGGAAGAAATGGCTGAAGACCTGAAGAAGATGTATCGCACGATCATGGACGATCACTTTCCGCCCCGGATGGAAGTGAGTTTCATTTCCGAGGACGGCCGGCGCAGCACCCTGGTCTATGAAAAAGTGAGCTGGGTGATCGAGGGGGTCAACAAGGGACTGCGCTACGGCGAGAACCCGGGCCAGGAAGCGGCCATGTATAAGCTCACGAACGGCAACCTGGTGCTGGGCAACGTGACCACCATCCAGCCCGGACGCTTTTTAGCCGCGGAGATGGAGCTGCTCCAGTCCGGCAAGCACCCGGGCAAGACCAATATCACCGACGCCGACAACTCCCTCAACATCCTGCGCTACCTGGCCGACCGGCCCACCTGCGTGATCGTCAAGCACAACAACCCCTGCGGCGTGGCCCGAGCGGAGTCGCTCTGCGAGGCCTATGTCAAGGCTGACCTGGCCGACCGGGTGGCCGCGTTTGGCGGGTGTATCGCGCTTAATCGGGCGGTGGACAAGGCCACCGCGGAGGAGATCGTCCAGCGCTACGCCGAGGTGGTGGTGGCCCCGGAGTTTGAGGAGGGGGTGCTCGGGATTTTCGAGCGCAAGAAGAACCTGCGGGTGATGCGGATCCAGGCCATCGAGCGCCTGCAAGAGTGGGCGGGTCAGGTTTTTGTCGAGTTCAAGAGCCTGATTGACGGCGGCCAGATCGTGCAGACTTCGTTCGTGCCCAAGAGCCGCCGGGCCCAGGACTTGAAGCTGGCCGAGTGCGAATACCAGGGCAAGGTTTATAAGATCAAGCGGGCGCCCACGTCCAAGGAGTATGATGACCTGATCTTCGGCTGGCTGGTGGAAGCGGGGGTGACCTCCAACTCGGTGCTCTACGTCAAAGACCAGGTGACCGTGGGCATCGGCACCGGCGAGCAGGACCGGGTGGGCGTGGCCGAGATTGCCCGCGACAAGGCCTATCGCAAGCTCGCCGACCGCTACTGCTTCCTGGAGACGGGCAAGCCCTTCAACGAGCTCAGCGACCCGAAGCAGCGGAAGCTTTATGAGGACCGGGCGGCCCAGGAGCGCGGCGGCCTGGTCGGATCGGCCATGGTTTCGGACGCCTTCTTCCCTTTCCGCGACGGGGTGGACGTGGGCCTCCGCGAAGGGGTGACCGCGGTGATCCAGCCCGGCGGCTCGGACCGCGACTTCGAGTCCATCGAGGCCTGCAACGAGCAGGGCGCCACCATGGTTTATACGGGACAGCGGAGTTTCAAGCATTGAAAAGGGAATAAAATCCTTCTTGTAGCCCATCCTCGTCTTCAAGGATGGGTTTCCATGAAAAGGAGCCAACCATGAAACGCAAGATTACCTGGGCCGCGGTTTTGGCGCTGATCGTGCTGGTGAGCGCGGCGCTGGCCCTTCGGCCGAAGAGCATCGGCCACCACTCCGTGCTCTTGTTCGAGGTCGGCGGCGACATCCCGGAGCAAACGCCCTGGAACCCGCTGTTCGCGCTTTTCGAGAAGCCGCCCCTGACCGTGCTCGACAAGGTGATGGCGCTGCGCAAGGCCCGGCACGACTCGCGCATCCAGGCGGTGGTGGTGCGCATCACTGATTTCGATTTCGGCATGGGCAAGGCCCAGGAATTCCGCCAGGCCATCCTCGACTACAAGCGCTCGAAAAAACCCATCGTCGCTTACCTCGAGCTGGAAGGCGGCGGCAACCTCGAGTATTACCTGGCCACCGCCTGCGACCAGATCTATGTCTCCGAAGAATCGTTCCTGGGCCTGAACGGGCTCTCCAGCTTCCACTTCTTCCTGGGCGGGGTCTGGGACAAGCTCTACCTGGACCTGCAGGTGGACCAGATCAAGGAATACAAGAGCGCGGCCGACATGCTCGCCCGCCAGGACATGTCCGAAGCCAACCGGGAAGTGGCCAACAGCATCCTGGACAGCCTGAACGCCCAGTTCCTGGGTGACATGGCCCGCGGCCGGGGCAAGAAGCCGGAAGAAGCCCGGGCCATGGTGGACGGCTTCTGGATGATCCCGGAGCGCTACCGCGAGGCCGGGTGGGTGGACGGGATCAAATACCTGGACGAGGTGCTGGATCTCTTCAAGAAAGACTCCGGCCCGGTCCGGGTGGTGCGGGAAGACGAGTATGACCAGCAGGACCCGGTCGGCCCGGGCTTCAACCGCGGGCCGAAAGTGAAAGTGGTCTTCGGCGTGGGCAACATCGTCATGGGCGATCCCGGCGGCCGGCCCTTTGGCAACCAGATCATGGGCTCGGACCGGATGGTGAAAGAGCTTTTGGAAGCGGCGGAGGACGACTCGATCAAGGCCGTCATCTTCCGGATTGACTCGGGCGGCGGCTCCGCCCTCGCCTCCGACCTGATCTGGCGCGCCACCCAGAAGGTGCGCGAGAAAAAACCCCTGGTGGTCTCCATGTCCGACGTGGCCGGCTCGGGCGGCTACTACATCGCCTGCGGCGCCGACGCCATCGTGGCCGAGCCGGCGACGATCACCGGCTCCATCGGCGTCTTCACCGCCCACCTCAGCCTGGGCCGGCTCCTGGAAAAGGCCGCGATCGGAACCGCGCTCCTCACCCGGGGCCCCTATGCCGACTACGGGCGGATCAGCCGACCGCTGTCCGAAGCGGGCCGGGAAAAGGCGCGCGCCTCCATCGCCGCCATCTACGACATCTTCACCCGCAAGGTGGGCCAGGGCCGGGGGCTCAAGCCGGAGCGAGTGAACGAGATCGGCCGGGGCCGGATCTGGACCGGCGCCCAGGCTAAGGAGCTCGGCCTGGTGGACGAGCTGGGCGGCATGATCCAGGCGAAGGAGCTGGTCAAACAGAGGCTGGGCGTGGCCCCGGACAAAGACGTGGAGCTTATTTGGAAACGGCCGCCGGCCAGCCTCTGGAAGATCCTCACCGGCAAAGTGGAAGAGGCGGCCTTCCAGGCCTTCCTCACCCCCGAGGAAATCGAACTCCTGACCTGGCTGCGCCTCCCCGGGCTCTGGCGCGCCGGCGAGCCGCTCGCGCTGATGGAGGAGCGGATCCTGGTCCAATAAACGGCGTCCTCCGCGATCACGGCCGGGGCGGAATTCCCCGGGGCAAGCCCCGATTCCTGCCGCGATTTGGAGGGGGACAGACTTTCTTGTCTGTCAACCATCGAGTCTTTAGCTCTGGCCCGAATGTGAAATGTGAAGACCTGACCCCCAGGATACGTTTGACTTTGGACGCGGCGAGGATTACATTTAAATGGGCGGCAGGAGATGAATCATGCCCCTTTACGAGTATCATTGTCCGAAGTGCGGTTGTGACTTCGAGGAACTGGTGAGCAGCAGCGCGGTCAAGGTGGCCTGCCCCGAATGCGGGGCCAAGAAAGTCAACAAGCTGATGAGCCTGTTCGCCCACAAGAGCGGAGGCAAATTCAGCGGCACCAGCGGCTCGGGCTGCAGCGGCTGCACCAGCTCCAACTGCTCGACCTGCGGGCATTAGGCCCGGTCTTTCTTGACGCAAGAACGCCTTTTGTGCTATAAATCTCGCAGAGTGCGGCGGCGGAGCGGGAGTGGAAAAAGCAGGCAGCGGACCGGCGGCCAAGGAACCGCGCTACATTGCGATTGAAGGCCCGATCGGCGTGGGCAAGACCAGCCTGGCCGAGCGGGTGGCCAAGGTGCTGGCGGCGCGGCTGGTCAAGGAGCCGGCGGACGAAAACCCGTTCCTGCCCAGGTTTTACCAGGATCCGCCGCGCTACGCTTTTTCGGCGCAGGTGTTCTTTTTACTCAACCGCTACCGGCAGCAGCAGGAATTGGCCCAGCAGGACCTGTTTGCGCAGAGAACGGTGGCCGATTACCTGTTCGACAAGGACCGGATCTTCGCGCACCTCAACCTGAGCGACAGCGAGCTCGAGCTTTACGAGCAGATCTACGGTCTTCTCAACCTGCGGGTGGTGCGGCCGGACCTGGTGATTTACTTGCAGGCGCGGCCCAAGGTGCTCCTGGAGCGGATCAAGCGCCGGGCCACGCCGTATGAGAAGAACCTGGACTTGAAATACCTCGAGCGCCTGAGCGCGGCATACGGCGATTACTTTTTCTATTACAACCAGACGCCGCTTTTGTCGGTGGATACCAGCGAGATAGATTTCCTGGAGCGGGAGGAGGATTTCCAGGC
>Ga0315291_10007894_pt1 | contig 13099 bp, 5 predicted proteins | sample YL17G12_20_MG_FD_203070 | JGI IMG/M metagenome (GOLD analysis project Ga0315291, IMG submission 203070) | Sediment microbial communities from Yellowstone Lake, YNP, Wyoming, USA - YL17G12_20 | ecosystem: Environmental > Aquatic > Freshwater > Lake > Sediment | place: USA: Wyoming | collected... | reverse complement strand
ACAGTGTTAGCCACTTGGAAGCAAGAGGGACGACAACTCCACCAAACGCTTGTTCAAGCACTCTAAGCCAAGAGCTTTTCGAGGGAAGCTCAATTCAAGCTAAACACATACGATGTATTCCGTGAACGTCGGCCCTTTGAGCCAGGCGACCGCCTCGGTCTTGCCGCCCTCGAAGGTGGTGACGTCGCCCGCCAGGGCCGAAAACGGCACCATCATTAGCAGAATTATCGCTATCGCCGCGGTCTTCCTCATGGGGAAATCTCCGCGTTAGAAACCCGGGTGCAGAAATATAAATATATCTATGCCATAAAACCGGCATTGTGGGTGTACTTGAGAACGGGCCCTATGGATCAGCAATGGTGCCTTTCTCTTCGCCTCACAAAGAAGAATAACGCTGCGAGAAAAGCGGGTACAACAAGCGCTGCCTCCAGCCCTGGAATGAAGGTTCCACCGCCGGCCTTGTTATCAACAATGACGGTCCGATTTATCGTCTCGGAATAACTCGTGCCGTCATAAGCCCTGGCGTAAAGCACATGCTTCCCGTTCGAGAGCTTGGTCGTGTCGATATTCCTCTGCCATGTGAAGTTGCCCTTGGCGTCCATCCACTCGCCGGAATCGACCCTTATCTGGACCTTGACTATCTCCGAAGCCCACTTGACGGCGGTGACGGATACGGCGAGGGTGCCTCGGACCTTCTGCCCTGCAAGTGGCTTGATGAATGTGATGACCTGCCGGCCGGCCTCGGCAACCGTTATCGTGAATTCCTGGACAGTCTCTGCGCCTTTTCCGTCCGAGACTCTGACCTTGACGGTGTATTTGCCAGGGACATCCGGCAGCCAGCTTATCTTTCCGGTGGAAGGTCCGATGGTCATCCCGGCCGGGGCTGAAGCCAGGCTGAAGGCCGGTGTATCTCCATCCGCGTCACCTACCACGACTTGATAGATGTATTCGAATCCTACCGTGGCGTTCTTTACGGGCTCGCTTGAGAATGTCGGAGGGTTGTTGCCCTTGATAACGTGGATGGTGAAATTGTATAATAACGAGGTCTTGCTGTCCGAGATGTTGACCGAAACAGGATAATCCCCCGGGTAGTTCGGGGTCCAGCTCAATCGGCCAGAGGAAGAATGAATGGTCATTCCTTCGATGGAACTGAGCAGTTTGAATGCGAGCTCCCTGCCATCGTCGGACACGGCCGGGATGTCGTATGTATAAAGCGCGCCGGTCTGGGCTTCGGGGACGGTACTGTTCGTTATCCTGGGCGGCCGGTAGGGCACCGAGATATAATAATTTTGAGCGGCCGCAAGCGAACCGTCGCTGGCCTCGACCATGACCTCGCAGACCCCGCCTGAGTTGGGAATCCAGGATATCGCACCCGAGCTTGAATTGACGGTCATGTTCTGGGGCTTCTTCGTGAGAGCGTAGGTGATGGTGTCGTTGTCCCCGTCAACCGCGAGGACCTTGTAACCGTATTCCTGACCGGCAATGGCTGTTTTGGAAGGGTCGCTTAGAATTGCTGGCCTGTCGTTAACATTCGCGACAATGATGCGGAACACGTTCGATCCGCTCGAATAATTTGAGTTATCGTAGCATCTGACGACGGCCTCGACCTCTCCGGTCCAGTTATCGTTTTGGATACCGGTCAGGGCGTCGGCCGAGAGGTAACTGTTGTCCTTGATGCCGAGACCCACCAGGCTGCCGTTCGTGACGGCCTTCACCTCGAATCTCAGCGCCGATCCGGGGTCGTAATCATCCTTGAAATACTCGTGGAGCTCGACAAGCTCGGATTGGAAGGTGTCCTCGTCGAGATAAAGGTCCGGAATCTTTTGGAGAAGCCTTGGCGCCTCGTTGATCTCGATGCTCAGATATCGGAGCTTCACCCTGCCCGGAGAGCTCGAGACGAGCTTGATGGGTATCGTGATGTTGCCATCTTTGTTCTTTTCATTATGATGGGCCGCAATGTAGCCGTTCAATATTGCGGACATCTCCAGAGTTGGGACCGAATAGGAATATTGATAGGTGACCGAAAGGTTTCGAAGGGTGCAATTGCCCGTGCTCCGGGCGGTGATGCTAAGCGGTATCTTGACCATTGCATTCCCAAATTCGTCAGCCGGATCGGGCATATTATTTTTAATATAGTTGTCCAGGAAGCCGGCAAAATTGGTCGTCGTCACGGTCCCGTTCAAGATACCATTATAACTCCAGATGGCATCTTTACCTATTTTCACTGCCGGATCCAAGAGACCGTTATTTCTTGAAAAAACATAAGCGTTCCCAACGTTAGATTCCCAACAGGCTCCGATAATTATCTCGTTGAATCCATCGCCGTTCGGGTCCCCGGCGTTTGAAAGCCCCGACCCAAAGGTACTACCTGGGCCTTTTCCTATATATGTCTCATCCGTTTGATTGTCCATCGGGTTTCCGCCATAGAACACATATGCTGATCCCGTGTGTATCCCGAGTGTTTGATTCCAACAATCCCCGACGATCACATCATCATAACCATCATTGTTGAGGTCTCCGGCCCCGGACAATGTCAGTCCAAAACCGTTCTCAGCGGCATCATCAAGATAGAATCCCATGAGTATGATGTCGGCTTGTCCATCCATGTTCTTGCCGCCAAAAAAGACAAGGACAGCTGGAATATAGTGTTCGTCATCTATCCGTTGAACGGACCTTGCGATGACATCATCGAATCCGTCGTCATTTAAATCTCCAGCCACTCGATCGTATTCCAACCAATTACTCATCCCAACCGGAGCATATAATTTCACATCCGATAAGTTATCCATATTCTGGCCGCCAAAGAAAATCAATCCATTGATTCCGCCACCTGCTACAATATCATCGTATCCGTCACCGTTTAAATTTCCGGCCGATATTGCGGTTCCAAAAACACCACCAGACCCGCTATAGTCACCCAACAGAACCAAATCAGGTGCATTATCCATGTTTTTTCCTCCGTAATACAAGTATATTGCACCCGCATTGAAGCCGATAGTGTCATTGTAGGGAGCTCCGATTGCCAGATCATCATAACCGTCTCCATTGAGATCTCCTGGAATGGAGACAACGGTCCCAAGTCCATCTGATGAATTGTAACCAATTAGGGTCAGGTCGGGCAGATTGTCCATAGGATTGCCGCCGAAATAGATAAAGACTGCACCCGAATCGTTCCCGTTCGAATCATTTCGGCCTGCTCCGATAACGATATCATCGTACCCGTCGCCGTTCAGATCGCCCTTCCTGGACGAAATCGAGCCAAAGAACTCATCAACTTTTCCGTCTGAGAATACTATGTCCGATTTATTATCAATATTAGGGCCGCCATAATAGAGGTAGACTCTACCTGGCGGGCCATTCATCTGTGATGGAGCCCCAACGAGAACATCATCGTACCCGTCATTATTCACATCACCAGCGCAGGCGACCGTCCTGCCGAATTGCTGGTTCTGGCCGGGCGTCCCCGTCAAATTCAGTAGAATGTAAGGGGCATTCTCTCCCCTGCAAGTTATTTCCATGGTGGCGTTCATGATGGAAGCCCCTTTCGGCAGGACCAATGCTGTACTGGATTTATTGTTGCCCAGTTGGAATTCCGCTTTGACCTCGTTTTGCTGGTACACGAACTGCGACTGTTTGCCGAACGAGCCGTAATCGAAACCTTTGTAAGAATAAATGAGGGTGTCGTTCAGAAAGACCGAAAGGCCGCCCGGGCAGTCCGAGCCGTTGGCATCGGGCTGGACCGTGGATAGCTCCATGGTAGCCTTCTTTACCTGGCATTCCGCCGGCAGTGACAGATTGATGTATTCCGTGTACGTCGGCCCCTTGAGCCAGGCGACCGCCTCAGTCTTGCCGCCTTCAAAGGTGGTGACGTCGCCCGCCAGGGCCGAAAACGGCACTGTCAAAAGCAGCATTATCGCTAGCGCCGTGGTCCTCCTCATGGGGAAATCTCCGTTTTAGAAACCCGGTTGCGACAATATAAATATATCCATGCCATAAAACCGGCATTGGACGGCATCGTTGAGGATGGGCTTTATTCTCCATTCCGTATTGGTGAATTGAGCACCATCTTGACGACCGGCGGTACGTTTGAGGTTCTGTTTCCATGGCTTACCGGCTCCCCGGCTTGCCGGCTTACCGGCTTTCCCCCCGGCTCACCGGCTTGCCGGCTCCCCGGCTCGCCATCCGATTCCGTTCCCACGGCTTCGGCCCCTCCGGGATGCCCAGCTTTGCCTTGACCGAGCAGATGGTCCCGGAAGTGATGACGGTCCGGACGGCTGCCGGGGCCCTCTCACGGCCCAGCCCCTTTATCGAGTTGAGGGCCGCTATCGCCGCCTCCTTCTTTATGTGCGAGACCTTCACGATGCCACGCCGGCCGTCGAAAACGGTAAGGTTGAACTGGACCGGCCCGCCGGGGGCGACGCGCCCCGCGTCCGATATTGCGCGGGAGATGTCCTCGCGGCCGGGCCTCTGCCGGGCCTCTACCGTGAAGCCGATGTAGCGATGGCGGCCGGACTTATCGCGGACTGTCAGGGGTTTCGCCTCGGGGAATCCAAAAGGGCCCCGGCGATATTATACTATTGCAGGCATGTGTCAACGAACCGGCGGCGCTCCCGCCTCGGGGCCGCCCGAGACGGGGCCGGCCCTTTTCTTTTGGATTTTCTCGTCATATATACCGCCGGAAAAGGCTCAATTTTATTAACCTGTAATTCCATGGTTATCCGGGCTTTGCATGAACGGACGCGTGGCCAGCATATTGCTCGCCTTCATCATCATCGGACAAACGCCGCTCTTTCCCGCCCTCCAGGAGCCCGCTTCGGCCGCCCCGGCGCCGTCGCCGGTGAAATGGCAAAAATATGCCAGCAACCCGGTATTGAGTCTCGGCCCCAACGGGGCTTTCGACGATGTCTACATCATGACCCAGTCAGTGATCAAGGATGGGAACGCTTACAAGCTCTACTACGGCGCGAATGACGGGTCCTACAGGTCGATCGGCCTGGCCACCTCGAACGATGGCAAGTCCTGGTCGAAGTACTCGGGGAACCCGATACTGCGCGGGGAAGGCGCCGGCAGCTGGAGCTCCGTGGGGGTCTACGCACCCTTCGTCCTGAAGGAGAGCGGCGTCTACAACATGTGGTTCATCGGGTCCGACGGGTCCCACTCGAGGATGGGATTTGCCAGCTCCACCGACGGGATCTCGTTCTACAGATATTCTGGGAATCCCGTCTTGGCCCCCGGGGCCTCGGGCGCCTGGGACAGCTACACCATTAACATGCCGGCCGTGGTGCATGAATCCGGCGTCTACAAGCTCTGGTACAGCGGGAACGGTTATTCCCACGAGCGAATCGGGTACGCCACTTCCTCCGACGGCCTGTCCTGGACAAAATATGCCCAAAATCCCGTAATGGACCTGGGCGGGTCCGGCGCGTGGGACGACGAGACCGTGTCGAGCCCGTGCGTTCTCAATGTCTCCGGGACTCTGAGGATGTGGTACGGCGGCTATTCCGGGACCAACTATGCCATCGGCCATGCAACTTCCGACGACGGCGTGACCTGGGCAAAATACGCTCATAATCCGGTGATGTCCAAAAAGAGCGGGTTCGAGTCCGGCCACAACCTCTGCCCAGTCGTGCTCTACGATGCCGCGCTATACCGGATGTGGTACACGGGCGCCTCCACGACCTGGTCCACCTACGGGGTCGGCTACGCCGAGGGCCTGAACCAGCTTCCCTATGCCCCGACGCTCGTCTCCCCCTACGACAACGAGTGGGCCCCGACCAGTCCTCCGAGATTCAGCTGGTGGTTCAGGGACCCGGACCAGTACGACACCCAGACAGCCTTCCGGCTGCAGCTCGACAAGGATTTTTATTTTTACTCGGTCGAATACGACTCCGGCAAGAACCTGTCAACTTTCTCCTACCACACCCCGGACGCTCCGGTGGCGGACGGGGCATACTACTGGCGGGTCATGACCTGGGACAGCGACGGCGACAACAGCACCTGGAGCTATCCCTGGAAGGTCAACATAGACAGGACCGCGCCATTGAATCCGGTCGGGCTCTTCAGCCCGAGCCACACCGTCGGGAAATGGTCCAACAAGAACACGATAACCGTCAATTGGTCGCTGCCCGAGAACGGGGCCGAGATAAGCGGCTACGACGGCTTCTCCATCCAATGGGACTCGTTTGGCACGTCGGTCCCGGACCCGATTCCCGACCTGACCGCGGACAACCTTTCGACCACGAGCCCGCCGCTGCCCGACGGGGACGGCTACTATTTCCACATCCGCGCCAAAGACGGCGCAGGCAACTGGGCGGGCGGCGCCGCCCACCTGGGGCCCTTCCGCATCGACGCATCGCCGCCGCAGAACCCGGCGGAGGTCTCCTGCCTGAGCCACCAGACGATGGTGTGGAGCAGCGACAACACCCCGGAAATCACCTGGTCGGAGGCGGACGGGAGCATTTCCGGTCCCGAGGGATATGGCTTCCTCTGGGACCACGTGTACGGCACGATACCCGGTCCGGTCCTGAACGTGAGCGCGGAAGTGCTCCGGGTCTCCAGCCCGCCACTGCCGGACGGCGAGGACTGGTATTTCCACCTGAGGACCAGGGACAACGCCGGCAACTGGGCGCCGGGCACGGTCCACCTTGGGCCTTATTTCATCGACGCCACCGCGCCTGCGATACTCAACTTCAGCTTGAACGGCGGCGCCGAGTTCTCCTCGTGCCGGACAGCCCGGGCCATCCTCCGGGCCGAGGACGCGCCGGGAGGGAGCGGCCTGTCGGGAATCAGGCACAGGTCAACCGGGGACGATTGGTCTGAATGGGCAAATTACACCGGCAGTTTCTTCGTGGACCTCACGGGCGGAGACAGGCAGTGGACCGTCGAGGTCCAGGTAAGGGACACGGCCAACAACACGAGCCCGATTTCCTCGGCGTCCCTGCTCCTTGACACCAGTGCCCCGGCTGTATCCGTTATCCAGATAGACTCGGGCGCGGATTTCGTCAATTCGACCTCGGTGTTCCTTTCCATAGCCGCGGAGGACCCGATACCGTCCTCAGGCGTCGATTCGATGTCATTTTGCACCGATGGCCGGAACTGGAGCCCCTGGGAAAGGTTCAACCTGACGCGCCAGTTCAACCTCACCCCTGGCGACGGGACCAAGACCGTGTCCGTCCGCGTACGGGACCGGGCCGGCAACATCGGGCCGCCGGCCAACGACACCATATTGCTGGACACCACCCCGCCGGTGACCTTCATCCCGATGCTCCCCTCGACGGTCGATGACTGGAACTTCACGGTCACCTGGACCGGCGCCGACGAGCACGGCGGGGTCGCCTCGTTCGACGTGCAGTACCGGGAAGAAAGCGGCACGTGGACCGACTGGCTTCTGGCCACAACCCTCAACACTGCGTCGTTCAGCGGCCAGGACGGCCACAATTATTCGTTCCGGGCCAGGGCCCGGGACCGGGTCGGGAACCTCGAGAGCTACCCGGCCGCGGCCAAATATCCGGTCCGAATCGACATCCCGGGCCCCCGGGCCACGATCGAGAGGCCGCGCGAGGGCTCCGCCCTGGCGGGCAGTTTCACCTTCTCCGGTTCGTGCGTTCATCCCAAGGCCGGCCTGACCGTCCAGCAGGTCCAGGTCAGAATCGACAACGGCTCCTGGCGAAACGCCAGGGGAACCTCGAGCTGGTCGTTCTCGTTGGACACCGGCCGGCTGGGCAACGGCCATCATTTTGTCTCGGTCCGGGCGTTCGACGGCACGAAGTATTCATCGGAAGTCACCCGGGCGTTCAAGGTCCAAAACGAAACGGGGCTGTCGGGCTGGGCGATTCCCCTGTCGATTCTTGCGGTGGCGCTGCTGGCGGCCGTTTCGACCGTGGCCGTCCTGGCCAATCGCAAAAAGCGCCAGCGGACTAAGGCGGCGGCACGGCCGCCCGCATCGCCGGCGGGCCCGGCACCGACCATGCCTCCGGAAACGGCCCTGCCGCCCGAATCGCAGCTTCCTCCGGTCCCGCCTGATTCGCCCGTTGCCCCGATAGCGACGCAGCCCGCCCGGACGGTCGTCGTGGGCAAGGTCAGCGTCGACGACCTCGACGAGGAGACCGTTCCGCTCCCGGCCGGCATGCAAAGCGCGCCCGCGCCCGAACCGGCGCCGTACGACCGGGCACGGGCAGAGGCCGCCGGTCCCCTTTCCGGGGTACCGATAGTGCCCGCCCCGAGGAGCGAGACCGCCGCGCGCGAAAGCAACATACTCAAGGCGCTGTCCTCGCTTCCCCGCGGCCTGCCGTCCTCTCTCTGGGGCATGGACCTGGAGGACCTCGCCTCGCGGGTCGTATCGGGCGAGCGAAAGGACGGCCTCAACGGGGAGCCCCTGGTCAAGATCGGGAACCGCTGGTACAACGGGGACGAGACGGACCTCGGCCAATTCATGCAGGAATACAGGAAGTGATGATCATGTCTTCGCGGGAACTCATTTCTGTAGCAATATCTCTCCTGATGCTCTGCGGGACCCTGATGTCGGCCGGCGCCGTCTCCCCGCCCGCGATATCCTCGCCGGCCGACGGCTCCGTCCACCTTGTCAACACGGTCGACGTGACGGGGACCTCGGAGCCGACGAACGTCTCCTGGACCCAGACGACGCAGGCGGATTTCGATTCCGGCAAGAAAGACAACGTGACCACCTCGTCCCAGGGCGACCTCAGGCTTAAGGCCAGCGGCGGGGCCAGCCCGTTCTACGATGATTTTGACGACAACAGCCTCGACGCCAAGCTCTGGGCCGAGATAGATGCCAACGGCCTGGCGGTATCCGAGACCAACTCGGAGCTGAAGATGTCCGGGACGGCCCAGGTCGACGGCTGGAAGATGTGCGGCATAATGTCCACCCGGCACGTTTTTGAGAATTTTTCCGCGGACCTGATAGACTTCTCGGGAAGCGGCACCGGTTATTCAACCTGGATATATCTTTACCAAAACAGCCAAAACCGGCTCCTCTTCGGTGTGGATTATGACATAGGCTGGGCTGGCGACCGGAACATCCTGTGGCTGGCCTCGTGCATATCCGGCTCGGTCCAGGACAACAACCTGGGCACCATTTCGGGAGGCCCGCACCGGTTGCAGCTGGCCTATTCAAGCGGGACGGTCTACTGTTTCCTCGACGGCGAGCTGAAGGCCGCATGGACGGCGACCCTACAGGGCATCACCGCCGGGCTGTACGCCCGCGCCCGGAACGCCGGAGATACGGTCAGCGCCCGCTGGGACAATGTCACGCTCGACCCGGTCCTGAGGACATACGATGATTTCGAAGACAATGCCATCGACGCCAACAAGTGGGACACGACCGGCGCCAACGGCATTTCCACGACCGAGGAGAACGGCCGGCTCCGGCAGTCGGGGACCGGCACCGGCGGCGCGTACTGGACGTCCGTGACCATGGCAACGTCAAAGGACAAATTCCCATGCATCATGAGCGCCGAGCTGAACTCGATTTCGGGAAGCGGCTCGGGGTATGGCAGCCATCTGGCGCTCTACCAAGACGACAACAACGGGCTCTGGTTCGGGGTGAATTATGACCCTCCTGCGTATGGAAATCAGCCGGTAGCCTGGTGGGGTTGCATAATTGACGGCATCGCCACGACATATGGACTCGGAGGCCTCGGTCCGCTCTCTTCAGGCCCGCATATTTTCATGGTGATATATACCCTCGGCACGGCCTCGTTTTACCTGGACGGCCAGCTGAAGGCCCAGAAGGCCCTGAATTTGCAGTCTACCGTCTGCAGGATAGTAAGCCACTCACGCCTCAGCGGAGACACCGTGGACGCCAGCTGGGACAATCTGACCATCGAGCGAAACCGGACCGTCTACGACGATTTCAACGACAACTCTTTCGACGCCGGCAGATGGACCAAGACCGAAGCGTCGGGGAACGGCGTCAGCGAGACGGGTGGCTCGCTCAGGTTTTCCGGGACGAGCACGTCCTCCAGTTTATGGGGAAGCGAATGCTTCGTATTCTCGATGAAAAAAACGAACATCATTTTCGGCGACCTGAAATCGATAACTGCATCCGCTGTCGGCTACACGACAGGGTTATTCCTTTGGCAGGATTATAACAACAGAGTGTCAATTGAACCTATTGCGGACCCCGTCTGGCCCGGCTTGATATATCACATCAATATACTGCAGAGCGGTGCACTGGACCAGATGAGTTGGGGCGGCGCCGGCACGGGGATTCATCGTCTTGGTCTGATATATGCTGATGGCTTTACGAAGGTCTATGTCGACAACGTCCTGTTGACAGTTGTAAAGGCGACATTGAACAATCCGGTCGGTGTAGTAGGCGCCAACCTTAGGAATCAAGGAGACACCGCCACGTTCGATTGGGACAATATGTCAATGGGCTGGGAGCTCGGTACGCTCCTCCCATCCGGCAACTTCACCTCGGCGGTGAACGACACGCGCTGCCCCGCGCCGGTCCTCAGAAAAATATCCTGGACCGCCGACGCCCCATCCGGCTCCGCAATGGCCGTGATGCTCCGCTCCAGCGACAGTGCCGACATGTCCAACCCGACGGCCTGGGCCCCGGTCGTCAATAACCAGACCACGGGTCTACCCACGGCAAAGCGCTATGTCCAGTACAAGGTCGCGATGAGCCGCACCATCGGGGATGCCACCCCGTTGCTAAGGGACATCACTCTCGAATACCGCCGGCCGGTTTCCAAGGTCGAATTGAGCCTCGACGGCCAGGCCACCTGGATAACGGCCGCCGGGACAACTGCCTGGCGCGCCCAGCTCGCCCTGCCCAACGGCAAGACGACCATATGGGTTCGGGCGATAGACAGTGCCGGGGACGCAGCCCTGTCCAGCGTCACCGTCACGGTCGACACCGCGCCGCCGAAAGGCGCCGTCCTGATAAACAACGGCGACGAGTTCGCCGGCGACCAAAACGTCACCCTGGTCATGACCGCCACGGACCTGCTCGGCGTCTCGTCGGTCATGCTCGGCGAGGACCCCGACCTCGCCGACGCCGACTGGACCTCCTACCGGAATATCATGCCTTTCCAGCTCTCGGCGGGCGACGGCCCGAAGACGGTCTACGCCCGGTTCCGCGACGTCAACGGCTGGGAATCGGAGATTGTCAGCGATTCAATAATCCTGGACACGGCGCCTCCCGCCGGGTCATTCGTCATAGACAACGGCGCGGAGTTCACCGCCCATCCCAACGTAACGCTGACGATGACCGCCACCGACCTGTCCGGGGTCCGCCAGATGCTCGTCAGCAACCTGGCCGACCTCTCGGGCGCCCAGTGGATGCCATTTGCGCCCACACTGAACTGGACGCTGCTTCCGGGCAACGGGGAGCGCTCTGTCTACGTCAAGCTCCGAGACGCCGCTGCCCACGAGACCGGGGTCCGGCGCGCCTCCATCCTGCTCGACACCGCGGCGCCGACGCTGACCGTGACCATCGATTCCGGCGCCGCCTACACGCGATATCCGAACGCCACCGTCACGATGACGGCCATAGACTATTATCGCGTTGAAGCCATGATTCTCTCCCAGAGCTCCGATTTTTCGGGCTCGGCCTGGGAGCCATTCCAGAACTCCTTGGCGATCAACCTCCCGGCCGGAGACGGGCTCAAGACCGTCTTTGGCAAATCCCGCGACGCCGCCGGCAATGAAGGGCCGGCGGTCAGCGATTCGATAATCCTGGACACGGCGCCCCCGACCGCGACCGTCGTCGGACTTCCCGGAGAGGTCGACTCTCCCAATTTCACGGTGAACTGGTCCGGGACCGATGTCATCAGCGGCGTTGCCTCGTACGACCTCCAGTATCGCGACGGGACCGGCGCGTGGACCGACTGGCTGCAGGGCCTGAGCGGCACCTCTGCAACGTTCAAGGGCCTGGCGGACCACAACTACTCGTTCCGGGCCAGGGCGCGGGACCTTGCGGGAAACGTCGGGAGCTACCCCGATTCCGCGGACAATTCGGTCTATGTCTGGCCGAAACACCTCCCGGTCGTGACGGTAACGGCCCCGAAGGCCGGCTCGCTGGCGACCGGCACCCTCAGGATATTCGGCACGGCGTACCAGCCCGATCATCGGCGGACCGTGGCGCGCGTCGAGCTGAGAATCGACGACGGGGAATGGCGTATGGCCGATGGAACATCGGCCTGGAGCTTCCGCCTGGACACCAAAAAGCTCGGGGACGGACCCCATACGCTGACCGTCCGCGCGTTCGACGGCGAGCGATATTCCAACGAGAACAGCGTCGCCTTCCGGGTCAACAACCTGGAGGCGTCCACCACGCTGCAGGAGCTGCCGCTCCTGTTTTTGGCCGTCCTGATAGCGGTGGTCGCCATCGCGGGGGTTTTCCTCGTGGCCCGGAGGAAGCGGCCGGCGCCCGCGGAAAAAGCCACTCTGCCGCCCGAGGCCGTTTCCTCTCCCAAGCCCCGGCTTCCGCCGGCTCCGCCCGCCATACCGCTATCGACACCGCCCGCGCAGGTGGCCGTCGTGAGCAAGGTGAGCGTCGACGACTTGGACGAAGAAGAAGCCGAGTCGCCGGTCGGCCTTCAAAAGGCGCCTCCGCCCGAACCTTCGCCGTATGACCGGTCACCGGCGAAAGCTGGCGGTCCCCTCCCGGAGGAGCCGGTCGCGCCCCGGTTGAGGGACGAGACCTCGATGCGCGAGGGCAAGATATTGAAGTCGCTCTCCTCGCTTCCCCGGGGCCTGCCTTCGTCGCTTTGGGGCCTGGACATGGAGGACCTGGCCTCGAAGGTCGTTTCGGGCGAGCGCAAGGACACCCCGGACGGGGACATGCTCGTCAGAATCGGGACCCGCTGGTATTACGGAGACGAGACGGACCTCGGCCTTTTCATGCAGGAGTACAAAAAATAAGCCGCGGCGAGGCCGTTCCCAAGGAAAAAGGTTAATATCCGGAATCGGATGTGTTACGAGGTAACGGTATGCAATCAAGAATGACCTGCTTTATAGCATCAATGATAGTAATTACATTGGTCATGAGCCCGTCCATGAATCCCATTCAACGGCCTACCGTTAAGCGATTGTGAAATCACTCTACGCGTGCGTAGAAAGATTTAAATCT
>Ga0315291_10007893_pt1 | contig 13100 bp, 9 predicted proteins | sample YL17G12_20_MG_FD_203070 | JGI IMG/M metagenome (GOLD analysis project Ga0315291, IMG submission 203070) | Sediment microbial communities from Yellowstone Lake, YNP, Wyoming, USA - YL17G12_20 | ecosystem: Environmental > Aquatic > Freshwater > Lake > Sediment | place: USA: Wyoming | collected... | reverse complement strand
AGGGCTTCAAACCGGCGGCCATCATGGCCGTATTTGGGTTAGTGGGACTGATTAGCGTCTATGCGATTCAGGCGATATTCTTGAAAGGAAAGCCGATGCCGGCTCTGCCACCTATCGCTGCCTTTACATTGGTTGGATTATTGATTATCTAGGGATACAGCATCATAGTGGTTTGTTAGGCAAGAGTAGGTGAACCGCGAGGATACGTTGGGTTCCGATTCAGTGCCCAGTCCAAAGAGCTTGTGCATCCATAAATATGGTATGTTCCGCATCTTGAAGTAATGGAATAGGAGGAAACAATGGCTTCTGTGAAGGATGTGCTGGACAAACTCCAGAGCAAGGCTCAGCCAGAGCAGTTACAAGGGATGGCTAAATACGGGATGACAATTGAGAAGAGATTGGGCGTCTCGGTTCCTGATATGAGAAAACTGGCTAAGGCGCTGGGGAGAGACCACCGGCTGGCACTGGAGTTATGGAAAACTGGCATAGCCGAAGCAAGGATTGTGGCCGGGATGGTCGGTGACCCCGCTAAGCTCACTGAGGAGCAGATGGAGGAGTGGGTTGAAGACATTAATTCTTGGGATGTCTGTGACCAGGTATGCATGAACCTCTTTGAAAAGAGCCAGCTGGCCTGGAAGAAGATTCTGGACTGGTCTGAGCGGGAAGAAGAGTTCGTCAAAAGGACTGCCTTTTCACTGATAGCTTGTCTGGCGTGGCATGATAAGAAGGCAAGCGATGAGAAATTCATCGAACTGCTACCGGTAATAGTACGAACGGCTACGGATGAGCGTAACTTCGTTAAGAAAGCCGTGAACTGGGCTCTGAGGAACATCGGGAAAAGGAACACCAATTTGAATGAAGCCGCAATAAGCACTGCTAAGGAAATTCAGCGACTCGACTCGAAGGCTGCTCGCTGGATTGCCGCCGATGCCATCAGAGAACTAAAAAGTGAGGCCATCCAAAGCAAACTTAGGAGATGAGCACCAGTCCAAGTTGTGCATCTCGGGCGACAAAAGCCTGAATTGTTACCTCCTAGGTCCAAAGTATAGCTTAGACACAGTACGAAGGAGCTATTGACTGTTCTTCTCACAGCCGTATAATGGTTTTTATACGAATATTATAGCTCTGATGAAGGTGGGAACCCGACAATAGTATGGTTGGTAGCGACATGCCGAAGCATCGACTCATTGAGAGAAGGGGTGACACGTTAGCCCGTTGGCAAGGTGGGTGAATATGTATAAGGTGGATTCTCAGAAGAGATGGGTATCATTCATATTATCCCTTCTGCTTATACTCTCTTTGGCTGTCAGCGTTGCGCCACAAACCGCCCTGGCTGAGCCTGCCAATCCCTATGAGGAGATTATCACTGATGAAAGCGGACGACAGATTGTCATGGCTGTCTTCCCGCTAGCACCGCCCGAGATTAAAGCAGCCGCGGCAAATGTGCCGGAGGTGTATATTGCGGGGGTAGCCAATACTCTATCAGACGTGCCAGCATTTGACTGGAGCTATGGTTGCTCCGCTACTTCGGCAGCGATGCTTTTCGGCTATTACGACCGCATTAGTTATAGCAACATGTATGCAGGCCCGACGAACGGCGGTGTCTGCCCACTGAACAACTCTGCCTGGGGACATACCGTTTACCCCAGTGTTATCTGTGGTGAATGCCCTCTCAGCGCCACTCACAAAGGCGTTGACGGGAAGGCGACAAATGGACACGTTGATGACTACTGGATCGACTATGGCAATGCCGGCCCTGACCCCTATCTTGGCAACTGGGCAGAGCATACGCCGGGCGACTGCGCAGGCGACTTCATGGGCACCAACCAGGCGAGGTACAGTGATATTGATGGAGGCACGAGGTTTTTCTTCTACTCGAATGGTGACCCCCTCTATGATTACACCGGGCAAGAGCCTACCTACCGCGACGGCTGCCACGGGATGAAGTTGTTTGCCGAATCCCGCGGCTATACAGTAACGACAAATCTCAACCAACTGATACAGGGCCAGGGGACTGACCCTAACAAGGGCTTCACCTTCGCCAACTTCCAGGCTGAGATTGATGCCGGCTGCCCTGTGCTTATCCAGGTCACAGGTCATACCATGCTGGGATATGGCTACGATGCCTCCACAAATACCATCTATGTGCATGATACGTGGGATTACTATAGCCATACGATGACTTGGGGTGGGACTTACTATGGTATGCAGCATAGAGCAGTGACCGTCATACGGCTGAACCCACCGCAGTCAAACGCTCCGACCAACTTGATGGGTACTCCCATCTCTTCCTCCCGGATAGATCTGACCTGGCAGGACAACTCCGATGATGAGACTGGATTCAAGATAGAGAGGAAGACAGGGGCTGGATCCTATTCCCAGATAGCCACCGCAGGTGCTGGTGTTACCAGTTACAGCAATACTGGTCTTGCTGCCAGCACCATCTACTATTATCGAGTGAGGGTATATAATGCTGGCGGCGATTCTGATTACTCCAATGAGGCCTCGGCCGCAACTCTACCGCCGCCGCCGCCGCCACCGCCGGCACCGACATTGACGTCTCCAGCCAGTGGCTCAACGGTGTCAAGCCTGGCGCCGAGGCTGGAGTGGAATGCTTCAAGTGGAGCCGTTTCTTACGGGGTACAAATATCGACCAGCTCCAGCTTCACCAATTTAATGATTAACGAGACTGGGATAGCCACCCTCTATTGTGACATAGCGCCAGGGATACTCAAGTGGAACACGACTTACTACTGGCGGGTGAACGCTGCAAACAGCTATGGTAGCACCTCAAGCTGGTCCAGCTACCGTTATTTTAAGACAGCAGTAGGACCGCCACCGAATGCTCCGGGCAACTTGATAGTGACTCCCGTCTCTTCCTCCCGGATAGACCTGACCTGGCAAGATAACTCCAATGATGAGACTGGATCCAAGATAGAGAGGAAGACGGGCTCCGGGTCTTATTCCCAGATAGCCACTGTAGGAGCCAATGTCAGGAGCTACAGTAGTAGCGGACTTAGTGCCAACAGTACCTACTATTATCGGGTGAGGGCTTATAATGCCGCTGGCAACTCCCAGTATTCCAATGAGGCCTCAGCCACGACGCTGCCACCACCGCCCCCAGCGCCGACATTGAAATCGCCAGCCAGTGGCTCAACAGTGCCCGGCCTGACTCCGAGGCTGGAGTGGAACGCGTCAAGCGGGGCCGTCTCTTACGGAGTACAGGTGGCAACCAGCTCCAGTTTCACCAATGTGGTAGTGAGTGTGACCGGGATAACCGACCTCTATTACGATGTAGCGCCGGGGATTCTGAACTGGAACACCAACTACTACTGGCGCATCAACGCCGTGAACAGCTTCGATAGCACGTCGGGCTGGTCAAGCTACCGCTACTTCAAAACAGCAGTAGGACCACCGCCTACCGCACCGAGCGACTTAATGGCCAGTCCCGTGTCTTCCTCCCGGATAGGCCTGACCTGGCAAGACAACTCCAATGATGAGACTGGATTCAAGATAGAGAGGAAAACAGGCTCTGGCTCCTATTCTCAGATAGCTACGGTAGGTGCTGGTGTCACGAGTTACAGTAGTAGCAGGCTTGGCGCCAACACTACTTACTATTATCGGGTGAGGGCATACAAGGCGACGCTGAACTCCGATTACTGTGAAGAAGCATCAGCTACGACTCTACCACCGCCACCATCGGCACCGACATTGAAGTCGCCGGCAAGTGGTTCGACGGTGCCCAGCCTGACTCCGAGGCTGGAGTGGAACGCTTCAAACGGGGCCATCTCTTATGGAATACAGGTAGCCACCAGTTCCAGTTTCACCAATGTGGTACTAAACGTGACCGGGATAACGGACCTCTTTTATGAGATAGCACCGGGGATTCTCAACTGGAGCCGCACCTACTACTGGCGGGTTAATGCTGTAAATAACTATAGCAGCGCCTCAAGATGGTCCAGCTACCGCTACTTCAGGACACCAACAGGACCCTGAAATACTGTTTCGATTCTGACTGTTCGATAGTCGGTAGTAATGCCATTGGAGTAGCTAGCCTGGTTACGATTGCCTTGAGTGCTGTACCTTGAGTCATCTTGTTCAGAGCCGTACGCACAGACTAGCATTGAAGCAAATGCAGGCGCATTCTTAAGTGAATTGCCTTACTCGCTGAATGCTGCCACCGTGTCGTCACCAAGTGCAGTGGAGAAACAAAGCCTTGGCCATGTGGCGTCAAAATAACACTCGACATTCGATGCCCTGTTCTGTAAAGGCCGAGGCGAGCTCTTTGCCCTTTGAGAAGAAGAAATCATGGCTCATGGCATATTCGAGATGGTGTTTTCTGTATACCCAATCCCCATAATGGTAATTCATTCTGTCAACCAGCACGTAGTCCACCTTTCCGTTGAGTTGGTCGGCAAGTCTCTCCGCGCCGGGAAGCATTGGTGCAATCATGGCATAGGTTCTAATATTGGCAAGACGTAACTCCTCGAGTGCTTCAATTCTTTCCTTAATAGGTGGAGTACCTGGTTCAAACAGTTTCCTTACCCCGTCGTCGGCGGTGGTAACTGATAGGCCCACCTCGACCTTGTCGTTTCTCCTGAGCAGGTCTATGTCACGCAATACAAGGGGAGATTTGGTCTGGACTGTTATTGGCCAGCCATATTGGATCAGTATCTCCAAGGATCTTCTTGTCAGTTCATATGTTGTCTCCAGTGGCTGATACGGGTCGCACTCTCCACTCACCCATACTCTGCCGGGCGGCCTCTTATCTATCTCGTGTTTCAATAGAGCCAGAGCATTAATCTTCACATCAACAAATTCACCCCAGGGCTCTTTGTGTCTGGTGAATCTCCTCATAAAGCGGGCGTAGCAATAGACACAATTGTGTTGACACCCAATGTACGGATTGACCACATAATCGAAGACCTGTGATTTGGACAATATACTGCGCGCGTAGATTTCTCTGAGAACCATAGGAGGGCTAGCTCACCAGCGATAATTATACTCCCAGAAAACTAAGGAGTGACGCTACCCAACGCAGGCTGAGATGAACACCAGCCCTTATGGTACAGCCTGGGCGAGAGAGGCTCGAACATTGCTCCGTTGAGCCAGAAGATGGCGCGTTGCTTCCTAGCTCTAAAGTACGGCTAGAACATGGTACAAAACAGCTATTGACTGTCCCTCAGATAGCCGTATAATGGTTTCCATGGAAGCCCTTATGTGCGGAACGCGAGATGGAAGAGACTACTATGAAGTGTTGGGCATCGCGCCAGATGCCAGCCTGGAGGAAATAAAGAGGGCATATCACAGATTGGCTTTTCAATGCCACCCGGACAGGAATTGGGAAAGTGAGAAAGCCCATGAAGAAATGGAGAGGATAAACGAGGCTTTCGCTGTTCTGTCTGACCCAATTAAGCGCAGGGAGTATGATCTTCCCCGAGGGTATGGGAGGATGGCACCGAAGTTCAAGAAGGGCAGCAAAGTGAAAGTCAAGGCCGATTCCCCTTCAGCGTATAGAGGGCAAATCGGTGTGGTGGACAAAGAACCCACCAAGGATGCTTTTCGCTTCTGGTATATGGCCAAGATTGAGTCCAGAGGTTTGACTACAGTGAGGCGCTTCGCTGAGGAAGAACTCGAGGGACTGAGCAATTAACACTAGACCAAATGGTCAGCGTTTGGAGCGACCAGGTATCACCTTTGTGTTCTTTAGCCTGGTTATTCATTGATAACACTCAGTGTGCGGTATATCACCAATCCGGCAGCCACTTAACGTGCCTTCCATAGCACTATAGTAATCATGCTCATCTTGTAGCCGATTTCACCAAAACCGACTGGAAAATGGTAAACTAGCCAAGAACACCGAGGGAGACCATAGTGTTTATAGGTTTGATCGCTTTCATGATTTTCCTGGCTTTCCTGCTTGCCCTCTGGGAAATTCAAATCGAAGGCAAGGATGGCTGGGCAGCGAAGCTACCATGCTGGCGAATTGAAAAAGGATGGCTTGTCAAATTGGCAGGTGGACGTCCGATAACAGGCTACCATTTTTTTATGATGCTGTTCTTGATTGCCATAATTCATCTGCCGTTATTTTTCCTTTCATGGAGCTGGCGATTAGAAAGCCTCCTGTTGGGCTTCTATGTAGGTATGGTTTTTCTGGAAGACTTCTTCTGGTTCGTTCTAAATCGACATTACGGCATTAAGAACTTCCGCAAGGGAAGAATCTGGTGGCATAAAGACTGGTGGGGGCCGGTCCCTGCTTTATACTGGCCTTTACTCATCATCGTCATCGTACTAATCTACTTTGGAAGTCCCATTGTCTAGATAGTGACAGACTTTTGACAGGGCAACACCGCGTGCTAGAATAAGCACACAATTTTCAGACAAAGTGAGGAGGGCCGAGATGAAAAGACTGATGGTAGGTGTGTTGGTGGCGGTGCTGGTCCTGGTGCTCATAGCACCAGCCGTGCTGGCCAAGCCTGATATGAATAAACCACTACCGGCAACTGATGTCGAGCTGGTCAAGAAGGTCACCCTCCGCGGCAAGCCTGGTGGTGGAGGTGGGCCAGTCAGGCAGGCAGCCACTGGTCTGTTGGGTGAACAACTGGGCACAGGAGCTGACAGGTACGCCATCATAGTCGGTATTTCCGATTACCCGGGTACAGGAAGCGACCTTCAATATTGTGATGATGATGCAGACGACATATATGCTGCCCTAACTACGCTCTATGGCTATAGCCCGGATAACATTCACCTGCTTTTGAATATGGATGCCAGTTTCACTGCGATTCAGGGTGCTATTAGCGACGTAAAGTCGCAAGAAGTCGCTGGCGATGAAGTCGTCTTCTTCTTCAGCGGCCACGGCACCAAGGCCGTGGCAGATGATGGGGACAAGGAAAAAACTGATGAGGCAATTGTCAGTCATGACGGTAATCCATCCGGCAGATTGGTCGCCATATGGGATGGACAGCTAAAGGCTTGGTTCTCGGGCTTCAATACCTCAAGGATTATCTTCATATTTGATAGCTGTCTGGCGGGCGGCATGACCGACCTGCAGTCTCCGGGAAGACTCATTAACATGGCTTGCTCCGAGAGCGGGGTGTCCTATGAGGATGCCTCGTGGGGGAATGGCCAGTTTACTTATTACTTCGTTGCCCAGGGCATGCTAGCGGGCAAGGCCGATAGATATGACCATGACAACAATGCTACCTGTCGAGATGTTACGATTGAAGAGGCTTTTGACTATGCCAAGGCCAACTGCCAGGTGCAAAAGCCGATAATAAGCGATTCTTTCGATAACGATTTGCTTCCTTAATCTCAGGCCTCTTCGGCCTACAGGGGCTGAATGCGATGAATTCTAGACAAGAGAGAGGGCATCTCGCCCTCTCTTGTCATAGTCTTCACACGGGGCTTCTATCAACAGTGTTCAAGGATGGAGTCCGCCTCAGGATGGCTGCTGGCAATGGAGATTCGAATTAAGGCTATTATTTGGTGTCCGGTATGATGAGCTGCTGAGCCGCGTATTGAAGGATACGACCCCGAGGGGATTTGAACCCCTGATCTCCACCGTGACAGGGTGGCATGTTAGACCGCTACACCACGGGGCCCTGTACGAATTCATTACAGAATATAACGAAAAACTTGCTTGATGTCAAACTTGCTTTAGTACCGCGGGCTGATGTATTGTTTTGCCTTTGGGTCAGGGGGAAAATTTGACAGAGGAAGAGGGGTTCTTGTAGAATATTGGTGCGTTGGTACTTTAACAATTGAATAGTGGAAGGAAGGTTTTAAGTGGAGAGCTTGATCCTGGCTCAGAATAAACGTTGGCGGTGCGCCTTATGCATGCAAGTCGAACGGGGTTATGGTTTTCGGATTGTAACCCAGTGGCAAACGGCTGAATAACACGTAAGTAACCCGCCTTGGAGTGGGAAACAACCTGCCGAAAGGCAAGCTAATGTCCCATGTGGTGATGAAGCGCAGGCTTCATTACTAAAGCTTTCGGGCGCTCCAAGAGGGGCTTGCGTCTGATTAGCTAGTTGGTAGGGTAATGGCTTACCAAGGCGATGATCAGTAGCTGGTCTGAGAGGATGGCCAGCCAGATGGGGACTGAGACACGGCCCCAACTCCTACGGGAGGCAGCAGCAAGGAATTTTGGGCAATGGGCGAAAGCCTGACCCAGCGACACCGCGTGAGGGAATAAGGCCTTCGGGTTGTAAACCTCTTTTCCTGGGGAAGAATCTCGACGGTACCCAGGGAATAAGCCTCGGCCAACTACGTGCCAGCAGCCGCGGTAATACGTAGGAGGCGAACGTTATTCGGATTTACTGGGCGTAAAGGGAGCGTAGGCGGTTCCTTAAGTCGGATGTGAAATCTTCTGGCTCAATCAGAAGGCGCCATTTGATACTGAGGGACTTGAGAGCAGCAGAGGGAAACGGAATCTCCAGTGTAGCGGTGAAATGCGTAGATATTGGAGAGAACACCAGTGGCGAAGGCGGTTTCCCAGGCTGTTTCTGACGCTGAGGCTCGAAAGCGTGGGGAGCGAAGCGGATTAGATACCCGCGTAGTCCACGCCCTAAACGGTGGACACTAGATATAGGAGGTATCGACCCTTTCTGTGTCGAAGCTAACGCTTTAAGTGTCCCGCCTGGGGAGTACGGCCGCAAGGCTGAAACTCAAAGGAATTGACGGGGGCCCGCACAAGCAGCGGAGCGTGTGGTTTAATTCGATGCTACACGAAGAACCTTACCAGGACTTGACATGTCAGAAGTAGGAAGCCGAAAGGCAGACGACCTGTATCCAGTCAGGAGCTGTCACAGGTGCTGCATGGCTGTCGTCAGCTCGTGCCGTGAGGTGTTGGGTTAAGTCCCGCAACGAGCGCAACCCTTGTCCTATGTTAAATTCTCATAGGAGACTGCCTTGTACAGCAAGGAGGAAGGAAAGGATGACGTCAAGTCAGCACGGCCTTTATGTCCTGGGCTACACACACGCTACAATGGACGATACAGAGGGTTGCTAAGGAGCGATCCGGAGCTAATCCCCGAAAATCGTCCTCAGTTCGGATTGCAGGCTGAAATCGCCTGCATGAAGTCGGAGTTGCTAGTAACCGCAGGTCAGCTATACTGCGGTGAATACGTTCTCGGGCCTTGTACACACCGCCCGTCACGCCATGGGAGCTGGCAACACCTGAAGTCGATGGGCTAACCCGACTTGTCGGGGAGCAGTCGCCTAAGGTGGGGTTGGTGACTGTGACGAAGTCGTAACAAGGCAGCCGTACGGGAACGTGTGGCTGAATCACCTCCTTTCTAAGGAGTCATAGGCAGAAGCTTGATGATTCCGAGGTCGGTCGATAGACCCAAAAGTCTGTCGCCAAATGTCTGTAATCTTCCTTCCTTCCACTATTCAGTTGTTAGAAGTATCTTCTTCATAATAGCCTCGACAACCGACAGATTCTTCTTGGGAATAAGCCCACTGGTCTTCTGCTTGGACACCTTGCTATCAAACAGTGACGTAGGACCAAGATTCACCTGTTGCTGCCCAATCGGTTGAGCCTTTACAGATGCTGAACAAGATCTTGAAAAACCTTGCCGATGGGGGGTATGATATAATCAGATACTTACATAGGAGCTACGAATCTGGAAGAACTAGGCTTTTTACCAGAGGAGGTGGAATATGAATAGACAAATCAGGGTTATATTGGCAGCTTTGCTCGCCGTCATGGGGATTCTGGTTTTCCTTCCGTCCGGTTACGTGGCTGCTGGGGGATGGGTTGTGAACTCGGGCTTTGAACTGGGAGAAGAAGTCCCATCCGGATGGGACCTGACCGGAAACGCTACGCGCGTAAATACCAGCCCCATCTATGCAGGTAATTGGACCGCCCAGATAACAGGGGACAATGACACGCTTACCCAGTGGTTGTATCTCGGAAATAGCACCCTGCCCCTGCCGATAACATATAATGCCTGGGGATGGGTATATGTTTCCGGCAATGTTACCGGTATCATCGCTCTCGATTTCTGGGTGGGAGTAGGAGTGAATGGGACCCAAGTGAGTCCGACAACAGAACTGTCCACCAATGACACGAATGGTGTCTATGTAGAGGGGGCTACCACGATGCAGTCGCCAGTCGGGACGACTCATCTAAGAATCCGTCTCCTGGGAACTGGCTGGAACGAGGGGGCAGAAGTGCGGTTCGATGAGATTGGTTTTTTCCCGCTGATGGGGGGCTTCTGCTTCATTGCGACCGCGGCCTATGGCACAGAAACAGCCGCTGAGCTAAACGTATTACGCGATTTCCGAGACCAGGTATTACTGAAGAATGCCCTGGGTTCGCGATTTGTGGAGACTTACTACAAAATCAGTCCCCCGATAGCCGACTTCATAGCGAAGAACGATTTCCTGCGTGCAGTTGTCAGAGACGTGCTCATCGATCCAGTGGTAAATCTCCTGCAATGGTCTCGGGGCCTATGGGGAGCCTAGCGATATACCCTCAGTCCAAGTCTTCTATGGCGTAGGTGTTGTTCAAACAGACTCGTATGTGGAGCGGGCACGCACCTGGGATGTGGTTGGATGTGGTGAACTGCGTGTGTTGGCGGCCTGGAACCGACGCCGACTCCGACAGGAATCTGAAATTCCCCTGATTGCTATGACTATGAGTGCACGGGAGAAAATAGACTGCTATGGCTAATCCAATTAAATTCGGCACTGATGGGTGGCGGGGGATTATCGCCGAGGATTTCACCTTCGATAACGTGCGCATCTGTGCTCAGGCAGTAGCAGAATATCTCAAGCAAGACAGACTCGATAGACGAGGTCTGGTCATTGGCTATGATACTCGGTTCGCCTCTGAGGATTTTGCTGCTGCCGCTGCTGAAGTGATGGCCGGCAACGATATCAAAGTCCACCTCTGCCTCAAGCCGGCTCCTACTCCGGTAGTGAGCTTTGCCGTCCCAGCCACAAAGTCTGCAGGGGCTATCGTAATAACTGCCAGCCACAACCCTGGCTCGTGGAACGGATTCAAGTACAAATCTCAGGATGGTGCCAGTGCCCCGGAGGAGGTCACCTCTCGAATAGAAGAAAATATAGCTTGTTTGACCCGCCGCGGAATGAGTGTGAAACAGCTTGCTCTGGATAAGGCCGTGAAAAAAGGAGTTGTTGACTATGTAGATCCCTCTCCTGTCTATTTCGAGCACCTTAGTCACTTTGTGGATATGGAAAAGTTACGCCGCCGGAAATTGAATATCATGGTTGACCCCATGTATGGTGCCGGCATCGGGTATTTCAAGGCAATCCTTCAAGGTGGTAACCTGAAAATTGTTGAGATCAACGCTGAAAGAAATCCTGCATTCCCCCAAATTCAGCCGGAGCCAATTGCCAGAAACTTGGCCAAGCTTTCCAGATCGGTCGTTGCCCGGAAAGCTGACGTCGGCTTAGCCACCGATGGAGACGCCGACCGTATTGGCATCGTAGACGAAAGGGGACAGTTTCTGACACAGCATCAAGTTTTTGCCTTGCTTTGTCTCTATCTCCTCGAAGTCCGTGGTGAACGTGGTGCCATGGTGAGGACCCTCACTTCCACCATGATGCTTTCTCGCTTGGGGAAGCTTTTCGGCGTGCCTGTTTATGAAACTCAGGTGGGTTTCAAATATGTTGCTCCCTTGATGGTGAAGAAGAAGGCCATCATTGGCGGGGAAGAAAGCGGCGGCTATGGCTTCCGAGGGCATGTCCCGGAGAGGGATGCCATACTTGCCGGCCTTTACTTTCTTGACTTCATGGCAAAAACAAGAAAGACACCATCTCAGCTTCTGGATTACCTTTACAGCAAAGTGGGGCCTCATTACTATGACCGCAGGGATTTTCATATCTCCGCAGCTAGACGTCAGGCGATTGTGCACCGATTAAGCTCCAGCCCCCCGGCCACCGTAGCTGGTTCCAGAGTGACCAAAATAGATACCACAGATGGTTTTCGCTACTTCCTTGGCGACGAGTCCTGGCTGCTCATCCGCTTTTCCGGCACAGAACCGCTGGTCCGCATCTACGCTGAAGCTGAAACCTTGGAAAGGGCGAGTAAGCTGCTGGATGAGGGCAAGGAGCTCATAGGCTTCTAAAAATGAGGTCAACTCTATTTTTCCTTTAACAATTTGAGTGAGGCCGAGAGGAAGACATAGAAGAGAATAAATGGAGTTGACCCCGTTTTCTTGTGTTTGACATATGCGACTAATGAGCTATAGTATATACCGCGAAGCTCGCAATAAGGAACGGCAGTTCCAAGACCGACGTAACCATAAGACACTATCTGTGGATGCAAGATTATTACGAAATTAGGTGGCATGGGCGGGGTGGTCAAGGAGCGATAACGGCCGCCAAAATTCTGGCACAGGCAGCCTATCTTGAAGGCTATCAAGGAGTGACTGCAGCCCCATCCTTTGGTGCCGAGAGGCGAGGTGCCCCAATAAGCGCCTCAACCAGGATCGGCCGGCAGACAATCATGGTAGTATCCCAGATAGAAAATCCCAATGTAGTGGTCGTGCTAGATCATACCCTGTTGAAGTACGATGAGGTGACCAGCGGATTGATTAGAGGAGGGTGGCTCATCGTGAATTCCTGGCGGCATCCGAAGGAGCTCGATGTTCCGGGTGACTTCAACATTGCGACTGCTGACGCTACCAGAGTATGCTCAGACCTGGGGCTGGTAGTGGCGGGCGTAACGGTGGTGAATACAGCGATACTGGGTTCGTTTGTTCGCGCCACCGAAGCGGTAAGCATGTCCAATATAGAGAAGGCAATAAGGGGGAGATTCTCAGATAGCCAGGCAGGTATCAATCTTGCTGCAATTGCGCAGACCTACGAGATGACCAGACTCGAAAGAAGAGGGTAACTACAGGACATGGGGACCAGGGATTGTCAGCACATATGTGCTGAATCGTCGCCGGCTATTGGCGAAGCAGGGAAGACTGGCGAATGGCGCGACTCGTTTCCAGTGATAGACCCGGAAAAGTGTGTGGTAGCTAGACAGAACAAGCCCGCCTGTTTTCTATGCTGGCTATACTGCCCAGATGCAGTTATTACCAAGACCGTGCCGATCCAGATAGACATGGAATACTGCA
>Ga0315291_10007892_pt1 | contig 13101 bp, 12 predicted proteins | sample YL17G12_20_MG_FD_203070 | JGI IMG/M metagenome (GOLD analysis project Ga0315291, IMG submission 203070) | Sediment microbial communities from Yellowstone Lake, YNP, Wyoming, USA - YL17G12_20 | ecosystem: Environmental > Aquatic > Freshwater > Lake > Sediment | place: USA: Wyoming | collected... | reverse complement strand
CGCCGCTCGCGCCAAGGGATAAGAGGAGCGCAAGTCCGAAGCGGACCACGGGGCCTTTGCGCGAAGCGACGCAATCGAAGAAGTCATACATCACGTCGAACGCAACCACCCGCTGGATGCGTGCCTCGAAAGCGGCGGCTCGCAAGGCCAGGTAGCCACCCAACGAGCCGCCGATCAGGGTCACATCGGCGAGCCCGAAGTGCTCAATCACCGCGGGCGTCGGCCGTTCCCACTCGTGTGTCATTGGGAGCCGGTGCCGGCGCAGCAACGCCCCTTGACCGGGGCCCTCGAAGGCCACAACGCGAAAGCCCGCGTCGGCAAAGGCAACAAATGCCGGCACAAACTCCTCGATGAAGGAGTCGAATCCGCCGTGAATCAGGATGACGCTTGCCGACTCCGGCCTACCCAGCAACAGCGCAGGCAAGGCGATGTCTTCATAGGGGACGCTATCGCGCTCGTAGTGCGAACCCCACACGGTGTCGGCGAGTGAGACGAAGCGCTCGTAGGTCGCCCGTTTGCGCGGGTCGCTTGCAGCCATGAAGAACTCCGCTCCCCGCGTATAGTGCATTGCCTGCTCGAGCCGGCCATCGTGCTCCGCCTTCCTCGCAAGTCCCAGCATCTCCTCGACATAGTCCTCCAGCGATCGAATGCGGGACGCAGCATCCCGGATCTCGGCGATCATCTCGGGCGTCCCGCCGAGCATCAACCGATTCATCTCGTAGTTCAGGTTGGCGTCGCTGTGGAAATGGTGAAAACCGATAGGGGAATCCATACGTCGTCTCCTGCGCTTCCGCCTATGGTCCGCCCCTGCGGTGGTGCCTGTCAAGGGTGACGGGAAGCCTCCAGAGGGCGAGGGGGCCCAACGGGATACGTTGCTCCAACCTCGGGTCGGACACTCGTGGAGTCGTGAAGTTTGCGTCCGCTGGCCAAATCCTTTATCGTGCTCGCACCGCGGTTGGACTGATGGACGCAAACGATTTCCCCCGTATAAAACGGCTCCCGCCGTATGTGTTCAACATCATCGGTGATCTCAAGAGCAAAGCGCGCCGGGCGGGAGAGGACATCATCGACTTCGGCATGGGCAATCCCGACGGCCCGGCACCGCCCCACGTCGTGGCCAAGCTGGTGGAGGCCGCGTCGAAGCCCGTCAATCACCGCTACTCGGTTTCCAAAGGCATCTACAAGCTGCGCCTGGCCATCACCGACTGGTACAAGCGCCGCTACAACGTCGACCTCGACGCCGACACCGAAGCCGTGGTCACCATCGGCTCGAAAGAGGGCCTCGCCCACCTGGCGCTGGCGATCATCGGTCCGGGGGACGTCGTCTTCTGTCCGAGCCCGACCTATCCGATTCACCAGTATTCGGTCATCATCGCCGGCGGCGACCTGCGCAGCATCCCGCTCATCCCGGGACAGGACTTCTTCGGCCACCTCGTCGAGGCCATGCGGCAGACCTGGCCGCGCCCCAAGCTGCTCATCCTGAATTTCCCGCACAATCCGACCACCGAAGTGGTCGACATCAACTTCTTCCGCAAGATCGTCGCCTTCGCCCGCGAGCATTCACTCATGGTGATCCACGACCTGGCGTACGCCGATCTGTGCTTCGACGGCTACCAGCCGCCGAGCTTTCTGCAGGTGCCGGGGGCCAAGGAAGTCGGGGTCGAGTTCTTTACCGTCTCCAAAAGCTACAACATGCCGGGCTGGCGCGTCGGCTTCGCCGTCGGCAACCCGGCCATGATCGGCGCGCTGGCGCGCCTCAAGAGCTACCTCGACTACGGCATCTTCCAACCGGTGCAGATCGCCACCATCCATGCGCTCAACGGGCCGCAGGAGTGCGTCGACGAGATCCGCCGCCTGTATCAATCGCGCCGCGACGTATTGGTGAACGGGCTGAACCGCATCGGCTGGCACCTACCGAAACCGAAAGCGACCATGTTCGTGTGGGCGCCCATCCCCGAGCCCTTTCGCGAGATGGGATCGCTCGATTTCTCCACCTATCTCCTGCGCGAAGCCAAGATTGCGGTGTCGCCGGGCATCGGGTTCGGGGAGTATGGTGATGGGTACGTGCGCTTCGCGTTGATCGAAAACGAGCACCGGACGCGCCAGGCCATCCGTGGCATTCGCCGGGCGCTCAGCAAAGCCAAGCCAACCAAGATCCGCCAAGTCGGTTGAGTGGGGGCACACGTGAGGCGGGACATCCACATTGGGCTGATCGGCTTCGGCACGATCGGCACCGGAGTCATCAAACTCCTGCAACGGCACCAAGGCCAGATCCGCGCCCGGCTCGGCGCGCGGCTGGTTCTGGCCCGCGTCGCCGACATCGAGCTGCGGCGCGACCGCGGCGTTCGGGTCGATCGCAAGCTGCTGACCAGTGACGCCGGTGAGTTGATGAACGATCCGACGATCGACGTCGTCATGGAGTTGATGGGTGGCTACGAGCCGGCCCGACGTTTCGTCCTGCACGCGATTCGTAACGGCAAGAGCGTGGTAACTGCCAACAAGGCGCTGCTGGCAGTGCACGGCGCCGAGATTTTCGCCGCCGCCGAACAGGGCGGCGTGGATATCGGCTATGAGGCCAGCGTCGGCGGCGGCATCCCGATCATCCGCACCTTGAAGGAAGGGCTTGCCGGCGACCGCAATCGTGCCATTTACGGCATCGTGAACGGCACCTCGAACTACATCCTCAGCACCATGACGCAACAGGGAGGCGAGTTTGCCGCCGTGCTCGGCGAGGCGCAGAAGCAAGGGCTCGCTGAGGCCGACCCGACCTACGACGTCGACGGCATCGACGCCGCGCACAAGCTGGCGCTGCTCATCCAACTTGCCTTCGGCACGGCCGTGCGGTTCGCCGATCTGCCCGTTGAAGGCATCCGCCACGTCAGTCAACGCGACATCGGCTTCGCGCGTGAGTTCGGTTACGTCGTCAAGCTCCTCGCCATCGCCAAGCAGGACGGCGACGAGATCGAGGCACGGGTCCACCCCACAATGGTTCCGAGCAAGCATCTGCTCGCCGACGTCAACGGCGCGTACAACGCCATCTTCGTGCAGGGCGAAGCGCTGGGCGCCACCATGTACTTCGGCCTGGGAGCGGGCATGATGCCAACGGCAACCGCCGTGCTCGCCGACCTGATGGAGGTTGCGCGCAATCTGTTGAACGGCAGCCGTGGGCGGATCGCGCCCCTGGGCTACCCGCTGGCGCAGCAACGGCGCGTGCCGCTCAAGCCGATGGACGACCTGATCAGCGAATACTACCTGCGCTTCATGGTGGTGGACCGGCCAGGGGTGTTGGCGAAGATCTCCGGCATCCTAGGCCGGCACCAGATCTCGATCGCCTCGGTCATTCAGCGCGAGCGCGAACACGGCGCCAGCGTGCCGATCGTCATCCGCACTCACGAGGCGCGTGAGCGTGACCTGCGCCGCGCTCTCCAACAGATCGATCGCCTCGCCGTCGTGCGGGCGAAGTCGGTGGTGATCCGCATTGAGGATAGCCTCGGCCAGTAGCCTGCGCTGTGCTCGGCAGGCTTCAGCCTGCGCCGCGCCGTTGCTATGGGTGCGAGCAGCCGGCAGTGCGGCGCACCCTAAAGGGTGCGGCTACCGGCGTGGGGGGCGTGTCGGTACGCCTACGGAGAAACTGGCGCAAGCTCATGAAGTTGGATAGAAGTAGGGATGATGAAGTACCTCATTCTGCAGCCCGACGGCGTGGCCGACCGCCCCATTGCCGAGCTCGGGGACCGCACGCCGCTCGAATATGCACGCACGCCGCACATGGACCGGCTGGCCAGCTGCGGCACGCTAGGAATGACGCACACGATTCCCGACGGCTTCCCGCCCGGGAGTGACGTCGGGACCATGAGCGTTCTCGGTTACGACCCGCGCCGCTACCATACCGGCCGCTCCCCCATTGAGGCCGCGAGCATGGGAGTGCAATTGGCGCCGGACGACGTGGCGTTTCGCTGCAATCTGGTCTGCATCGATGACGGCGTGATGCAGGATTTCACTGCCGGTCACATCTCCACCGAAGAGGCGGCGGAGATCGTGCGCGATCTGCAGCGCCAGCTGGGTGCCGAGAGCCTCGACTTTCATCCCGGCGTGAGCTACCGGCATCTGCTCGTGTGGCGCAACGGGAAATCGGGCATGCACACAACACCGCCGCATGACATCAGCGACCGCGCGGTGTCCGAGTACCTCCCGGCCGGCGAGGGCGCCGAGGTGCTGCGCCAGCTCATGGAAGCGTCGCAAGACCTGCTGGCGCAGCATGCGGTGAATCGCGCCCGCTGCCAGCGTGGCCAGCGCCCAGCGACCTCAATCTGGTTGTGGGGTCAGGGCAAGCGGCCGGCGCTGCCGACGATCCGCCAGCGCTTCGGGCTTGAAGGCGCAGTCATCTCCGCCGTCGACCTGGTGAACGGGTTGGGGGTGCTGGCGGGGCTCGAAGTGATCAAGGTGCCGGGCGTCACCGGTTTTCTCGACACCAACTACGAGGGCAAGGCGAGCTACGCTCTGCGCGCGTTGGAGACCAAGGACCTGGTCTTTGTCCACGTGGAAGCGACCGATGAAACCGGGCACATGGGAGCGGTGGACAAGAAGATCCAAGCCATTGAGGATTTCGACGGCAAGATCGTCGGCCCGATTTTGGAGGGGTTGCGTGCCGTTCCCGAGTGGCGGCTATTGCTCACTCCCGACCACGCCACGCCCTGTGCTCTGAAGACGCACTCGCTGGATCCGGTACCGTTCATAATCGCGGGAAGCCGCGATCTCGAATCGTCACGGGCCACGCGGGGTTACAGCGAGCGTGCCGCTACCGGGGCCGGATTGGTCGTCCGGCAAGCGCACACGCTGGTACCGGACTGTCTCGTAAGGGGCTGATTATGGATCGGAACTTGGCGTTGGAAGCGGTCCGCATCACCGAAGCCGCAGCTTTGGCGTCGGCCCGTTTGATGGGCCGCGGTGATATCGGCGCGACCGACCTGGCCGCGGCGGAGGCGATGCGTAAGGCGTTTCGCTCGATTGCGATCGACGGCGTGGTGGTCATCGGCGAGGGCGAGCCGGGCGACAGCGACGTACTGTACTGCGGGGAACGGGTGGGCACGCGCACGGGCCCGGAAATCGACGTGGCTCTCGACGCCCTTGAGGGCCCGACGATCTGCGCCACCGGCGGCTTCAACGCCCTCTCGATCATCGCCTTTGCGGAGCGCGGCGGCATCTTACGCTGTCCCGACACTTACATGGAAAAGATCGTCGTCGGTCTGGAGGGGCGCGGCTTGATCAACCTCGACCAATCGCCGAAGGACAACCTGCGCGCCTTGGCCGAGGCCAAAGGCGTCTACGTCGCGGACCTCACCGTGGCCGTGCTCGACCGCCCGCGCCACGCCAATTTGGTCACCGAAATCCGGCGAGCCGGCGCCCGCATCAAGCTCCTGAGTGACGGTGACGTCGCCGCCGGCATGGCTACCGCCAAACCCGACTCCGGCATTGACATGTTGCTGGGGGTCGGCGGATCCTCTCAAGGGATCTTGACCGCCACCGCCATGCGCTGCACCGGCGGCGACATGCAGGCGCGCTTGCGGCCGCAGAACGAGGAGGAAGCCGCACGCGTGCGCGAAGCCGGCATCACTGACCTGGACAAACGATACACACTGGAGGAGATGGCGTCGGGGAGCGTCATGTTCGCCGCCACCGGCGTGACCAACAGTGACGTGTTGCGCGGCGTGCGCTTCTTCAAGGGCGGCGCCATGACGAACTCCGTCGTCATGCGCTCGCGCACCCACACCATTCGTTACATCGAAGCCATCCACCACTTCGATCTGAAACCAGAATATTGAGGTGACCTCATGATTTATGAGAACGTGCTCCTGCACCGCGACGGCGCCGTCAGCACCATCACGGTGAACCGCCCACAGGCGCTGAACGCGCTCAACCCAGCGACCCTCGACGAGTTGCTTTGCTGTTGCGACGAGATCCGGCGGGATCGCGCCGTGCGCTGCCTCATCGTGACCGGCGCCGGGGAGAAAGCCTTCGTCGCCGGAGCCGACATCGCCGCCATGGTGGCGATGTCCCCGCTGCAAGGGCGCGAGTTTTCGCGGCACGGACAGCGGCTGATGTCCACGCTCGAAGACCTGCCCATCCCGGTGATTGCCGCCGTCAACGGCTTCGCCCTCGGCGGTGGTCTGGAGTTGTCTTTGGCGTGCGATGTGATCATCGCATCACAGGCAGCGAAGTTCGGCCAGCCGGAGATCAACCTCGGCATCATCCCCGGTTTCGGCGGCACACAGCGGCTGGCGCGCCGCGTCGGCGTCGGTGCCGCCCGCCTGATGATATACTCGGGTGAGATGATTGGTGCGGACGAAGCCCTGCGCTTGGGGTTGGTGAACCGCGTGGTGCCGGCCGGCGACCTGATGCCCGAGGTGCAAAAGCTCGCGGCGACGCTCGCCGGCAAGGCCCCGATCGCGCTGCAGGAGGCGAAGGCGGCGATCAACGCCGGCAGTGAAATCGATTTGCAGGATGGCTGCCGGTACGAATCGGAAGCCTTCACCGTGACTTTCGCCAGCGAAGACCGGACCGAAGGGATGCACGCCTTCCTCGAGAAGCGCCGTCCGGCGTTCAAGGGCGCGTGAGGGCCTTCCTCCGATGGTTTGGGAATCCTGCTACGCGACGCCGCTCGAAGCGGAGGCGCATGTGGTCAAAGGCTTCCTGGAGCACTACGGCGTGCCGTGTGTGCTCGAGAATAACCGCTTCGGTGTGCAACCGCTCACGTTTTGCGCCCTGGGCCAGGTGAAGGTGTTGGTTCCGGAGGAATGGCTTCGTGTGGCGCGAGGTTTGATCAGAGGCCGCCAGCAGCGCCGTCTGCGGCTGATTGCCCGAGGACACGATGGCTAACTCCAAAGCGGAATGGCTGCGCAGCGCCTACCCGGAATCCGCCGATCGGCTGCGGGCGTATACGACGTTGTCGGACATGGAAGTGGAGCCGCTATACACGCCCGAGGACCAGCAGGGCTGGTCGTGCGACGAGAAGCTTGGGCAGCCGGGCGAGTATCCGTTCACGCGTGGCACCTACCCGAGCATGTATCGCGGCAGGCTCTGGACCATGCGCCAATTCGCCGGCTTCGGGACGGCGGAGGATACCAACCAGCGCTTCAAGTTTCTGCTCGAACGGGGCCAGACCGGGCTCTCGACGGCATTCGATATGCCGACGCTCATGGGCTACGACGCCGACCATCCGCGCGCCCTCGGCGAAGTCGGCCGTGAAGGCGTCGCCATCTCCACCTTGGACGACATGGAATCGCTCTTTGCCGACATTCCGCTCGATCGCGTGACCACCTCGATGACGGTGAACTGCACGGCCAGCGTCCTGCTTGCGATGTACTTTGCCGTAGCGGAGCGTCGCGGCATCCCGCTCGACCAGCTCGGTGGCACGGTCCAGAACGACATGCTCAAGGAGTTCATCGCGCAGAAGGAATGGATCTCGCCGCCCGCACCTTCGGTGCGCATCATCGTCGACATGATCGAGTTCTGCGCCCGCGAGGCGCCGCGCTGGCATGCGGTGTCGATTTCTGGTTACCACATCCGTGAGGCCGGCTCGACTGCGGTGCAGGAGCTGGCCTTCACGCTCGCCGACGGCATCGGCTACGTCCAAGCCTGCATCGAGCGTGGCCTCGACGTCGACAGCTTTGCGCCGCGCCTATCGTTCTTCTTCAACCTCCACAGCGATTTCTTCGAGGAGATCGCCAAGCTGCGTGCCGCCCGGCGCATGTGGGCCAAGATCATGCGCGAGCGCTTCGGCACCAAACACCCACGCTCATGGGTCTTGCGCACGCACGCCCAGACCGCTGGCTGCAGCCTCACGGCGCAGCAGCCGATGAACAACGTGGTGCGCGTGGCCATTCAGGCGCTCGCCGGCGTCCTCGGGGGCACGCAGTCGTTGCACACCAACTCCATGGACGAAACCCTGGCGCTACCGAGCGAGCCGGCCGCGCTCGTGGCCCTGCGCACGCAACAGATCATCGCCGAGGAAACGGGCGTCACCAACATCATCGACCCGCTCGGCGGCAGCTACGCGGTCGAGGCGCTGACCGACCGTCTCGAGAAGGAGGCCTTCGCCTACATCGACCGTATCGACGAGCTGGGCGGCATCATCCGCGCCATCGAGCTCGGATATCCGCAGAAGGAGATTGCGGAGGCCGCGTACCACTATCAGCAGCAGCTCGATCGCGGCGACAAGATCGTGGTCGGTGTGAACAAGTACCAGTTGGAGAGCGAGCCGCCGCTTGAGATTCTGCGCATCAGCCCGGAAATCGAGCCCAAGCAGGCCCAACGGGTGCGCGAGCGCAAGCAGGCGCGCAACGCCACGGCCGTGCACGCCGCCTTGGCTGCGGTGAAGCGCGCGGCGGCCGACGGGACCAACCTTATGCCTGTGATCATCGACGCGGTGCAACAGGAGTGCAGCGTCGGCGAGATCTCGGATGTGTTCCGTGATGTGTTCGGAGTGTACCGCGACCCGGCGTGGATATGAGAGGAGCAGTCAATAGTTGATAGTCAATAGTCGACAGTAGATGCTATCGACCATTGACTATCGACTATGAACTATCGACTATCGACTCCATGGGAGGGTTCCCGTGCCTGAGAAACGATTGCGGATATTGGTAGCGAAGCCCGGGCTCGACGGACACGACCGCGGGGTCAAGATCATCGCTCGCGCTCTGCGCGATGCGGGCTTCGAGGTCATCTACACCGGTCTGCATCAGACGCCGGAGATGATCGCCGAAACGGCGGCGCAGGAGGACGTGCACGCCATCGGGCTCAGTATCCTGTCCGGCGCCCACATGACCCTGTTCCCGGCGGTGATCGAACTCCTCAGAGAGAAAGGGATCGATGACGTCGTCGTGTTCGGCGGCGGCATCGTGCCGTCGGAAGATATCCCGAAGCTGAAGAAGCTCGGTGTCAAGGAGGTCTTCACGCCGGGTGCGTCGACCGAAGACATCATCAACTGGGTGCGAGCCAACGTCGAGCCGCGGTAGAGCTAGTGCTGAGTCCTGTAGCGCTGTTCGGGACTACGGTGACGTATGCGAAAGGTTCCCTCTCTTTCCGGCCGAGGGCCAGGCAGCGAAGTCACGTCATTCGTCACAGTAAACTGATTCATGGAGCGCCCACCGCTGGTGATAGTCGGCTCGGGTCCTGCGGGGAGCGCCAGCGCTTTGTTTCTGCACGCGCGGGATCCGGTGCTGGCACGCGAAGCGGTTGTCCTCGAGAAGGCGCATCACCCGCGCCCAAAAGTCTGTGCCGGTGGACTGATCCCGCAGGTGCTGCGCTGTCTGGAGGAAGTCGGCGCGCCGTTGTCGGTGCCGAACGTCGCAGTCCATCGCGCCACCGTCGAGATCCCGGGGAGAACGGTGACCTACGAGGGAGAGGAGCTGTGCCGGGTTGTGCGCCGCGACGAGTTTGACCACTCGCTGGTGACGGCGTGCCGGCAACGCGGTGTGGAGGTCCGCGAGGGCGAGAAGGTGGTCGACATCGACCGCGAGGGCGATGGCATCCGCATCGAAACCGAGCGCGGCAGCTATCATGCACGCGCGGTGATCGCGGCGGACGGCTCTGGAAGCCTCGTGCGACGCCGCCTGTTTCCACGCGCGCCTCAGTGCGTCGGTAAAGCGGTCATGTGCGACGTCCCGCTGGCCCAAGCACAGTGGAGCGGCTTCCTGGCTGCACGATACGAGTTCATCTTCCGTTCCGTACCCGATGGCCTGCGCGGTTATGCGTGGGCCTTCCCCTGCCTGATCGAAGGTGTCCCGCACGTCAACGTAGGGGTGTACTCTGTCAACGCTGAGGGCAGCGGCGCGCTGCTGCGCCGCATTCTGCGGGAGGAGCTGGCACGTGTAGGCGCACCGGCGCTTCCCGTGAAGGCGTTTGCCGTCCGCTGGTACGCGCGACGCGTTCCCCTCGCCGCGCCCCGTGTGATGCTCGCCGGCGACGCCGCCGGGGTTGACCCGTTGATGGGGGAGGGGATTTCGTTCTGTTTCGAGTACGGGCGGCGCGCCGCGGCAGCGATCGCCCGCGGTTTCGCGGCGAGCGACTTCACTTTCGCGGATTATGCGCGCAGCGTAGATGGCTCGTGGGTCGGACGCAAGCTGCGCCGGCTCGGCCTCGGCGTGCGGCTGTTCTATGGGCCGACGTGGCGCCTCTGGTTCGCAATCGCCGCGCAGAGCCCCACGGCGCAGGGAATCGGCATTCGCTGGTACAACGGCGTCGACGGCTGGGATCAGCGCAGCGGGTGGGAGGCGTTGCGCGCCTGGTGGCGCGGTGACATCCGGCCGGCGCTGCACCAAGAAGGCGGAATCTGATGGCGCGCCGCACGAGCAAACGTCGGCGGCGCCGCAACTGGCTCGCCGTCCTGGCGCTGGTGATCTCCACCGCCCTGATCGGGGCGTATCTCTGGCGTGCGCTGCAGCCACATCCACCTCCAGCTTTAAGAGAGGTGCCGAGCCGCGTGCAGCAGCCGAGTACGCCAGCGAACGGCGGCGAAGATTTCACCGCCGCCGAACGGCAGGGCCTGCAAAATGCCCTCAAGCGTGGCGGCGCAGGGAAGCAGCAGTGATCCGTGTCGAGGACGATGCTGGCCGTGAGGTCGAACTGGCGCGCGAGGCCCAACGCATCGTCAGTCTGGTGCCGAGTCTGACCGAAGCGCTGTTCGCGCTCGGCTGTGGCGAGGCCGTCGTCGGCGTCACGCGCTACTGCACCGAACCCGCTGGCATCGTCGAGCGGCTCAAACGAGTGGGGGGCACAAAAAATCCGAATCTTGCGCGCATCCGCGAGCTACAACCGGACCTCGTGCTCCTCAATGCCGAAGAGAATCGCAGAGAGGACTTTGAGGCGCTGGAGCGAGCCGGGCTCACAGTTTTCGTCACCTTTCCGTATCGTGCCCGGGATGTCGGCGGGCTGCTCCGTCGCATCGGCCGGCTCACCGGCACCGATCCGCGCGCCGCGCAGCTGGCCGGTGAGTTGGACTGTACGCTCGATGAGCTGGCGCGCGCCGAGCCGGCACCGCCCATTCGGGTGTTCTGTCCGATCTGGAAGAACCCGTGGATGAGCTTCAATCGGGAGACGTATGCGCACGACATGCTGGCGCTCGCCGGCGGCAGCAACGTTTGCGCCGGCCGGGCGGAACGCTACTGCACCGTCGTCCTCTCCGACATCGCGGCGGCGCAGCCGGATGTCATTCTCCTCCCGGACGAGCCGTACGTGTTCACGCCCAAGGTGCTGCCGGACCTGGAACCGTTGCGCGATACACCGGCGTGGCGCGCCAACCGCATCCATTTCATCGATGGCAAAGAGCTGTCCTGGTACGGTCCGCGAAGCGCGCCGGCGATGCACCACTTGCGCGCCCTTCTCACCAGGCCAGCCCTCGCACCGTAGGTTCGGCGGGACGCTCCCGACACTAATTCGGTTCGACCCACATCACTGCGTGGCGGGTTTCGAGCAACCAGTGCACCGCGGCGGGATCGGGGGTGTGTTGCTCTCCTGACTTCATCACTATGCGGATGGGCAGCTCGGCGCGATAAAAGTCCTCTAACGCAAACCAACGCTGCAGCCCTTCCGCGAGCGCAACGCTCTCTTCCGGGGTGGGTGCCAGCATGCCTTGCAGCGGCACCAGAACCGCCACCGAGGTGATACGGCCGGTCAGTGCGGCATCGACCTTTTCGATGGTGAGCATGACGCCACCACTGATGGTAGGTCCCAGCGGCCCGAGGTGGCACAGCGGCAATACCAGGCGTCCTCCATCCTCGAGCTGATCGACCCACGCGGGCGAGATGTCGGCGGCTCCGGCGCTGACCAGAATGCGGTCGAACGGCGCGGCTTCCGGTACGCCGGCTGCTCCATCGCCCGAGCGCACGGTCACCGTAGTGTAGCCCGCTTGGGCCAGGGAAGCCGCGCCCAACTCGGCAATGTCCTCCTCGTAGTCGGTGCCGACCACCGAGCCGCGCTCGCCGCCGACGATCTCTGCCAGCAGCGCAGTGGCATAGCCATAACCCATCTCGACGTGCAGGACGCGCATGCCTTCAGCCGGCGCCAATTCTTCGATCTGCCGTCCGACCACACCCGGGGGCAGGCAATGGATATTCTTTTCGGGCTTGATGGCTACGGCCACGTCGGCGTAGACGCGGCGGGGATCATCGGTCTCGATGAAGTCTCGCGCCAAGGCGTCGACGGCGACCGCGTACGGTGGCGACATGAAGGCGTGCCGCCAGACGCGGCGGAATGCCCGCTCGACGGCCGGCGTGCGAATGATGCGCCGCCGCAACAGATCGTCCACCATCGCGTTCCGGGCCGCGTCTATCGCCGCCTCTGAAGGGGTCATCTCCTGCGCACTCGGCGCACCTCCATGCGCCTGCCGGCGGGCCGCCGGCAACGAAGTCAGCTTACATGTTTTCGAACACCGTGGCTGCCCCGGTCGCATGCCCCTGCAGATGCTGGCCGGACCGAAGCAGCCTCCCGGCTATCCGCTCCGGAGAAACTCGATCAGGATACGATTGACCTCCTCCGGTTTCTCCTGGTGCACGAAATGTCCGGCGTCGCCGACGACGATCTTGCGGAGGCCACGCGGGAAGAGCGCCTCCATGCCCTCGATCAAGTCGGCCCCGATGCAGCCATCACGCGCACCGTGAAACACGAGGCTGGGAACTGGAACCAGCCCCGTGCCGGTCCGCGCCTGGATCTCCGCCAGCGCGGGATCCTGAAGCGCCGGGTTGAACGTGTGGCGGTAGTAGCTCAATGCAGCCTGCAACACGCCAGGGGCACGAAACGTCACTTTCAGTCTCTCCAGATCTTCAACGGAGTACTTCCACCCGGGCGACCAGTCCTGCCACAAGCGCTCAAGGAAGCGGAAATCGTCATGCGCGACGGCGGCATCGGCGAGCGGGTGTTGGAAGAAAAACATGTACCACGAACGTCGTTGCTGGTCGTAACTGGTCATGAAAGCGTTCAGCATGGAGGGACCATGCGGCACGGCGGCGGTTATCAGCTTGGTGATCTTTTCCGGCGCCAACATGGCGGCGCCGTAGCCGGCAAGGGCTCCCCAGTCGTGGCCGAACACGGAGGCGGAGGAGTACCCCA
>Ga0315291_10007890_pt1 | contig 13102 bp, 8 predicted proteins | sample YL17G12_20_MG_FD_203070 | JGI IMG/M metagenome (GOLD analysis project Ga0315291, IMG submission 203070) | Sediment microbial communities from Yellowstone Lake, YNP, Wyoming, USA - YL17G12_20 | ecosystem: Environmental > Aquatic > Freshwater > Lake > Sediment | place: USA: Wyoming | collected... | reverse complement strand
CCGGCTGGCCGAGATGGCCGACAGCCGCGAGGACGCCGGCGAGGCCGCCGCCCTCCGCGACGAACTCGAAGGCCTCGAGCGGCTCGTCGGCGAGAAGGCCGACGACCTCGTGATCCGAGTCCAGCGCATCCAGCAGTGCTTCGCCGAGTACGAGGAAGCGAAGCGGAAACTCTCGGGCGGGAACCTGCGCCTCGTGGTCTCGATCGCCAAGAAGTACCGGAACCGCGGCCTCTCGTTCCTGGACCTCATCCAGGAGGGCAACACCGGTCTGATGCGGGCGGTCGACAAGTACGAGTACCGTCGCGGCTACAAGTTCTCGACGTATGCCACGTGGTGGATCCGGCAGGCCATCACGCGGGCCATCGCCGACCAGGCCCGGACCATCCGCATTCCGGTCCACATGATCGAGACGATGTCGAAACTGCGGAACATCTCGAAGCGGTTCCTTCAGGAAACCGGCCGCGAGCCCACCCTCGAGGAACTGGCCGACGAGGCCAGACTGCCCGTGGCCGAGGTCCGCCGCGTCATGAAGATCAGCCGGCACCCCATCAGCCTGGACCGGCCGGTGGGCGAGAGCGAGGATTCGTACTTCGGCGACTTCATCGAGGACGAGACCGCCGAGTCGCCGGTCACGGCCGCGACGCAGGAGATGCTCAAGTCCAAGATCGACCACGTGCTGAAGACCCTGACCTACCGCGAGCGAGAGATCATCAAGTTGCGGTACGGCATCGGCGACGGCCAGACGTACACGCTCGAAGAGGTGGGCCGGATCTTCCGCGTGACGCGCGAGCGCGTCCGGCAGATCGAGGCCAAGGCGATCCGGAAACTCCAGCACCCGGTCCGCAGCCGCAAGTTGGAGGGCTTCCTCGACGCGAAGCTGGCCGAGGCAAGGCAGAAAATGTAAGAAGGCAGTTCAAGGTTCCAGGGTCCAGGTTTCAGGTGAACTGCCGGCGGAGGCGCAAAACTTGGCTTTCTGTTGGCTGTCGTTGCTTTTCAACCTGGAACTTGAGACCTGAGACCTGGAATTGTAGTTGGGCGACGAGTCCCGGCAAAAGCGGCCTTATCATGCTTTTTGCCGACCCGAGGCGGGGCCCTCACCCCGCCTCTTTTTATGCGCGCGAGTTGCCGGCGAAAGCGCGGCAGACAGTCCTGCCCGCCGCGCGGTCTCTGGCGGATTGCTGTTGTGAAACGTCGTTCAACCGTGATACCCTATGGAGGTCACGAGAGGCGTGGCCCGGGGGCGAACGGGACGGCGCGGCTCGCGGAGCGCCCTAGCAGGGAGAAGACTCGATGCTCGCATCGAAAACGCTGGCTGCCGTTGCGGCACTGATGGCGCTCGGGCTGGCCCAGGCAAGGGCCGAGCCGGTCCCCGTCGGCGTGGGCGGGCTGCCGCACGCCGGCAACCAGGAAGAGGAGAAACTTGCGAAGGACCTCGGCCTGAACTTCGTCATCGAGACCTGCCCCTGGGACGAGCCGAAGGAAGGCGACTACCCCTGGACCGATTCGCCCGACGACCCGTTCGGCGCACGCCTGAAGAAACTGAAAGAGCAGGGCTACACCATCTGCGTGACCCTGAAGAACATTGACGACGACAAGAAGCAGATGCCGCTCTATCTCGAGGGCCGGCCGCTGGACGACGTGCAGGTGCTGACGCGGTGGGTGGCGTTCCTGAAGGGGTTCCTCGCGCAGTACGGCGACGCCATCGACTACCTGAACTTCGGCCAGAAGGTCAACGGCTACTTCGCCAAGCACGACACCGAGTGGCAGGGGTTCGTCAAGTTCGCGACGGTGGGGGCGCACTTCGTCCGGAAAGAGAGGCCCAAGATCAGCGTCGGCGTCGTGCTGAAAGACACCGACGAGCCCGCTAAGTACTGGCGCGACATCGCGCCGGCCTGCACGCACCTGGCGCTGACCTACACGGCGCCGTGCAGCGCCCTGAAGAAGCAGCCGACGTCGGACGCGCTGGACCCGCGTCAGCCGCTCTTCTTCGCGAAGACGCTGGACGCGATGATGCGGGGGGCGGGGGGCAGGAAACTCCTCCTCACGGAGGTTGGCTGCGCGTCGCACCCGTCGCTGGATTCGTCGCCCGAGATCCAGGCCCAGTTCATCGCGTCGCTCTTCGGGTGGCTGCGCCAGGCCGAGAGCCGCGTCGCCGCCGTCTCGTACGTCGGCGACAAGGACTGGCCGTACGAAGGCACGCGGGGGGCGCTCAAGCAGATGTTCGGCGACGACATACTGCGGTACCGGGGGCTCATCCGCCTGCTGACGTCGCAGGGCCTGAGGTACGAAGACGGCACGAAGAAGCCCGCGTGGGAGGCGTTCAAGAAGGCCATCGCGCAATACCGCAAGCGATGAACGCGCCGCGGTGTTGTCATTTCTCAATCCGCAATTCGTACTACAGCGCCACTTGACGCGGTGCGCGGTGGGTCTCCCGACCCACCGCGCGGGAGGTGCCCTGCGGCTGGCCAGAAAACGCATGCGCGCGGCGGGTCAGGAGACCCGCCGCGCTATGTCGCGCTGTATTGTTATGTTCACACCTTTTCAGGCACCACAAACGGCTCGCGGTACTTGCGGGTCACCAGTTCGTTCGCCTTGTCGGCGAGGTCGCCGGTGAACTGCTCCTTGGCCGTGTCGAACTCCAGCACCGGGCCGAGCGTGGCGGGCGTCTTCGCCAAGTCCACGTCGTTGTTCTTCATGTGGGCCTGGAACCGCTCGAAGGACTCCGACATGATCTTATTGGCCTTGATCGTCTCGGCGATCTCCTCGGTCTTGTGCTGCGCGCCGAGGCGGTAGGGGATGTTGCCCATGTGGCACAGGGCGCTCGAGAGATAGCCTTCGAGGATGTCGGCCGTCAGGTCCTCGCGTTTGCGGCTGCGGACGGCCTTGATGAAGTTGTCCTGGTGCTTCTCGGCCCCCGTGGCCGGGAACTGCTTGATCTTCTTGGCGTCCTTGTCGTAGGTCCATCCGCCGCCCTGGCCGCCCGCGAAATAGCCGCCTTCGCAGTCGATCACCACACCGATCTGCGTGGTGCGATAGTAGTCCATCCCCTTGTCGCCGGTCTTGCGCGGCAGGCCCCTGACCTCGAAGATGAGCGGGGCAGGCTGGTAATCGTAGAACGCCGTCAGCGTGTTAGGCGTGGTGGCGTCGTCGTCGTAGGCGAACCGCCCGCCGAAACTGAAAACCCGCGGCGCCAGGCCCGGCTGGCCCAGTGCCCACCGGCACATATCCATCTCGTGAATGCCCTGGTTGCCGATGTCGCCGTTGCCCGTCGGCCAGACCCAGTGCCAATCGTAGTGCAGGTTCTTGCGCATCAGCGGCTCCTTGGGCGCCGGGCCGCACCAGAGGTCGTAGTCTACGTTCGGCGGTATCGGCGTCGGGCCGGTCACCTTGCCGATGCTGCCGCGAGGCTTGTAGCAGAAACCGCGGGCCGCAACGATCTTGCCGAGGTTGCCTGCCTTGATCCACTCGAAGGCCTCGCGAAGGCCCGTGTTGGAGCGGCCTTGCGTGCCCGCCTGCACGATGCGGTCATACTTGCGGGCGGCCTCGACGGCCTTGCGGCCTTCCCAGATCTCGTGCGACGTGGGTTTCTCGACGTACACGTCCTTGCCCGCCTGGCAGGCCCACACGGTGATGAGGGCATGCCAGTGGTTGGGCGTCGCGGTCGAGATGGCGTCGATGTCCTTGTTCTCGAGGAGTCTGCGGACGTCCTGGTAGGTCTCGACCTTGCCGCCCTGGTCGCCGAGGGCCTTGACGCCCCTCTCGATGACCTTGGCGTCGGCGTCGCAGAGGGCCACCACGCGGACGCCGGGGATTTTGAGGAACCGCTGGATGTGGCCCATCCCTTGGCCGTTGAAGCCCACGACGCCCACGCGAATGTCGCCATTTGCGCCCAGCACGCGCGAGCACGGTGCCGCAAGGACCCAAGCGCCGGCCGCCAGAGAACCCGCCATGAACTGCCTGCGTGTGATGCGGCCCATCGTGTCTGCTCCTTTCGCGTTCCGGTCCGTCTGATTGAACAGGCATCATGCCGTGTTGGAGTCGGCCGGGCAAGCGTTATTCCGCGTGGTCCGTGCGGCGTCTCAGGGGTGGCGCGGCGGCGCCATTCGGCAAGAGGCGCCCCCTGAGACCGACGCCGTACTTTTGGCGCGCGGTTTTTGCGGCGTGGTTTTGCTTGATTCTCGACCGTCGAGACGGTATCTATGCGGGTTTGGAGTCCGAGTTATGAGGAGATACAGTGGCGGAAATGGTGCTTGACAGGTTGAGGGATCTTCAAGAGGCGGACCTGGAGTTGCGGCGCCTCGAACAGAAAAAAGCGTGGCACGACCGGGGCGCCAAGGTTCGAGCCGACCAGATCAAGAAGCACCAGGAGCAGATCGAGGCCCTCAAGGCCGAGCAGCGCCAGGCCCGCATGGCGGCCGACAGGAAAGAACTCGAGGTCCGCCAGAAGCGCGCCGACATCGATCGCCTGCGCCAGCAGCAGATGCAGATCAAAGACAACCGCCAGTACCAGGTCCTCCAGAACGAAATCCGCTTCGCCGAGCTCGCCATCTCGAAGATCGAAGACGGGATTCTGACCGACTACGGCGACTTCGAGGCCATCGCGGCGAAGATCAAGGAGGCCGAGCAGGAACTCGCGCGGGCCCGCACGGACCTGGAGGCCACCCAGAAGGAGATCGAGGCTCGCAAGAGCGAGGTCGATGCCGAAATCTTCGCCCAGCGGGACAAGCGCGACGAGATCGCCAGGAGCCTGCCGTCCGCTGTCGTCGACCAGTTCAACCGCATCGCCGACCGCCTCGACGGCGAGGCCCTCGCCGCCGTCATCCGCGACGAGGAGGAAGACGAGGAAGGCGGCGTATTCATCTGCGGCGGGTGCCACATGAGCGTCACGCAGAACACCTACGTGCGCCTCGCTGGGCGAAGCGACAACCTCGTCACCTGTCCTAACTGCACGCGCATTCTCTACCTGGAAAACCCATGACGTCCCCGGAGCCGGTTCCCGACAAAACATCCGGCCCGACGCCCGCGCCCGGCAAGACGCCTATCCGACTCATCCTCTACATCGACGGCGGATCGTCGGGGAACCCCGGGCCGTGCGGCGCGGCGGCGATCATCAAGGACGAAGAGGAGACGACCCTTCTGGAGAAGGCCCGTGCGTTCGGTCCCGCCACGAACAACGTCGCCGAGTACCAGGCGCTCCTCCTGGGGCTGGAGGCTGCGGCGACGCTGCGGCCGACGCACCTGACGATCCGCAGCGATTCGGAACTCCTCGTCCGCCAACTCGCCGGGCAGTACAAGATAAGGGCGCCGAACCTGAAGCCCCTCCACCGCGAGGCCATGCAGAAACTCGATCCCTTCGATTCGGTCGAGATCCAGCACATCCCTCGCTCCCAGAACGCCGAGGCCGACAAACTGTGCCACAAGGCCATGGAGAAGGCCCGCCAGGTCGATGCCGAACTCCCTGCCGAGGCCCGGAAGACCCCGGCCCACAAGACCTTCCGCCTGAAGTAGCGCCTGGGCGGCAGGGGAACGGCGGAACTTCTTTCGATCGCCAGCATCTAAGTGTGTGGTCACTTCCAGCGGGTCAACATCGGAGGTCCACCTATGAGTGCAACGACAAATTCTCTCGTGGCCGCGATTGTGGTGGGAGGCTGTGCGGCTCTGGCCTTGGCGCTCGGAGGCGACATTCCGCCCGACCATCCCCTCGGCAAGAACCCCGACTATCCGGCGGGCCTCTACGAACTCCTCTCGGGCCAGGGGCGGGTGGCCGGCTACTTCATCAACGCCAATGATTACCTCTTCTACCACGGTGACACCAAGGCGTTCAACAAGTTCCTCGAGGGCTGCGCGAAACTCAAAGATACCCCGCTGAAACTGGTCCTGCATCCGGGCAGGGGAATGACCTCCAAGCCCTGGAATGACGCGAAGCCGGCGCCGTTCGAGTGGTCGGTCAGCGTTCTGCGTCGGGGCTGGCATCCTGAGGCGCCTGAAGCCAAGGCGGGCCAGAAGGGCGGCTACGTTGTCGCCCTTGGGCTCTGGCTGGGCGGCGACGTGGCGCTAGATGCACTCGACGTGCCGCTGGAGGTCGAGGTGGAGTCGGGCATGGAAATCGAACGGTTCATCCATCTGCATGATGTCAAGCGCGGCCTTGTGACCAAAGACGCCAAGTGATGACTGCGCGGACGGGCGTGTTTGTGGTATAATAAGTGTGGAGTCCGGCGAGCGGGTGATGCGGCCGCCCGGTCCCTTCGGGGGCCGGGAGGAAAGTCCGAACTCCGAAGGGCACGGTGGTGGGTAACGCCCACCGGCCGTAAGGCCAGGGAAAGTGCCACAGAGAACAGACCGCCGATGGCCCGCCGTCGCCTCGTGCGATGGCGGGATCAGGCAAGGGTGAAACGGTGCGGTAAGAGCGCACCGCCCGCGTGGTGACACGCGGGGCACGGCAAACCCCACCGGGAGCAAGGCCGAATAGGGGGCTTCTGGAGTGGCCCGCTCCATTCTCCGAAAGGGGATGAGCCCCGGGTAGGCCGCGCGGAGTCGCCCGGCAACGGAGCGACCCAGATAAATGGCCGCAGGCCCTCCCGCAAGGGAGGGCAACAGAATTCGGCTTACGGCCCGCTCGCCGGGCTCTTTTTGCGCGCCTGGCGCGCCGTCGAGCCGCGCAGGAACCCGGGGCCGCACGCCGTGTGCACCTTGCCCCCGCGCCTTGCAAATCGCCCGGTCCGGGGTAGAATTTGCGGGTAGCCGGCAAGCCGGCCAGAGGTGCAGACAGCCCCAATGCCTGCGAACTTAACCCCAGCCTATCACAAGGCCGAAGAGGTGTTCCGCCAGGCCAAGTCGACGGCCGAAAAAATCGCCGCGCTCGAAGAGATGCACGCCACCATCCCCAAGCACAAGGGGACGGAGAAGATGCAGGCCGACATCAAACGGCGCATGGCGAAACTCCGAGAGGCGGCCGAGCAGGGCAAGGCTCGCGGCGGCGTCGACCGCTTTCACGTCGACAAGCACGGGGCCGGCCAGTTCGTTCTCGTCGGCCTGCCCAACTGCGGCAAGAGCGCCCTGGTCGGGGCGCTGACGAAAGCCCACGTCAACGTGGCGCCGTACCCGTTCTCAACCCACGGCCCGGTGCCGGGGATGATGCTGTTTGAGGATATCCAGATTCAACTTGTGGACCTTCCGCCGGTGACCCCGGAGGGGCCGCCGCCAGGCATGGCCGGGACGCTCCGCGCCGCCGACGGTCTGATTCTGTGCGCGGACCTCGGTGCCCCGGACGTGCTGGAACAGGTGGATGCCTGCCTGAAGGTGCTCGAAGCCCGGAGCATGGTGCCGTTGGGGAAAACGCCGCCCGAAGGCGGCGCGGCCAAGCGCATGATCCTGGTGGGGACGAAGTTGGACCTGCCCGGAGCGGCCGAGAACTTCGAGGTCCTGAAGGAGTTGTACGACGGGCTGATGCCGGTGTTGGCTGTCAGCGCCGAGACGTTCACGGGGCTGGGTGAAATCCCGCGGCTGTGTTTCCGCCTGCTCGGCATCGTCCGGGTATACAGCAAGGAACCCGGCAAGCCTCCCGACATGTCGCTTCCGTTCATCCTGCCGCAGGGCAGCACGGTGCTGGACATGGCGGCCGCGATCCATCGCGACATCGCCCAGAACCTGAAGCGCGCCCGCATCTGGGGCTCGAACACCTATCAGGGCCAGGCCGTGAACCGCGATCACGTGCTGGCGGACCGAGACGTGATCGAACTCCACGTGTGAGAGTCGCGGCCGCTCGTCACGGCCTGCCCTCGGCCTTCGGCTGCCTGCTGAATGCTATAGCACGACGTCTCAGGTGAGGGCCTCTTGCCGGGTGGCATTGCCACTCGCTTTCGCGTGGCCATGCTGCCCCTGAGATGCTGTACACGTTACACTTCTTTGGTCTTGACGCTAACCCCGCCAGGGCATAGAGTATGCGTGGGGATATTGTCGGCGGTGCACGGTCCCTGCCGAGACCGCCGGTTAGGCTGGCGGGGCAGGGAGGGTGTGTCAAAAGCCAAGGGGCGGGGTGATCATGCTCGGACCTCGTAAGAAGATCGGCGAGATTCTCAAAGAGTGGGGCAAGATCACCGATAAGCAGCTCCGCGACGGACTGGAGCGGCAAGCCAAGAGCGGGCGCCGCGTGGGGGAAATCCTCGTGGCCTCCGGCTTCTGCACCCAGCCCGACATCACCAAGGCTCTCGCCCTCCAGTTCGACATGGAGTATGTGGACCTCGACATCGGCGCCATCAACCCGCAGGTGATGGAGATGATGCCCGAGGCCATGATGAAGGAATACCAGATCGTCCCCCTCGAATACGCCGACGGGCGGCTCAAAGTGGCTATCACCGACCCCCTGGACCTGGAGTCGGTCGACGCCATCCGGTTCCGGCTGAACATGGACGTCGACTGCGTTCTGGCGGCGCGTGAACAGGTCGAACAGATCATCACGGGTTACACCGAGCAGACGGAGTCTGAGAGCGTGGACTCGATGCTCCAGGAGTTCACGGCCACCGACATCCAGTTCGAGGACCGCGGCGAGAAGGGGTCGGAGTTGCATGCCGAGTCGGCGCCGATCATCCGGCTGGTGCAGTTGATGATCACCGAGGCGGTCCGGATGCGGGCCAGCGATATTCACATCGAGGCCCTCTCCAGCCGCCTGAGGGTTAGGTACCGCGTCGACGGAGTGTGCATCGAGCGCGATGCCCCGCCGAAACGCCTCCAGGGCTCGATTTCGACCCGCATCAAACTCATGGCGGGCATGCAGATCGAGGAGAAGCGCCTGCCGCAGGACGGCCGTATCCGCATGCGGCTCGACGGCGAAGACCTCGACTTCCGCGTCTCGACCCTCCCCGGGTACCACGGCGAGAGCATCGTCATGCGTATTCTGAGGCGGGAGAGCATCAACCTGGGCCTGGAGTCGCTGGGTTTCCTTTCCGACGACTTCGAAATGTTCGAGAAGATCATCGCCCGGCCCAACGGCATCTTCCTGGTGACCGGGCCGACCGGTTCCGGCAAGACCACCACGCTGTATGCCGCCCTCAACAAACTGAATACGCCCGACAAGAAGATCATCACGGCCGAGGACCCGGTCGAGTACCACATCTCGGGCATCAACCAGGTCCAGGTGAACGAACAGATCGAGCTGACGTTCCAGCGGATCCTGAGGGCGATGCTTCGCCAGGCGCCGAACATCATCCTGGTTGGCGAAATCCGCGATATTGAGACGGCAGAGATGGCGATTCAGGCCGCATTAACGGGACACTTGGTATTCAGTACACTTCATACCAACGATGCGCCCTCTGCCATCACGCGTCTGATCGATATGGGGGTCAAGCCCTTCCTCGTCGCCAGTTCCATCCAGGCCATCATGGCCCAGCGCCTGGTCCGGGTCCTGTGCCCGGAGTGCAGGCAGCCCGACCCGGACATCGACTTGGCGACCCTCCGGGGCCTGGGCGTGACGGAGGACCAACTGAGCCAGGCGACGTTCTTCCGGCCGGTCGGATGCCAGAAGTGCCATAACGTGGGGTATCGGGGCCGTCTGGGCATCTTCGAAGTCATGGCGATGAACGCGGAAATACGCGAGTTGGCCTTCAAACACCGTCCGCTGACGGAGATCCGCCAGGCGTGTCGGGCCTCCGGCATGCGGATGCTTCTGGAGGACGGCCTGATCAAGATCCTCAAGGGCATCACGACGCTTGACGAAGTCCTGGCCCGGGCCGCGAAGGAGCCCGTGGAGGTCTAGGACCCGCCCGCCCGGTCGTCCGGGTTGCCGCCGACCCCGAGGGCTTTCTACAATGGTATCGGTCAACCGCTGAGGTGCGCAGGCCGCTCGATGATACAGATTGACAAACTCCTGCAATTCGTGGTGTCGAAGAACGCCTCCGACCTGCATCTGCACGTCGGGCGCCCGCCCACCGTCCGCCTGCACGGCCGCTTGAGGGTGTTGGAGACCGAGACGCTGGCCCCTGAAGACACCGCCGGCCTGATGCGTGGCATCACCCCGGAACGCCAGCAGCAGGAACTCGAGCAGGTCGGCTCGTGCGACTTCGGGTTCAGTTTCCAGGATAAGGCGCGATTCCGCGTGGCGGTGTTCAAGCAGCGCGGGCACATCGGTATGACGCTGCGGCTCATCCCGACCCGCCTGATGAGCCTTTCTGAGATCGGCCTGCCGCCCATCGTCGAGTCGCTCCTGGGCCGCACCAGGGGCCTCTTCCTGGTCACGGGGCCGACCGGGTCGGGCAAGACGACCACACTGGCCTCGATGGTCAACTATATCAACGAGACGTTCGACCGGCACATCATCACGGTCGAGGAGCCAATCGAATACTACCACACGCACAAGAAGTCGATTATCAACCAGCGGGAACTGGGCACCGACGTCGTCAGTTTCGAGGAGGCAGTCCGCCGGGCGCTCCGCGCCGACCCCGATGTCATCCTGGTCGGCGAGATGCGCGACTTGGCGACCATGGAGGCGGCCATCCGTGCGGCCGAGACCGGCCACCTCGTCTTCTCGACCCTGCACACCACCGGGGCGGCCGGAACCGTCAACCGCATCGTCGACGCGTTCCCGCCCGAGCAGAAAGACATGGTCCGCGTCCAGTTGGCCAGTTCGCTAATGGCGGTGATCTCGCAGACGCTCGTGCCGCGCATCGACATGCCCGGCCGCATCGCCGCCTATGAGTTCATGGTGATTAACCCGGCGGCCCAGAACCTCATCCGCAAGAACGAGCCCTATCGGCTGGAGTCGTACATCCAGACAGGCCGCAAGTGGGGCATGCAGTTGCTCGACGATTCGTTGTGGGACCTGTACGGCCGCGGCGTCATCGCGGTCGAGGAGATGCTGGAGCGGTCCCAGCGCCGCGAGGAACTTGAGCAGAAACTCATGGGAACGGCCGAGGGGCGCGACGCCCTGAAGCGCGTAGGCGGTCCGCTGGACGAAGCCGACCTCGCCAAGTTCCAGAAAATGGCGCCGCGCTAGGTTCGCTTGACGGCAGGCCGGGGCAACGCCCCGGCTTCCGAGGCGCGGGGGCATTGCCCCGGCCTGCGGAGGACATGACAGGGTGCCGCACTAACAGGGGCCATGCCAGTCGGAGAACATGATTCGTGAGCCGAGCACCGGGAAAAGACGACAAGCCGATTCCGCCCAGGCCGGAGCGAATGCCGCCGGGCGCGGTAGCGAGGCCCCAGGGCACTCCGGGCAAGGCGGGACCCCCGGCCGGGCCGCGCGTTACGCGGCCCCCCGTGGCGCAGCCGCCGCAACCTGCCAGGCCCGTCCCGACGACGCGGCCCCAGGGCTCGCCCGACCCGCGGGCTGGAGCACGGCCAGACACGGGCCGAACGCCCCCTGCCGCTCCTGCCGCCGGTCCGAAGGCGCCGGCGGCGGATGCGAGGACTCCTGCCGTGGGCGCCGGCGCGCCGGCGGCGCCGAAGGCGCGTCCGCCTATGCCGGGCGCCGGCGGCGATGCCGCAACGCGTAAGCCGCGGACAATCGCCACGGCCAAGCCGCGCCATGGCATCAGGATTCCCCTCCAGAAGCGGCTTGGGCAGATCCTGGTCGAACGCCAGAAGGTCACGCCCGAGCACCTCGAGGAAGCGCTGGCCCTCAAGAAGCAGCGGGGCGGGGCCATCGGGGCCGTTCTTGTGGACCTGGGGTACTGTGAACAGGCCGATATCGTCATGGCCCTGGCGCTCCAGGCAGGCATGGCGCGCGTGGACCTCGACGAGTTGGAGATCCCGGCCGAGGTCATCGACAAGATGGACTCGATGACGGCCCGCAGTTACAACGTGGTCCCGATCGAGTTCGACGCCGGCCGTCTGCGGGTGGCCATGGCCGACCCGACCAACTTCCGGGCGTCCGACGAACTCCACATGCTCCTTGGGTTCGAGATCGAGGTGGCGCTGGGCGACCCGGCGGCGGTGGTCCGGGCCCTCGACAAGTACTACGCCCACGCCGAGTCTGTCGAATCGGTCATCAGCCAGTTGGACTCGACGGCCGAGTGGATCGCCGAGCACGAGGAGACGATCGACCTGGAAGACATCCGGGCGATGAGCGAGAGCCAGCCGGTCAAGAAACTGCTGAACCTGGTCTTGCTTCAGGCCATCCGCGACAAGGCGTCCGACATCCACTTTGAGCCGTTCGAAGACGACTTCAAGATGCGGTACCGGATCGACGGCGTGCTGTACGAGATGGTGCCGCCGCCACGCCACATCGCGCTGGCCGTGGCGAGCCGCATCAAGGTCATGGCCAACCTCGACATCGCCGAGCGCCGCGTGCCGCAGGACGGCCGCATCGAACTCACCGTCGGCGGCAAGCCCGTGGACCTCCGCATCTCGGTCCTGCCGACCATGTTCGGCGAGAGCGTGGTCATGCGCGTGCTCGACCGGACCCAGGTCGAACTCGATATCACGAAGGTGGGCCTGCGGGAGGACGAGCAGCGTGTCATCGACGACCTGATCCATCTGCCGAACGGTATCGTCATCGTGACGGGGCCGACCGGTTGTGGCAAGACCACGACGCTGTACTCGGCCCTCGCGGCCATCAACAGCCCTGAGATCAAGATCATCACCACCGAGGACCCCGTGGAGTACGATATCGAGGGCCTCGTGCAGGTGCAGATCAACCCCGACATCGGCCTGACGTTCGGGCGGTGCCTGAGGCACATCCTGCGTCAGGACCCGGACGTGATCCTGGTGGGCGAGATCCGCGACCTCGAGACGGCCCAGATTGCCATCCACGCGTCGCTCACGGGGCACCTGGTCTTCTCGACCCTGCACACGAACGACGCCCCGACGGCCATCACGCGCCTCCTGGACCTTGGCCTGGAGCCGTACCTGGTGACGGCGACGCTCGAGGCGGTCGTCGCCCAGCGCCTGGTCCGGCGCATCTGCACCAATTGCCGGGGCGAGTTCGAGCCGAACGAGGAGATGCTCTGGGACCTGCAACTGACGCCCGAGGACGTTCGCGGTCGCACGTTCTTCTTCGGCCGCGGCTGCGAGCAGTGCAACAACACGGGCTACAAGGGCCGGACCGGCCTGTTCGAGATCATGCACATCGACGATGCCCTCCGGGACCTCATCATCCACGGGGCATCGA
>Ga0315291_10007888_pt1 | contig 13103 bp, 11 predicted proteins | sample YL17G12_20_MG_FD_203070 | JGI IMG/M metagenome (GOLD analysis project Ga0315291, IMG submission 203070) | Sediment microbial communities from Yellowstone Lake, YNP, Wyoming, USA - YL17G12_20 | ecosystem: Environmental > Aquatic > Freshwater > Lake > Sediment | place: USA: Wyoming | collected... | reverse complement strand
TCTCTCGGAGATGTGCGCGAGCAAGACGCTCGACGCCAAGTTCATCAAGGTCGAGTCCGAGCACTCGGCCATGGCCGCCAGCCTCGGGGCCTCGCTGGCCGGGGCGCGGACCTTCACGGCCACATCTGCGCAGGGGCTCGCCCTGATGCACGAGCTCCTCCACTGGGCGTCGGGCGGCAGGCTGCCCGTCGTCATGGGGAACATCAACAGGGCCATGGCCCCGGGCTGGAGCATCTGGACAGACCAGAACGACAGCCTCTCCCAGAGAGACACGGGCTGGATCCAGTTTTATTGCTCTTCGAACCAGGAGGTCCTCGATACCGTCATCCAGGCCTTCAAGGTCTCCGAGAAGCTCCTCATCCCCAGCATGGTCGTCCTGGACGCCTTCGCCCTCTCACACACATACGAGATCGTCGAGATCCCGGAGCAGAAGGACGTGGACGCGTATCTTCCTCCGTTCAATCCCCCCTACCGGCTCACGCCGTCGGACCCGCACGCCTTCTTCGGGCTCACCGGACCGGAGCATTATTTCGAACTCCGGTACAAGCTTCAGAAGGACATGGAGAAGGTCCCCGCCCTGATCGAAGAGACGGGGCGCGAGTTCGAAAGGATCTTCGGCCGCAGCCTCGGGCTCGTCGACGAATACCTGTGCGACGACGCGGAATTCGTGTTCATCACCTCCGGGACGGCCGGGTATACGGCCAGGGTCGCCGTAGACGACCTGCGCCGGGAAGGCGTCAAGGCCGGCAACTTCAGGATGAAGGTCTTCAGGCCCTTCCCCTTTGACAAGGTCAGGGGAATCGCCCAAAAGGCGAGAAAGGTGGCCGTGGTCGACAGGAACCTTTCCTATGGCCACCACGGCATCTTCTATCAGGAAGTGAAATCGGCCCTCTACGGCCGGGACGGAATGCCCCCCGTTTTCGGGTACGTCACCGGCCTCGGAGGCAGGGACATCACGCCGGGAGACTTCAAGGAGATCTACCGGTTGGCATCCTCCAAGAACACGCCCGATGAAGAGATCGGCTGGATAGGAGTCAAGCGATGAAGAAAGAAAGAACCATGAAACTGTCCCTGCCCGAAGAAGAGCTGATGAGCCCCGGGCACCTCGCCTGCCAGGGCTGCGGCGCGACCCTGGCCATGAGGTACGTCCTCAAGGCCCTGGGGCGGAAGACCGTCGTCTGCATCCCGGCCTGCTGCTGGGCGGTCATCGACGGGCCTTTCCCCCAATCCTCGTTAAGCGTCCCGATCTTCCACTGCGCCTTCGAGGCCGCCGCGTCCACGGCCGCCGGCGTCAAGGCCGGCCTGGAAATGGTCGGCGATACCGAGACGACCGTCCTGGCCTGGGCCGGGGACGGCGGGACGTTCGACATCGGCCTTCAGGCCCTTTCCGGCGCGGCCGAAAGGAACGATGACATCATGTATGTTTGCTATGACAACGAAGCTTACATGAATACGGGGATCCAAAGAAGCTCCGCCACCCCTTATGGGGCCTGGACCACGACGACCCCGGTCAAACATTTCAAGAACCGGCCGAAGAAGGACATCTCGGGCATCATGGCCGCGCACCGAATCCCATATATCGCTACGGCCAGCGTGGCCTTTCCTGAGGACCTGTTCAAGAAGGCCCAAAAGGCCAAGGAGATCCGGGGGACGAAGTTCCTCCACATCTTCGCGCCATGCCCATCCGGCTGGAAGAGCCGACCCGAGGACACCGTCAAGCTGGCCCGCCTGGCCGTCCAAACGGCCGTCTTCCCGCTCTTTGAGATCGAGGACGGCGAAAAATACACCATCAACATCAAGCTGAAGGACAAGAAGCCCATCAACGACTACGTGCGGCTCCAAGGGAGGTTCCGCCATCTCAAGGAAGCGGACATCGCCCATATGCAGGCCGAGGTCGATCGGAAGTGGGAGAAGCTGAACAAGAACTGCTTGAGCTAAGACCCCTGGCCGGGATCGCTTCCGAAGGACTCGGGCGGACTTATCGGGCGACGGCGCTGCCGAAGGATCTGGATTTCGGGATGACGGAGCCGACGGCCGGCCCAACATGAAGGCGGCTGATCCCGGTATTGCCAAGAAGGGACCGTTAGTATATAATTTCTATAGTATTGATAGATGTTGACCGGATATCAAGGCCGGAGGAGATGCACATGAAGAAGACCTTGACCTTATGGATCGGAATTTTCTTTCTGATGGCGGCCGGAGCGGCCGTCCTGCGGGCCCAGAGTGAGAACGTCCCCGCCCCGGACTTCGTTCTGAAGGACCTCCAAGGAAAGGAAGTCAAGCTCGCCGATTACAAAGGAAAGGTCCTGGCCCTCAATTTCTGGGCCACCTGGTGCCCTCCCTGCCGGGCCGAGATCCCGGACTTCGTCGAAGCCTACGCAGCCAACAAGGACAAGGGCCTCGAGATCCTAGGGCTCTCGGTGGACCGCATGACCGCCGACATGCTCCTGCCCTTCGTCAGCAAGGCCAAGATCAACTATCCTGTCGCCCTGGCGGACACGAATATCGTCCAGGACTACGGGCCCCTAGATGCTATCCCCGTGACAATCATCATCGACAAGAAGGGGATCGTCCGGCACCGGCACATCGGCCGGATGGACAAAGAGACGCTGGTCCGGCTCTTTAACCAATATAATAACGAAACATAACGGAAGAGAACCGAAGAAGCTTACCAGCGATAGGCAACGGCGGCCCAGGTGAAGCCGGCGCCGAAAGCGTCGAGCAGGAGGATGTTCCCTTTCTTGAGCTTTCCGCTCTGCTTCAGTTCATGAATGGCAAGGGGGATCGTGGCGACCGACACGTTGCCGAACTTGTGGATGTTCACGAAGACCTTTTCCTTCGGGATGTGGAGCCTCTCCCCCGTCGCTTCGATGATCCGGATATTGGCCTGGTGCGGGATGAGCCAGGTCACGTCCTCTTTTTTCAGGCCGGCCTTCTTGAGGGCCTCCAAGGCCGCCTCGCCCATGCGCTTGACGGCGTGCTTGAAGACCTCGTTTCCCTTCATCTGGAGGTAGTGGAGTTTTGCCTCGACCGTTTTTTGAGTGGCGGGCATCCGCGTCCCTCCGGCGGGCATGGAGAGCAGGTCGGCCAGGTTTCCGTCCGCCTTCCAACAATAAGACAACATGCCCGACCCATCCGAGGCCTCTTCAAGGACGGCCGCCCCGGCAGCGTCCCCAAAGAGAACGCACGTCGAGCGGTCCTCCCAGTTCGTGACCTTCGTCAGCATCTCCGGCGCGACGAGGAGGATGCGCCCCGCCGTGCCGCTGCGGATCAGCCCTTCGGCGATGATCAGCCCGTAGATGAACCCGGTGCATCCCGCCGAGACGTCAAAGGCGGGGATCGTGCCGGCCTTGAGGCCGCTCTGGATCCAGCAGGCCGTCGATGGGAAGATCGTGTCCGGCGTGTTCGTGGCGACGAGGATGAGGTCGATGGCCTCGATACCCAGCCCGGCGTCCGTCAAGGCAGCCCGGGCGGCTTCAATGCCCAGGTCCGATGTCGCCTGGTCCGGGCGGGCGACGTGCCTCTCCCGGACCCCCGACCTCGATACGATCCATTCGTCCGACGTATCGACCATCTTCTCGAGATCGGCGTTGGTCAGGATCTTTTCGGGGACGTAGACGCCCATCCCGATGATCTTCATCCTTTTCTGGTCAGTTCTCTGCATGCTCTCTCCGAATTTGCCCGGTGTCTAGAATACACATTTTCGGTTGGAAAGGAAATACAATAGTGATAAAATTCGTCGGACCCATGGGTAAGCTCGTCCCCTTCCCTGCCGCGTGTCTCGTCCCCTTAATTTTCCTTCTCTTTCCCTCCCAGGTCCGACCGCAGCTCGTCCTCGGCCAGTATGAGGACGAAGCGCCGGTCAGGACCTGGAACAGCCTGGGCGTCGAGCTCGCGCCCTCCCTGGCCTGCGGAGGCGCCCGGACGGCGGCGGCTTGGGACGCCTCGGCGGCCCTGGTCAACCCGGCGCTTCTCTGCGGCCTTCCCAAACTTACGGTGACCGCCAGCGGATCGCGCACTTCCGCTTCCATGTTCAGGTATTCCATCCTCAACACCGGCGTTCTCTCGACTCGTGAGAACCTCACGGAAGGCTTCACCTCTCTCGATTTCGGGGGCCTGTCCTTCAAGGCCGGGAATTGGGCCTTCGCCTTCTCCGCCGCGCTCCTGGAAAGTTACGGGCGGCCTCCCCTGGATTTCCGGGCGAACTCTCAGGCGGGGCTTGTGTATTCCATCGGGACCGCCCAAAGCGGCGACCTCCGGAATTTCAACCTGTCCGCGGCCCGGAGGTTATCCCGCCGCCTGGCGGCGGGCCTGGGGTTCAACCTGGTCTCGGGAAGGCTCGAGAGAACGATCTCGGAGAATTTCGTCGCCGACGGGATCACCATCGAAGACCGCAAGAGCCAGGACTTCAAAGGCTTCTTCATGAACGCCGGCCTTTCGCTCCTCCTTTCGGAGCGCATCGGCCTGGCCGTCGCCCTAAGGACGCCCTATGCCAGGAGGTCCGACAGCCGGAGCCTCCTGGAGTACCGGGTCCCGGCGGCAGGCACCGACATCCGCATTCCGGCCTCATCGGAGGACGAGTACCGGCAGCCCTGGGCCGCGGGCGCCGGAGTTTCGTGGCGTCCCTCCGGGGACCTGAAGGTTTCGGCCGATCTCTGGTTCTTCAACTGGTCATCCTACTCCGCCGTCTATTTCGGCGAAGAGAAAGAACGGGACTTCACGGACGTCCTCAGGCTCGCGGCGGGGCTGGAATATTTGAGCGCCTACCGCCTTTTCGGCCGGACCCTCCGTTCCCCGCTCCGGGTTGGGATGAGCTATGACCCGCAGCCCATGAAGGCCCCCCGGTCCGCTTACGCCTACATCACGTTCGGGACGGGCATCGCTTTCGGCCGGGTTCGCGTCGATTTCGCCGGGGCCATCGGAAAGGAAAGCGGCTCAGGCCATTCCCTCTCCGCCAGGCGCGGGGCCATCACCCTGACCTATGTGATCGGAGACTGACCCATGATCCCGAGGTCCTCATGAAAAAACGCAAAGCCATCCTTTGGTTTCTCCTGCTGAGCGTCGGACTGGGCCCACCGCTTTTCTCCGGTCCGGACGGGCCCGGAGAGATCATCAGCATCCCCGGGACGGCGGACGCGCGCCGGGACCTGCACGACTTGGACCTCGACCTCCTGATGGAACGGGACGGCAGGATTTTCGTCGTGGCCGGCCCTGACGACATCCTCCGCCTGTCCGCCCGGAGGGTTCCGTTTGTCATCGAGACCGGGAGCTTCGCCCCTGCCCGGCCAGGCGAGCTCGGGCTTGCCGGCGGCATCAACGGCGACTATCATTCCTACAAAGAGCTCGAAGCCGATCTCAAGTCTCTGGAGAGCGCCCATCCCTCGATCGTCGATCTCCACACCATAGGAACAAGCCTCGAAGACCGCAATATTTACGCCGTGAAGATCAGCGACAACGTAGACCGGGACGAGGAGGAGGCCGGGGTCCTGTTCCTGGGCTGCCACCATGCCCGGGAGTGGATCTCTGTGGAAGTCCCGTTCCTTTTAGCCCGGTGGCTGGCCGAGGGCTACGAGGGAAATCCCGCGATCAGGGAACTCGTCGACCGGAGCGAGATCTGGATCGTCCCTCTCCTCAATCCGGACGGGCTGGAATATTCCATCAACGTCTACCGCTATTGGCGCAAGAACCGGCGGGCCAACGCCGACGGGACGTTCGGGGTGGACCTCAACCGGAACTACGGCTACATGTGGGGCAGGGACGACCAGGGATCGAGCGCCGAGCCGGACGCAGGGGATTACAGGGGCGTTTCCGCGTTCTCGGAGCCTGAGACGCGGGCCATCGGGAACCTTTTCCTCGGCAGGAACTTCCTGGCCGCGGTCTCCTATCACAGCTATTCCCAGTCCATCCTCTATCCATGGGGATTCACAGACATCCCCACCGGCAAGGACGACCTCCTCCGGGGGTTGGGGCTCGAGATGGCCGGCCTCATCCAGACTGTGAACGGCCGGTCCTATGCCTGCGGCCCGGCCGCGTCCTCTCTCTACGTGACCAACGGCGACCTTGCGGATTGGACGTTCGGCGTGTCCGGGATTCCCTCTTACACGATCGAGCTTCCGCCTGTCGACATCCAGCACGGCGGTTTCTTCAACGCGGAGGACGAGATCGAAGGCGTCTTCCGTGAGAACCTCCCGGCCATGCTCCGCCTGGTAGAATTTGCCGTCCGGACCCGTTGACAAATCCGGACCAAAAGCATAAATAGGTTATAAGCGGTTGAGCTCCATGACCAGCATATTATTTTTAGCACCCGGCTTGCAGGCGCTCCCGGACCCGGCCAGGGAAGGGCTCCCCTACTGGATCTTCTGGCTCCTCCTGTCCATCATCCTCCTTCTCCTCTTTTTCATTTTTCTCCGGGACAAAGACTTGAGGCGCCGGCTGAGCGCCTTCCTGTCCGGCGCCAAGCGCACGATGCTTCGCTTGAGGCTGCAGGCTAAACAAAGGAAGGAAAGGGAGAAGAAATCCGAGCTCTGGAAGGAGCTCGGCCGGAAGGCCTGGAGCGAGGACATCCAGGTCGAAGGCACCGCGGAGATCTTCCGGAGGCTCAAGGTCCTGGAAGAGGAAAAAAGCGCAAGGCAGATGGAATGGCACGAAATCTATTCGCAGATCGAAACCTTGGGCAAGCGGCACGAGAACATCCGGAAGATCCAGCATGAGACCGTCCGGGCGGAGGAGGCCCTCAAGAAACCCTTCAAAGACAGGATGGCGGAGCTCAAGGGTCGGGAAAAGGAGCATAAGAAACAACGGGCCCAAGCCGAAAAAGAGATCCGGGACGCCGGAGCGGGACTCGGGGCCGCCGGGTCCACGGTTGATGAGATTAAGGGCAGGCTTGCCGGCATCGGGGAGGAAGAGGCGAGACTCGAGAAGGAGAAGGCGGCCGTCCAGGCGGAGCTGGACGCCCGGGACCGGAAGATCCGCGAGATGGAGCTCAAGCACAGGGAAGAGGACCGGGTCCAGGAGAAGGGGATCCGGGAATGGGAGAAAAAAAAGGGGACGGTCCAGCAGCGGATCATCGAGCTCGAGAAAACGTCGGAACCCCTTTACGAAAGCCTGGGCAAGACCCTGGACGAGTCTCGCATCGAGCACAAGGAACTCGCCCTCTGCTACTTCCAGATCGACGGCGTCAACAAGACGATCCAGGACCTGCAGACGCGGATCGAAAAGCTGCAATAGCAGCTTCCCCCTTTACCGATGCCGCGCGCCGGTCTAATATAAACGAAATAATTCATGCTACATCCCACTTTGAGCGGTACTGAATGCCGCCCTCGAGCCCCCGTAGCGGAGGGGGGACCCGTCGGCTTATCCGACGGGGGGAACCGACGGGACTGGTTCCCCGGGGTCCGGGGGCAGAGGACGGCTTCAGGCCGCACTCATATAGTAACTTTATTTATTGCGTTCACATTAGGATAGCCCCATGGACAAACCGAGAATCCTGGTCCATATCTGCTGCGCGCCCGATGCCCTCTATGTCGCCCGGTCCCTTGGGGAGAACTACGAGGTCACCGGGTTCTTCTATGATCCCAACATCCAGCCGAAGGAAGAATACGACCTCCGCCTCGAAGAGGCCCGAAAGGTGGCCGGGATGCTGGGCATCGCGCTCCTGGAAGGACCCTACGACGTGGACAGGTGGACGGCCCTGACCCTCAAGTTCAAGGACGAACCGGAGAAGGGCCGGCGCTGCGACGTCTGTTACGCCATGCGGCTTCAAAGGACGGCGGAGGCGGCCCGTGACGCGGGCATCGGCATGTTCACGACGGTCATGAGCCTCAGCCCGTGGAAGAAGGCGGGCACGATGAACCGCATCGGCAGGCTCTTCGCGTCCCGGTACAAGGTCGGCTTTCTGGAGGCCGACTTCAAAAAGAAGGACGGCTTCCGCAAGAGCATCGTCATGAGCCGGGAGGCGGGCCTCTACCGCCAGGATTATTGCGGCTGCCTTTACGGCAGGAACGGGAAGGACGATGGCCACGAGAAAGCGCGGCGGGACAAAGAAGCACAAAACTGAAGGACATGCCGTCACCGTGGTGGTTTTCGGCGTCGTCCAAGGGGTGGGGTTCCGGCCTTTCGTCTACAGACTGGCCCGCGAGCTCGGGCTCAAGGGCTGGGTCAAGAACGCCGGAACGGGCGTCGAGATCAGGCTCGAAGCGCGCGATCCGGAGGACTTCGAACGCTTCCTCCGCGCCCTGAAGAGCCGGAAGCCTCCCCTCTCCCGGATCGAGAGTGTCTCTTCGGCTCCAGCGCCGTTCAAAGACATCGCGGATTTCAAGATCGGAGAAACCAGGCCGGGCGGGAGCTTCGTCTTCATCTCTCCCGACATCGCGGTGTGCAAGGACTGTCTCGAAGAGATCCACGCCCCCGGGGAGAGACGGTTTCAATACGCATTCACGAATTGCACCAACTGCGGTCCCCGATACACTATCGTCAGGGACCTCCCCTATGACAGGAAGTCCACGACCATGTCGGGTTTCCCGATGTGCCCCGACTGCGCCAGGGAATACGGCGATCCCCTGGATAGGCGGTACCACGCCCAGCCCATCGCCTGCCCTGTCTGCGGGCCCCGGCTGAGCCTCCTTGAAGCCGATACCGGCAAGCGCGTTCCCGGCGGGATCCCGGAAGCGGCAGCCCTGATCAAGAAGGGGCGGGTCCTCGCCATCAAGGGGATCGGCGGGTTCCACCTGGTCTGCGATCCAAAAAACGAGCGGGCGGTCCGGCGACTGAGGAGGACCAAGGACCGCGAGAAGAAGCCGTTGGCACTCATGGCGGCGGACGTCGGGACGGTCGAACGTTACGCCTTTGTTTCCGCGGCCGAGAGAGGACTCCTCCTTTCGCCGCAGCGGCCCATCGTCCTCCTGGCCAAGAGAAAGGACCTTCCCGGAATCGCGCCCGGCCTGGACGAAATGGGCTTCATGCTCCCCTATTCGCCCCTCCACGAACTCCTGCTCGGGCATATCGACTTGATCGTTGCCACGAGCTCAAACAGGAAGGATGCCCCTCTCATGAAGGCCGAGGAAGAGGGCGTCCGCGGCCTCTGCGATCTCGTCCTCACGCACGACCGGCCCATCGAGATGAGGTCGGACGATTCGGTCGTCAAGTCGGCAGACGGCAGGCCCCTCTTCGTCCGGCGGGCGAGGGGATACGTCCCTTATCCCCAGCCTGTTCCCCTCGAACTCCGGGCCGGGACCGTCGTCGCCGCGCTGGGCGGGGAACTCAAGGACACCATCTCACTCTACAAGGACGGCTACGTCATCACCAGCCAGTTCTTGGGCGACCTGGATGACTACAGGAACTTTCAGTATTTCGAGGAGACTCTGGCCCACCTCGGGCGGCTCTTCGGAGCGAAGCCCGAGGTCCTCGTCACCGACCTCCACCCCGATTTTCATACGACCCGCTACGCCGAAAGGTCCGGCCTCACTCACTTGAAGGTCCAGCACCACTATGCCCACGTCCTCGCCCCCCTCCTGGAGCATGGGATCCCTCCCGGACGCAAGGTCCTGGGCATCGCCCTGGACGGCTACGGCTACGGGGCGGACGGGAAGGCCTGGGGAGGCGAGTTCCTGATCGCGGACCACGATTCCTTTCTGAGGATGGCCCATTTCGATGACGTTCCCCTCCCGGGAGGGGACCTGGCCTCCCGCCAGCCTTGGCGAATGGCCCTGTCCTACCTGAAGCAAGCTTTCGGTAAAAACATTCCACCCATCAGGTCCCTGGAGAGGATTGAAAAAAGGCGCGTCCGGGCCGTCTTGGAGATGATGGAGCGCGGGACCGGAAGCCCGCCGTCATCCAGCTGCGGCCGGCTCTTCGACGCCGTCTCCTTTCTCTGCGGGACGGCGCCAATCGAGATGGAATACGAGGCCGAAGCCGCGATGCGGCTCGAAGCCGCGGCGAGCGAAAGGACCCGGGCGTCCTACCCTTACGCGTTCCTTGATGAGGCCCGGCCCTTCCGGATCAGCTTCGTCCCGACCATCCGGGAGATCGTCGAGGACAAGAAGCGCCGCGCACCCTGTTCCCTGATGGCCTCCAAGTTCCACAACACGCTGGCACGCGTCATCCTGGCGGTGGCCCAAAGGGCGAAAAGAGACCACGGGACCGAAACCGTATCCCTGGCCGGCGGCTGCTTTCTCAACAAGAGGCTCCTCATAGGGACGGAACGCTTGCTCGGAAGGAATGGGTTTACGGTCTTGCGGACGGAAGCTTATTCGCCGAACGATGAATCTCTTTCTCTGGGACAGATCGCCTTTGCCCTCGCCCGGTTACGGCCCCGGGGAAAATAGGACCGGCCTTCCTAGCCCTTGCCGCCGGGCGGCTCGATCCGGACCGCTAACCCCCCGATGAAAGAGAGGACGCCGTTCACCGCGAGGGCGATCAGGAATCCCGCCAAGCTGGATGCCAGAAAACCGATAACCCCTCCAAGGCCCGTAAAGACAATGCTCCCGACGAGCTTTCCCTGCATGTCCTTGAAGAACGCCGGAAGGATTTCAGTCAGGCCGGGAAAGAAGTTCGTGGCTCCCGCCAGAAGCCCGAGAACGACTCCCGCAACAGTCCCCAAGCCTCCCGAGAACCAGAGGAAGGACAAAGGCTGGACCGAGCGGACGGTGCACGTAACCCCCGAACCTCCCCGCGGGGCGTCGGAGTGGCCGGGCTCATCGCCGTCCTTCGCCGATTCCATTTCCCGGGCGGCGCAGTAAGGACAGGCGTCCGTCTCCGGATCGATCTCCGAACCGCATTCGGGGCAACTCCCGGATTTTCCCTCTTCATTCCCCTCCCCGACGCGGCCGCCGCAGCCGACGCACACGGCGGATTCGATATCGTTCTCGTATCCGCAGTAGATGCAGATGGCCTTCTTCTCCCCGATCGAAGGCGGAGAGCTCTGGACCCAATCCTTGCCTTCGAAGTAGTACCATTTGCCGCTCTGGGGCCCGATCATCCAAAAACGGCCATCTTCGTCCTTGATCCGAAGCCGTTTGAGGCTGTCGATGAACTCCCGCTGGGAGATCTCCCCGGCGCGGAATCTCCTCTTCATCCGGCTGAAGACGACCTCCACATCCTTGAACTTAGCGTCCATGATTCCCCCTCGGACGGTCCGGGCCCCGTTCGAAACGCATTTCATTTGTTTTCAATGAGATATTAACTTATTGCAAATAATCAAGTTACACGGCATGCCGAAATCTTGTGCAAACCGTCGTATCTTCAAGGATTGATTGTTATTTTGCTCCAAAAGAACGCATTTTTCCACAAGTTTTCCACATATTCTGTGAATAACTCTTAAGGCTTCGAACATGATTTCAACGGAACGTCACACCCCGAATTGCCGAAGGAGCCCGAACAGATTGAGCCCCCTGACGGGATCCGGAATGAAGGAGAGAACGAACATGATGATGATAAGAACGCCGACGGCCTTCCTCCCGGGAGACAGGGGAACGTCCTCATCAAAGACGCGGGGATGCTTCAACCCCAGGAGCAGGATGAGCAGGGCCCAGACGAACCAGCCGACCCAAAAGAAGATCCCCATGACCACGAAGACACCCAGGAAGAGCTTGGCCAGATGCACGGCCTTCCGGCCGACCAGGGCGAAAAAGATGTGTCCCCCGTCGAGCTGGCCCATGGGAAAGAGGTTAAAGGCCGTGACCAGGATCCCGACCCATCCCGCGATGGCGACCGGGTGGAGCAGGATGTCCGAGCCGGGAGGGATGTTCTTGAACAATAGGGCGATGATCGCCTTTAAAAGGAGGGGTTCCCCAAAGGCGAGGGACTCGTCCCTGGGCAGCGCCGGCACGACCTTGGACAGGGACAGGCCGATGAAGAGGGCGGGCAGGGCCAGGATGAAGCCCGCGAGCGGTCCGGCCGCTCCGATGTCGAACAGCTGCTGCTTGCGGGTGATGGGAGATTTGATCTTGATGAACGCGCCCAACGTCCCGATCAGGGTCGGCGCGGGGATGAAGTACGGCAGGGTGGCGTCGATCCCGTAGCGGCGGCAAGTCAAATAGTGACCCAACTCATGACCGAGGAGGATGGTGATGAGGACGGCCGAGTAAAGGAAGGAGAGAGAGATGACTTGAGGGTCCTTGAAGAACTGCTCCCCCAAGCTGAAGGGGAAATCCTGGTTGACGGCGTCACCGTACTTGAAGCTCAGGCTCCAGTTGATGCCGACGAAGAACGCGGAGACGATCGTCAGGCCAAAGAGGAGGATATTGATCCAGGTCCTGTTTTTTCTTCGAATCTCTTCCATGTGCCCCATAAAAAAATAGGAGTGATGGCCTCACTCCTATTTCCTTCGAAAAAGGCCGGATGGGGATCAGCCCTTGAGCCTGTGGAACTTTGCCGTCAGCTCGTCTCTCGTCTCCTTGTGATTGGGATCGACGACGCAGCAGTCCACGGGGCAGACCGCGGCGCACTGGGATTCCTCGAAATGTCCGACGCACTCCGTGCACTTTTCGGGATCGATGACGTACCGCTCTTCCCCGGCGGTGATCGCCTGGTTCGGGCACTCGGGCTCGCACGCACCGCAGTTGATGCATTCTTCGGTGATCACAAAAGCCATGGACTTCCTCCTAAAAAAAGTAGAGCCTATTATATCTCATCCGGGCGAATTTACAAAGGAACGCCTCCCAAAATTGCCGGCAGGATTCTTTCTTCTGGAATTCCAGGGACACGATACCAATTCCGGAGAATTGGTTCATGTCCCGGAATTCCGACTCGCGTCCTTTCGGCAATTTTGGAACGCCTTACCGGGCGCCCTCGAGCTTCCCGACCTTAAGGGACGCTTCGTATCCATAATAAGTCTGGCTGTATTCCTCCTGGAGCTTCTTGAAGACCGCCAGGGCCTCCTTGATGTCGCCCTTGAGCTGGAGGGCCTCCCCTTTATGGAACAGGACGGCATCGAGGGGATAGGACTTCGGTTTCTCCTCCTCGATCTTCTTGTAGATGTCCAAGGCCTTGGCAAAGTCCTTTTTCTTCAGGGCGATCTGGGCCAGAAGCTCCTGGGCCTCGTAATAAAGGACGTCCCTTGTCGCGGACTTGACCTCGCCCGCCCGTTTCTCGGCTTTTTCCAAGTC
>Ga0315291_10007887_pt1 | contig 13105 bp, 8 predicted proteins | sample YL17G12_20_MG_FD_203070 | JGI IMG/M metagenome (GOLD analysis project Ga0315291, IMG submission 203070) | Sediment microbial communities from Yellowstone Lake, YNP, Wyoming, USA - YL17G12_20 | ecosystem: Environmental > Aquatic > Freshwater > Lake > Sediment | place: USA: Wyoming | collected... | reverse complement strand
TCAGCCGTGCTCCAGACTCCCACATTTGCCCATGGTCACACGGCCGACACGGCCGTGGCACCCGCATGAATAATCCGGGTTTAGCGGCCGACGGCACGTCGGCCAGCCCCCGTCGCCGTGCCGGCGACGGCTAAACGACGGGACGTTAGCTTCCTGGGTCACAACAAGCGGCCCCCTCCTGCAATCCTCCTACTCCCCGAATCGTACGACCCTGAAGGGCCATGACACGCTACGAGCAGTTCGATCGCAGCCAACTCGAACTCCGGCCGGTCGTGGAGCGGGGGCATGACCTGCGCGCAGAGGATTGCCTCCCGCTAGCGGCTCCCGACGAACCCTACGCGCATCCCGAGTTTGGCGAGTTGATCGACCGGATCGCGGCGGCCCGGCGCGACGGGCGGCCCGTGATCCTGATGATGGGGGCCCATCCGATCAAGCTGGGGCTGTCGCGGTTTCTGGTCGACTTGATCGAGCGGCGGGCGATCACGCACCTGGCGACCAACGGGGCGGGCATCATCCACGACTTCGAGCTGGCCACCCTCGGCGGCACCAGCGAAGACGTCGCCCGCTGGATCCGCGCCGGCCAGTTCGGATTGTGGCAAGAAACCGGCCGGCTATTGATCCTCAGAAAAGTAATGCCGCACCGCACAAATCGCCCAGGTTGCCAAGTCACGTGAAAACCAGGCTGAACCACGCAAACTGTGCATCCGTATACGACATTAGATATCTGAGGGTCAATAAACGAGCTGGCCGCCACAGCCGCCGCGGCAGGTGAGGGGCTCGGCGAGCGAGTCGGCCGGGTGATCGAAGCGGAGCGACCGCCCCACCGCGAGCTGAGCCTGGCAGCGGCCGGCTGGCGGGCCGGGGTGCCCGTGACTGCGCACGTGGGCATCGGCAACGACATCGTCCACGCCCATCCCAACTGCGACGGCGCGGCCTGGGGCAAGGCCAGCCAGACCGATTTCCTGATCTTTGCCCGAGGTGTGCAGGAATTGGAGGGCGGCGTGCTGCTGAACGTCGGCAGTGCGGTGACAGGACCGGAGGTCTACCTGAAGGCCATCTCCATGGCCCGCAACGTCGCCCGGCAGCGGGGCCGGCAGATCCGCCGGTTCACCACGGCCGTCTTTGACCTGGTCGAGCTGCCCGGCGGCTGGCGGAACGGCCCGCCCTCGAAGGAGCATCGCCAGTACTACTACCGGCCGTGGAAGACGATCCTCTATCGCACGGTGGCCGACGGCGGCAGCAGCTTCTATTTCTGCGGCGATCATCGGCAGACGATCCCCACCCTCTGGTACGAGCTGGCGCGGCCCGAAGCAACCCACCTCAAGGGCACGGGCGACAGCGAAAACCAGTAGCAGTATGGTTGAGGGTTGAGAGTTGAGAGTTGAGGGGTGGGGTTTAGTGCCTTCTGCGAACTGCCCACTGCCGACTGCCGACTGCCCACTGCCGACTGCCCACTGTATAATGCGGGAGACCTTGACGCGAGGAGCGAAGCGATGAGATGGTTCTTGGGACTGGCGATGGTGTTGTTGCTGGCTGCGACCAACCTTCGGTCGGTGCCCGCCCGGGCCGAACTGACACCGAACGAGGTGGGTGTGATCGCCATGGCCCGCAGCGACCAGTCGCAACGCCTGGCCAAACACTACGCCGAAGCCCGCGGAATCCCCCCGTCCCAGATCTTCCTCCTGAGGGGCAGGCCAGGCGAGACGATGAGCCGGGCAGACTGGGAAGAGGAGGTCCGGCCGGCGCTCCGCGCCTGGCTGCACGAGGTCGGCCGCCAGGAAAAGATACGTTGCCTGGTCACGTGCTGGGACGTGCCTTTGCGGATCGCCAGTCGCAGCAAGGATGCCCCCGTGGTGGCCGCCCGCCAGGAGTACCTGGCCCGATCCCGGGCAAGCCTGATCGTGCGGTTTTCCGAGGTGCTCAGGAGCGTCGATTCGCTTGCGCCCGGCGGCCAAGCCCCCGAGCGTGCGGCACTGAAGGGTGGCGCCGAGGTGGGCACCCTGACCGCCCAGTTCGACGCGGCGCTGAAGGCCGCCCAAGAACGCATCAATGGCCTGAAGTCGGAAGACGAGAAGAGGCAGGGTGGGGCCGTGTTGGAACGGGCGTTTGTCGTGGGGGGCGGCATCGGCGGGCTGCTGCAACTGGTCACCCGCGGCGGCGCCACGGACCGCCTCGCACCCGAAGCCACCCTGCAACTGGAACGCCTCAAGGGCCAACTCCAAGGGCTGACGGACGGGGTGCAGGCCCTGGGCGTCCTGCCCGATACGGTCGCCCGTGACGTGCAAAACCTCAAGTTGATCTTGAAGACCGCCGGCCTGATCGGGGCAGTCCGGTGGATCGACGATCAGCAGGACCTGCTGAAGAAGAATGCGACGCAGGCCAGTTTCGACAGCGAGCTGTCCCTGGTCTGGTGGCCCGATTATTCCCTGTTCGGATGGCAGCCCAACCTGCTGTACTACCGTTACGGCAACCTGCCGACTGGGGACCTGAAGACGTTGATGGTCTCCCGGCTGGAAGCCCCCACCTTCGAGCTGGCAGAGAACCTGATCGACACGGCCATCGCCACCGAGAAGACGGGGCTCAGGGGCAAGGTGTATCTCGACGCCCGGGGAATGAAGTCCGATCCCAAGACCGCCAAGCCCGGCGACTACAGCACCTACGACCAGTCGCTGCGGGATCTGGCCGAGCGGCTCAGGAAACACACTAAGCTGGAGGTGGTCCTCGACGATGAGGCCAAGCTCTTCCAGGAGGGCGATTGCCCCGAGGCGGCCCTGTATTGCGGCTGGTATTCGCTGGCCAAGTACGTCGATGCCTTCGATTGGCGGCCGGGTGCGGTGGGCTACCATCTGGCCAGCTCGGAGGCGACCACGCTTCGCAAACCCGGCAGCAAGGTCTGGTGCAAGGCCATGCTGGAGGACGGGATCTGCGCCACCATGGGCCCGGTGTTCGAGCCCTACTTGGCGTCGTTTCCCCTGCCGGACGACTTCTTCTCACTGTTGCTGACTGGCCAGTACACCCTGGCCGAGGCGTATTACCGCAGCCAGCCCTTCAACTCCTGGGCGATGGTGCTGGTGGGGGATCCGCTCTACAACCCCTTCAAGAACCAGCCGCTGCTGGCTGAAGACGCCCTGCCGGAACGCATGAAAAAAATGGCGGAGGTTTTGGGGTCAGGCCGGGATTAGGGACCAAGGAGTTCCTTTTCGAGTGTTCTTAGCGTTTGTTGCAGCTTGCCGGTTCCCTGTTCCATCCGTCGGATCGCTCGGCCGACGCCGCTGTGGTCGCGGTAGCCCAGTGCAGCCGCCGTGGCGCTCGCCGAGTAGCCGAAGCAACGCCGGGCCAGGTAGGCGGCTACCGCACGGCCGGCGTCGTCGCTGCGGCGGCCGGGGGCCCAGCTCTCGGTGTCGCCGACGAAATGTTCGGCCACCACCGCAAGGATTCGATCCAGCGAAGGCCGCTCCCTCAGCCGCTGCAATTGCGGCACGTCGGCGTCGTCCGGCTTCTCGTCGAGCATCTGCCGAATACGGGTGACGAACGCATCGGAACCGAGAATCAGTCCGCCGACCGCGTGGGCAAAGGGGGATTCTGGCGGCTGTTGCACTCCCGCCTGGAGAAATCGACGATAGGCCGCTCGGGCGGACGACTTCGACCGCCCGAACTCGCCCAGTACGCCGTCGTACGTGATCCACTCCAAGGCGCGGCTTCCCCACACGTAGCCCGGGCAACTCCCCCAGCGCCACTGCTCGGGCCGCTCGACGAGTTTCGCTCGGACCGGGTTCAAGTGAATGTACCGGCTCAGTTCCAGGTAGTATCCTTCCTGTTCAATCAGATGGCCCTTGTAGCGGCCCTGGAGCAGATGGCCCGCGCGGCGATGGCGCCGATTGAAGTAACTCGTGTAGCTGCCGTTGAGCAGGTGCATGCCCGCCGCAAGGTTGGCCTGCGGCGTCTCGACGAGCAGGTGGTCGTGGTTGGACATCAGCACGAAGGCGTGCAGGCGCCAGCCGCAGGTTTCCACGGTTCGCCGCAGCCACTGGATTCGCTTCTGGCGATCGACGTCGTCCCGCATGATCGCCCGCCGCTCGTTGCCGCGGGACATCACATGGTACAGCGCGCCGGGGAATTCGATTCGCAACGGACGAGCCATATCGTGATTCTAACCGCCAAGTCTCAGGAACGAAAGTGCTTAATCCCTAATCCCGGCCTGACCCCAGATGCTCGATCTGCCGTCTGGCTTCTTTCAGGGAGAGCCGGGTTTGGGAGATGCGGAGATAGGGGGCGAGCGATTCGGCGTCGGCCTCGGCCTCTTCGCTGAGGGCCTGGTCGACTTCGTCCTCCAGGGCCTCCAGCCAGGCGGGGACCTCGAAGCCTGCGCCGGACGGCTCGCGGGTCAGTTCGGCGATTTCCTCTTCGAGCTGTTTCAGCGCCGTTGGCTCTCGGCCGCTGCGAAGCTCTTCGATGGCCGGCCGGACCAACGCCCGCAGCCGATCGACGGTCATCGGCCCGACAAATTGCTGCTGGAGGCGATCCGCGATGCTGGGCAGCCGCATGCCGTATTTGCGGCCGAGGCGTGCATAGCGTTTCAGGTGATCGTCGGCAATCTCGGCGGTCCGTGCGGCGACGGCGGCGCGCCAGGTTTCAGCCGCTTCGTCGCGGCCGCAACGCACCAGGACCTCATGCGCCAGCAGCACCGGCTGCAGGTTCCAGGCCACCCGGTCGTAGCCGGCCCGAAGCCGCAGGAAGTCCAGCAACGTGTAGAGCATTTCGCCGCGGTCGGATTGGGTAGTAACGGTGTTGTAATCGACATACTCCGGGTAGTTCTCCACCACGGCCTCCATGGCCAAGCTGAGCTGGCGGACGGCCTCGTCGCGTCGCAGCGGACCGTCCAACTCGGCCAGGAGCCGGAATTCCTCTTCGGCCCCGGGCTCTTCTTCGAGCGACCGCAGCCAGGCATCCACCCCCTGGTGCAGGATCCCCCTGAGGTTACCCAGGCCCATGAAATGCTGCTTGAACAGATCTCCGCCGTAGCGCTCGATAAACCCCTTCAGCTTCCCCCAGCGTTTCTGATCGCCGATCGCCTCGAGCACCGAGAGCCTTACGCCGCGGCTGTGGACCAGCCAACAGCGCAGCAGTGCTTCGGTGGTCTGTTCCAGGCATTCGATCAGCTCGAGGTCGGACTGGCCGGACTGGGGATGCCAGTCTTCCGACGAGACGACCAGGCACCGGACGATCCCCTGGCATCCGATCCGGAACATCTGGTCGAACTCGGTGACTGCATCGTGCCCGACCGGGTGCTCCAACTCCATGTCCTGGGCCACCTCGATCAGGCGGCTGGTTTCGCGCAACAGGCCGAATCGCGGCAGGTACAAGAGCAGCCGGCGGAGCACGCACTGGATACTCCGCGAGGCCACGATCTGCGCGGGATTGCCCCCCTGGGCCAAGGCAACGTACAGCAGGGGCTGCGGGAGCAGGGCATCTTCCAGCGCGGGCCAGCCGCGGCGGACGGCTGCCACGTCGCCGCGCAACAGCGCGTGGAGCACCTGCCCGGCCGGCCCCTCCCAGCCGTTTTCATCGGTTGTCCTCCGGCCGGGTCCGATGGCTGCGCGGATCATCCGGGCCGCGTCGGCCGCCTCTACGCAGGTGGTGATGATCTGCTCCAGGAGCACCTCTTTGACCACGCGGCGCTGGTCGTACTCGAGCAGCGCCTCGAGAGTGCCTCGGGGCGGGGGGATCCGGTAACGGTAGACCGCGCGGAGCAATTCCAACAGGTGGCGGCGGTTGACCGTTACCCGCTTCAACCAGCCGGCCAACACCTCGTCGCGCTCTCGGGTGTCGGCGTCGGCGGAGATCGAGGCCACCGCGGCCGATTTGCACAACTCCGCCAAGGTGGCCAGGAAGGCCAGCCGGCCGGCGATCCGCTGGGTCTCGTGCGCCAACTCGAAGTCGGTGGCGTTTTGGCCCCCTTCCAGCACCTCGCCGGTGAACCCGTCATCGGTGCTGTCGCGGTAAGTCACGTTCTCGTAGGCCGCGCCGAACAGGTCGTCCAACCGGTCCTCTTCCTCCTCTGCGCCGGCGGTTTCAGCGGAGGACTCGGCGGCCAGCTCGAACCGGGGCACGTCGGCATATTCGTCGGCGTTGGCCTCCAGGTAATCGAGGAACTTCCGCGACAGGGACCAACCCACCCGGGTACCCTCTGGGTGGCGGGTACCCGGCTGCGCGTCGGGGCACCCGCGCGACGGGTCGCCGCCCGGCGCCACCGCGGACTTTGCAGGCCGTTGATCGGTCCGCCACAACTCGTCCATCCAGCGCAGGGCCAGCTCGTGGAACGAGTAGTCCTTCTCGACCAAGGGGATCTGCCGGGCCTGGCTGAGCCAATGCACCAGGAGGGCCATGGCGGCCACCGGGTCACCCTGTTCCAGCAGGGCTTCGACCACCAGGGCGTAGCTCTTGGGGGAGCGGAACTGCTCGGCGTGCCCACGCCAGAAGGCGACGTCGCCGGCGGCGGTGCCCGCCTCGTGCCAGGCCCGCAGCGCGGCGGCCACGTGATCGGCCGACTCGCACGTCTCCCGCCCGGAGATGCCTTCCACCGCGCCGACCTCGACGGTCGCGTACCGGTCCCACCAGCGGGCGAATTTCTCCAGGCCTTCCGAGAGTGCGTCTTGCAGCGCGGAGTTATCTGCCGCGGCGGCCTCCCCTTTGAGTCGCGCATAGAGGGCAAGAATGTCGCCGACCAATTCGATCAGCTCGTCGACGCGATGGTCGGGAACGCTGTTTTCCAGCGCGGGGAAGAGGCTGTACTGCCCGCCGAAACCGAGGATGTTCCAGGGATCGACCAGCGCCCCGCACTCGATCGCCCGGTGCAAGAGGTCCTCGATTTCGGGCAAGAGCGCGGCTGCCTGGTCGAGCCGGCCTCGCTCGATGTGAAGCCGTGCGGCACTCAGGCGGCATTGGATGTCGCACTGCATCCGTGCCGAGGCGACCGGCACCACCCGCACCTGCCGGGCCGCAGCCTCGGTGTATCCTATTCGGGCAAAAAGCTGCCCCAGGTGGACGTGCTGCAACTGTTCGGCCCGGCGCCGCACCAGGTGGTGGTTGAAATGTTGCCGGGCACCTCCCAGCGGCTGCCGCAGCCTGACTGCTTCGCTCCGCAGCCGCTCGGCCCGCGGACCCGACAGCCGGGCGAGAAGCTGCTGGTAGAATTCGTCGCGATACGCGGCGATGTGCTGCACCAGCGTGGCCAAGGTAGTGCTCGAATCGTGGGCGTCGGGCCGGTTGCCGCTGACGCCCGAGCCCATCAGCATCGTGCCGGCCAGCACCGCTGCCTCCTCGAAGAGGACCTCCTCGTAGGGCAGCTTGCCGCGCTGGTCGACCCGGGTCAACATCGCGTCCAACGAGACCTGCTGCAACACAAACCGGCGACACCGGCCGGAGTTGTCCAGCCGGCTCAGGTCCCACTGGCCGAACAGATAGTTCGGCCGCTTGTTGACCGGATGGTCGAAATCGTAGGCCCTCGGGTCGAGTGCCAGCTCGTCGAGTAGATCCGGGTCGAACCACGCCTGGAACAGCAGTGAGGGGTCGGTCGCTGAGAGGATCTCCAGGGCCTGTTCGATCAGCTCCCGGTAGGGTCCCACGGCGGCCCCCGCCCCGCGAACGTAGAGCGGGATCGGGCATACCCATTCGTTGAGGTACGGCTGGATCTTCTGCTCGGTCTGCAGCACGGCCACCGGCCGGTGGCCGAGGTAGTCGTTCAGATGGCCGAGTGCGCCGCGAACGATGCGCTCTGACTGACCCCACGGTCCCCCCTGTTGCAGGACGGCCTCGCAAACCCGGCCGATGAACAACGGCTGGAACAATCGCTCGTCGGTCTGGTGGAAGAGCAGATCGCGATGGTGGCGTCGATAGGCAGGCAGGGCGGCGTCGAAGACCAACCCAAGCACCGCCTCAGCCTGGTCGACCCGGCGGAAGGCCGGCGAGCTGCCGCGGAGTTCCCCCAGCCCGGCATGGAGCACCTTCGCCCACGTTCGCCAGGTCGGCTCCGCATCGTCCTGCCGGGCATCGATCAGCCCGAACAACTCGTTGACGTTCTTCAGGAACCGGGCGTCCCGGGCACCGGAACCGAAGTTCAGATAGCCGAGGATCTCTTGCGCAATCTTCCGCGTATCGCTGCCCAGGTGGCTGAGGTCCATTCAGAAGATCTCCTGGTACTACGCCCAGATCGAACGGCGGCGAGTGTCAGAAATGCCCGTGTGGGCCCTTGGGGCCCGACGAGGACTCTACCCCGCGTGTTCGCCGACCTCGAAGAGACGTGGCCTGACCAAAGCGCTGCACCTGCCCATCGTAGGCATCGAGGGCGGTCTGGTCCAGCGGGCCAGATGCAGCGCCCGCGCTGGTGGTGTCTTGAGAACGTATCGCTCTGGTCGGACAGTGCCCCTGGTAGGGCAGGTGTCAAATACCTCACCTTGACTAGTTTTGCCTCGCGTGGTACAATGATCATGCAGGTTGATGGCGTACGTGAGTCGTTCGTGATAAGCTTGATCTGGCGGCGCAGGTCGCTAAACTAGCACGCCGCGAGCAGCCTAGCCGATAACAAGGATGGTCAGGAGGGGTCGGCTTTGGGCACCAGGAAGAATGGAACTGAAGCCGCTGCTGTCACGTAGTGGCTTTCTTTTTTGCGCTCTGGGAATAGAACGAGTGAAGCCAGTCTTACAAGCACTGCTCTTGGCGGACCGTATCTATCGAGACACGACTGGCAAGCACATCATTGCCGGCACGTTCAACAAGTTCGCTTTTGCGAAGGGTGGCGCAAAACCCAAGACTGTGGACATCGGGGGCGAAGAAAAGCAACTCGTCCGCGGTGGTGTGCAGACGGGAAGCCCCTATGTCTACCTCAGCCTGACGGAGATTCGTGGGAGAGTCAATTGCGTTTTGCGGTACGTGAATCTGGACCAAGATAAGGCCCTCTTTGAGACTGGCTTTTCGATCGAATGTGCCAATCCACTGCAAACGGTTGAATTAGTGCTTCCAATGCCAATGCTGCCCCGTGTGGCCGGCGTTCATGCGCTGGAATTGCTGTGCAATGATGAACCGATCGGTTCGCATCGTATAACTGTAGAAGAGATAAAGGAGGGAGACGATCGTGATCATTCCTCTGATTGAAGAAAAGCCAACTCGTTTCGGAAGTCCGTCTAACGTGTTAGATGCCACGGCCTGGGAGCCGTTGGGCGACAATGTCTTCGAGTGTCGCGTTCTGCTCTGCCCAGAAGCGGAGGGTGGATACTCAGCCCATGCACTGCGGTTGCCCGGCGTGGCTAGCCAGGGGAGCACCATCGGCGAAGCCCTGGAGAACATCAAGGAGGCGTTTCGCGGCGCAGTCTCCGTATATCAAGAGGAGAGTGGGCAGATTCCCTGGGAGCCAATTACGATAGACCGGCCCGCGGGATCATTGGAACGGTGGGTCTTAGTGGATGTCTAAAGTCCCTTGTGTCGGCGGGAAACGGGCTATTTCCGCATTTGCGAACAATGGCTTCACGGTGGTTCGGATTTCTGGCAGCCACCACATCATGAAAAAGCCAGGGCATCGCTTCGTTCTAGCGGTGCAGGTCCATGGAGAAGAACCCCTGAAAAAGGGTCTGCTGCGGGGATTGATTAGTGCGGCCGGAAAGACGGTGGGCCAATTCTTGGAAGATTTGGATTGACGTGAACCATGAGCCGCATTCACTCCGGGATAAAGGCCACCCCCGCTGTCGCGGCCGGCCTGAGCGCCGATATCTGGAGCGTCGAAGAGCTTCTGGAGACGGCGGCACCACAATCGTAGGGCACCCCGCGCGTAGCCGATACGCCGCAGGGACGGTCTTCAATCCACCAACCCACCGGAGAGGGGGGTGCTCCGCTGCTTGTGCCTGCCGCCTGGACTTTTTCGCGTGCCTTCTGCCGGCTTCGCGGCTATCATGGAAGTATTAGTGGGTCTCTCGGCACGGAGATCCGGCAAGCCCGATTTCTCCGGGCGAGGAACGATAGAGGACGATCATCATGCGACAAGTGATTCTGGTCGCGGCGCTGCTTGCCGCCTGTTCTCCCTGGGGCCGGTTGCTGGCGGCCACACGGAGCGGACTCATCCCGGAAACGACCGCCGCGCGTCATGGGCTGACGCGGTCCTGGTTTACACAGATCCAGATGGACCCCAGCCGCACACGCCTCCAAGACGTCGTGTTGCACGAGGGGACCCTCTACGTGCAGACCAACCGGGCGATGGTCCATGCCATCGATGCCGAGACGGGCAAGACCATCTGGGCCAGGGAGGTGGGCCGGCCGGATCACCCCAGCCTGACACCTTCAGTCGGTGATGACTTGCTGGGCATCGTCAACGGATCGCGTCTTTATGTCTGCAATCGTTACAACGGCGATCTGCTCTACGAGATCCGGGTTGACGGGGTACCCGGCGCCGGCGTCTGCCTGAGCAAGCGGCGGGTCTACGTGCCCATGGTCAGCGGAATGTTGGTGGCCTACCGCCTGGAGCCGCTGGCCGATCCCCTGAAGGAGCTGGGCAAGACCGAGAAGGATCCGACGCCTGAACAGACCGTGGCTACCGAAAAGGACCGCCGCGAGAACCTCCGGCTGGGGCAGGAATCCGTCCCGCCCCTGAAGTGCTATTCCTTGGGCCGGGCGCTCGTACAGCCCCTGGTCACCCGCGAGACCGAAACCGATGAATACGTGGCCTGGGCGACCGATCAGGGGTACCTGTACGTCGGCTTTGTCGACCTGCGGGAAGACAACCGTCTGGCGATCAAGTATCGACTGCAGACGGCCGTGGGAATCGTCGCGCGTCCCACCTACCTGCCACCCAATCCCAACGATCCGGCCGATTCCGGCATCATCTTTGCCGCCTCGCGCGACGGCTACGTAAACGCCGTCCGCGAGAGAGACGGGGAACTGCTCTGGCGGTTCCCGACCGGCGAGCCGATCATCGAGCCGGCGGTGGTGATCGAGGAGCGAACCTACGTGGCCACCCAGCCCGGGGGAATGTATTGCCTCAACGCCACCACGGGCAGCCAGGTCTGGTGGACGCCTGAGATCCGTCAGTTCGTCGCAGCCAGCCGACAGCGAGTCTACACGACCGATCTGCTGGGGCGAATCCTGATCCTCAGTGTGGAGACTGGCACGCGGCTCGACACTCTGGCGGCCGAGTCCTTGCCCATCAAGCTGGTCAACTCGCAGACCGATCGACTGTATCTGGCCACCGAGACCGGGCTGATCCAATGCCTGCGCGAAATGGAGTTGTCCCAGCCGATTCGCCACGGTGAGGCCCGCAAGAAAAAGGTCGAGGAAAAGCCGCCGGACATCCAGCAGAAGGGCATCGACGAGGTGAAACCCGCCAAGAAGCCGGCTGGCCCGAAGAAGGGCGCGCCGAAGAAGAAGGAGCCAGGCGAAGAGCCCGCCCCGAAGGAAAACCCGCTCAACTGAACCCGCGCCGGGAGGATCGACCCGCCGGCAACGAAGCCGGGAGACCCCCTGGGATACATGTGGAGTCCGTTCGCGTTGTCGCAGGGCGTTTAGGGGTTCTCTCGCGCCGCCGCGCAAGGGTCGTGGCAGAGACGGTCTGCCACCGATGGCAGCCAGGGACTTGCCACGCTTGCGTGTCTTTCCCATTCTTTCCAAAGTTCAAGCCGGGTCCTTGACTGCCGGACTCTGAACCCCTAAACCAACAGGGTAATTCATCGCTGTGCAGGCCTCCTGCCGCCGAGCGAGGCGTCAGAAAAAGGGACAGGTCCAATTTGCCGGAACGGCCCGAAGGCGGGCACCATGCTTGCATGGTCGTCGCACAAATTGGACCTGTCCCCTTTTTTAGGATTCCCCGGGAAAGGAGTCACGATGCAGTCGCCCCCCATCAAACGTGCCCTGATCAGCGTCAGCGACAAGCTGGGGCTAGCCGGTTTGGCTCGCGGGTTGGCCGCTGCCGGAGTGGAGATCTACAGCACCGGCGGCACCCGGCGGCACCTGGAAAGCGAGGGCCTTCCGGTTCGCGACGTCGCGGCCTACACGGGGTTCCCCGAGATGATGGACGGCCGCCTGAAGACGCTGCACCCGGCGGTTCACGGCGGCATCCTTTGCCGGCACGACAACCCACAGGACCTGAAGTCACTGGCCGAGCACGGGATCGTGACCTTCGAGTTGGTGGTGGTCAACCTCTATCCCTTCGAGAGCACGGTTGCCCGGCAGGGCGTGAGCGTCGAAGAGGCCATCGAGAACATTGATATTGGCGGTCCGACGATGGTTCGGGCGGCGGCCAAGAACCACGCGTTTACGACGATTGCCACCAACGCCGAGCAATACTCGGCAATCCTGGAGCAGATCACCGCCCACGGCTGCACTACCTTCGAGCTGCGGCGCAAGCTGGCCGGCGAGGCCTTTGCTCATACCGCCCGATACGACCGCGCCATCGCCGACTACTTTGCCGGTCTGGCGGCCGAGGGGTCTTTCCCGGGCACGCTGACCATCAGCCTTTGTCGCAAGGCGGTGTTGCGCTACGGCGAAAACCCGCACCAGCGGGCGGCCCTCTACGCTCGATCTCAGGCCGCCGGGGCCAACGTGGTGGCGGCCCGGCAGCTCCACGGAAAAGAACTCTCCTACAACAACTTGCTGGACTCGGACAGTGCGCTGCGGATCGTGCGGGGGTTCACGGAGCCGGCCGCCGCGGTGATCAAGCACAATAACCCCTGCGGCGCCGCCGTGGCCGACACCCTGGCCGACGCCCTGCGGAAGGGCCTGGCCGGCGACCCCTTAAGCGCGTTCGGGTCGGTGCTGGGGCTGAACCGCACGGTCGACGCGGAGACGGCCCGGCTGCTGACCTCCCCGGAACTGTTCATCGAGGTCATCGTCGCGACCCGTTTCGACGACGAGGCCTTCGAGATCCTCACCACCAAACCGAAGTGGAAGGCCAACGTGCGGCTGTTGGAGGTGGGCGAGCTCGGGGCGATTGGGGCCGGTTGGGAGCACCGCTGCATCGACGGCGGGATGCTCGTGCAGGACGCCGACGTCCTGGCCGATCCCGAAGAGGACTGGAAGGTCGTCACCGATGCCCAGCCCACCCAACCCCAGTGGTCCGATCTGCGCT
>Ga0315291_10007885_pt1 | contig 13105 bp, 17 predicted proteins | sample YL17G12_20_MG_FD_203070 | JGI IMG/M metagenome (GOLD analysis project Ga0315291, IMG submission 203070) | Sediment microbial communities from Yellowstone Lake, YNP, Wyoming, USA - YL17G12_20 | ecosystem: Environmental > Aquatic > Freshwater > Lake > Sediment | place: USA: Wyoming | collected... | reverse complement strand
AGCATGGGCACCGGAAGGGGCTCCTCACCTACGACCGTATCCAGACCATCCTCCTGCAGGTGACCGGCTCGGACTTCTCCGACTTCTTCACCGCCTACGTCTTTGGGAGCGACCCGGTGATTCTCCCAGAACTCTGGTAGGAGCGCTTGGCCGGCTCGCGACGGGCATCCTCGTCACCCGAAGCGAGCGCGCTCGAGGACGGCAGGCCGACCGCGCATGTCCCAAGGAGACAGGCCTTCACCGGTCGAGAAGTCGAGCGCTCGAGGTGGCGCCCACGGTCGAGGCTCTGAGGCAACGAGGACCGAGCGGCCTTTTCGTCTCGCCATCCGAAAGCCTTCTGCCAGATCCCCAGGATTCTCACCCTTTCTTCGCCATCCTTACACCCCTCAGATGGGGCTCACCTGAAGTCAAGAAGGAAAGCCTGAGACGTCCTGGGCAACCCGTGCCGTCTGGGAGCGTGCCTCCTTGCGGGAATGCGCCGAGCGAAAGGAGGAATGGTCTTGCACCGCGAGAGCCTGCAGGGCTTTTCCTACTCTGGGCAGGCGGGAAAGCCGCCGCCGTCGCGGAGCAGGCCTCCAGCCCTCGCCGACCGGCCGGATTCGGGGCTCGGCGAGGGTCTCCCCGACAGTCTATGCCTTGTGTGTTCGCTTCGCGTGGAGTAGAGTGTCGTCAAAGACCACGGCGAAGGGAAGGACACACATGGTCAAGAAGAGAGTCCTGAACAGGATCTCAATCTCGATCCCCCAGTCGAAGCTGGCGGAGAAACCGGTGGAGCGACTGCTCAAGGTCGCCAAGAAAAGAGACCGTTCGCCGAACTACGTCGTCGTCGAGGCGATTCTCGAGTACCTGAAGCGCGAGGAGAAGAAAGGCTAGCCTTCCGCGACGCCTTCGTCCGGCGAGGCGAACGGGGCTCTTCTCGAGCGGTACTTCGGCGACGGAGAAGCCCCGTGCCGCGATGTCATGAGGCCGTAGCTCCCGCGTCTTTCCGGAAGCGCGCCTGGCCCACCAAGCGAGAAGAGGCCTTGGCTGTGGACGTGCCAAGGATAGAGCGTTGTACTTTTCTTCGACCTGCGGGAATAGCTCAGTTGGTAGAGCATCAGCTTCCCAAGCTGAGGGTCGCGGGTTCGAGTCCCGTTTCCCGCTTCGCAACGCAGCTTGCGGCGTTTCCTCTCTCTCAAAGACCGTCGAACTCCCCTGTTTGAGTTGCCCCACCATACCCAGGCCGGACTGGTGAGGGCAAGTCATGCCTCCCACTATCCCGATCCCAGCATTCCACCTGCACCATTCCGAAGGAGCACCGCCTATGGATTCAGCGTTGCGTAGAGCTGCACCGCATAATCGCTGTCCGCATAGTCTGGGATCACGAATGCCAGGATTCCTGCCTTCTCTTCTGCAGTTAGGTAGGACGCAGTTGCCTCGCAGAAGGAAGCCAGCGGTGCCAGCATGACGTCGGCGAGCGGCCTCGTTTCTATGACCAGTCCGTAGACAGTGTATACATAGCCAATGCCGCCGATTTGCTCGCGATCATCGGTGAGGTAGATGGCAGCCATCGCTAGGTACTGGACAAGGATCTCGTGAATGGCCTCTCTGTTGGTCGACACAAGAGCCGCGAGTTGCTGGGGACCAAGCGTGAAGCCCTCAAAGAACTTGAGGAAAAGCTGGAGCCAGTAGCACTGTTCTTGTCGACTCACGACATTAGAGCGATACCAGTCGTAGGTCTCAGCGAATACGCTCCCTGGTGCAGGAAGCTGCTTATCCCCTCGCAAGTACTCAAGGGTCGGGTAGCTCTCGAACAACTTCGCTCTGACGGACGGCTCAGAGTAGACCCGGCTGTTGTAGGCGAAAGCGGTGCTGCCGATCTCACTCAACAGTTGGCTGTAGAACAGGAATCCCTCCTTGGAGCTGTACCCCAGTCGTTCCAGGCCGACCTTCCACGCGAAGACCTTCTCTTCTTGGGCAGAGGTGAACTGGCGAGCAGGATTGCTCTGAAGCCACTTCTCGATGGCCACAACCATGTCTCGGTAGGGGTCTGACTGTGCTACACTTGTAGCTGCAATAAAGCTTCCGCAGAGAAATGCCGCAAAGAGAGGGACGAGCCACCACTTGACCACATCAACCTCCTTGTCCAGCCCAGTTCCCAGATGAGCTCAATGCTACTGCCTCCGCCTGGCGAACGGATTCGAGGGCCGCGCCTGGCAGCAAGAGGGTAGGGGGCCAGCGACTCCAAGCTCTCCTCACCCCGCGGTCACGGCGACGCTTCCGTTTCTTGGCGACGGCCTCGAAGAACTGAATGGCCCCGACCGAGTGATCACGGCCCATCTTGCTTCCCACCCGTCTTCTTGCGCCCATGCTGAGACCTAGGCGCCGCTCTTGATGACCTCGACGGTGTTCCGATGGTCACACGCTCGACACTCAACGAGCCCGCGTCCACGGAAAGGTGGGTTCGTCCGCGCTCTGTGGTCCTCGCCAAGCTCGACGACCTTCACGAGAGGGCGGCAAGCACGAGCGATGTCCGTCATGTCAAGCGGATTGCCGCAGTTCTCGCAGCAGTCCGCCTCGTATTCTCCGTGACGTTCCATTGGCATCCCTCCCTTGGAGAGCCAAACGAGCACCCTCCGCCTCACATAACAGCAACCGGGGGTGAATGCGTGAATCCCCATTCACATGCCGCCTTGCTGCCAGGTCTGTCTTGCCACTGACCCGCCCCCGGTAAACGGTCCGCTCCTGAGCTCATCTAGTGCTTTCGCCTGGCGAAAGGGTTTGAGGGTCGGCTTCATCAAGAGCACCGTCGACTAGGCTCCCGGAGACGTGATCCTGGTCGTGCAGAGACAACCCGGGGCGTCAATCCACTCGCCTTTGCGTGCCCTCAGAGCACGGTAGACGAGCGCGGCCTTCGTCTTGGCCGAGCCGAGAGGGGCATCTGGACCGGCGCGCAACTTGCCTGCGTTCATTGTTTTCTATCCCGCAATTCCCGTTGCATGATGCGGACTTTCTCTTCGGTGACAACGACCACGTAGACGACCATACCGACCATGCTAGTGTCGCGTCCGGGAAGTACGTGACCTAAGGATGTCGTCGGTCGTCTTCGTCCACTGGAAGATCCGTTTCTCTTGGTTGAAGCGCTCGATGTACGCGAGCAGCTTGGCCGTGAGGTCTTGTTTCGACGGGAACCTCCCGCGACGGATGACCTTCGCCTGTACGAGGTTGAACAGGACCTCGACCAAGTTCAGCCACGAGGAGGTGGTGGGGATGAAGTGGAAGATGACCCGTTGTTTCTTCGGCTTCGCGTGCCAGGTTTGCACCTTCTCCGAGCGGTGGGTGATGACGTTGTCCAGGATGACGTGGATGTCTCCTTCGGGGTAGATCCGCAACAGCTGGTTCATGAACGCGATGAACTCCCGCGAGCGATGCCGATCCTCGACTCGAGGGATGACTTGGCCGGCGTGAACCGCGAGAGCGGCGTACAACTGCACGGTACCGTTTCGCTTGTAGTTGTGGGTGTGGCGTTCGATTTGATCCGGCCGCAGCGGCAACATCGGTTGCGTCCGGTCCAAAGCCTGGACCTGCGTCTTCTCATCCACGCACAGCACGACGGCGTTCTCGGGCGGGTTCATGTACAGCCCGATGACGTCGATCACCTTCGCCGCGAAGTTGGGATCAGAAGATCGTAAGAACGTGCCGACGCGATGTGGCTTCAGTCGGTTCTCCCGCAGGATGTGATGCACCGTGTCCCGTCCCACCCCGGTCGCCTCCGCCAGACTGCGCACGCTCCAGTGGGTCGCGCCGGGAGGAGTCGTCGTGCACGCCGTCTCCACCACCCGTAGCCGATCGGCGTCGCTGTACGTCCGCGGTCTTCCGGGTCGCGGTCGATCGGAGAGGCCGGCCAAACGTTCCTTGACGAACCGCTGCCGCCACTGGATGATCATCCTCCGCGTGAGATCCACTTCTCTGGCAATGGCCGAGTTGGTCTTCCCCTTCGCTGCCAGCAGGATCACCCGCGCGCGCTGCACCTTCCGGTACGGTTCGGTGCGAGAGGCTGCCCAGGTTTCGAGGATCTTCCGCTCGTCAGGCTCCAACGTCACCACCGCTGCGTGTCGTGCCATGAGACAGCATACCACACCCCGCATCACATGTACAGACACTAACAAGACGCGACACTAGCGGAAAGGAAACCCATCCCGTCACTCGCCAAGAGAAAGCCCGCGATAATCCCTCCCAACGCACCCATGCCTATCATCCGGCCTGCGGGGAATCCATCCATTCGACACCTCCGTTCCTTTCCGCGGCGGGCCTCCCGGAGAAGACCCGCCGCAAGCAACTCCTCTCACTTCCCTCCCTCATGCCTGTCCAGGTACTCCCACGCCCTTGGCGCCTCCCGCAGCCGATCGCCCCGAGAACGACAGCCGCAATGGCCAGGAACATCCCCACTGCACTGCCCGCGATAGCCATCAACCAAGCGGCAATGGCAGTCACCAGTGCCGCAATCCCCATTCCCTAGCGATCTTCTCCAGATCCTTCACCTTCTGGCAGGAGCCACATCATGCAGCTCTCCTCGCACACCGCAGCGGCTGGGCGCGCCCGCCGCTGTTCTCCGGCAAGCCCCTCAACCATATACTAGAGACGTTCGTGGAGGTAAACAACATGGCACAGAAGCAGGTCCTGGACAAGCTCTCGGAGAAGAAGGACCGCTCGGTCAACTACCTGGTCGTCGAGGCGATTCTCGACTACCTCGGTCGGGAGGAGAAGAAGGGCTGGGTACTTGCTCCTGTCAGGACACATGAGTAGTCTGAAAACGCAGTTGGCCCTACCTGCTCCGCGCCCTCGCCGCCGCTGGTGGTCGTCCAGGACACGACCGGGGACGAACTAGGGGCGCGACGTCAGAAGGAGGCTGGGCAAATGGAAGAAGGAAAGCAGATACCGGAAAGCGATGGGATCGCACGTACCCATCGAAATGAGAAGCGCTGGATTCTGATCGGATTGCTTGTTTCGGGAGCGATCTTTGGCGCTGTCTTCCCGTTCCTGCCGGAATCTCAGCAGGAGCTCTTTTCTGCTGCTAATCTGTCGATCTCAGTTGCGTTCTTCTTGGCGTTCTTGGCGTGGTGTTACTATGATGCTTCCGACCTGAGTTTCTCGCTCAGCAAGCTTACGATTCTTTCATTGCTCCTTGTCGCGCCTGTCGGCTTTCCAGTCTACCTCTTCAGAACCCGCGGCGCAAGGCGTGGTCTCAAAGCCCTAGCCCTGACGTGTCTGTTTCTCGGGGTGTGGTACTTAGTAACCGTGATTGCAGTGTTGATAGCTTCTCTCGTGGGCTACTCATTGGGTATCATTACTTCGCCACAGTGAACGGTCAACATCACGAGCCAGTCTAGTCCTTCCCGCACCCCGTCCTCGCCGCTTCCGGCTGTGGTCCTTGACACGGGCGTCGCGGGACTAGAAGGGCTTGCCAGTCGTTAGAGAAGGGCTGGGTCTAAAGGAGGTCCGATTCCCCTGACAGGCTCTTCGAACTCACTCTAGCACAACGGAGGTGGAGATGCCGCAGAAAGGCATGTGTGCAACGTGTCAACACCTTGACGTGCGGAAGGAGTACACCGCCGGGATGCCTGCCAGCTACCCAGGCCGCGCTCGGATCAACCTCCCGCCCAACACGTCCTGCGGAACCTGTCGCCGCTTCCCCCCGCTCGCCTCTGTCAACGCCGCCTCCGTGTGGCCGATCGTGATGGAAGATGCGTGGAGTGGAAGCTGTCGGAGAGCAAGAGAGACCTAGGCCCGACGGGGCGGAAGCCAAAAGAAAGGCCCTAGGATCGATCGGCGAGACACCTACTTTCCCACGTCCCTACCCGCGCCCGAGGCTTTGGCCAGCGTTGCCAGAGGTGGGTTAGACTAGCTTGAGAAGTGGACCGTTCAACCGGGGGCGGGTCATAGGAGATCAGGGTGAACGCAGGGCGCTCAAGAAGGCCAGAGTCCCGTGTGGTGCAATATGCCTTTGTCCTAGGTTTCGCCCTCCTTACGCTGGCCATCGTCGCTGCCGGCTACCTCTACTACCGGAGATACGAGAGAACCTACCGGACTCAGGTGGAGTCACAGCTTTCGGCCATCGGGCAGCTGAAGGCGGACGGTCTTGCGTTGTGGAGAGCCGAGCGGTTGGCAGGTGCTGCGGTGCTCGCCCAGAACCCGATCTTCCCGGCGCTGGCACAACGCTACCTCGAAGACCCGGCTGAAGATGCGCAAGCCCAAGGACAGCTTCAGGCGTGGCTGGGGAGCTATCGGGCACTCGGCCCGTATGACCAGGTTCTCCTTCTGGACATGCAAGGGACGGTACGTTTGGCGATCCCATCCGGAACGTCTTCCGTGTCATCTGCCATCTCGCAACGCATACCTGACGTCCTCCAGTCGGGCCAGGCGACGTTCGTCGACTTCTACCGGGATGATCAGGACCAACGGGTCCGCCTCGCTGTCCTCGTTCCCATTCTCGTGTGGCAGGGCGGGAATCGGGCAACCGGGGTCGTCGTCTTTCGCATTGATCCCGCGACGTACCTCTACCCCTTCATCAGTAGCTGGCCCACCCCCAGCGCGACGGCCGAAACCCTGCTCGTCCGCCGGGACGGAAACGACGCGCTCTTCTTGAACGAGCTCAGGTTCAGGAAGAACACCGCCCTCACCCTACGCATCCCGCTTTCTGGCCAAGATGTGCCCGCCGTGATGGCGGCGCTGGGGCAGGAAACGATCGTCGAAGGAATCGACTACCGCGGCGTGCGAGTGCTTGCCGACTTGCTTCCGGTTCGCTACTCGCCGTGGTCCCTCGTGGCCAAGATGGACACCTCGGAGGTGTACGCGCCGCTACGAGCACGGCTTTGGCAGCTCGCCCTACTCGTCGGCGTCGGGTTCATCGGCGCGGGCGTGGGCCTCGGGTTCCTGTTACGGATTAGGTTACAGGAGCAACTCAAAGAACAGGCAATCCGCGACCCCCTCACCGCGGCGTACAATCGTCACTACTTCAACGAAGCCATCCAGCAGGAAATAGCCCGCTCCAAGAGGTACGGTCACCCCGTTGCTTTCTTGATGGTCGACGTCAATCGGTTTAAGGAGATCAACGACCGGTTCGGACATCAACTGGGCGATCGTGTTCTACAGGCGGTAGCCGACGTTCTACGGCAGAACGTCCGGGAGTGTGACACAGTCATCCGCTACGGCGGCGACGAGTTCTTGGTGATCCTGCCGGAGACCAACGGGAAGGCCGATGTAGCAGTTGAACGCATTCACGCGGCGATTGCCCGGCGAAATGTAGAGAACCCGCTCCTAGAGTTTCCCGTGACCCTTGCTATAGGCATCGACCACTGGCAGCCGACCGATCCGCGGCCCATTGAGATCGTCCTCCGCGAGGCCGACCGGCGTATGTACGAGGACAAGACGAAGGATCGCGGATCGGGAGGGGCCCTCTAGGACAGGGAGTCGACTGCATTCGGGGTGGGTCATAGGAGGTCGGGGTGAAGGCAGACCGCGATGAGAGAACAGGGACGGCCTCGGGGCATCCCTTCATCCCAGATTGCTCGCTGCCACTTAGTCGGGTACCGGCATTTCCTCTTAGCGAGAGTCTCATTGCCCCTTGAGAGTGGCAGCGCCCACCTCAGGCGGGGGTGCCAATCTGGCTGGCGTTCCCAGGCGCAGTAGTGAGAGAATCGTCCACGTTCTGTACTTGCTGTTGACGTCCAGCCGATGACGGGAGTACGGTGGATCGTCTGAACGGCGAGGAGGCTTAGGATGCGCCCCATGGACGAGCCAAAGGACACGCGCAACGACAAGCGACGAATACAACGCAAGCGCGTCGCGAAGAGCCCACCGCATGCCAATGATCTCGTCTCTCGTGTCATGGAGACAAGTCCCGCCGGGATCACGGTCGTCGATCGCACAGGCCAGATCGTCTACGCGAACGCGCAGGCCGAGCGGATCCTCGATCTCTCCAAGAAGAAAACCACTAGGCGCACCTACAACGCCCCCACGTGGCGGATCACGGACTACGCAGGGCGTCCCTTCCCCGATGAGGAGCTTCCCTTCGAGCGTGTCATGGCGACGAAGAAGCCGGTGGCTGACGTCCGTCACGCGATCGAGTGGCCGGACGGCCAGCGAGTCCTCCTCACGATCAACGCCGCGCCCCTGTTGGACGATCAGGGTGAGGTGGAAGCAGTCGTCGCCGCGATCGAAGACGTCACGGAGAGAGTCCGCGCGGAGAGAGCGTTGCGCGAGAGCGAGGAGCAGTATCGGCACTTCATCGAACGGGCGACCGACGGGATCGTCCTCGTCAGCGACGGGGTCATCCGCTTCGCCAATCCTCGCACGGCAGAGATGTGGGGCGGGACGGCAGCGGAGATCGTGGGGACGCCGTTCGTCGACTATGTTCACCCTGAGGAGCGCTCGAAAGTCCTCGATCGCTACGCGCGCCGCATGGCTGGGGAGGAGATCGCGGCGATCTACGAGACGGTCGTTCTGCGCAAGGACGGGACCAGTTTCTACGCAGAGCTAAAAGCAGGGAGTGTCACCTACCACGGGGAGCTGGCGGACCTTGTCTTCGTCCGCGACATCACCGAGCGGAAGCGGGCCGAGGAGTCGACAAGGAAGCAGCGGCAGATCTTTGAATCTATCCTGGAGCAGTCCCTGTCTGGGTACTGGGAGTGGGGAATCCAGGACAACACGGAATACCTGAGCCCCGGCTACAAGAAGATGCTCGGCTATGAGGACCACGAATTGGCGAACAGGCCGGAGACTTGGCAGGCTCTGATCTTGCCCGAAGACCTCCCCCGCGTTCTTGATCTGACCCGAAAACACATCGAGAGCCATGGGAAGGTTCCCTATCACCTTGAGCTGCGCTTTCGCCACAAGAACGGCTCCACGGTGTGGGTCATCTGTGCCGGTCATGTCGTCGAATGGGACGCACAGGGACGAGCGGTACGCATGGTTGGCTGTCACGTTGACATCACCGCTCTCAAGCGGGCTGAGGACGAGATCCGAAGAGAAGAGCTGCAAAAGGACCTCGCGCTGGCTGTTGGCGAGCTAGGAGCTTGGAGACTCGATCTGGCGACGGGCAAGACCTGGCGATCCCTCCGATACGACCAGATCTTCGGCTATCCAACCCTCCTTCCGGAGTGGACGTACGAGATGTTCCTCAGCCACGTGCTCGCAGAGGATCGCGGCGCGGTGGCCGAAAGCTATGGGAATGCGCTTTCAAATAAGACCGATTGGGACTTCACATGTCGCATTCGCCGCGAGGACGGCGAAGTCCGCTGGATCTGGGCCAGAGGGAAACCGGAACTCAACAAACGACACGAACCGGTGGCCCTGGTCGGACTCGTACAGGACATTACCGCGCGGAAACACGCGGAGGAAACGCTGCGACAGAGCGAGGAGCGTTTCCGCACCCTGTACGAGAATGCCACCATCGGCCTCTACCGGACGACTCCCGACGGATCGATCCTTCTAGCGAACCCTACGCTCGTGACGATGCTCGGCTTCTCCTCTTTCGAGGAGCTTTCGGCGAAAAACCTGGAGACAGATAGCTTCGAACAGTCCTACGCACGCAGCGAGTTCCTCGAACGAGTCGAGGGGACGGGGGAGGTCAAGGGGCTCGAGGCTGCCTGGACGCGGAGGGATGGAACTCAAGTATTCGTCAGGGAGAGCGCCCGCGCCATACGCGATTCGGACGGGAAGACCCTCTTCTATGATGGAACAGTTGAGGACATCACGGAACGCAAGCAGGCGCAGGACGCCCTGGCGAATAGCGAGTTGAACTACCGCCAGGTAGTGGAGAACGCGTCCGAGGCGATCTTCGTAGTTCATGGCGGGAGGATCGTCTTTCTCAACCCGATGACCTGTGCGCTGATCGGGTATTCTGGCGAGGAGCTCATGGCCAGGCCGTTCCCGAAGTTCATCCACCCCGACGACCGGGACATGGTTCTCAAGCGGTACCGAGCGCGAATGGAGGGCGAGGAGTCGCAGGGTGTTTTCGTCTTTCGCGTGGTCCGCAACGACGGCGCCGTCCGGTGGGCGGAACTGAGCGCCGTCCTGATTGACTGGCAGGGAGAGCCAGCCGTTCTCAACCTCGTGAGCGACATCACCGAGCGCAGGGAGGCCTCTGATCGGCTGAGGAAGTCCCTTGAGGGGACGATCAAAGCCGTTGTCCTGACGACGGAGATAAGGGACCCCTACACCGCTGGACATCAGGAGCGGGTGGCCCGCTTGGCGTGCGCGATCGCGGAGAAGATGGGGCTCGGCGAGGAGACGGTGAAAGGCTTGCGTGTGGCCGGGCTCCTGCACGACGTGGGCAAGGTCTCCGTGCCCGCAGAGATCCTGAGCAAACCGGCCCGCCTGACGCCCGCCGAATTCAACCTCATCAAGGCGCACCCCCAAACCGGCTACGAGATTCTCAAGGGGATCGACTTTCCTTGGCCGGCGGCGGAGATCGTCCTCGAGCACCACGAGCGCTTGGACGGTTCGGGCTACCCGCGTGGGCTCACGGGCGAGGCGATCTTGCCCATGGCGAAGATCCTCGCCGTGGCAGACGTCGTGGAGGCGATGTCCTCCCACCGCCCTTATCGCCCTGCTCTGGGTGTGGACAAGGCCCTGGGGGAACTGGAAGCGGGAGCGGGCACGCTGTACGACAGAGAAGTCGTCAAGGTGTGCCTACAGCTGTTCCAAGAAGGGTACGAGCTCTCTTTGCCACTGCTGCCTGAGGCTAGTCAGGTCTGAGGGGTCGTCGCTGTCTCAGGACGTGCTCTCAGGGCACTTCCTACGCCGCGACTTCCTGCGGCTGCCGTGTGGCCGATCGTGATGGAAGATGAGTGGTCCAGCGAGTGGAAGCTGTCGGAGAGCAAGGGTGTGGGTGTCTCGGCCCGACGGGTCGGAAGCCAAGAGAAAGGCCCTAGGATTGATCGGGTAGGCACCTACTGCCCCGCATCACTCACCGCGCCCGAGGCGTTTGACCTGCGTCGCTGGAGGTGGGTTAGACTAGCCTGAGGAATGGAGCGTTCACCGGGGGTGGGTCATGCGAGATTCCTCTGGCTGGCTGAGGCAGTGTACTCGGCCGAGGAAACACGCGAAAGGCGACAGAAGTTCAGGCAGGCGTTGCGGCGGTCTTCGAGCTTCGGCAAGCGACCGCGAGGGGAGTAGATGCGAGCACACACGGAGGACAAGATGAGCACACGCAGGGTCAAGTACTACAAGGGCCTGTTCCTGGCGGCAGCGATCTACGACACGGTCCTGGGCGTCATCTTCACGTTCTTCTACAGACACCCGTTTCGATGGCTGAACATCCCTCTTCCATCCTCAGGCGCCTACGTGACTCTCATTGGAGCATTCCTTTTTGTAATCGGCGTCGGCTACGTCCTTGTCTACAGGGGAGATCTCAGAGCGAACTTCGACCTGATTGTCGTCGGGACCCTCTACAAGGTGGCCTACTCCGGCGTCGCCTTCTACCAACTCGCCGTTGGAGACATCCCCCACGTTCTCTTCGCGCTTCTGTTCGGCGTTGTGGATGCCCTTTTCGCGGTCCTGTTCCTAGAGTGCCTCTGGCAGTTGCGGAGGAACCGCAGCGTGTGACGGAGAACCAGTCACCCGCCCCCGATGAGCGGTTCACTTCCAGAGCTAGTTCCAGGCTGCTTCCTATGCCGCGACTTCCTGCGGCTGGCGAGAGGATTTGAGAGCTTCCTCAAGCTCCTCGTCGACGATGTGGGTGTAGATCTGCGTGGTGGCTAGGTTGGGCTGACCGAGGGACTTCTGCACCAAGCGCATGGTGTGCGTCTCGCGCAGGAACTCAGCGGCCCGGGAGTGGCGCGGACTGCGCGGGCTTCTTGGCCGCGGCTCCCGTGAGGACCTCGGGGTATTTCGACGGAACCTTGGGGACCGCCACGCCCGCCATCGGGCTGCTTGGGACGATCCCTTCACGTGCGAGGAAGTTGCAGAAACGAACGGATCGCCCGCATCCGGATGCTTATGGTCGTCCTGGCGAGTTTCTGATCGAGCAGGTGGGCGACGAAGCCCCTCAGCTCGTGGGCACCCGGGAGCCGCGGGACTGAATCGGACCTGCCTAGGAACACCTTCAGCTCGTCAATCGAAGAGAAGTACGTCTGGAGCGTTCTCTCTGCCAGCCCCTTGCTCCGGCAATAGAGGTAGAAGACCTGCCTCGCGTCGTCGAAGCCCAACTCCGAAAAGACCGTCATACATCCCCCTTTTCGGGGCGTTCTGGCGATCCTGGCGTGAGGAGAGCTTGCCGCTGGACTCGCGAAGGGGTCAGCGTTATACTGGTAGCGCACCTGCGGGAATAGCTCAGTTGGTAGAGCATCAGCTTCCCAAGCTGAGGGTCGCGGGTTCGAGTCCCGTTTCCCGCTCTTGAGAGCGCAGGCCGCGCTCGTCTTCCGTCGCCGGCTCTGCGGTCGGTCAACCCGAGGGAGGTCCATGGATCCGATCTCCGATTCCCAACGCGCCCTGACCCTAGAGACCCTCGAACCCCGCGCCAAGGAATGCCGCCGTTGCGCGCTCAGCGAGACGCGGACGAACGTCGTGTTCGGCGAGGGAGACCCTCACGCGGCGGTGCTGTTCGTGGGGGAGGGACCGGGAGAGGTCGAGGACCAGACGGGCCGACCGTTCGTCGGACCGGCCGGGCAGAAGCTCGACGAGGTGCTGGCATCGATCGGCCTCGCTCGTGATCGGGTGTACATCACGAACGTCGTGAAGTGCCGGCCGCCGGAGAATCGGGTCCCGACGAGAAAGGAAACGGAGGCATGCTTCCCGTACCTCGAGGCACAGATCGCCCTCATCAATCCCGGCCTGATCGTCACCCTGGGAAACACCCCCACGCAGTGGCTGCTTCCGGAGGCGCCGGGGATCACGAGCGCCCGCGGCACATTCCTCCCCTGGCGCGGAGGAATCCAGCTCTTCCCGATGTTTCACCCCAGCTACCTCCTGCGCTATCCTTCCCGGGCGAAGGGGAGCCCGAAGTACCTGACCTGGCTCGACATCCAGAAAGTGAGGGAATGGCTCGATGAGCACGGAAAGTCCCAAGAGCCCTGAAGAGCGCGCGGCCTGCGTTGAGGAAGGGCTAGCGCGCGCCGAAGAGCTG
>Ga0315291_10007884_pt1 | contig 13107 bp, 10 predicted proteins | sample YL17G12_20_MG_FD_203070 | JGI IMG/M metagenome (GOLD analysis project Ga0315291, IMG submission 203070) | Sediment microbial communities from Yellowstone Lake, YNP, Wyoming, USA - YL17G12_20 | ecosystem: Environmental > Aquatic > Freshwater > Lake > Sediment | place: USA: Wyoming | collected... | reverse complement strand
TATGCTCCTTTTATTGGTATTATTAAAATAATAGACTTTTTAGTTTTAATATAAGATAGTGTATTGTCAAGGATATACAATGTTATTATTGGGTATTTTGTGAGAAAAGTTTAGATAATAATTATGAAAAAGGGAAAAGTACAAAGAATAAGAAAAATTTTTAGGAAATTTTGATTTGGAAACAAAACGAATTATTTTTATTTGCTTTTATAGCTTTTACCTTTTAATATATTTGTTGTCATAGATTAAAAATTTTTCGTAATTAAAAGAAGGACTGATAAAAAGGTGAAGAAAGATTATCTCAAGCTTATAAATCAGATTAATATTCCCTGTATTGTTCTTGATAATGATTTAAGAGTGATATTCACGAACAAAATATTTCGGAAAGAGTATAATTTGACGACGAAAACAGTCTTACATAAATCGATTAAAGCTTTTGTAGAAGCCGGAGAGCTTGATATTCATTGTATAAGAAATGAGATAATCAAGAAAGGGAATGCTGTAACCCTCCTCTTGTGTTTCCACAAGGATAAGATTTTAAAGAAAAGAGTTCAGGGCTCATTAACCGTGATTAATCCCCACTCCGTTTCTGATACCTTTTATCTGATAACTATCAGAGATTATCCAAGTTATTCAAAGGGAGATATACCCAAAGACTATTTTATGAGAAATCAGTTTCTCATCAATTTACTTGAAGATTCTATTGATGCTATAATGTTCGTAGATAAGAACGACGTAATAAAAACCTGGAATAAAGGAGCTGAAGCAATTTTGGGTTATTCTAAAGATGAGATTATCAATAGAAACCTCAGCGTTCTTATCCCGGAGTTTTTGTTAAAAGAAAATGAATTGGAAATACAGAAGAAGATATTGATGCGAAATGGATTTATTGAGCATTATGAGGGCACCTGGCTTACAAAAAGCGGAAAGGGAATTCTTGTCGGGGGAACTCGAACAATGATCAGAGATGAGCGTAACAGGATTTTAGGTAGCTCTTTCATTATCCGGGACATATCAGAAAGAGTGAACATAGAGGAACAAATGGCAACGGCAGATAGATTGGCAGCGGTTGGGCAATTAGCCTCAGGTTTTGCGCATGAAATTGGAACACCATTGAATGTAATTGCAGGCAATGCTGAGCTCCTTTTACTGGATTTACCTGAAGATAGTCCGATGAGGGAAGAATTGGATATCATCATTAAACAAGCGGATCGTGTCTCAACTTTATTGCAGAGGCTTCTTCAGTTTGCTAAGAGACCTGTTGGGAAAAAAGAAAAAGTTGATATTAATGCCCTGATAAAAGAGGTTATAAAATTTGTCAGGAAACAATTACAGAGATGCAATATCACAGTGAAATTGGATTTAACTAATGATAAATCCTTAGTTTTGGGTAATCCACAACAATTAGAACAGGTCGTCCTGAACATAATTATGAATGCCTGGCAGGCAACCGAAAAAAATGGTAAAATTAAAATTAAAACCTATATTATGGATTCTCCACCAATGGAACAGGTCTACATTGAGATTGAAGATACTGGATGTGGAATCCCTAAAGAAGCTCGGAAATATATATTTAATCCTTTCTTTACAACCAAGGAACCCGGGAAAGGAAGTGGACTCGGACTGAGCGTTTGCCACAGTATTATCGTGGAACATAAAGGAGAAATCCGGGTTGAAAGCAAAGTAAATAAAGGGACAAAATTTACGGTGATTATTCCAAGGTATACGCCGGAGTAAATGAATAAAATCCTTGTGATGTTAATGAACTTGATATAATAATTTTTTTTGAAGATGCAAAAGTTAGACATCATCATAAAAACATTAAGAAAAATAAGAGAAAACATTTCACAAAATGAAACTAAAAGAATCTAAAAATCACAGAATATATATAGAAATACTTCGCAAAATGTCGCCAGAGAAAAGGTTGCTTAAGGCATTAAAGTTATCAGAATTTACCAAAAAGCTTTTCATCTACGGTTTGCGAAAAAGATTCCCTCATCTATCTAACAAAGAATTTAAAAAGTTACTTTTAGAGCGGTTGGAAAAATGTCACAACAGGAATTACTAAAAAAAGTTATTAAGGTACTCGAAAAAAATAAACTGGATTATATGATAACAGGTTCAATGGCATCAAGCCTGCAGGGTGAGCCTCGCTCAACCCACGATATTGATCTAATTATAGATATAGATATTAGTAAAGCTGAAAAGTTATTGGATTCATTCCCACCCCCTGATTATTATTTGGATAAGGATGGAATTTTAGATGCCATAAAGAGAAAAAGTATGTTTAATCTATTGGAGGTCGAAAGTGGAGATAAAGTTGATTTTTGGATATTGACTGATGATGAATTTGACAAATCTCGTTTTGCTCGCAAATGTAGCGAAAAAGTAATGAGAACAAATGTCAAAGTTTCGAGTCCCGAAGACACGATTTTATCAAAATTGAGATGGGCAAAATTATCTGGTGGAAGTGAAAAGCAATTTATTGACGCTTTAAGAGTATATGAAGTTCAATTTGATAAACTTGATATAAAATATATAGATAATTGGGTAAAAAAATTAAATGTTACATTATTATGGAAGCGATTAAAGAAAGAAGCTAAAATAATATAGATATTTAAAAGTAAATATCTGCTATCTGTTGTATATTTTCTATAAAATGATTTTATAAGAAAATGATAGATGCCTGCGGGAATTTATATACATATTCCATTTTGTTTGTCTAAATGTTATTATTGTGATTTCTACTCCAAACCAGCCTCTGATGAAGAAATTGATGAATATGTGGAATGTCTCACAAAAGAAATCAAAATAGTCTTGCCACGATACTCAGAGAAAAAATTTGACACGATTTATATTGGTGGCGGCACTCCTTCCATTCTAAAAATTATTCAACTTGAAAATATTTTTGAGACCCTATATAAATTCATCAATCCTTCCGATATTGTCGAAACCACGCTGGAAGCAAATCCCGAGACTTTAACTCAAAGTAAGTTGAAAGCACTAAAGAAAATCGGTATTAACCGATTGAGCATTGGTATTCAATCTACTCACGATTATCTTTTAAAATTATTAAATCGTGTCCATAATAAAAAGAAGGCGATAGAATCAATTGAACTTGCCCGTAAGGCTGGATTTAATAATCTCAATGTTGACCTTATCTTTGGCATTCCTCAACAAACTATGAAAGATTGGGAGGAAACTCTTGATACCATCACATCTTTGAGACCTGAGCATCTTTCCGTTTATAATTTAACTGTTGAGAAGGGAACAAAACTTTACAACTTGATAAGAACAAAACAATTGCAATTACCTGATGAGGAATTGCAGATCAGGATGTTTAAGTATGCAATGAAGCTTCTTTCAAATAGGGATTATAAACACTACGAAATATCTAATTATGCTTTGAATGGATTTCTCTGCAAGCATAATTTAAAATATTGGCAGGGAGATGAATACCTGGGAATTGGCGTTGCATCTCATTCGTGGATGAATAGGAAAAGATTTTACATCCCACGAAATATAAAACTATACATTGAAAATATTCAACGAGATATGATTCCTTACAAGTATGATAGAGTCAGGGATTTGAGAAGGAGAGTGGCTGAGAGATTGATGATAGGATTAAGACTAATAGATGGGATTGAACTAAAAACCATTCAGACAAATTATCATATTGATATACTTGAACTGTTTGAGTCAGAGATAAAAGAACTCAGAGAATTAAAATTGATTAATGTTAATAGAAACAAGATGAAACTTTCAAAGAGGGGAATTTTACTCGCTAATGAAATTCTGAGTAGATTTTTTTAAATTGAGCTGTCTCAAATTGAGATTTCTGAAATATTATCATAAAGTGTAACTATTTTGTTATTAATGATTTTGCTTATGAAACTTATTCCCTCACCCTAAACCCTCTCCAGATGGGAGAGGGAAGGGTGAGGGTGTGTCATTCTGAGCGAAGCGAAGAATCTTGCTCATCACTACTTTTTACCAGTTTTTCAGAGATCTCAAATTGTGATAAATCTTGTTCGATGAGGAATTTAAATTAACAATGTGGTTGTGAAAGAATGGTAAGATAAATCGAGTTGTAATACTTAAATTGTCCCGAAGAGTCTATCTCCCGCATCACCCAGACCGGGTATTATATATGCCCTTTCATTAAGTCGTTCATCGAGAGCACCAGTATAAACAGTCACATCTGGATGTTTTTCTTCTAATCTCTGTCTTCCTTCAGGAGAGGCTATCAGTGTTATTGCTTTTATCTGTTTAGGATTATATTCTTTGATAATATCGATAGCGGCGCATAAAGAACCAGCCGTGGCTAACATCGGGTCAACTACAATCACAATACATCCACTAAGGTCATTCGGGATGTTGAGATAATACGTTATGGGTTTAAAGGAATTTTCATCACGATAAAGACCAATGTGTGCTAATTTTGCAAGTGGAAAGATATTTAACATCCCATTCACCATTCCAAGTCCGGCTCGTAGAATAGGAGCAATCACGACGTTGGTTGATGATAACGTTTTCCCGACTGTTTCGGCGAGAGGTGTTTCGATTTTCACTTCTTTGAGTTCAAGGTCACGTGTAGCTTCATAAGTTAAGAGGAGGGTAATTTCATTAACCACTTCACGAAATTTTTTAGGACTCGTGTTCTTATCTCTTATAATAGTCAGTTTGTGTTGAATTAATGGATGGTCAACAATTATTAAGCTCACAAAAATTTTTCCTTTAAAATTATATATTTAAGATTGTGATTTCGCTATTGTTTCTCTTAACAAGAAGCATAATTTGTTGAGCGTACATACTATAAGTTTTATCAGCTTGTATTAATGAGAAATATTTGCTTGCGAGATCAAAGTATTTCAGTCTTCTGGTTAATTCGCCAAGGATATAAACAACAACGGGCTTTTGTGGAAGCTCATATATGCCATTATAATATAATTCCTCAAATCGAATAAACGTTTTAATTTGATAAAAATTTTCCATCGTCTGGATATTGCACTTTCGTGCCATCCAGGATGCTTTCAGATAAGCAAAACCTATTTCAAATAAACTTTCTTGTTCGAACTCCATTATCTTCGCTGATAGATGGTATTTTGTAAATGGTAATAATGTTCCTGTATCAATCCCCGTCAAGAATCTCTTGCTTGTGATATAATCGCGAAGGTCCTGGTTAATCTCTTCAGGAAAATCGTAGGCAGAATAATAACAAATAGGACAGGTGTGAACCTGATAAGGAACAGGATCTATACCAAGAGAACAGGGTCTTAAATCAGATTCATAATAAACAAACTCATTATTAGGGGTTAGAATAAAGTCCTCGAAGTACGTATTACAAACTGGACACTTAAGAGTCCGACTATAAATGCTTGCCATTTTTATTTACTAATTCTTATGGATTTAGAAATTTGAATATTATTAATCGACACTATGACAAATATATCCATCGATGTCAAATCTTAAATAATTAAAAATTATAAATTGTTAATAATTACCCGAAACCAGGGATAACCACAAAGGTCTGTAAGGACAGAACAGTGTTCTGTCCCTACATTATATAACAATATGTGGAGATGGGGACAGAAGAGAACCATTAATTCTCATCTTCTCAGGAACTTTTTTATGAGCAACATTTTTCAAATTTTTATATATACTGACTATGATTGATTTCAAATTGCAGTAATGATGTTATGAGATTAAAAGAGAACTTTTTTGGGAAGGAAACATTATGAAAGAAAAATTCACCCGAGGTTGAGAAAAATTTAAAAATGGTTTCTTACAAGAAACCGTTTACGTTAGCATTTTTTCTTGGCTTTTACCGCAGCTTTTTTCTTCGGAGCTGCTTTTTTCTTGGCTGCTTTCTTTGCCATAGGCATCCTCCTTTACTTATTTAAATAAATTCCAAAAGCTTATTAATAAAAAGGTAATTTGATTCAAAAATTACCTCGGGTGAATTTTCTTTCTTAATTTTCTGTGAAAAAATTTTTTCTTTAAATTATTTTTTTCCACACGATGAAATTTCTAATCTATAAATTTATCTCACGTCAAGAAAAATATTTTTTTTCGCAAAAAAATATTTTTTGATGGATTTTGGCTTATTCCACGCAAACTCGCTTCTGGAGTAGCTTTACTGGGAATTTAACATAAAAGTCAATTTTTAGCAAAAAAAATTTTTATCATTATTGATTGTAATTATGTAGTTGTTCCTGTTTTTTACATTAAAATCATTCGGAATTTAATTCAATGTATTTGGCGAAAAAAATTCTTTCGGAAAGATTTTTTTGAATCGTCTAAAAATTAGAAGCTGTGAAATCAGGGATAAATAATTCGCATCAGTTCCTGATTTTACTTCTTTGAAATCATTGACAATTTAATATTATCTGTTTAATCTTATCAAATTATTAGAAATGATTCATCAAAGCACATTGTTTTGATTGACAAGTCATTAATCAATTTTATACATTAAATATCTTGAGGTAATAATAAGGAGGAGTGGACTTATGGCAATTGAAATTGAAAAATTATTCAACGAGATGACTCAAATAGAGGCATCGGATTTACATCTAAAGGTAGGAACCCCGCCTTATTATAGAGTAAATGGTCATTTATTCCCAACGGAACATCCAAAAGTAACTGCGGAGGACATACAAGTTGTTCTTGATAAAATAATGCCAAAAAAAGCTGTGGAAATATTTAAGAGGAAAGGAAGTCTCGATTTTGCTTTTAGTCCTGATGAAGAGACAAGATTTAGAATCAATGCTTTTTTACAAAAGGGGAATATCAGTATCGCATTAAGAAGATTGACCCGACATAAATTATCTTTTGAAGAATTAAACCTTCCTCCTGTCATCAATAAAATTGCAGAATTCAGACGAGGACTGGTCCTAATGACAGGTCCGACTGGAACAGGAAAAACAACGACGATGGCGGCTATAGTTGATTATATTAATAGTACAAGGTCAGCGCATATTATAACGATTGAAGACCCGATCGAATATCTTCATCCAGATAAAAAATCTATGGTGGAACAAAGAGAAGTTGGTCTTGATGCGCCTTCTTTCGATGGTGCAATGAGAGAGGTTGTTAGACAAGATCCTGACGTTATATTGGTAGGTGAGATGAGAGATAGAGAGACGATAATGATGGCGATGAGGGCGGCTATGACAGGTCATTTAATATTGAGTACACTTCATACAACAAACGCAGTTCAGACAGTTAACAGGATTTTGCAATATTTTGATTCGGATGAACAAACAGCGATACGGTCAGATTTGGCGGTATCATTAAGAACCGTAATATCCCAAAGGCTTTTGCCAACCCCAGATAAGAAAGGGAGAGTTCCTGCTGTTGAGGTAATGATTGTAACCAATCTTGTTCAGAAATTAATTCGAGAAGATAGAATTGCAGATATGCAACAGGTGATACAAAATGCTGAAGAGGGAATGCAAACGTTTGATCAATCTTTAGCACTTCTACTTTCGAGAAAATTAATATCCTTTGAGATGGGTCTTGAAACAGCAGAAGACCAGCAACTCTTCAAAAGACTTGCTGAAGGCCGATATTCCGGGACGGATAAGACCGGTCTTATTGGACGCTTCTAAAGTTGTATCAGTGAATAAAGAACATTTCGTTTCCCTATGTAGTGGCAACCCTTGTGGTTGCCTTAAATAAGAGGGTAAGCACAAGGCTTACCCCTACCATTCGTTATCTCTTTCAATCCCCACCTAAAGCGAGGTCACGTGACCTCGCCGAACAACAATATTCTTTGTCCCTTATTAATTCTCATTTCGTCTAAAATTATTGAGAGATTTGTAAATGATGTTTTCTCTTTTTTCGGGTGTTTAGAACAAAGAGAGTTTGAAATGAAAGGGGGTATAAGTATGGACAGATCGTCTCAGGGTTATTATATCAAAACCATTTTATTTTTTTTCTATTTTGTAGGGGCAACCATTTTGGTTGCCCAATATTTGGTTGGGCAGGGACAAGCCCTGCCCCTACATCAGGGGTATTCATCCCGATTCGCGCCCCTTTAATTCTTCCATAAATGTCCCCGCTTCCAAATTATCCTTAAACTTTTGGCAGGGTAATATTTAATCTAAAAAATGGTTGACCGCTTTGTTTGAATGTTTTATTGAATATAAATCAATTGTTTTTTGTATTCCTCCTCATTAATACAATTTAACACCTTAAAATATTTCTATACCACTCAATGGAGAAAAGAGGTAAGAAATGAGTGATGAAACTAAAAATCAGAAGGTTGAAGAAGAAGATGTAAGTGTTCATAAAGGAATGCTTGATAGAAAAGGGAAAAGGAAATCCCCCTGGTCATGGGTTGGGACCCTTTATTTTGCTGAAGGAATTCCCTACATTCTTGCGATGACAGTCTCCATAATAATGTATAAAAAGTTGGGTGTCTCAAACACGGATATTGTTCTTTATACAAGTCTTCTTTATCTTCCCTGGACGATCAAACCTCTCTGGAGTCCCATTGTAGATATTCTCAAGACAAAGCGCTGGTGGGTTGTATTAATGCAGTTCTTTCTTGGGATAACAATGGTGGCTGTTGCAATGACTATTCCAATGCCTAATTTTTTTAGAATCACACTTTTATTTTTCTGGTTAATGGCTTTTAGTTCTGCGACGCATGATATTGCCTGTGATGGATTTTATATGTTAGCTCTTACGAAACATCAACAAGCCTGGTTTGTTGGAGTTCGCAGTACCTTTTATCGTTTTGCAATGATTACAGGACAGGGATTATTAGTTGTTTTAGCAGGTTCAATAGAGAGTCGCACGGGGCTTGAGCCGATTAGCATTAAAGTTAATGCGGTGCAAGAAGCAAAGGCACCGATTGAGTTTGTAAAAAGAATAGAACTTAGTGATGAGGATAAAGCATTTCTCGAGAATAAAATACCTTTAGAAAAAATCAGGTTTTATGTAACTAAAGCAGAGGCTTCCAAAACTCTTGATGAGGTTACAACTTATGCTTCTCTCGCTAATGAGGTTGTTAGTCAAATTAAGAAAGAGAATCCTAATTCGCCCGATTTACCTTCTGCAACGAAAATGACACAAAGCGCATCCGAACCGCTTAATATGTTTTTAACGGAATTAATTGCGGAAAAACAAAAAACGATTACTCCTCTTGATGGTAAGCTCAGATTGATTGTTTCAGCAGAAGAATTGAATATTCCGATTGGGCAGATTCCAAAGGCGGATTCTGACCTTACACTTCTCACGGTGAAAAAATGGAATGAACTACAGGGACAGAGAGAAATAGTGATAGGAAAGGCTCAAGAGAAAAAACCTAAACAGCCGGGTCCGATTAAAAAGTCGTGGAAAAATTATGTGGTCTTACCTCTCGAGACATTCTTGAAAAGCAATTTCGGTGAGAAGAAAAAGGAGTTTTCAAAAGTCTCGGGGAATATAGCTTACTTATATTTTCATCTCTCTAAAGCTCCACCACAAGGGAAAAATATTGTTGTTACTTTTGGCAGAAAATCAGGTGATAAGACTATTGAACTCAAGGAGGGGATGAGATTTGTCTTTAATAGTGAGAATTGGAATAAACCCGCCAAGGCGGCGTTGCAAATTGACCATAGATTAAAAGAGCCTACGAAGGCATTATACCTGACGAGTGCAGGAAACATTCTGCTGAGTTGGACGGTGACTTTTGTGGCAATGGCGGCTCTTTTCTTTTTCTTCTGCATCTATCATTTTATTATTCTGCCCCATCCTTCTTCGGATACCTCACGATATGAAGAGGCACATAGGAGTGGGATACCTTTCAAGATGTTCGATTTTGTTAGAGAATTTGGTACGACTTTTGTCTCGTTCTTCCGAAAAAAAGGAATTGTTCGGATGATATTATATCTCTGTCTTTATAGGTATGCCGAGTCACAACTGACAGGATTAAACACACCATTTTATCTTGATCCGCGTGAAGCAGGTGGACTTGCTCTAACTACAGGGCAGGTTGGGATAGCTTATGGAACAATTGGATTGATCGGTTTAATCGTCGGGGGACTATTAGGTGGATTTGTTGCAGCCCGAGATGGATTGAAGAAATGGGTACTTTGGATGGTTCTTGCCATTAACATTCCTGACATCGTTTATGTTATTCTCTCATATACTCAGCCGGAGAACTTTGCTTATATTTGTGCTCTCGTGGGTTTCGAGACTCTTGGATATGGTTTTGGATTTGCCGCTTACGCACTCTATATGATTTATATTGCGGAGGGGGAACACAAGACGGCTCACTATGCTATTGCCACTGGATTTATGGCTCTGGGAATGATGATACCGAGAATGCCTTGTGGTTGGCTTCAATCAATTATTGGCTATAAGCATTTCTTTGTCTGGGTTATGCTTGCTACAATCCCAAGCTTTATCATCGCATATATTATTCCTCTTGATCCTGAGTTCGGTAAAAAGAAAAAGAAAGAACAAGCGGGATAAATTAAACTTAGTAGAGGGAACGTTCACCAAGTTCCCTCTTTTGCTTTTCATTATAATATTCTATTTGTAGAGACGTGATATATCACGTCTCTACAGAAAAATTAATAGAAAGTTTTTGAGATGAATTTATTCAAATTTTTTGTATTAGTTGCCGTTTTTCTATTTTTATTTGGGAGTGCAATTGCCCAGACTGATGATTTAATTTTTATTCATCATTCTTGCGGTCAGAATTGGCTTGATGATGGATTGAGGGATGCCCTTGACACCAAGTCTTATATTGACGAGGTGAATGAGATTACCTATGGTGACACTGTTACAAATGATGCTGGTCGTCCCGATTCACTCCCGGCAGCTCAAGGTGATAATACAAATATGGACAGTTGGATTTTCTGGTTTAATGATTATCTTAATAATATAAAAACTCAAGGTTGTGATAATGGTTCGAATGTCATTATTATGTTCAAGAGTTGTTTTCCAATTAGTTGCATAAATGAGGATGGGACACCTCCCGGAGACCCGTTTGATTTTAATCAATCACTTCTAAATTATGAGGCAGTTTATCACCATCCAGGTGGTCCAGGCAATACTTATACTCACAACAGCTATACCTACAAGCCTCTTGAGGATATTTTTGCTGAAAATCCCAATATCTTATTTATTCCTGTTACTGCACCATCGAACGTTCCCTGGGAGAGTTGTAATGATTGGGCTGACCGTGCAAGAGTCTTTGATAATTGGTTGAAGAATGATTGGCAAACAAGTTATAATACAGCTCATCCGTCTCTTAGAAATGTAGCTGTTTTTGACTGGTTTGATGTTCTTGCTTATGCAAATGATTATGCAGGAACAGAATTTTATACTCCAGCCAATAGTGACCCGAATGGGACTTATCCTGTTCGGAATATGACTAAATCAGAGTATCGCACGGGTGATTCGCATCCCAACACTCAAGCTAATCAGGATTCGACAGTGGTTTTTGCAACCGGTCCGAGTAACATTATCGATATTGCTTATAATAATTGGAAAGCAAGTAGTGCTGTAACGTGGACATTGTATTAACATTCTTTGGAGTGCGCAAGGCATACTTACACCTTGATAATGCGACTACTGCACTCGATAAAAAATATAATATACTTGTTTCACAAAATAACTACTATATTCTTTTATATCTATTACATTAGGAAAACAATTCCAATGATATTACTCAAAAAATTATTACTTAAATGCAGGCGAGGTCATGTGACCTCGCTTTTAATAGGAGTTATAATTATTATGTTCTACTCTTGCATTTCTATCCCGTCATCGCATTTTCTTGGATTCGAGAAAAGCTTATATTTTAATGAACAAGTCAAAATGTACACATTCGATCCGGGCGTGAGAATTTTAATTGATGCTCCAAGAAAAAAATTATTTGGTATAAAGAAACCGACACGAATTGTGTTTTATGCGCTTCCGAATGGAAATACGATTGAACAAACCTTTGGTAAGAAGGTCAAGGAAGATGTAGACTGGCATTTTGGCATACAGCATATTGGTGCTCAAACAAGAAGATTAAGAGAGATTATCAAGGATGAAAATATCATAATTGCTTATCTTGAAACAGAAGGAAAGAGTTGGCCCTCCTGGATAGGAAAATATGAAAATAATCGTGAATTAATTCAAAAAATAATCGAATCCATAAAACAACAAGTGAATATCCCCGATGCTCAGATAGAATTGTCAGCTCACAGCGGAGGAGGAAGCTTTATTTTTGGCTACATAAACAATGTGGAGAAAATTCCTTCCGCAGTTAGAAGAATCATTTTTCTGGATGCTAATTATAGTTTTAGCAATGACGAAAAGCACGGTGAAAAACTTCTTGAATGGTTAAAAAGCAATCCTGATAATCATCTCGTCATTATAGCGTATGATGATAGAGAAATAACTTTAAATGGGAAAAAAGTTCTCGGACCGACTGGAGGAACATTCAGAGCAACTCATCGAATGATTGAGAGACTTGAGAAAGATATAAAATTTGATAAAAGAACTGAAGGAGATATTGAATATTATAACAGTCTTAATAGGCAAATCGATATTATTATGCAGGGGAATCCTAAGAATGAAATTCTGCATACTGTATTAGTGGAAAAAAATGGATTTATTCATTCGCTGACTTTAGGGACAAGGTATGAAAACAAAGCTGGAATATTCTGGGGTCCGATTGAATATACGAAATGGATTCAAGAGGATTAAATTTTATATTGAGACATCTGAAAAATTGTAACGCGACATTTATGTCGTAAATGAATGCGAGCTAAAGCTCGCGTTATATTGAAGTCATCAATTATATACAATAATGCAAAATAAATAGAAAGGAGATACAAATTTATGTTTAAGAAATGCTTGATGTTTGTTTTTATTATTCTGGTTCTTCTCTTTATTGGTTGTGGTGGAGGAAGTCAAGAGAGAGCAACAGAAAAAGCGGCAGAAAAAGCTATTGCAAAAGAAACAGGTGAAAAAGCCGATGTAGACCTCTCAAAAGATAAGGTTACGATTAAAAGTGAAGGTCAAGAAATCACAATAGCCGGTGAAGGGACGGCGTCATTACCTGAAGATTTTCCCAAAGACATATATGTTTATCCGGGAGCAGGAATCAAGATGTCA
>Ga0315291_10007883_pt1 | contig 13107 bp, 14 predicted proteins | sample YL17G12_20_MG_FD_203070 | JGI IMG/M metagenome (GOLD analysis project Ga0315291, IMG submission 203070) | Sediment microbial communities from Yellowstone Lake, YNP, Wyoming, USA - YL17G12_20 | ecosystem: Environmental > Aquatic > Freshwater > Lake > Sediment | place: USA: Wyoming | collected... | reverse complement strand
GAGTGTGAGTGTTCGGGTTGCAGGTGAGAAGGGTCTTGTGTTTGAGAACGTTATGGTGAAGACAGATCCATCTTTCGTGCTTGAAATGCATCTTGACACGGACGACGCTAACGCCGCGGATGTCTGTAACGGCACGGCCGTGGAAATCATGAGTGATTGAGTTCGTTCAAGGTCGAAGTCAGTAGGAGGTGATGAACTTGCAAGGCGAAGCGCTCGGTATGATCGAGACGAGGGGGTTTGTCGGGATGGTTGAGGCCTCCGATGCAATGGTAAAGGCGGCCAAGGTTACGCTCGCAAAATACGAAAAGGTCGGTGGAGGTTACGTCACGACGTTGGTACGAGGAGACGTGGGAGCCGTGAAAGCCGCTGTACAGGCAGGTGCTGCCGCGGCAGAGAAAGTAGGAGAGCTGATATCGGCACACGTTATTCCGAGTCCTCATACGCAGCTCGAAGAGCCGTTACTGAGGTAATCGTCACCCGTTCCCAAACGGAGGGGAAAAGATGGAAGAAGCTCTTGGTCTCATTGAGACACGAGGTTTTGTGGCCATGGTAGAGGCTGCCGATGCCATGACGAAAGCCGCCAAGGTGAGGCTCGTTGGTTATGAGAAGATCGGCGGCGGCTACGTTACAGCCGTTGTGCGCGGCGACGTGGCGGCCGTGCGTGCCGCTACAGAGGCCGGTGGCAGCGCAGCCAGTAGGGTCGGTGAGGTAATCTCGGTTCATGTGATCCCGAGACCTCATGCCAGCCTGGAGGACGCGCTCCCAATAGGCAAGGCTTCCGATTCAAGGAAGTAACAGACGACTACGCGGAGGGGCCGTGATTCTTGGAAGAGTTGTGGGAACAGTTGTTTCCACACGGAAAGAAGAAGCGTTGACTGGCATCAAGCTGCTCATTGTTAGAGAACTGGACACAGAAATGAAATTGAAAAGCAACTTTGTGGTTGCCGCAGACGCAGTCGGGGCAGGAGTCGAGGAGGTCGTGCTCTACGCCACCGGAAGCTCCGCAAGGCTGACCGACGTGACCCGTGACAAGCCTGTTGACGCCGTGATAATGGGAATCGTTGACACGCTCGAGATTGGCGGAAACGAGCTGTACCAGAAGAGCCTAGCCAAGAGAGTATAGGTGTCGTCCGGAAAAACGACGAGTATTCAGCCCGGATGAATTGTGGCCACCTTGGTAGAGGCAGTGGAAGCGCGCGGTCGCAGGCGATGCTCGTGGCCACAAACGGAGACAACGGATCGGAAGCAATAGCATAGATTGTGAGCCGGCGAGAGCCTCGTAGGTGAGAGGAGTGGGTGCGGCTCAGGTTCTCCACTCATGATTGTGCGAGAGGATCGATTGAGCTAGGTCCGACGTCGTGGTCTACGTTATCTCTCGGACCCGCGGCATGGCGGCGCTATGTCAGCAAATTGTTCCCTACAGTCGGAGTGACATCTGGAGACCGCAGCAATGGTGTCTGACGATGAAAGAATCTCTGCTCTCATAGAAGCAGTTCTTCAAGAGCTCAAGACCGATCGGCAGACAGAGAGGGCCGGAACAACAATGCGCAGGGAGATGCGACGGGAACAGACGTCGGACAGCGGGCGTTCCCGCGAACCAGGCTCCTCCATCACACAGAAGAGATGGATCGAGAGACCCGTTGGGTCGAGTAGCGTGTCAAGTGAGTACAGAGGGGTGAAAAGAGCAACGTCTGCCTTCAAGGACGCAGATTCGGCCGCACATGCGGCGTCGCGTGCGCAACAGGCCCTCGTTTCTGCGACTCTGGAGCTGCGCAAGAAGATCATCGAGGCCATGAGAGAGGTCTCCATCCGTAATGCACTTCTGGTCTCCAGAATGGCGGTAAAAGAGACCGGTCTTGGTAGGGTTGAGGACAAGGTAAAGAAGAACCTGCTCGTCGCGCAGAAAACACCGGGTGTCGAAGACTTGAACCCGACCTCCTGGTCGGGCGATAGAGGACTAACGTTGACAGAGTGGGCGCCCTACGGAGTCATCGCCTCTATCACACCTTCCACGAATCCATCGGAAACAGCCATCAACAATGCGATCGGCATGATAGCTGCCGGCAACTCGGTCGTGTTCTGTCCGCATCCGTCTGCAAAAGAAACCACGCTTGCCACGATCGAGCTTCTCAACGACGCAATCTGCTCGGTTTCCGGTATAGATAATCTTCTTGTGTCGTTTGAAGAGCCTTCGATAGAATTGGCTCAGAATTTGATGAAACACAAGGGTATCGATCTCCTCGTTGTCACGGGTGGTCCGGCAGTTGTTAAGGCCGCCATGAACTGCGGCAAGAAAGTGATTGCAGCCGGTCCTGGCAACCCACCGGTAGTCGTGGACGAGACTGCTGACATCGAGAAGGCAGGAAAGGATATTTTTGACGGAGCGTCACTTGACAACAATATAGTCTGCATATCTGAGAAGGAAATAATCGCAGTGGACGCGATTTCAGGCGAGCTTAAGCGAGCCATGGAGAAAGCTGGTGCGATCGAACTTGACGGCGGGCTAGCTTCGAAACTGGTTTCGCTTCTGATCAAGGAGAATCGCGGACCGGCGCGTCCTTGTGTGACCGATAGAAACTTCGTAGGGAAATCGGTGGCCACGATCCTGGGAGAGGTAGGAGAGAGAATATCCGAGGATACCCGGCTGGCCTTTGTCGAGGTTGCCTGGGATCATCCGTTTGTGTGGACGGAGATGCTGATGCCCATTATTCCGCTCGTGAGGGTCAGGAGCGCCCAGGAGGCAATCGAACTGGCCAAGAAAGTGGAACAAGATCTCGGACACACTGCGGCGATTCATTCGAAAAACATCGAACGACTGAGTTATATGGCCAGACTCATGGACGTGTCGATTTTTGTCAAGAACGGTCCCTCCTTCGCGGGTCTGGGTCTTGGAGGTGAGGGCTACACAAGCTTCACGATAGCGAGTCCCACGGGTGAAGGACTCACGTCTGCGAGGCATTTCTCGAGAATGCGGCGCTGCGTACTCGTGGACTATTTCAGGATAGTCTAGGTTTGTGTTGGATACTTCAAACGCTGGGATTGTGAGGCTCTGATGCCGGGTTCTAACGAGGTGGTGATATCCGGCGAGAATACCGTCTGCGGATGGAGGTTGCCCTCGGACCGGCTTGGTAGAGGGATGGAGCGAGGGATGGGCCGATTCAGCATGGGAGAAACGGCTTTTGACAACTGAGCTTGTGCGAGCCATCGAGGTCGCAGGCGTTGTAGGTGCAGGTGGAGCGGGCTTTCCCACCCACGTCAAGGCCGCCGCAAGGGCCGACACCGTTATTGCAAACTACGCCGAGTGTGAGCCGCTTGTTGCTTCTGACACGGCAATCGTCACCACCGAGCCGGACCTTGTGATCAGAGGTCTTAGACTGATGCAGGAAGCGACCGGCGCCGAGAGGGCCGTGGTGGCGACCAAGGCAAAGAGGAAAGAGCAGACGGAGATCCTCCAGAGAATGATGGAGAAAGAAGGGCGGTTTTCTCTCCATTTACTGAGCGACGTGTATCCTGCGGGTGATGAGCATGTGCTTGTCGAGGAAGTGACAGGTAGGGCCGTACCGCAGGCGGGAATTCCTATACAGGTATCAGTCGTTGTTAGCAACGTCACGACTCTATGGCGCGTTGCGCTTGCCGCCGAGGGGAGAGCATTTACGGAAAGATACATCACTGTCGTGGGAGAAGTGAAAAACCCCTCCACGATGTTGGTTCCGATCGGAACCCCGGTGTCTCGACTTCTTGAAGCCTGTGGCGGGATAACCGCCGAGAGCTACGCGATTATTCTCGGGGGCCCGATGATGGGAGAGCTTGTTCGTGACGAAGCCGTGTCCGTTAGAAAATGTACGACTGCTGTCATAGTTCTGCCAAGGGACAACCCTCTGGTTCGAAAGAGAACTGTCGGGGTTTCTGTGGCCGTGCGGAGGGCCATGGCCTCTTGCATGCAATGCATGGATTGCACGTTCCTTTGTCCGAGATATCTGCTCGGACATCAGCTCTTTCCCCACAAGACAATGCGCTCCGTGGCTTTTTGGGTAAAGGGACTTCCAGATGATCTGGCGTGCGCAACCTTGTGCTGCGAGTGTGGATTGTGTGGCTTCTTCGTTTGTCCGATGGATCTTTCACCGGTCACCGTGTACCAGCGCATAAAACAAGAACTTGCGAGAAGGAATCTTAGACCAACAATCGCGAGTGAAGCTACCCGTCCGCTGCCGGAAAGACACGGTAGACATGTTCCGCTGGAGCGGCTCGTGTCCAGGCTTGGCCTTGCCAAGTACGAAGCGAGGATTCCTGTAGAACAGAAGCTACTCGAAGTTGGAGAAGTCAGAATTCCACTCGGTGAAAAGTGGGGAAGGCTCAGGCCCACGGTGCGAGTGGGCGAAACTGTGAAGAAGGGGGCGGTGGTGGCTGAACCCATTGGACCAGGTCCAGGGGCCTTGGCTCACGCAAGCATGGATGGAAGAATAGCGATGATAACAGAGGAATCTGTTTGTATTGCCGGATGAAGGCATGATAGACATGAATCGGGGATAGCTAATTGGGATTCGTGGAGGACTAGTGAACCCAGGAGCCCATGACAGATGATGAACGTGGGCAGGTGAGACGTAGGGGCGAAGCGATTGTGCCACGTATAGAGTCCTCAGAGCAAATGCGAAGGAGCACCAAAGGCAGATGAAGGAGCCAGCCCTGAACAAAAAGAAACGCGGCTTTGATGTGGGAGGAGCAGACCCCGAAGGGACGGGGCCACGGACCGGCAGTGAACCTCTTGACGAAGTGGCGTTGGGTCTCGTCGAGCTGAACACAGTAGCGATTGGGATCCTCGTAGCTGATGAGATGTTGAAGGTGGCCCCCGTGAAGCTTGTCGAGGCAACACCTGTCTGTTCGGGGAAGTACGTGGTGATAGTAAAAGGCGATGTCGCAAGCGTTGACGCTAGCGTATCGAAAGGAACTTCAATAGGTGAAGAGTGCGTCGTTGATACTCTTTTTCTTCCGAATCCTCACGCGGGCATCTTCGGCGCAATAACTGGAACCTCTGAGGTTGAAACGATCGAAGCCTTGGGAGTAATCGAGACGTTCTCCGTTGCGGCGACGATTGTTGCAGCAGACGCTGCGGGTAAGGCGGCAAGAGTCAAGATGATTGACATCCGTCTGGCAAAGGGCCTGGGAGGCCGCGCATTCGTGACCTTCACTGGTGACGTGAGCGAAGTTCAGGTGGCAGTTGAAGCTGGTAGCAGGCATCCCAGGGAAAAGGGTCTTCTCGTCAGGAGCATAGTGATAGCAAGGCCGGACGCATCTCTGTTCGAGAAATTGCTATAGCCATTAGGAAGGTAGTGCGATGCAGTTGGCACGAGTTATCGGCACGGTGGTCTCGACGGCTAAGGTTACTTCCCTCAGGGGCTACAGATTACTGGTTGTGGAGCCTCTGGACGAGAAGGGAGTTGTCACGGGTCCGCCTATTGTCGCGGTGGACACGGTCAGCGCAGCACCGGGTCAGCTCGTCTTCTTTGTGAGAGGGAGGGAGGCCTCATCGGCGCTTCCGGACAAGTTCAATCCCGCCGACGCTGCGATCGTCGGCATCCCTGATGCTGTGACCGAGGAACACGTTTGACATGGATTCGAGTCTGTGATAGGTTTCTGATGGTGTCTCACTAATGCCGATATACGAATTCAGATGCCGCTCATGCGGCAAGAAGTTTGAGAAGCTGTGTACGGTGGGCAAGGACACTGGGATTACGTGTCCCAAATGCGGGAGTCGCAAATCGGAGCGGCTCTTCTCGCTGTTTGGGGTGGGATCCTCTTTGAAGTCCGGAGCAAGTTCTCGCTCCCGTTCCGGTTCCTCGTGCGGTAGTTGCCACGGAGGGAGCTGCTCCACGTGTCGATGAGAAACCCAGTCAGGCCGGGGGTGACGTCATGACAAAAGGCGAGATCGTCAAGGAAGTATCAAGACGAACGGGGCGAAATCACGATGAGACGGCAACTGTGGTAGAAGAAATTCTGTCCTCGATTTCCAGGGCCTTGAGCGAGGGAACCGAGGTGAAGCTGAGAGGTTTTGGAACCTTCTCTGTTATCGAGAAGGCGCTGTGCATGGGGAAGAACCCCAGAACTGGCGAGGATATTGTTGTCCCGGCCAGACTGATGCCCGTTTTCAGACCGGCCCCTGCGCTGAGATCGATTGTATCCGAGGGGTAGGTGTTTCTGTTGACTCTGCACCAATCACGGAGGCGAACGTATGGGCTGCGGAAAAAAGAGAAAGAAAAAGAAGATCGCAACACACAAGAGAAAGAAAAGACTGCGCAGAGACCGTCACAAGAAGAGAATACGTTAGGTTGGTGACAGAATTCCATCAAAAGCAAGCGACGCCGGAGGGCTCGGACTGGTTGTCCGTGAGCTAGACTCCGGCGTTGCTTTGTCTCGAAACAGGGGACAACCGCGCCGGTTCAGCCAATCTGGCCGAGTGCGGTAGTCGTACGGTTCAGAACACGTCTTGAGAGGGAACCGAGGCCTTGGCAAGAAAAATAAGAACCAGGCTCCGAACATGGAAGGTAACCGGACGATTGCGGAGAAGCTCGCCGCGCTTCGGTTTCGTGATCCCGGAGGGAGGCCAGGGCGACATTTACGTTCCTTCGCGTCATCTGACGGGCGCCTTGGACGGCGATGACGTGGAGGTTGAGGTAAGAACTAATCAGAGGTCGGGTTTGCTCGAGGGTAAGATAGTTAGGATTGTTCGCCGTCCGGTGAGGGAATTGACGGGGAAGGTAACAAGAACTCGAGGCGGATGTGTGTTTATGCCAGACGACCCCAGATTTCCAAGTGCTCTTGGGATCGTGAAGAGCAAAAAGGAGTTTTGTGTTGAGGGTGACCGTGTTGTGGCGACGCTTGAGGGAAGGGAGAGGGGTGAGGTCAACAAATGCAGGGTCATCGAGGTTCTGGGGGATTCCGAGGATGCGCGTCTTGACAGCATGATAATCGCCAGGGAATTTGGTATCCCTACTTCGTTTGGCAACGGAGCGCAGGAAGAGGCAGAGCTTCTTACGAACGGGGGCGTGGAAGGCCGCACTCAGTTTTCTGATCATACGGTCTTCACGATCGACCCTGCGGAAGCCAAGGACTTTGACGACGCTGTATCGGTAAAGGAACTCACACATGAAAGCCTCGAGGTCGGCGTCCACATAGCTGACGTCTCCTCCTTCGTGGAAAACGGACACGCACTGGACATTGAGGCGATGGACCGGGGCAATAGCGTTTATCTTCCCGACACCGTCTTCCCGATGCTGCCCGGCAAAATCTCGAACGGCCTCTGTAGCCTCGAGCCTGAAAGACTCAAACGGTGCATAAGCGTAATCATGGAGCTCAAAAGAGACGGCAGTCTTGTCCGTTCGAAAGTTCTTGAGACAGTCATCCGGAGCGCTAGGCGGTTCACCTACGATGAGGTTCAGGCAATCCTTGACAAGAGACTTGAAGCTTCCAGGGAATTTCAGAGAGACCTGAGACTCCTCAACTCTCTGGGGGAGGCACTCAAGGAGAAACGTCGGTCCAGGAACGCAATTGACCTCGAAATACCCGAGGTCAAGGCTCGTCTTTCGAGCCAGGGTCTCCCTCAGACTCTCTATCTTGGTGAGAAGACCCCTGCGCATTCGCTGATAGAAGAACTGATGATTCTCACAAACATAGTAATAGGGTCCAGTATCAAAGCCACGGGAGTGCCTTTTGTCTTTCGGGTTCACCCGAGAGCAAAGAAAGATAAAATGGAGGAGTTCCTGAGAGCTGCACATGTGGTCGCGCCGAGGAGCGCCAAACGTCCAAAGGGTGATTTCAGGAAATTCAGAGACTCTCTGGGGATCGAATTGGATGGAGCGAGGAAGAAGCTCTTGGATTCTTTATTCATACGCTCGATGGAAAAGGCACGCTATGACGTTTCTGACGCGGGCCACTACGGTCTGGCAGCCGAAAGCTATTGTCACTTCACTTCGCCCATTCGCAGATATGCAGACCTTCTGGATCATAGGATAGTCAAGACCTGCCTTATCAGGAGGGCGAAGCGGCTTTCGAGGGAGATCGAATCAAAGCTCTCGTTGGCGGCCGAGCTTTGCTCACAGAGAGAGGTGCGAGCCGACGAGGCAGAGAGGGAAGCGATGAGGATAAAGGAGCTGAGGTTCATGGAGCGCTTCCTTGGAGATGTACTTGAGGGTACGATAGTGGGTGTGATAAATTCAGGTTTCTTCGTGGAGATTTCTGGGTATTGTGTCGAGGGCATGGTACGCAGAGACACGTTGCGAGACGATTCGTACTATTTTGATCAGGAACATTTTGCTCTTGTAGGCAACAGGAAAGGCAGAAGATACTCGCTCGGACAATCGGTAAGGGTTCAGGTTGCAAGAGTCGAACCCCTGGCTCGTATGATGGACTTGGTGCCCGTCAGAGAGTAGAGCTTGGATCCGATTCGAACTTAAGGAGATGAGAGAGTGGAAGCCAAGAAGCCGTTTATCGAAAGAAGAAAGAGCCATCGTGTCGAGGCCAGAGTGCCTGTTCAGTTGGAGGCGAGGGAAGTGGAGGTCAGGGGGAAGATTATTCCTGCGGAGAGTGCGAACTTAAGCGAGGGTGGGGTGTATTGTGAGATAGAGAAGTATTTGCCGCCTCTTACAAGGGTGGCAATAACGTTGTTGCTGCCGGCTTTTGGAGGCGAACACGCTAAGCCGCGTGAGATCAAGGCCGAGGGGGTAGTGGTTAGGAATATCTCTGTCAGGGAGGGACGGAAAATCGTAAAATATAGGATCGCCTGCGCTTTCACCTCTATCTCGGACGAGCAGAGGGCGATCGTGAGGGAGTATATTATTTGGCACCTTCTACGTGGGTTGCGAGGACAAGCGTGAAGAGGGTGTTTATTGAGGAAAATGTGTCTTTTGGATACAGGAGGGAATCCGTGAGGCGAGTCTGTGTTGTCGCGTTTTGTGTTGTCTTACTGCTTGCATCAATTAGCGCATGTGCGATTGCGGACAAGTACGCGGCGGAGTTTCTGAAGGTTGGTGCTGGCGCAAGAGCTCTCGGAATGGGAGGGGCATTCGTGGCGCTGGCCGACGACGCGAGCGCAATTTACTGGAATCCGGCGGGCATCGTTTCTGTGGACAACGTTCAGCTTGAGGCGATGCATGCGGAGCAATTCGGAAACCTGATAAACTATGACTTTGTGGCCGTGGCCTTCCCGATTTCTGGCCAGGACGCGAGAAAGGCTTGCATCGGAGTTGCCGTTATACGCCTCGCTGTGGACGATATTCCCTACACAAAGAACCTGGCCTGGGAGGACTACGGTGTGGACCAGACCCCGGACACACATGACTTCGGCGAGGGAAATGGAAAATGGGATCCTGGAGAAAGGATAATACTCGACGAGGGGAAGATCGTGTGGAAGAGCAACGCAGACATGGCACTTCTCCTCTCGTATGCCACAAAGCTGACGGAGAGGATTTCTGTGGGCGGAACATTCAAGTTGGTGAGGCAGGAGATTATGGACAACAGTAGCCTCGGTGCAGGCGTAGATCTTGGTGCCATTTACAGTCTGGATAAATCTACGTCCTTTGGCCTAGTGATTTCGGATGCTACTACCACCCAGCTTGTTTGGGACACGGGTCATCATGAGTTTGTGGCACCGACTGTGCGTCTGGGTGGCCAGTACACAAGGAAAATCGGACCGCTGGAAGGTGTTGGCACAGTGGCCGGTGACATGGAGATCGGTTTTGAGAACAGAAGCTCAGCGAATCTTTCACTTGCTGATGCGGTCACTATCGATTTCAAGGCAGGAGTAGAATACTGGCTCAAGCGAACGGTCGCCATCCGCGCCGGACTTGACGCAGGGCGCTTCACTGCTGGAACAGGCGCCAGATTCTCAAGATTCGGTTTCGACTATGCCTTTCTCAGCCACAAAGACCTCGACAATTCCCATCGCGTTTCAGCATCTGTACGCTTCTAGCGTGGTGAGCTTCCCGCAACGGTGGCTCTCAGAGGGCCGCCCGAAGACGCTGCAGACTGCAGACCCGGTGTTCCGTAGAAGAACCGCGGGTTCTGGGGGCTACCTGGCTTCGGTCTAGTTAACTGTCTCTGGTTTCCTGTCAGGGAATATGACGAGCCGTTGACCGGATCGGATCATCCCGCGTGGACCCAGGTCATTCCAGCTCATGAGGTCGTTTATTGAGACGCCGTAACTTCTGGAGAGGCCGTACAGAGTTTCGCCGTGTCGCACAATGTGAACGAGTTTCGCAGATTTCCTGACGTGCTTGTCGGATGGGTTTTCCGCTAGCTTAACACCATCTCTTGGTATGAGAAGCTTCTGGCCCGGCTTTATGACGTTCCCGCGACTTACCTCATTGAATTCCTGAATTTCCTTGATACTCACTCCGAAATTTCTCGAAATTCTGTAGAGACTGTCACCTTTTCGCACTCGGTAAGTCAGATACAGTTCGTCTTCTGCAGCAGGGTAGGAATAGCTGGATGATTTGGGGTTTTGTATCTCGGGACCAACAATCCGCCCGTGAGACAGGTCGGCAGTCGTTCGTGTTGTCTGATAATCTGGGTCACCGGAAGAGCCCAGACACTCGCCCCTTGCACCCTCATCCGAGAGAGAAGAAACGTACTTCTGAGCGCTCCCTGCAGGAACCCTCACTTTTATTCCGTCTCTCCTCGGAGGGGTCTTAGCGCGCTTAAACGAGGGGTTGAGAAGCTTCACGAATTCGGCCGAGACATCGCAGACCTGGGCGATTCTGTGGAGGTCGACGGAACCGTAGACCATTACCTCCTCAAAAGGCATCGCAGGCGGCACCTTCGGGTCGAGACCGTACCTGCCAGGATCCTTGGCCAAGTGAAGGGCTGCCATGAATTGCGGCACGTATTCCTCGGTTTGCCGAGGCAATCTGAGCGACCAGAAATCGCGCGTATTCTGTCTCTTCAAGGCCCTGTTAACCAGACCCTCCCCGCCGTTGTATGCTGCGATGGCAAGCGGCCAGGACCCGAAGAGGGAATACAGGTGTTTCAGGTAGCGTGCTGCAGCGACTGTGGAAGTCTCTGGATCGTATCGTTCGTCGACCCAGGGATCTACTTTTAGGTCAAACAGACGAGCCGTGCCAAGAATAAATTGCCAAGGACCCACTGCGTGCGCCCAACTGCGGGCCTGAAGATTAAAGCCGCTTTCTATCATAACAAGATAGGCCAGATCGCTAGGCACGCCCTCTCGCTCAAGTATGTTCTGCACAAGACCCATGTATTGAGCAGAACTCTTTACCCATCTGAGGAAAAGCTTGCCGCCGTCCCTCGCGTAGAACTGCACCCACTTCATTACCTTTTGGTTCATCTCGGGTATGACGCCCGGCAGCTTGGCATCGCCGGCAGTCGGTCCAGGGACTGCGCGTGCGGAGTCATAGCCTACATACGTGGAAAGGTCCGGCGTCTGGACCCCGGGCGAGACCGTAGAATAGTCAAGAAGCCTCGTCCTCTCAAGGGCTTGAGAAGCTAGGTGTTCCGCCTTGACGACGAGCGTGCGCATATCTGCGCGTTCATCTTCGCTGAGTTCCCCTCTGCCCAGAAGCTCCTTCGCCGCCAGCACGGAACGGCTCAGGTCGTCCGACGCCTTGTCGTATTCGCCCAGCGCCAGAGACCGTAATCCGTTATCGTACAACGCATTAGCTCTCTCGACAGCTTGAGTCTGGCGAACGCGCCCCACCTGTAGGGGAGCGGAGAGGGAGAGCCCTACAGAGAGTATAAGCAGGACCGCGACGGTGATGGAAGATACAGCGATGCGCATGAAAGTAGTCGTTTTCAGGGTAAAAAGACCTCCTATCTGACAGGCTGTTTGGGCTGAGGGCATGGTACAGGAGTGCCAACCGGAGCGCAAGAGTTTTTTTGAGGGTGGAGTATATTATTCATACACCGGGCGATCCAAAACTGCATACCTTATTAATCGGCAAAAACCCGGAGGGTCTGGAGTTCGAGGTCCCTCGATTCCTGCGGCGGTCTGGATTACAGATTGACATCCTTATGGGGGTATAGTATGTTGCGGCACTGTACGAACCTTGGAGAGGCGCATGTCAGTCGAAGACTACAGGATAAATGCCTTCGTTCGCTCGGTGCTTGTCAGACGGTGGATAGATACATCCAGAGTAGATTTCGGTACTTCAAATGGCGTCGTCTACCTCAGGGGCATCGTGCGCCAGGTATACGGGAGGAAGCAGCTCGAGGACGAGGACAATGAAGAAGTGGATAGTCTCCTCAGCCTCATTCGCAGGATAGAAAAGGAGATTAAGTCGATTCCGGGTGTGAGGGATGTGGTTTTCAAGTTAGACAACTTCGAAAAGAGGGGTGGACAATGGAAAAGAAGGATAAAGACATTCCCCTGAGAAGTGGCGGGCTTAACGTTGTGCTTGACGTACTGACTGAAGTTGAACGGGTCATCACGGAGGAGTTGGAAATCCATCCCCGCTTTCCGGACCTGCAAAACAGGTTGGGTCTCATTCGATTCCAGCGGCGGAATTTCGAGGGCGCAAAGAGCTGCTTTGAGAAGGCACTTTCGGTCAATCCGAACTACCAGATTGCAAAGTCGAATCTCGGTTTCTCGCTACTGGAGTTGGGTAGGATTGATGCTGCCGAAGGGCTGTTCAGGGAGGCTCTGAGGACTGAGAAAAGGGCCCACGCGCTAAACGAAGTCGCCGTCTTACGCCTCAGACGGGGAGAGTTTTCGGAGGCAGAAGGTTTTCTTAGAGACGCTGCTTCCGTGGAGCCACATAACGCTCTTTACCCGCACAACCTTGCTGTAGCGCTTTTCCTTCAGAAAAGGGTTGAAGAGGCTGCGGACAGCCTCCACGTGGCAGAGAGATTGTGTCCACCCTACTCGGAGTGCTTTGCAGAGGCGCATCTGTTCGACCAGGGTCGTCTCTCGATTGACATGTACCGGGACTACATGAGCCAGCACGAGATGAACCCCTACCTGAGCGAAGTGCACGACCACTTAGGCCATGCCTTCGCATCAAACGGATTTCTCAAGGAGGCCGAGGCAGAGTATCGAGTCAGCCTTCGCACCATGCCCAGCCTTGCCAACTACTATGGAAATCTTGCGCTTCTGTTTTCTGC
>Ga0315291_10007880_pt1 | contig 13107 bp, 14 predicted proteins | sample YL17G12_20_MG_FD_203070 | JGI IMG/M metagenome (GOLD analysis project Ga0315291, IMG submission 203070) | Sediment microbial communities from Yellowstone Lake, YNP, Wyoming, USA - YL17G12_20 | ecosystem: Environmental > Aquatic > Freshwater > Lake > Sediment | place: USA: Wyoming | collected... | reverse complement strand
AATAAACCGAATGCAGCCGATGCCACCGTATTTACTAAAATCTTTTTGACAAGAAGTTTATTATCAATTTTTGGTAGTTGATTATTTTCCATAATTTTATTTTTTAACTTATCCTGAGCAAAGTCGAGGGATTAATTTTTCGACTTTTGGGTTTGATTTTCAACCATCCTAATATATTTAATAAGTTTATTACCATCAATAAGCTCTATTGGTTTATCTTCGACAAATCTTTCAGCTTCCAAAGTAAACTTATTAGTGGTAATAAAATAACCCTTGGCTTGAGCTAAGTGATCAGCAATTGCCCCATAAAAATCTCTTATCTCATTAACCCCCACAACTGAAGTAATATATTTTTTGCATTGAATATAATGTTTCAAACCATCTTTTTCTGCCACAATATCTACTCCTCTATCATGACCCCCACCCACAACATAAGCTTTATAACCTAACTTATTAAATAGGTCAGCTACATATTGTTCAAATTCCCAGGGCTTTAATTCTCTTAACCAACTCAATAATTCTCTATCAGTTCTCCATATTAAATTAGCATGCTTTTTCCTACTTTTTCTTGATTCATTTCTAAGACCAGGGATTATCCTATCGAAAATAATTTCTAACCCTAAAAATATTCCTAAAATAACAAAAAACGGTCTGAAACTTTTAAATAAAGTTGATATTGCTGGATCTATCATGTTATTAAAGTTATTATTTTATGTCTTTAATAAGTTTTAATATATTTTCTTTGTCTTCTGGTGTATTAAAAAACAATTCAATAATTTCTAAAAGTAATGCCCGGATTTCTTGTTTTAATGATACAGTTGATGTATTTGTAAGTTTGGTAGATTTCAACTTATTATTTGTCATACTGAGTTTTTCAACGAGTTGATTTATATTTGTGAGATTAGTAGATTCTTTTATCTGTTCTTTATATCCCATATGTAATCTTGAAGGAAGAAAAATATAATTACTATATGGTTCTGATAATTTGTAACTAAATCTCCATAAACCAATATCTACATTATAACTAAATTTAAAAACACTCACTGTAAATTTACAATATTTTTCTAGTTCTAAAAAGTTATTACCGATTATGGGAATACTCCTCATAACATAATCAAGTTGAGATGCATTAAGAGATGCGGGGAATTCAAATACAATAGTACTTAATAATTGTTCATAATTCCCCTCTCTCGATACTATGGAAATTTGATCGTTTTCTCTTATTTTTGTGTTTATTCTATCCTTTAGTTTATATAAAAATTGTTTCGCACTATCATATACTACACCCGCAATAATAATATTTAAGAGATATTTTGTAAAATCTATGAATCCCCAGGGCTCTATTATAAGCGTAGCAACTTCTGGAGTTGCTGTTTCGGGTAAATATTCCTTTGGCACAACCTGCTCAAGTATAACATCGAGTTTATCTTCTTTGACTACAGCCTCTATTTCATCTTTTATCAAAATGGTATTGTATTTTATTTTCATCGTATAGTTTGTATCTTTATTTATTTTAGATTCCATTTCCTACAATCCATAGGGGCATAGAAATCTAGGTTAAAATGTTATTGATCTAAGAAATCTACAAATTCTATCTTGCTTTTTAGCAATAACATATCACGTTTTTTGGCATATTCTGGATTATCCTCTATAGAATTTATGGCAAACCTAATATGATCAATAAAACACCTAACCTGCCCCCGTTCAGATGGTTTTATTATTCTGCCTTTATGAACTACATCATGTCTTAATTGACGAGCATTTTCAATGACTCCCAAGAGATTATCTCCTATGATATCCTCTATCCTTTTAGAAGTTGCTTTTTTAAACAGTTTTTTCTTTTCTTTCCAAGAAACAGTATTTGTTATTTTGACATCAGCTGCTGTTTCTAACATGCCTCTATCCATTAAGCCGTTTTTGATCTTCATATCTAATGAAATCTCAATAGCAGTTACAGCTCTTCTTATCGCCGATTCGTAATCCCCTCGATTTTTAAAATTATAAGCGTCTAGTAATTCCATCTCATATGGAAACCATTTTCCCACACTTTGATAATTTGTCCAAACCATTTCTGGGTTATCTATCAAGTAGAACGGTTGCAAAGTTTTTGGTTTTCCATATTCACTTATCATTGGAATTTCATTCCATAAAAGGTAATCGTAAGTGTTAATCTGATAAACATGTTCATTGTTAATTTGAAAAAAGACCATCGGCACGTCCCAGGGAGCTATCTTGTATACCATCTGGTCAAATGTAATCATTCTATATCTTTCAATAAAATCATTTATATGAGGTAGCAAAGTCTGAAATATAAATTTCTTTATTTTAAACTTATTCTTCTCTTTTAATAACTGAATAAAATTTTTATCTCGAAAATTAATTTCTACAACCGTCCTACATTTCTGCCACAAAAATGGAATTTCTCTTTTTAGAAATTTTTCTCTTATTTGTTTACTTTTCTCCGAATTATCTTTATAGAAAAACTCTTTCGGACCTATATATAACAAAGATTGATAATCAAATCTAACTTCGTAAATCCATAATTTCCAGAAGTTGTTTCTTACTGTCAATTCATGACCGTCATCGTATCCTACGCAAAAATTATCAAGGACTCTTACCCAGAATGGAAGCTCAATATATATAGTAACCAAATGAGCTCTAGGTATAATAATATTTCTGAATCTTTGAAACAATCTCTTTACCACCAATTTAATGGTTTAATTAATTTTTTGATTTTTGACTATCATTTAACTTTGGGGATACATACTGAATCAATTTTTTGAACCAACTCCATTGAAATATATGACTACCACACCATCCGAATATAATACCAAAAATTGATAAAACAATTGCTGCACCGTAAGGATTCGAAAGAAAATGTTCAATTTTATAGCTTTTCTTTAAGAAAAGCTCCATAAAGATAAGTATTATTAACCCCCACACAAAACTAAGTCCCAATAATTCAAAATCTCCTCGTTTTTTAGACTGAGTAAAATAGCGAAATGTCCAAACAGTCAGAAATCCCGGAATAATAAATATTAAAAAATTGAAATCGCCAATGGTTAAAAAATCCATAATTTTATTTTTCAATAATTTTTATGAGTTTGTCTCTTTTTGTAAAAATTCTAATCCGTTAACCTCACCTTCAGATGTATTAGCATATACATCATAATGCCTTTCTTTTTCGAAAATCTTATCGCCAAAAGATATCCATTTTCTTTTTACTTCTTCTAACCATTGATTTAAATGTTTAGCTTCTACTTCATTGATACCATTACTATCAAGAATGTATTCCCACGAGGCACACGCTAATATTGTTGATGTATGTTTTGTATCATCAGATTCAAAATGAGCTCTTGTCCAATAAATATCCCTATTAATATCTTCTTTTATTTTCTCCTTCTTTATATTCATGAGATTGATGATTAAATTTTTTTATTTATTAATCTTTTAAATTTTTCTGATAATATTTTAAGCATTTTTTGCATCTTTAGAGTCTTTGCTTTTTTGGGATAAACATTAAACCCATATCCATTAACTTGATTCAATCTTTTGCTCGGTATTTTTTTTAACCAAAAATTATCTTTTAAAAGTGGAAGAAAATTATATTTAAATTCTTTTAAACTGTGCTGAATTGCCCCTATGACAATATCGTTAACTTGGTGCATTTGACTATAGCATGAATCAATTGGAATAATTGTATAAACTATTCTATTAAGCTGTGTCATTTCTGTTCCTTTAGGATATAATGAGGAATAATAACCTACCATTTCTTTTTTATAAGAACTTGACTCATCAGCCAATATCAGTCCTATATCATTAATTTCCTCCAAATACTGATTAAATTTCTGCATACAAACATTGGTTGCGTATTTTAAACTCCGAATATACTTATCGGGATCAATTCTCGATTTTATAGATAACTTTCCTTTTTGAATTTTTGATCTTACGCTATGATAAAAATCTTGTGGTGCAAGATAAACAATAATTTTACAATCCGAGATTTTAACTAATTTTAGTATATCATTTTTAAATGTTTTAGCTTCAGTAGGGTCTAGATTGTTAATATTATCCCATTTTATTTCGATATTGGGATCTATATTGTGATCTAGTTTTATTTTTAAAAAACATTTTATTAGATCGCGGATGGTATTTCCATCAACTATTATCCCACCATAAATAAAGAAACTCAGATATTTTTCTTTAGCTATATTAGAATCGTCTACAAAAAATAGCTTCATGAAAACTTTAAATTATTATCTTCTATAATTTTGATTCCTTCATTTGTTAGATTATAAAGTTTATAAACTAATTGGTCAATTTGTTTTTCGTATTTTTTGATTTATTTTATTAAATTTTTCTCTGTTTCTGAATAAATTTTATCTATTTCTTTCATAATGTATTCTGTTTCGGTGAGAACCACAATTATTTTTTGATAGTGTTCGGTATCTTCATTGGTTAAAGTTCGACCCTTGCGGTCCTTAAGCCATTTTTGTGCCGGCTGATAGCCACCGATGTAGAAATTCCATGCTAATTCAGAAACATTACCAAAATACTGATTTTTATTAATAAACACTTTTTCGTTTTGGTAAATTACTTTTTCCACCAAGTTATCGCCGATCACGGGATAAATAGTAATAAAATTATTGACTTTCGGGCTTTCTAACAAATGCAAACATCGTAATTCCTTGCCCAATTTAACCAACGCAAAAAATTGTTTTTCATTTTTTGGATATGGTACGCGCGGAAAATCTATTTTCAGAAATTCTTTATATTTTTCGCGATAACTCGACGAATGTAGAACGGCATAAACATAATCCAGCACATTTTCCGGTTCAACTTTATTTTTTATACCGGTAATAATTTTATTGTAAATTTCTTCATTGAAATTTGAAATTTTTGTTCCATCATCGGCATAAAGATATAAAGGTGCAATATAATCGCCACCCTGCATACCGGATCTAGACCAACTCCTAAAATCAATAATATCCTTTGAAATAAAAACAGGTGGAGCTTTTTCCTCTATACTACCCCTCTTAAAAACTAAACCGAGATTATCCCCTATAATAAAATTATCCATGACCTCGTTCCTGCATCTCCAAACTAAATTCTTATCATAATAGGTCCATTTGATATCAAAAGGACGATAATTAATTTGCGTATATTTGTTTTCATTTATAATAATTTTATTTCCACTTTTATTTTCAAGTATCCATTTTGCATAATTTTTGCCAAGATGATACTGATTTTTTAATGCTACTTCTGAAATATTATCAAATAACAATTTGTTTAACCTGTCTTCTATCTCCTTTTTATTTTGTGTGATAATAAATTCATCTCCCATAGTAACTATGCCAGTTACATTTTTTCTAAACATATCTACTACAGAAAAACCCTGTTCATAATCGTCTTTCCCTTTAAAATCTTTGGGAACAAAAAAGAAATATGGCTCTGTATATTTTGATTGATTCCATTTTATACTTTCCAAATTATTTTGATTTAGAAAATCAAATTTACTCTCTCTGGTTCCATATAAATCTGAATAATACACATTGCCGAGATCGCCGTCTTTCTTGTTTTGTTTTTTCTTTACAAAAATATTTATAGATACGCCTTGCATTATATTAAAAACATTTTCATCTTTATCCGCATCTGGTGCTTTTTTATCTTTTTTAACATCTCCATGTAAATTAACTATATAAATATCATCAAAAGTTTTTAATAAATGCCATCTCATACCCCTAAAGGTGGGATTATCTGTAAAACTATTATTAGTAATATATGCCAAAACTCCTTTACCGTTTTTTTCTACAAAATTTTCGGCTAACGAAATAAATTTGACATAATCATCATCTAACCAATTTTTCCTTTCTTTTAATCTTACTATACCTCCGGGCTCAACTTTATATTTTTCTACTAAATAATTTGCGGTTTTATTCGATGAAATGGCAGAATACGGTGGATTACCAATAACAACCATAATGGGTTTTTCGTTTTTAATTTTTGATGCTTCTTTTGATTCTTCGGTCAAGCTTTCAGCAAAGCCAAATAAATGGAGAGTGCCTTGTGGAGCGCTTTGTTCAAGTGAATTTGTAAGATATATACCTAATCGCCGATGGAATTTCCAAAAACCGGTTTCTTTAAAGGCCATACTTAATTTTAGGTGCGCAATAGTATAAGGTGCCATCATGAGCTCAAACCCGTAAAGACGTGGCAAGAGATCATGATGTACATATGTTGGCCAGCGGCCTTTCTGCCCGGTTTTTAAGAGCCGCTCATAAATTATTCTAATAACCGCGCTAATAAAAGTACCAGTACCAACAGCCGGATCAAGAATTTGCACACGATGAAGTCCGTTCGAAAGCTTTGAAGTTTCAGCAAGACCATCAGCAAGCTCGAATTCTGTTTGTAATATAAAATCAACTGCTCGGACAATAAAACGTACTACCGGCAAAGGAGTGTAATAGGCACCCATTTTCTTTCGTAAAACTGGATCATATTCGTTAAGGAAATCTTCATAAAAATGAATAACCGGATCTGGTCCACTAGTCTCTTTCCCCAAAAGATCTTTCTGAAAGTACTGACTCATTAATTGTTGTACATCTGCAACCTGAAAAACTTCGCACAACTCATTGACAATATAGGCGAGGCGTTGGTCAAAATCGGCACCAGCTATGTGGTCAAAGAAATGACGTAAGAATGGATTAGACGCTGGGATAAGATCGCGTGCTTCCTGACGATTAAAGTTAGCCGGTGAATCATCATAATAGCGCGCAACAAAAAGCCCGTAGACGAGCGTTTGTGCGTACATATCGGCAAAGGATTCCGGGGTAAGATCGTGAACAAGAAGTTCTTTTATGGTTTCATACACGCGAGTAAGCTCCTCATTATTTCCCGACTCCATAGCAAGAAATTGCTTCACGTTATCTCTGATACGACGCGCCTTACCCCCCATAATTCTTGCTAAACGAATACCACTTTTAATTGCTTCGGGTTTAGCAGTAAGGAAATCGGTGATGGCACCCTCAAGAAGACTGATTGATTCTTCCTGTATATAGATTCTACTATCTTTAATCTTTCCTATAACAATTGACTCACCATAATATTCCCCGTTTCTAAAAAAACGAAACTCAAGATAATTAGTAAGAATTAGATTTGAGTAGCCTAGATAGCGTTTTACTTGTTCGGTTTTTTCGACTTTATCAAGGTCTGCATCAATATCTTTAGTTTCGGCATAACCAGCAATAAGCTCGCCTCTTACAAATATAAAATCGGGGGCACCATATTCTGTACGCTTGGGGTCGTTAATAACCCCTAATTTCTGATCTAAGGACTTGATGAGCTTTTCGAAAGTTGATCTATATGCATGTTCGCCAGCACGACCAGTCTTATACTTTTCAGAAACCTCATTTATGTATGTTGAGATATTTTGAGACATAAATAGATTCTTTAATTTTACCTCTATTTCTCGCGGGGTCTCTCAACCCCAATATAGAACACTTCCATGTTCACTACGAGGCAAGTTTTGGGAATATCTTTTATTCTCATAAATTTGAGTAAATTAAATTATCCCCACCGTTTTTCCCACCGTTTTCAATATATATTTTACCCTTATTGAAGGGTATTTTCAACAAAGAGACGGAGGAGATTCCCGCTGTCGCGGGAATGACAAAAAAAGTGGCTCGCAATGACAAATAATAATAAAAAAGCGGCTTTAAAGCCGCTTAAAAAGGTACGGGTTTAATTTATCATCCAAACTGCACAATTTAAAATTGAAGCAAAACTAATTATATATTAACATTTTAAGCTTTTATTTCATTTTCTAGTTTTAATTTCAACAGGAACACAAGATCTTCTTTGAGATGGGTTTTTGCCCAATTTTTAGTTTTATCATCTAGTAATTCGCCCATTCCGGCTAAAATGCCGCGTTCCGACAGTTTTTCTGCTGATTGAATAAAATTTTTTAAGAATTCATCAAAATTCATTGAAGTTCTTTTTTTAATAATGTCTTTATTAATCGGCCAATCATTTTTTAAGAAAAACCAAACATCAAAAAGATCACGATTAGTTTTACCTAATCTTTCATAAGCAGCTACTAATTTATGAGCAAACATATCGTCTTTGGTCATTACTTTCATAGTAATACCTAAATAATTTTTTAATTCATACTGGGAACCAAAATTTCGACGATTAATTTCCACTTTAATATTTTGAGCATTTAACTCTTTTTCATTATAAGAAAGAAGATAAAAAAGATTAAATCTTTTTTTGCGGGCTTCTTTAATTTCACCATATTTTTCCAAAATTTTTCTTATTTCTTCAAAAACATAATCTTCTTTTGACTCGTCGAGTAAATCAAAATCTAAATCTACGGAAAAACGATTAAGGCTATAAAAAAGATTAGTGGCAGTACCGCCTTTAAAACCTAAAATTGGTCCCAGAGAAGAATCGGTGTAGATATCTTTTAAAATTTTGACTAAAATATTTTTGTGTTTGGCAATATCAATACTCATTTTGAAATGCTTTAAAATATTGTTGGACTTTTTTCTCTATTGTTTTGCTGTTATAAACAGGAAGAAGTTCAAACACTTTCTTCCAATTTAAAGAGGAAAGATTATCAAAGTGATAATCTTTATGAAGATAAAGAGTATCTAAAAAGGCTCTTTCCGGACTAGCCAAAGAATAACTATCTTTTATTTCAATACCAAGGTTATTAGTCAGGATAGAGTCCTTTATTTTTTTATAAGTATATCTCTCGTCATCAATTGTTATTTCTCGACTTAGATACGAAGCAATAAATATCTGCTCGTAGTATTGAAAAATAATTCCAGCTTTAGCTAAAACTGTTTCGAAACTAATATACGAAGGGGTATATATTTTGGTTGCTAATTCCAATTGGTCGTAATTTTTGTCTTTGGCGTAAATTCCTCTTCTAATCGAATACAATTTACCTGTTTTAACATAATGACTAATCCTTCTCTTTACTAAATTCGCATCAGTCTCTCTCCATAACAAAGAAATATCTTTAAAAGTAAAGACAGTATTTTTGGTTCTTAATATTTTTGATAAACCAGTTTCTTCCATAACAGATGACTTATGAACTAAAGGTTACAATTATTGTTACCTTTAGTTTATCACATTAACACTCTTTGTCAAGAAATATTTATCATCCACACGAAGAGATTTAAGATTAAAGCAAAACTAACCCAAAGAAGATAAGGAATAAAAAGCAAGCCAGCTATTTTATTGATTTGATAGAATTTAATTAAGGTAATGAGAATAAATGACCACAAAAATATAATCTCAAGAAAAGCAAGACCAGGATTGTGCATGCCAAAAAAGATTATTGACCAAAGAGCATTTAAAATAAGCTGAGTACCATAAAATCGTAAGGCTTGTTTTGCTTTCGGATTGTCTCTTTTTTGCCAAATCAAAAAGGCAGCTATACTCATCAGGATATAAAGCAAGGTCCAAACAGGAGCAAAAAGCCAATTAGGCGGGCTAAAAGAGGGTTTGTTGATAAAAGCATACCAGCTGGAAATACTGGGTGTGGTAAAGAAAGAACCAATGAATCCAGCAGATAAAGCAAGAAGAATAGAGATCAAAAGAGGAAAAAGATGTTTTTTAAACATAGGCTGTCTTTTTTTTATTTTACTCTCTTTTCTACATTATGTTAATCCCTTAAATTAATAGCAAAAAATAATAAAAAAAAGCCCATAATAAGGGTTTAAATCTTGAAATGTTTGGGAAGGAGCAAGTAGTTATTACCTACTCCTTCCGTTTTTTATAATTTCATAAAACTAGATAAAATTCTTTAGACTGAATTTATTTGGATCTCGGCTAATGCTGACATTTCCAATCATAGATTCCTGCCTAAGAGCTACCATCCTTGCAATTCTTTCTAAATTATCGAAAATATCTTTTTTCCGACCAAAAATATGGGTGTCATCAAGAAAAGAATCATAAATGCTTAATTTTAGCCATAAGCATTTATCTAAATTTAAAGCTTCCATGATTCTATTTGAAATAAGTTCATGACTCTTTGGTATTCTGTGAAAAAGAATCTTTTGTACAGATACAGTTTGATCCAAGAATTGTTTAATTTTCTCTTCTATAGCTTCTTTTTCTTTTAACAAAGTTTTAAATTCGCTTAGTTCTTTTAACATTTTTATTTCCTCCTTTCATTTCTTATAATTTCACAAAAAGTTTAAAGAATTAGATAAAATTCTTTAAACTCAATTCCTGTTGAGGACTAATTCCTGCTTCTTCTCCGATCCATCTTTTTCCATTAACTATTCTCCCCACAATTTCTTTTATATTTCTAAGAATGAATTTTCGTTTCCCAAAAAGAAAAATCTTGGTCTTGGAATGCGGAAAAAGAGGAGGTTGAATAGTGTCACATAAAAAACATAATGTTAGATCAATCCATCGGAAACTATTTTTATCTAGGAATTTATTAAGAATTCCTAAAATTTCATGATAGTCTCTTGGACTTTTCTGAAAACAAAGTGTTTCTGATGAAACAAGTTGATTTGTGAGTTTTTTAATTTCCACTTCAATAACTTGCTCTGTTGCAAGAAGGTTCTTTAATACGATTTCTCTTGCTAGTTTCATTTTCTTTCCTCCTTTCATTACCTCACCTGCCATCATTAAGTCAGGTCTTACGAGGTCTTTGTCAAAGGACAACTTAGTATTAAAATAACATATTGATGTTCACCTGTCAAACATATAAAATGATGGATTTTCCAGAATGACAGAAGGGATGAGATTGCCACGCTCGCCTACTGGCTCGCTCGCAATGACAAATAATAACAAAAAAAGCCCTTAATTGGGCTTTAATTTTTCTCAATATTTTCTGCAATTACCTCGCCATTGCCTTCAGAAGATATTTGGCAAGAATTTCTCCACCAAGCTCACCTTTTTTCGGAGAAATGGCATACTCGGCGCTCACTTTTTCCGGATCAACGCTGATGCCAATCCCAAAATTAAGCATTTCTTTATCATTTAGATTATTACCAGTCGTGATCATTTGTTCCGGTTTGATTTTTAACTTTTTAGCCAGGTATAAAAGAGCAGTCAGTTTATTCGTTTTCATATGCCCGATATCGTATCCTTCGCTTGTCCATAAACAATAAAGTTCCTCTTCTTTATCATGCTTTTTTACAATTTCTTCTATTTCTGGCATTTTTTTGGCTGTGTGAACTGTGATAATAACGTGTTTTGGTTCAAATCCGTAAACACTGTCTGGTTTTTCCTCTTTTAATTTTTTTAGGTCATTTCGAATGTCTGTAATTTTTTGAAAATAACTTTGATCATATAAAGAAAGCTGCTCTACTTTGCCGTCTATCAAAATAAAATTTCCATTTTCGGCAATAAGTGAAACCTTGTCCCATAAAATATCTTCGAGCATATGCTCAAGATAAAGAAGCGCCCGGCCGCTGGAGAAATTAATCCAGACATATTTTTTAAGCTCTTTAATTATTGCTATCGTTTCTTTACTTAACTTGTGCGTTCTCATAGTCAATTCCGTCCCGTCAACGCTCTCCCGTAAAAAGGTGCCAGTCGGCACAATCACGCCGTCCAAATCAAAAGTGACGGCTTTTATTTTGTTTTTTATAAAATCCAGATCTAATTTTTCTAGGGGTTTATTTATCCCGTTAGAGATCATTATTGTTAATTTTATTGACAATTATTATTATTTGAAAAAAACGAACTTCCTACCGACCCCGAAAGAAGAACGGAAACCAAAGGTTTCCTATCTCTAACGGGATTTAATTCGTCCATAATCATCTTTAAAGCGGATAATATCATTTTCTCTCATCTTACCAAAGGCTGTTTCGAGAATCCATGAATCTTTGAGCCCGATTATTCTATGTTTTTCTTTTTTATCTATTTTCAAAAATTCTCCCTCTTTAAACAAAAGAGACGAATTTCCTTTAATAACCTCAATTCTTCCAGAAAGCACTATCCAAATCTCAAATCGGTTTTTATGGCTTTGAAGACTTAATTTTTTACCTTGGCGCACAAATAATTTTTTGATCCAATATCCCCGCTTTTTTTCCAGAATAACATATTTGCCCCAAGGTCTTAAAATTGTTTTGTTCTTATTTTTCATATGGATTTATTCCTCAAAAGAGAGACGGGCAAAAAGATAAGAAATGGTAGATTCGGCACCCTGATTCAGATTAATAAATTTTTCCCCAATCCCATCATAACATCCTCCAGTGGTCCGATCATATACAACCTGCCCCAGAACATTATCTCCTAGAAACCAGTTAAACGCAATGTTCGCTAATTCCTTGTAATGATTCTTATTTGTTATTTGAAACATTACATTGAGAGCTTCTACAGTGGCAGTGGTGTCTTCGGGCTGCTGATCAAAATACTGCCTTGCCTCTCCCTTGGGAAACCAGCCACTCTGACCGATAGGAATGTACATATTATCCTTAAAGGTATGTTTAATTAAGAAGTTGAAAGTTTTTTCAGACACTTCGAGATATCTTCTCTCTCCGGTTATTTTGTACCCGAGGATGAGTGCTTCTGGCAGGATGGCATTTGAATATGTTAAATAATGCTCAAACCACTCCCAGTCCAACGAGTGACTCTTCTCATATAAAATTATAAGTTGTTCGCAACAGGACCTTAATACAGCGAGAGTCTTGGGTTCTTTCCATTTTGAAAGCAAGCAATAGAGGGCCTTAATGTAAAAAGCGATAGCGCGAGGCGAGGAGAAAGCAATGTTTTTCTGGAAACTTTTTTCAAAGAGAGAATGAGCTTGTTTTCTAAAGCGTTTGGGAATTTGTTTGGTAATTGAAACTAAGGCAAGAGCATATAAAGCTCTGGCACTGGAATCTTCTAAATTTTTCTGGAAATTTTTTTGCTTATCAACAACGCGGTTTGAATTGACATAATTATCAAAATAACCATCAGATCTAGCTACTTGATAAAGAAAGTTGAGATATATGGAGGCAAGTTTTAGCGCAGAATGAGTCCTAAATTTTTTATAATGAAGAACGGCCGCGATTAAGGCTCGGGCATTATCATCTAAGGTATATCCGGAAGAAAGATCCGGTTCAATCAGCTTGGCAAACTGAATAATGCCAAAAT
>Ga0315291_10007878_pt1 | contig 13108 bp, 14 predicted proteins | sample YL17G12_20_MG_FD_203070 | JGI IMG/M metagenome (GOLD analysis project Ga0315291, IMG submission 203070) | Sediment microbial communities from Yellowstone Lake, YNP, Wyoming, USA - YL17G12_20 | ecosystem: Environmental > Aquatic > Freshwater > Lake > Sediment | place: USA: Wyoming | collected... | reverse complement strand
TGTCATTCTGGGTATAATGTTCAAAATGTGTTGCTCAAATAACATTTAAATTGTTTACTGTTATCATTTTAAGAAAATTATTATTAAAGTAGTTTAACAAGTGAGTTGTTATATGAGACAAAAAGAGGTGTCCATATTGTCTGACATCAAAGGTAAAACGGAACGGGAGGAGTGGGCAAGGGAAACAAAGATGGTTGTGTCTCGTCTGTGGTCGCACTTTTGTCTGGAAGAATATTTTAAATAAGTGTATCAGGCAACGCATCTGGTTTATCCGGTGGATTGTTGAAGGTTATAGTATGAGACAGTTGTCACTTCAAAGCGGGCATAGCATTTCAACCATTAGACGTATGATTGGATATTGGTTACTTCGTCCTCCATGTAACACCAGAAATCTTTCGGCACATCGTTATCTTATCTTCGACGGAACGATTCTTGAGCGACGCCGGGGGATCTTTGCCATGATGGATTCAGAGAGTTGTTCCGTGTTATATGCTGAACTCGATATTTTAGAAAGTACATCTGATCTTTCTGGGTTTTGTGATTCGTTAGTCCAGCGTAACTTATCTCCTATGAGTGCCACGGTGGATGGAAATCCACACCTAATTAAAATCTTACGTGCCCTCTGGCCTAAGATCATCATTCAACGCTGTTTGGTTCATATCCAACGTCAGGGTCTATCCTGGTGCCGAATTAACCCCAAACGGACCGATGCCAAGCATCTGCGAGAACTATTTCTCCAAGTGATGTCTATTAATACCAAGGTGGAGCGGGATCGTTTCCTGGCTCAGGTGAATGAATGGGAGAAAAAGTATGGACAGCGGATTGCATCTTCTCCCGAGACCGGATGGGTCTTCAGTGATTTAAAACGAGCCCGGAGCATGTTGCTTGCTGCATTACCTGACATGTTCCATTACTTGAGTGATCCCAATATCCCCAAATGCACTAATGCACTTGAAGGATATTTTGCCCGTCTGAAACAAAAATATCGTCAACATCGAGGACTGGTTAAACAACATTGTGATCCATATTTCACATGGTACATATATCTCTGTCCTCGCTAAAAAAACAACACTTTCTGAGCATTATGCCCATTCTGAGTCCCGCCAGAGGCGGGACGAAGAATCTTGCTTTCACAGCTCATTGAAACCACTGGAGAACGCGCCACTAAAGCGGGTGGGAATTATCACCTCTACAAAGGCGGTGAAAAATGAAACTCCTATTACATGTTTGCTGCGCTAATTGTGCCATTCATCTCCTAGGAACTCTTTTAGATGAAGGGCACGAGGTGTTTGGGTATTGGTATAATCCCAACATCCATCCTTTCATCGAATACCAGAGGAGATTGGAGGCGGTTAAATCCTTGGAAGAGAAAAAAGCTTTTCCGGTATTCTATCAAGATTCTTACGACCTGGAGAAATTCCTTAAAGCAGCCATTCAGGACGTAGAGAATCGCTGCAGGTTCTGTTACAAGATAAGATTGATAAAGACCGCCAAATATGCCAAGGAGAATAGCTTCGATGGTTTCACCACCACGCTTCTGGTAAGCCCGCACCAGCAACACGAGATGCTAAAGGAAATAGGGGAGAAGATCGGTGGCGATTTGGGTATTAGATTTTTCTACAGGGATTTCCGTCCCGGATTTTACAAGTCCAAAGAAGAGAGTAAAAAACTGGAGCTTTACAATCAGAAATACTGCGGGTGCATCTTCAGCGAAAAGGAGAGGTATCTGAAGAAGAATAAAATGGAGAACCTGAAGAATGCATGAGATGATAGGTAAATACCGGCAAAGCAAATTATATGTACCAACATGCAAAAACACTCATTCTTTTTGGGCTCCTGATGATTCTGGCAGGTGGGGGCTTGCTTCTTTTTGGTAAAATCCCTTTTTTGGGAAAACTCCCCGGAGACATTCACATTCAGAAAAAGAGTTTTGATTTATTTTTCCCTATTGGCACTTGTCTGGTAATCAGCTTTATTTTTCAGCTCTGGTTTCAATCTATTTCCTTTGGTTTAAAAGATAACGGTTATTTCCACAACTTTCTAAACCTCACCACCTATTTCCCCCTCTCCACATTTGTGGAGAGGGAGACTAAGGGGGAGAGGTCTTCATAACAAATGCGTCTTTCCCTGCAAGATTTCGATTATCCCCTTCCCCAAGAGTTGATAGCTTATTATCCAGCCGATCAAAGAGATCACTGCCGGCTTTTGGTGCTCAACAGAAAGAGCGGAAAATTTGAACATAGGCTTTTCTATCAGGTGATTGATTATCTGCAAGAGGGTGATGGTCTGGTAATCAACCAAACCAAGGTATTTCCTGCCAGGATCTTTGGGAGAAATCAGCAGAATCAAAAGAAAGTTGAGATTTTCTTTCTGAAAAAAGTGGAAGATAAAATATGGGAAGTTCTAATCAAACCCACCAAGAAGAATCCTGTAGGTGCAGTAGTCTCCTTTGGTGAGAACGGGCTAGCATGCGAGATAATGGAGAAGACCACTTCAGGAAGTTTCCTATCACAGGTGGATTACGTCGGAGATTTCTTTGAAATTCTGGAAAGAATCGGCAAAGTGCCGCTTCCTCCGTATATAAAAAGAGAGGTCGAGCCGGAGGACAAAAACACATATCAGACAATTTATGCCAAAGAGACCGGAGCGGTGGCGGCACCTACAGCGGGATTGCATTTTACCATGGAATTGCTGGAGAAGATCAAAGGAAAAGGCATACACATAATTCCCCTCACCCTGCATGTGGGATGGGACAGCTTCAGACCGGTCCGCGTGGATGACCCGAAAGAGCATAAGCTGGAATCGGAATATTTCAATATTACTCCGGAATCAGCGGAGATGATAAACCGGATCAAAAAGAGCGGGAAAAAGATCGTAGCAGTAGGAACGACGACGGTAAGAGCTTTGGAGACTGCAGCTGATTATGACAAAGGAGGCGGAATAATGCCGCAATCCGGCTGGACGAAAAAGTACATTTATCCTCCATATGTATTTAGGGTGGTGGACGTTCTTATTACCAATTTTCATTTGCCGCGCTCCACCTTACTGCTCTTGGTCTCCGCTTTTGCATCACAAAGCAAAATTCTCGAAGCTTACCAGGAGGCGGTAAGACAGAAGTATAGATTTTACAGTTATGGGGATGCGATGCTGATAATTTAAAGATGTCCGCCGTCAGCAGTCCGTCGTCCGCCGCAAAGTGGGTCAACGGATTTAACAGATTGAGCGGATAATGGGTATTCACGAGTATTAAGATGAAAACTGTTGCAATCATAGTAGCCGGGGGACTTGGGAAGAGAATAGAAGGTAATTTACCTAAACAATTTTTAAACTTGGGAGGCAAACCTATCCTGGCGCATACCATAGAGAAGTTTCAAAGATGTGATTTGGTAGACGAGATTATCCTGGTGGTGCCGGAGGATCATCTGGGCTATTGCTCGCAGACCATAGTGGAAGGATATTCCTTTGATAAGATCAGAAGGATCGTATGTGGAGGTAAGGAAAGACAGGATTCGGTTTACCAGGGACTCAAGGCCTGCTCCAACTCCACCTCTTTGGTGGTCATCCATGACGGAGTCAGGCCGCTGATCTCCGTGGAGAAAATATCCGAGTCGATCGAATTATGCCGGAACAAAAAAGCAGTGATAGTAGCCGTCCCAGTGAAAGATACCATAAAACGAGTGGTGGATAGCTCGGTCATAGCCACACTGGATAGAACCAAACTGTGGCTGGTGCAAACGCCTCAGGTGTTTGAATACAAGCTCATCTGGGATGCCTATGAAAAAGCCATAGGGGAAAATTTCATCGGCACGGACGATTCCGCTTTGGTGGAGAGGTTGGGATGTGAAGTTGCGGTACTTGAAGGAGAGTACAACAACATCAAGATAACTACAAAAGAGGATTTGATCATGGCAGAAAAGCTGTTGGAGATTGAAAAGGGAAAGGGGAAAATCTGCCAGTGAAGATTTGGAAAAAATATCAAGTGTTATTCTGACGGTTCGACTGTGCTCACCGTCCCGGAGTGGTTCGACTGTGCTCACCACCCTGAGCTTGTCGAAGGGTGAAGTCGAAGGGAGCGTTGCCATACACCGAATGGTGCAGGGCGAAGCGAAGAATCTGAATGCCAACATAAAACCAGGCTAAGCCATGTCGATGTTTCACTTTTTCTCGATCCTGGTACAATGTGATTCGGCTTCGGTCAACATGACACATTATCGAGGAAAAAATGTTCAGAATCGGTTTTGCATACGATGCGCATAGGTTGGTGGAGGGAAGGGATTTAATCTTAGGCGGAGTGAACATCCCATATCCAAAGGGATTATTGGGACACTCGGATGCAGACGTGCTGTCTCATGCCATTGGTGAAGCGATACTGGGAGCCTTATCCTTGGGAGATCTGGGAACGCACTTTCCCGATACGAATGCGAAATACAAAGGGATTTCGAGTCTCAAAATATTGTCTACGATTTGCAATTTATTCCAAAAGGAGAATGCGAAAATAGTAAACATCGATTCCACCATCGTGGCGCAAGAGCCGAAGCTCTCCTCCCATATTTTGAAGATGAGACGGAACCTGTCGGAAGCACTGAAGATCAACCTGGGTCAGATCTCGGTGAAAGCAACCACGACCGAAGGGATGGGATTTTCGGGGAGGAAAGAGGGGATAGCTGCATATGCCGTAGTGCTGATGGAGAAAAAATAGTCTCTCCCCCTTATTCCCCCTTTCCATCCTTCGACAAACTCAGGACGGTGAGCGAAGCCGAACCGCAAATGTGGAGAGGGGGATAGGGGGTGAGGACTTGAAAATAAATATGAGTGAGCTTTTTTGGATCAAAGTCGAAAACGTGTTGAATTTGGCACTGACCCACGGTGCTTTCTGGTTCTATCTGTTCATTTTTTTCAGTAGTCTTTTCGAGAATTTCTTCCCTCCTTATCCGGGGGACATGGTCACCTTTGCCGGAGGATACTTAGCCGGAACAAACCACCTGACTTTTCCCTTTGTTTTTGTTTCCGCCGGTTTAGGATGCTTAAGCGGAGCTATGATTCTATATATATTGGGCAAAACCAAAGGAAGAAAGATGTTCATGAGGAACAGAGGTAAATTCCTTGACATCAAGCATCTGGAAAAAATGGAGAGATGGTTCAAAAAATACGGGGAGAAAGTGTTGATCTTGAGCCGATTTCTCACCGGGATAAGGTCATTGGTTGCATTGGCTGCAGGCGTGGGAAACGTGAATTTGAAAAAAATGACCATCTACACTTCCATAAGTATCGTCCTTTGGAACGGGATAATACTTTTCTCCGCTTTCAAAGTCCAACAAAATTGGCGAAAAATTCTGGAGATTCTTCAGATTTACAATAAAGTCGTCCTTGCAGTTTTGATTTTGGCGGCTATGGCATGGCTGGTAAAAGTAATGCGAGATAAGTTTCGCAGAAAAACAAAAAAAACGTAGTTGTCTGATTCATCAGGCTTACGGGATGTTCGATGAACGAACGTTCCCGTCTGGGAATCGAGCAACTACAGGTTGAACAGCTTGGGAAATTTTGAAACGGACTCCAAAGAAAAAGATGAATCAATTATTGAAGGAGCGAAATTGAAGATATTGGTTTTGATGGGCGGAATCTCTGCAGAAAGAGACGTGTCTTTAGTGTCGGGTGAAGCCATAGTCAAAGCATTGAAATCTGTCGGGCATCAGGTGATGGCTTTGGATCCCGCACAAGCTCAAAAGCTTTTGCCGGATAAAGGTATGTTTCTGCCAGCAGGGATCAAAGAAGAGCCTCCCGACGTGACGGAATTAGAGAGAAAGGGAAAGCAGCTCGCATTGGAAGCTATCCATTCGTTTGATTTCTCCGAGGTGGACGTGGTATTCCTGGCGCTGCACGGTGGTCAGGGGGAGGATGGCACCATCCAGGCGCTTTTGGATTTGACCGGGAAACCATATACCGGTTCAGGGGTCTTATCCAGTGCTCTGGCTATGGACAAAGCCATGTCCAAAAAGATATTCGAAAGGGAAGGGATTTTGACTCCCGATTGGTTTTTGCTGAAGGAATCGGAGCTTTCGGATTTTTCTTGCGTTTCGGAAAGAATCAGCAAAAGCTTTGGGTTCCCCTGCGTGGTTAAGCCCAATGATCAAGGCTCTACCGTGGGGCTGACCATTGTCGAGGAGGATAAGGGGGTAAAGGAAGCAATCCAGTTCGCCCGGAAATATTCCAATTATATCCTGGTGGAAAGATTCATCTCCGGTAGAGAGCTGACCGTCGGAATCCTGGGTGATATGGCTTTGCCGGTGGTGGAGATAATCCCGGAGCACGGTATCTACGACTATGAGTGCAAATACACCCACGGGAAGAGCAATTACGTCTGTCCGGCAAAGATATCACCGGAGAGAACGAAGGAAATTCAGACTATAGGCCTGAAGGCATTCAAAGCCTTGAGATGCGAAGATTACGCCCGGGTCGATTTTCGTTATGGCGACGATGACCGATTCTATTGTTTGGAAGTTAATACGCTTCCCGGCATGACTGCTACTAGTTTAGTGCCAAAGGCAGCAAAGGTAATGGGGATAGATTTCCGAGAATTGGTCGAGACTATAGCAAAGTTGGCTTTAAGAAGTAAAAAATGGTCATGACTGGATCTGGAAAATAAGATCTACTGCAACTTGCTTTACGAAGCTTTGATCCCTCCTCCCTCCGTTGATTTAAAATCCTCCTCTTAACACTCTAAGCTTACAATTCTTCCACTGCGATTGAAATATTGATTAGAATAGCTAGCGGCAATATTAATCACGGGGAGACATTCATTCCCGAGTTGTGGTAATTTGAGGCGCTTGAGAATTTGGTCCTTGTTCATCTCTCATTATTTGTGTAACCTTTGGAATTGAAATAATATTATAAATTGTTGTTATAAAACAAACCGGAAAAGAAACATGATATCCCATATGATATAATCCCATAGAGTATTGTGATTATCCTATACAGAAGATAAGTTATGATTAGATTTTTTCCTTTCTCGTTAGGATAGGCACTTTCATTCTGTTAATTATAAGAGGACTAAAAGCTTACAGTTACCGAATTGTCGGAAAATTAATGATCGATTTGGCAGGATTATTGCAACAGCTCATGATTGACAAATACTCGATAGGAGGGAGAGAGATGAAAACTCCATTAAGGGATCGGTTTCTTAACTCGATGGGAATTACTCTACTTGAGGTGATGGTTTCGATGCTAATCTTAGCATTTGGCGTTCTGGGTTTAGCTCCGATGATCGCTATCTCCATATTTGGCAATACATATTCAAATCAGGTTACACTGGCAGATGCGATAGCCTTGGATCGGTTTGAAGAAATAAGGAACTGGGCTTATGTAAGTCCAATACCTTATTCCCAAACGGCAAACAATATCGAACGCATTTTCACCAGGGAGACAAGTATAAACGATAATACTAGTGATGGCACGATTCCGGCCGGAGTGTACAAGATACAAGTAACTGTAAATTGGACTGACCATAAGGGACTTTCCAGGTCAATAAACTACTATACTTATAAAGCCAAAAACTGGTGAGTGGAGGTACACATGCTTAAAAGATTAAGGAACCAACAGGGGATGACTATAATAGAGATTCTCGTTGCCGGTATACTCACCCTGATTGTGGGTGGTGTGGCTTTGGAATTCTATGCCTCCCAGCATAATCAGTGGTTAGCTCAAACAGACGTGTCAGACATGCAACAAAACGTGCGAACGCTCTTGGATGAATTAACCACCAATATAAGATCTGCTGGATACGGGATCATGACCGGCCATCCCAGGATTCAGTTGACTTCGAACACTTTGACTCTGTTTTACAAGGACTCTACTAAGATTGATACCATCCAGTATTATGTATCTCATACTGATTCCCTCCACCCTAACTTGGTAAAAAAGATAAATCAGGGTACCCCGCAGATCTTTGCTGAGAACATCGAATCCATACAGTTCATCCGATCCGGTAATATAGTCACAGTAACCTTGGTGGCACGGGAAGGACGAAAAGACCCAGAATATGCTCTTGATGGTTATCGCAGAAGAACTTTGACTGCTGACATCGAACTGAGGAATGGAGTTTGAATCTTTAAGGAGGCTTGAAATGAAAAAAAGACTGAAAAACCAAAACGGTTCTGCTTTGCTGATATCGCTGATTATCATGCTAATGCTAACATTGATCTTCGCAGCTGCAGTGACGACTTCTGTAACTGATATGGATATAACCAAGAACCAGAAGGAGAAAACTTTTGCATTCTATACTGCCGAGGCAGGGCTCCAACTGGCTATAGGGATTTTAAGACAAAACTTCAATGAATTAGATAACAATATCTTGGATAGTCTTATTAATATCAATCCGGTAATTGGCAATGGAAATTTCAGTGTAAATGTTACCGGAACCTCACCATATAAAACTTTAACGTCCAGCGGTTCAAACAGGGACGGAAAGACTACGGTTCAGGTAACGGTAAAAAGGAAGAAATCCTCCCTCTGCATTTGGGATAATATAATCTTTGCCGGAACCGGACAAGCAGGAGGGGCCATCAATGGAAATGTGAACATGCATGGCTCGGTACACATCCTGGGCGATGACTTGAACGATGGAGATGTGGCGATGGAGATGTCTGGAAGCGGTAATATTTACAATAATTATACGGGTATTACTTCCGCTCTCTCCTCCCGCATACCGGCTCTGGATACCACCACCTTCAATGGGGAAGTTGTCAATACTATCGATGCAGAGTTAAGAGTAAAGAAGGGACTGGTCAACATATCCGGTTCCTCCTACGCTGGATTTCCTGACGTTCCAGGTGGCTCCCCTCTCATTAAGGAAACCTTGGATGGCACGTATGTGACCGATGGCTATGGAGGGAACAAAGGTGATATCGCAGTTAATTCGGACAATGGAACCGGTCAGGGTTACGATCTGGGAGACGCGGTAAACCTGCCGGATCTCAATGATTCATACACCGATCCCCATACAGGAATCATTTACCCCACCTATATGAATTATCTCCAGAATAATGCCTTGGTGATAAGCGGTAATATCGCCTTGAAACCGGGGCAGTCCTATACAGCGACTTCCAACGGTTTTGGAAGCATCTCCATGGATGCGGCAGGACACCTCCAGATCAGCGGGATAGTCTATGTCACTGGCGACATCAGCATCGATGCGGGAAAGGGCGGCTGGAATCATACTCCGGTCATTTTCGACGGGAATGGTAGTCTGGTCTCTCAAGGCGACATATCTATTAGCACTGACGTTCTATCTAATGGCACTTTTCCCACCGACGACGTGTTGGGATTCATAGCCGGAGACGATATAAATCTCGGCACCGATCCAGGCGATGCTCAATTGAACATCATGGGTGCGTTTTTCGCTGAGGATCAGATCACCAACAAGAAGCAGAACCAACTCGCAGGAGCTATGGTTTCCAACTATTTCCAGATCGATAACGTTCCGGATTTTTTCCATGTACCTTCATTAGTTGACCACTTGCCTCCAGGAATGCCTGGCAGTGAAACAGTAAATATCTATACCTACAAAATAGTTAGCGGAACTTGGCGGGAGCTATAAGGAAAAGGAGTGAAAAATGAATACCTGGAGCAACAACAAAGGCTTTACCATGCTGGAAATGATGATAGTAGTAGTGGCAATTGGAATAATTGCGGCGCTCATGGTGCCGGGATTCGGCAAAACCATGGATCGACTTAAATTGAAGACTGCCGGAAGGGATGTGGTTTCCGCGATAAGGTTGGCCAGATCAGATGCCGTCTCACAAAAAGGTCAACATGGGGTCTACTTTGATTACAACTCCGGGAACTATATCATTTTCAGGGACGTGGTAAATCCGTCCTCTTTCACTTATGATTTGGGTCAAGATTCGGTAGTGCTGATAAAAGAATTGCCAAAGAGCGTTCATCTGGGGTACGTCAGTTTTCCCAATTCCACTATTGTCTTCAAGACCAATGGCTCTGCCAGCACCAGCGGTCAGGTTTACATGTCCAGTTATGGGCAATACGAGGGATACCTAACCGTCGATGTTTTGGGAAGTACTGGGCGAGTTAAGCTGATTTTAGGGGGGACCTAAACAGGAAATTGAATACATATATTTTTCTTGAACGTAAAAGTCATCAAAAGGATTGTAACATTGATAGAAAGAAGTATGTCTGGAAATGATATTTTGTCCGGCGCGTTTGCACTTCAATACTAATTTAAACATCCCCCTTCGACTTCTCTATTGAGACTAATACGACTTTATGCAAGCTGTCTGCAATCATCTCCTTTTCTGAAAAAGCGTAAACATAATTGTTCCATAACCGTATTTAAATTGTTCTTGCTTGCTTAATTTAAAATCTTATTATATTAATTTGCACATGCCGGAAGGAAAGCAAATGAATTACACACTGAAGGCGATTTTATTCGACATGGGTAGCACCCTGCTGGAATTTGAAAACTACACCTGGGAGGTTTTAGGTCGAAGCTGCGCAGAGAGGAGCTACCAGTTCCTTCAAGAAAAGGGTCTGAAGCTGCCTCAATTTGAGGAATTTGGCCTACTGCTCCGGGACGAATTCATAAAGGCCCGGGCAGAGGTGGAGGAGAATCTCAAGGAATTCAAATTCGAGCAGGTGGCGGGGAATGTATTCCACCAACTGGACTTGAGCACTTCGGATGGGCTTTATCACCGCTTCGTGGAGGTTTACTATAAGCCGGTAACCGATCAGATCACGTTGATTGATGGAGCAGAGGAAATTTTGGGATATTTTAAAAGACAGGGTTTAAAAATCGGAATCATCTCCAATACCATCTTCCCGGAAAGATTCCATTTAAGTGAACTGAAAAGATTCGGGCTTTATCCCCATTTGGATTTTCATATTTTTTCCTCTACCTTTGGTGTGAGAAAACCTCATCCCCGGATTTTTCAGGAAGCGTTGGATGATCTGATGGTGGATGCCTCTCAGGCGGTATTTGTGGGGGATAGACTGGTGGAGGACGTGGGAGGGGCGCAGCAAGTGGGAATGAAAGGGATATTGAAATATCACGAGGGGCGAGATTATACCGCTCCCATAATACCCGATGCTCAAATTGAGGAATTGAACGAATTACAGAAAGTCATTAGCGACATTTTATGAAAATTCAAAATTGAAAATTTGAGATATAAACTTTTACCTTCGGATCAATCTATTATTTTGCTGACCTGATTTTGAATTTTTCACCTTGAATTTTAAATTTCCAAAGAGGTTTCCATGACACTTCGATTTTTTAATACCTTGACGCGAACGAAAGAGGATTTTTATACCGTCCACCCCGGTGAGGTGAGGATGTATACCTGCGGTCCAACGGTATACGATTTTGCCCATATCGGCAACTTCAGAGCCTACGTTTTCGGGGACATATTGCATAGATATTTGATTTATAAAAGCTACAACGTTACCTATGTGATGAACCTGACCGATGTCGATGATAAAACCATCGCCGGCTCGCAGAAGGAGGGGATCACCTTAACCGAATATACCCGCAGATACAAGGACGCTTTCTTCGAGGATCTGAGGGACTTGAACATAATCCCGGCAGATATTTATCCCGAGGCAACGGTACACATAAAGGAAATGACGGATTTAGTCAAAACCCTCCTGGCCAAGGGCAAGGCGTATGTGAATGAGGGTTCCACCTATTATCGGATCGAAAATTTCCCCCAGTATGGTAAGCTCTCTCACATGGAGATGTCCGGATTGAAAGCCGGTGCCCGGGTAGCATCGGACGAATACGAAAAGGAGCAGGTGGCGGATTTTGCATTATGGAAAGGATGGGAGCAAAAGGACGGACCGGTATTTTGGGAGACCGAGGTGGGCAAAGGTCGACCGGGATGGCATATCGAGTGTTCCGCCATGAGCATGAAGTACCTGGGAAAACATTTTGACATTCACACCGGTGGGGTGGATTTGATCTTCCCTCATCACGAAAACGAGATCGCCCAGTCCGAAGCAGCCACCGGTGATAAATTCGTCAACTTTTGGTTGCACAACGAACATCTGATGGTGGAAGGGCGGAAAATGGCCAAATCGTTCGGAAACTACTACACCTTACGCGATCTTTTGAACAAAGGGTACCATCCGATAGCCATCCGGTACCTGCTTTTGGCCACCCATTACCGGCAGCAGCTGAATTTCACCTTCGACGGGTTGGAGGCGGCGAAGAATGCCCTGCAGAGACTTTACGATTTTGTGGATAATTTAAAGTTGGTAAAAAGCGGGCAGGATAATCCGGAGGTGGAGACCATCCTGCAAAAGGCAAAAGCGGATTTCGAAAAGGCGATGGATGACGATTTGAATACCTCCGAGGCATTAGGAGTATTGTTTACCCTGGTCAAAGACATCAACCGCCTGACCGACGAGAAAAAGATCTCATCACAGGATGCGGGGAAAGTCCTGGAGAGGATTCATAAGTTTGATTCGGTATTGGGACTATTGAAAAGAGAAGAATTGATCCTGGATGAGGAAGTGAAGGCGCTCATAGAAAAGAGGATTCAAGCCAGAAAAGACAAGGATTTCAAACTGGCAGACCAGGTCAGAAAGGACTTGGAGAACAAAGGTATTATCCTGGAAGATACCCCCGAAGGAACCAAGTGGAAAAGGAAGATGTAGCGTTCTCCGTTGCTTTGCTAATTGAGTAATCAGACACCTCAAAATCTTATTTTGTGAAACTGACAACAACATTGCAAGTATGCTTGTACGAAGGCGGATTTAAATTTTACACTTTGCATTTTGCAATCTGCACTCTGCAATCAAGTCAAGATGAACACACACTCCATATTTTTATTGACAAGTGCAGCCTTAAAATTATATTGATTGAGCATTTGAGTTTTGCGCCTATAGCTCAATTGGATAGAGCATCTGACTTCGGATCAGAGGGTTGGGGGTTCGAGTCCCTCTAGGCGCGATACCGCCAAAGGCGGGATGGTTCGTAGTTTAGAGTTAATAGTTAATGATGGTTGCTTTTACTATGAACCATGAACTACGAACTATGAACCAGCGAAGCTCGTCCCCATCGTCTAGCCTGGCCTAGGACACCGCCCTTTCACGGCGGCGACAC
>Ga0315291_10007875_pt1 | contig 13112 bp, 8 predicted proteins | sample YL17G12_20_MG_FD_203070 | JGI IMG/M metagenome (GOLD analysis project Ga0315291, IMG submission 203070) | Sediment microbial communities from Yellowstone Lake, YNP, Wyoming, USA - YL17G12_20 | ecosystem: Environmental > Aquatic > Freshwater > Lake > Sediment | place: USA: Wyoming | collected... | reverse complement strand
TGCCTTCTTTTCTTGCCTGAGCCTCTATTTCATCGCTGGTGGCTCTTTTTACAACCATTTGTTTAATCGTGTCACTAACCTCTAACGCCTCGCGGATTCCTATCCTCCCGCTATATCCATCTGGGCAATCTTTCGTTGGTTTGGGCCTATAAAAATCAATATTTTCCCATCGTGCGTTTTCAGAAATAATCTTTTCTTTTTTTAGAACTTTTTTCAGCTCTTCCAAATTTATGTCTTTACTCATTTCTTCAACTTGCGTCTTGGTTAAGTTGTATTTTTCACGAGCATCAGGACAAAGTCGGCGCGCCAATCTCTGTGCTAGAATAATATTTAAAGTAGAAGCAATAAGAAACGGCTCGGCATCCATATCTATTAATCTCGGTATGGCCCCGGCAGCGCTATTGGTATGAAGCGTTGAAAGAACCAAGTGGCCGGTTAAAGCGGCATTAATTGCCAAATTTGCAGTTTCGTTGTCTCTAATTTCTCCAACCATAATAATATTGGGATCCTGCCTAACCAATGACCTTAAGCCCGTAGCAAAAGTAAAGCCAATTGCCGGACTAACCTGAGTTTGATTAACGCGAGGGATCTGATATTCGATTGGATCCTCAATGGTACAAATATTAACTCCTGGCTGGTTTAAAATTTCTAAAATTGTATAAAGAGTAGTGGTCTTTCCGCAGCCAGTCGGCCCCGTAGCTAAAATCATGCCATATGGTTTTTTTATCGCTCTATGAATTATCTCCAATCCTTCTCCCCAAAAACCCAAATTCTCTAAAGTAAATCTTTTTGCGTCTTCTAACAAAAGACGCAATACTGCTTTTTCGCCAAAAAAAGTGGGCAAAATCGAAACTCTAAAAGAAATCTTCTCTTCTTTTGTTTCTATCTTAAATCTTCCGTCTTGAGGGAGACGGTGTTCGTCTAATTTTAAATTTGAAAGAACCTTTATTCTGGCTATTATCCCGGCATGAACCTGCTTTGGAAGAATCATCGCATCGTGCAATACTCCGTCAATTCTGTAGCGAACAACAACTTCTTTTTCTCCTGGTTCAATATGGATATCGGAAGCGCTTTGTAAAATAGCATGCTTAATCAGGGTATCCACAATTTTAATAATCGGTAATTCCTGGGCTGCTTTTTCCAAATCTCTTCCTTCTTCTTTTTTTCCTTCTATTATTTTAACCTTGGGTAACGGTGCTTTCCGCGCCTCTTTTCTGATAATCTCTCCGAATTCAGTCTCTAAACTTTTTTGGTATCTTTTAAGAACCTCCTCAATGCTTTCCGAAGAGGTAAAGCGCGGCTTTATTTTTAAATTTGTTTTTTTCTTAATAAAATCAATTGTCTGTAAGTCCGATGGATCAAGCATTGCCACTTCTAGGTCTTCTTTTGTTTTTTTATAGGCAACGATATTATTTTTCCTAGCAATCGGTTCTGGAATGATTCTTAAGGTTTCTGGGTCAATATCTATTTTTCTTAAATCAACAAAAGGAATGCCTAAGATGTAGGCCTTTAATTTAACTAGTTCCTTCTCGGAAACAAGACGCTCATCCAAAACAATGTCTTCCAAGCTCTTCCCGGTTTTTCTACCAATCTCTTCCGCCTTATCAAGGTCATTTTTCTTGATTAATCTTTTATCAAGAAGGAATGCTTTAAGTTGTTGATTGGAAACCCGCATTTACTCTTTCAAAAAATCCTTTATTTTTGTTACTACGTCTTCCAGCTTATAATTTGCCTTTACCAAATATGTAGTCGCGCCCAACTCAATGGCTTTCTCAACATCGCCAATCCCTTCAAGGTTGGTTAAAACAATTACTGGAATATTCTTCATCTTTTCGTCTGCTTTAAGTTCTTTTAAAACTTCAAAGCCGTCTTTTTTGGGAAGAATGAGGTCTAAAAGAATAAGATCGGGGTCTTTGTCTTTTGCCGTTTTTAAACCCTCATCGCCATCTGCGGCATTAAAAACCTCATATCCTTCCTGAGTAAGAAGTTCGCTTATCGCTTTTTGAAGACTTGGCTCGTCTTCCACGAATAGAATTTTTTTAGCCATATATTTACGGCGATCCCAATCTTCGGATTATTCGGATCGCGTTAATTTATTATCTTTTTAGCAATGGGAATTGTAAACCAAAAAGTACTCCCCTTGTTCTCTTCTGATTCGAAATCCATTTCGCCTCCCGACATTTTGATTACCCCTTTAGCAATAAAAAGTCCCAAACCCGTGCCCTCGACCTTTTGCCTAACCAAGCTTTCGCCTCGGAAAAATTTACCAAAAACCTGTTTTTTCATTATCTCGGGAATACCCAAACCATTGTCTTTTACGCTTACAAAAATCAGGTTTTTATCTTTTTGATATTTTTCGGCTCCTATCTCTACCCATGCTCCCTCTTTTTTAGAATATTTAATGGCATTATCAATTAAATTTGAAATTACCATTCTAATTTTATCCGGGTCAGCATAAACAAGTGGTAATTTTTTGTTATTTTTGAATTTTATTTCAACGTTGCGGACTTCGGCTAAAGCTTTTAGTTCTTTTATCATCTCTTCTAACAAATCTTCCATGGCAAACGACTTGGGCTGCATTTCCATCCTGCCCTGTTCAATTCTATTAACATTTAACAAATCATTGACCAGTTTTATCATTTTATTACTGCTTTCATTTATAATATCAAGGTAGTCTTTTTGTTTATCGTTTATTTCTCCCAATCTTTTGCTTCTTAAAAGGTCCAAAGACCACTTAAGAGCGGAAAGGGGGGTTCTTAACTGATGAGAAACGATACTTACAAATTCGCTCTTCATCCTGTTGGCTTCGGCAATTCTGGTAAAGCTATTAACCAAAGAGTGACCAATAATCAATAGTACGATTGTAACAGAACAAACAATTATAATTATTACTTCTGGCTCAAAAAAACGAATGCCGATAAAATAAGTTAGGATCATGGCAACAATAATTATTCCGCCCATTACCAAAAATAAAGAATTGGGACACTGCCAAAACCCCAAGCCGTATCTTCGACACTCAGACATAAAATCAAGTTTTTTTAAAATTGTTTTGCAAGTCATATAATTATTATATCATAACTAAAATAATAAAATAATATTGACTCTTCACCTTTGGCCAAAGGTGAAGAGTTGACCAAAAACAAGGGAAAGGATATACTAAAAAATAACGGGCTGTAGCATAGCGGTTTAATGCGCCGCGTTTGGGACGCGGAGACCGTCGGTTCAAATCCGACCAGCCCGATTTAGTCCGAGTTTCCGCCCAAGGCGGATCAGCCTCGTGCTGACAAATCCCTGCCTGCCGGCAGGCAGGTCGGCACCCCGACCAGATGCGGGTATCGTATAGTGGCTATTATGTCAGGTTTCCAACCTGAAGACACGGGTTCGACTCCCGTTACCCGCTCCATGTTTTATGTATATTTTTTATTATTAAATAATAAAAAAATTTATACGGGATTTACCGATGATTTGCGCCGGCGCTTCGAAGAACATCAAAACGGCAAAGTAATTTCAACTAAAAATAAACGACCAATAACGCTTATTGGATACGAATCATATCAAAAGAAAAGTGACGCCATGCGTCGAGAAAAATTTTTAAAAACAACAGAAGGTAAAAGGCTCTTCAGACAACAATATAGAGACATATTAAAAGAAAATAATTATTTGTAGACGGTTCGCCCTGTCATTCGACAGGGCGCCATATCGAATGATATGGCGACTCCCGTTACCCGCTTTTTAAAAACGGCCATTAAGTAGGCCGTTTTTAAAATATTCACACAACTGAGTTCGAATTTATTTCGTCACAAAAGGCAGGGTGAAATAAAATGTGGTTCCTTTGCCTTCTTCGGATTCAAACCAAATCTTTCCTCCATTTTGTTCTATAATCGCCTTGGCAATATAAAGACCGAGACCGGTTCCCCCTCCTGGATCCAGTTGAATTACATTTGAACCCCTGGCAAACCTTCCAAAAATCTTTCCTTGCTCGTCTTTTGGGATTCCGACACCATTATCTTTGATAACGAATTTTAAAAATTTTGTGTCTTTTTGGATCTCTACGGTTATTTTTCCTTTGCTGTCGATTTGGCTATATCTGATGGCATTGTCAATTAAATTTTGAAGAACCCGTTTTATTCTCTGACGATCAATTTTTACCTTGGGCAGCTTGGCAGAAGGAGAAACATAAGACAAAGAAACGTGTTTCTTTTCGGCAAAAGGTAAAATTTCCTTAACGACTTCTGCTGCCAAATCATCAAGTTGGGTGGACTCCAATATAAGCTTAAATTTTCCTTCCTCAATCTTGGAAACATCCATTAAATCATTGACCAATTTAATCATTCTTTCATTACCCAAAAAGGCTTCTTCTAAAACCTCTTTCTGTTCTTTGGTAATTTTCCCGATATCGCCCTCCAAGACCATTTCCAAATTACCCTTGATAACCGACAAAGGAGTGCGTAACTGATGAGAAGTAATAGAAACAATTTCCGTTCTCATTGTATCAAGCTTTTTTTGCTCGGTAATGTCTTCTATAACAATTACTGCTCCGATAAATATTTTTTCAACAGCATCTCTTACCGGCGACATAAAAAGACGGAAATATCTGTTTCCAATCATTACTTCTTGAATATTAAACGGGTGCCCTTTCTGGACATAATAACTGAGCGCTTGGGAGATTTTTACGGTATCTTTCATTTTTTCGTCCAAATCCTTAAAGGTAATATCTTCCGAGGGAGATTTTCCTAAAATGTTTTTTGCTGCCGGATTGGCAAGGACGACGTTAAGACTCAAATCAACCATAATCACGCCTAATTTTACGCTTTGCACCAAAGAAGATAATCTTCCATGTTCTTCCGAAAATTCTTTTGTTCTTTCTTTGACTTTAATTTCCACCGCTTCTTTTTCTTTCTGGACATCCTCAGCCAAACTCTGAAGTATCAATCGGGCTTCGCTTAGTTCCTTAACTTTTGATTGCAATTCAAAGGTTTTTTCTTCCACTTCCTTTTCCAACTTTTTCGCGTATTCTTCCGTTAACGCCCTCTTTTCTTTTTCTGTGCTAAGCACATCCTTTACCATTTTATTGAATGATTCGGCTAATTGCTCCGCTTCGTCTCCGGTTTTAATGTCTATTTTGTAATCTAAATTTCCCTGAGCAATTATATCGGTCGCTTCGTGTAATTTTTTAATTGGATTAATAATCTTTTCTGCAATCAAGAACACATCCAGAATAACGAACAACAAAACAAAAATTAACATAATCACCAGCCCATAAATCGTATTCCTTAGCGGAGCAAAAATCTCTTGAGTGTTAATCTCCGTAAGCAAGACCCATTCTCGCTGGGGAAAACACATAGAAGCGCCAACCACTTCTTCGCCCTGATGATTAAGATAGGTACCGACAATCTCTTCTTTATTACTAAAGCATTTTTGAACCGGCAAAGTGTCAATCACGCCAATCTTATATACCTCTTCTTCGTGGATGCTGGCCAAATGGCTATGAGCTAAAATTTCCTTTTCTTTATTAACTAAATAAATAGCCAATGTTTCTGTCCGCTCAAAACTGGCAGAAATTGCGCCTTTTTCTAATTGAAACTTTCCGGAAAGAATGCTGCTTAATTTGGTCGTATCAAAAACATTAACAATTACTCCCAATGTCTCATTTGTTTCTTTGTCGGTTAAGGGCGCGGCGGCAACAAAGGGTTTGTCTAAGCCGAAATGTGTATGTTCTTTCAATTCAATGACAAATATCCCTTTCTTGCCTTTAATAACATATTCATAACCTGACTCGTCCTTGCCGATCTCTTTATCATCGGTGGCAGCGACCACCTTTCCGTTTAAATCAATGACCATAATGCCACCAATGGTTGGGTCTAATGATTGCTTGTTTTTTATTAAATGCTGATTCAAAGATTCGACTGCTTGAACTGAACCATTCGTTGTAATCTCTTCCAAGCTATCCCTGATAAATCCGTCCGAGGAAAAATCAATTGTTCTTAACTCCAAAGAATCCAAATAGGCAAAAACTTGTCCTTCTTTGGCTTCGGCTAAAAACAGGAGCGTATTTTGTGCCTCTTGCTCTATTGTCCTTCTCATGTTGGTCAGAGCCGAAGCTCCAACCACCGCAATGGTAACCAGGATGATCAAGACAAAAGAGACGACTAATTTTGTTTTGAGACTGTTTTTTCGCATAGAATAAATCCGATACCAATTAAAATAAACAAGATAGCGGTGTTAAGCGCCATGGCCGTATTTATGCCAACAATCAAATAATACAAAAGTGGCTGATTAATAATATAGCCCAAGGTGGCAACACTGCCAATAAGCATTACTACTATTCCCAGCCAAAGCAGGTGTTTTTTAAAACCGGAGAGGGTTAATATTCCGGAAACGGCAATTAAAATAAAATTAAACATCGTGGGAATTGACGGCCGACCGGAAATAAAAGTATTAATTGCTCCGGCTTTTTCTTGAATGAAAATATTATCAATACCAGCATTGAATCCAAAGACAGCGGAAATAAACGAAGTAGCCATCAGAAGTAAAATCAAAAGAATAGCTGAAGGCAAAATCGCCTGGACAGCAAATAAACTTTCTTTTTGTTCCTCGGCAATAGAGTAAAGCACAAAGCCACTGGCGATAAAACATAAAGCAGTGGTAAATTTCATGGTCACTAAATTTGGCAAGATACTTTTCAGAAAGCCAATATCAAAAATCCAACCGACCACTACAAGCAGACCGGCAACCATCACAAACAATGCTAAAATTTTGACAATTTTTAATTTTGCCATAAATTTGTCTCTTTATACATTTCTTTTTTCATCTCTTTCGTCTTTTCTGTTTTTTAAAACTATGCTTCACCTAATCTTTTTTTGAGTTCCTCAATTTCTTTTTTTAGTTCTATCATCTTTAATTCGCGGCCGGTCATAAGTTTGTTCATTCGTTCCAATTCCATATTCTTTTGTTTCAACCCTTCCTCCGCCTGCTTGCGTTCGGTGATGTCTCTAAAAACCCCCATCAGGTAAGATTTCCCTTTGGAAACAAACGATTCGGCACCAACCTCAACCGGAATTCTTTCCCCTGATTTGGTCAAAACCTCTGTTTCAACATATTTTATTTTGCCTTCCGCCTGTTTCTTGAACCCCTCCATTGTGTCTTTAATTCTATCGCTTGGATGAAGGTCATCGGCATTTATAGAAAGAATTTCCTCCTTGGAACGTCCGATTAATTTCTCGGCATTCTTATTACAATCAACCAGCTTCCTTGTCTCGGCGTCGGCAACAAAAATAGCGTCAAGGCTTGTTTCAAACAAAGTCTCGAACCTCTCAGTGTATTCCTTTGAATATTCCTCGGTCTTTTTAGATGAATTTGTCCCCATAATTTTATTTTGTTAAATCATTTTTTTTCTCGACCCTTATTTTTTAGCCAAGATTTTTTTGATTCTCTCGGTTATTTCTTTCAGGGGAATATTGGCCTTCACCCAGTAATCTTCGGCGCCGAGTTCTTTGCATTTCTGAACATCCTCCGGCCTGTCTCCAAGATTAGTCAGCATAACTATCGGAATGTCCTTAAAAGCAGGGTCGGCTTTTACGGTTTTCAGCATATCAATGCCGTTCATCTTCGGCATCATAATATCAAGCAGGATAAGTTCCGGCTTTTCTTTTTTTAGAGCCGCCAATCCCTCCTCCCCGTTAAAGGCTAAAATGAGTTGAAACCCGTCTTTTTCCAATTTCCTTTGGTACATTCTAACCACCATTGGATCGTCTTCAACCAATAATAGTTTATTTTGATTTGGCATAGTTTTTAAAAATTATTTAATAATTAATTATACTTGTTCGGTAAGTTTTTTGGCCAACCAATATGCCGGCATCAGCATCATAATTACAATGATGATTGTAATAGAGAGAGTTAAACGATTGGTAGTGACCGCTGTTTCAAGAAGTTCGATTTGGAGGCGGGAAGCCTGAAACGCTCCGATTACTTCTTTCTCGGTATTTTCCAAGGGAAGATAAGCAGCCAAATAGGGTCTGGAAAAAATCGTTGTTCTCGTAGTAATGCCCTGACCCTTTTGAAGAACTCCTTCAATCACTTTTTGATCGGTTAGTTTAGCGCCGACATTTCTTGTTTTTCCTGCGGGGTCAAAAATAGTAGTGGCCTGAACCGCGTCTTCTTTATAAATGGTTATTTCTAAATCCATAGCTTTTTTTATTTGGTCAACAAAGGCATTATCAATGATAAAACCGGTGATTATTACTCCTATAATATTGTTTTTTGTATCATAAATCGGGGCTGCCCCTCTTATGGAAAATTTCTCCGTCAAGGTCGGTTCAATGGTAGCATAGAACTTGCCAGTCAGTGCTTCCTGACCGGCTTTTTCTCCTCCGATATTATCTCCTTTGGCAGTCAGTGCATGGGCCCTTAAAATCACCTCTCCGTTTTTATCAGCAATGGTTAAAAAATCCATTGTTTTTTCAACCATTAATTGCTGGGATTTTTTGGCGAGCTCGGCGAAATCTTTGACAATAAGGCTTTTTTGAATTTCTCCATCTTTAGCAAAAACCTGGGCATTGGAAAGGGACTCGTTTTTCATTCTGGAAAAAGTAAAATCTATAACTTTAACATTGGAAATTAAATTTACCTCGGATTCTTTTTCCATGTTTCTCAAAAGGATGGCTGAAAAAGTAAGAGTTACAATCACCGAAATAAAAAGAGCCATGCCCACAAAAATTAAAAGCATTTCTTCTTTTATCCTGAGTTTCAGATACTGCCACCCCCAATAGCCCAAAAAGCTAAAACCGATAATTTTGAAAAAGTGCTCTCCAATCCATAAAAATCCTCCGATTTTTGTACTAAAAACAGCCAAAAATGAAGCAAGCGCCAAAAAGGAAAGGGCAAGCCAAAAGAATTTTAAGGTTTTCTGGAATTCTTCTCGGTATCGTTTTATTGCTAAAACAGCGACTAAAACAAGAAAAATAGTTGCTACAATATGAACAGCCCACAAAATACTGGCTACGGCTGGCAGAACGAAAACTGTCTCGAGCTTCGGTCTGGCTGGCGGTTTTTCAAAATATAGATTAAATAAAATCAAAAATAGGCCGAAAACATAACTTAAAGAGGCGATAACCAACCAAAAATCCACAGTGATGGCCAAAGAATGGATAACTCCCCAAAGGGCAAAAAGAAAAAAACCAAGGCTACGAGCCAAGGTTTTGAACTCTTTTTTGATTAAATAGGCGTCGAAAGCCAACCAGGCCAAGACAAAAAGAATAATCGCTCCGAAAAACTCCAAAGCAAAATGGAGATTACTCAACCAAAATGCTGACCACATATTTTAATTATAACCGGCAGCAGGGAGGTCCACGACTTGTCTGGGCAACCGAGCAAACCAATTATATTTATTATTATTTTATTATACCATAAAATAAAATTTTATTTTAATTATTCGCGGGTTTACCCCGTTAGAAAGCCACCACCGTTAACGCCTTTCTGACGGGGCTTATTCCCGGTATAATCCTTCGATCTTATCTTTTAGTTCTTCTCTGTTTAAAACACCGATATAAATTTCTTTAACCATTCTTTTCTGATTGATAAAATAGGCAGCTGGCAAAGTACTGATTTTATACAATTCTCCCACGCTCCCATCTTCGTCCAATAAAATTGGTAAATTATATCCACCCCTCCTGATAAAATTACCGACAACACTTTTGTCTTCCTGATTATCAACGGTTAAAAGAATAATGTCTTTTTTGTCTTTAATTTCCTGATAATAAGATTCCAATATTACTATCTGGTCTTGGGCAGCCGGATTCCAAGAGGTCCAAAAAGTTAAAACAATATTTTTATCTTTATAGTCGCTTAGTTTGACTTTTTCTCCCTCAATGTTCGGCAATTTAAAATCGGGTGCCAAATAGTCAATTTTCTTGTTTTCTGCCAATTGTTTTGTTTCTTCGGGCTCGAAAGTTATTTCTTTTGGCGGCGCCTTGAAAAATTGGTTGGCAATCAAATAAATCAAAACTGCTCCGAAAATCAAAGTAATCAGAATCAGAACTATTTTTAGCCACCCCTTAAATTTTCTCATAAAATTGGAGGAAGTAATCTAAAATTTTATTAAACATTCCTTCTTTTTCCGTCAGAGGAATGTTTATATTTATCAAATAATTCTTTTTTATCTCCAATTCTTCTGACCCGATAGTCTTGAAGCCAAGACAAGAAACCTCCAATTGGTATTTTCCGGGCGGAACCAAAAAACCATATTCTCCTGTTGTATCGGTCTCTTGAGGATTCTTTTGTCCAAAAGCTTGGGCATCCCAAGTTAACCAAGAGTTGGTATTTTGGTCAAAGAAATAAAGAGTGATTTTTGCCTCCTTGATTCGCTCATTGGTCTTTTTGTTGTAAATACTGCCCAAGGGGATAACGCTTAAAGCGGCAATTTCTTTGGTTTGGGAATTACCCGCTTCATCTCGGGCGCTAATCAACAAAGAATAGTCGCCGGAATCCTTAAAATTAAATTCGCTTTCCCAAAGAAAAGTTGCTTTATTAAGATTAAAATCAAAAATTGTTTCTTCGGCTTTCAAACTAACTTCTTTCGCATCTCCGGCAACCGACACCGAAATTCGATAAGGAGTGTTTTTAAATAGTTTTATGGCGCCCGTTTCATCCGGAAAAAGAATCAGGGCTCCGGAAGAAATTAAATTACTTCCGATCCGAGGGGGAGTAGTATCAATTGTTAAATCCAGAGGCGTTAAATAAGTAAGGTTTCCCGCAAGATCGCTTACTCTGACCCCAAGCTGATAATTTCCATCGGCCAGAGGAAAGTGATGCCGAATTTCAAAATTTGCTTTCAAGGTTTGATAACCTTTGGTGATTAGGGCTTCATACCAATTAATATTGTCAAAAGAATATTCCACGTGTTGGATTCCCGAAAAGTCATCCGAAGCTCGGCCGGAAAAATTGGGCTGAGGATTGTTGGTTGATAAGGGACCCGAAATATCCAGTGTTGCCTGAGGCGCAATATTATCAATAAAGATATTTAAAATTGCCTCTGCTTCACTCATACCATCACCGACAACTATCTTTATTTCATAATTACCATTGGCGATTTTTGAAGTATCCCATTTGTAAACATTGGGCGATGCTGTTTCCTGGCCTGGCAAATCTTTAATTAAAGTAATCCATTCTTTGTCTTTCTTTCGATAAAGAATCCGAGAAACAATCGAATCATTATCCGAATCCTGAGCCTTCCAGGTAATTTCCTTTACTCTTCCCAAAAATTCTCCTTCGTTGGGACTCGAAACGAAAATTTGCGGTGGATTATTCGAAATAACGGTGCCGCTAATTTTGGTAATATTTCCGGCCAAATCAGAACCTGCTAAAGAAATTTTATTGAGACCATGAAGAGATAAAATCACATCTTTAACTTCAAACTCTCCTTTTTCGTCAGAAATAGTTTTATAAATCTTATCTCCCAGAATAAGCTCTATTTTTGTTTTCGGTTCTGTTCTGCCCGGAAAAATAATTTGCAGTCCGCCTAATTCCAAATTACTATCCATACTGTTATCAACAACTTTATCCAACAAAGGAAATTCAAGAACAGGAGGAATGGTATCCACATTAAAAGACCTGGAAATTTTAACCGAGCGATTCAATATATCTCTTGCTCTAATCAAAATAGTGTATTTTCCGTCCTTCAAAGGTTCGGAAATGGGTATTTTAATTTTTTCTATCAGAGAACCAAAACTACCATCCAAAGCAATCGCGCTTCGCCAGGTTGTTCCCCCATCAAAAGAGTATTCCACCAAAGTAATGTTTTGTTCGGAACCGGTTACTTTTCCCGTTAAGGTAGGAGTATTAATATTGGTAAAATAATTCAAGGGAATATCCAAAGAAATGTGTGGTAAATTATTTTTAATAGTAAATCTTTTTGAAACATCGCTAACTTTTTCTGTTCCATCATCAGCGGTTACCCTTATAAGATAATTGGGGCCGTCGGCTAATTGGGTAGTGTCCATTTTATGGGAAGTTTCAAAAAAATCTGAAACAATGTAATCCCAGCTAATGCCTCCGTCATTCGAATATTCGATAGAAAAAACCAATTTATCGTCATTTGGGTCGGAAGTAGTCCAATTGATTTCTTTAATGCCCGATATTATTTTTTCAAAAGCGGAGGTTATTAGAATTTTTGGCGGACTATTTAATTTTATTTTTAAAATTACTTCTTCGCTTTCTTCCTCCTTTTCGTCAATGACGGTAATACTAATGGTATTGTTGCCGTAATTGGCCGCAGTCAAACTCAGGAAAATATCGTCGGTCTTAAAACTGCCATCAGTCAGAGAACGAGTAGTAAGCCTGGTAATCCCGTTTAAGAGCAACGCAACCTTAATATTTGGCTGAGTCGAACCGGAAATTTTAATGGTCGGCTGAGTAAAAACCTGATTGTTAACGGGTTCATTGATTGTCGGTGGCGGAGGGCCAAAACGCTCGATGGAAAAAGTTTTTCCCGAGGTAATAATTTCTCCGATATTGCCGACCAAATCCTTTCCGGAAACAGATATAATCGCTTTCCCCGGATGGCCCCTTATTACATCATATGAGGCAGAAAATTCTTTCCCGCTTCCGCTAACTGCAACTATTTTGGATTCGGCATCCTGTTGGGTAATCCGTAATTCGGGAGGCATCTTCAACTCTTCTGAAGAAATTATTTTTAATGCTATCGTATCTTTTTCTCTAACGGGAAAAGGTAAAATAGAAATATCAAAAGTTGGACCAGTATTATCTATCGAGAAAATCTTAGAAATTGCTTCTGCAAAATACTCGTACCAATCGGTTGCAACCATTCTTATTTTATAATCTGCCCCGTCAGGAACCTTGGTAGTGTCGAAAGCATAGAGTCCGGTATTTGGTTGGTCCACGGCAGACACCTTCCAACTGATACCCCTATCACCGGAATAAAAAATACTGATTGGGAAATCCCTTAAACCCAGGTTACCAGAGTTTGGGTCGGTAGCCGAGTAACGAATTGACAATTCTTTGCTGTAAATCCCAGAAATTTCAGTTATCAATTTTAATTCCGGGGGAAAGTTGACCACACCGCTCTCCGCTGGAGCCGATGTTGCTGCCCCCGCCCC
>Ga0315291_10007873_pt1 | contig 13114 bp, 12 predicted proteins | sample YL17G12_20_MG_FD_203070 | JGI IMG/M metagenome (GOLD analysis project Ga0315291, IMG submission 203070) | Sediment microbial communities from Yellowstone Lake, YNP, Wyoming, USA - YL17G12_20 | ecosystem: Environmental > Aquatic > Freshwater > Lake > Sediment | place: USA: Wyoming | collected... | reverse complement strand
GGCCTCCTGCAGGGCCGCCTCCGCGTGCAACGCGGCCGAATCAAGCAAAGGAACGGAAGTCGTCTCCTGGGACACGAGGAGGCCGAGCTCGGTGCAGCCCAGAATGACGCCCTGGGCTCCGCGCGCCTCTAGGTCGCGGATGATCCCGAGAACCTTCGCCCTCGACTCGTCCAACGTCTTTCCCCCGGTCAGTTCCTCGTAGATGACTCGGTCGACCAGCTCTCGACCCGCCCGATCGGGCGTCACGAGACTGACTCCCCGCCGGGCGAGCGGGCGTTCGTAGAGCGCGCTCTCCAGGGTCTGTCGCGTCCCGATTAGTCCGACTCTCTCTAGGCCACGCTCGGCGGCCGCGGACGCCACGACCTCGACGATGCTCACGAGGGGCACACTCACCGCCGCCTGGATGTGATCGGCCACGAGGTGCATGGTGTTCGCGGCTAGGACGAGGAAGTCCGCCCCAGCACGTTCCAGAACCGCGGCCGCTCGCGCGAGTCGCTCGGCGACGGCCGGCCACCTGCCCTCGCGAGACAGATCGGCGAGGACCTGAAAACTCACACTGAAGATCACGATCTCCGGGTAGCCCAGGTCCCCGTGCGTCTCTGCGTACCTGCGCGTGATGGTGCTGTAGTAGTACGCGGTGGACTCGGCGCTCATCCCTCCGAGTATCCCGATTCGCTTCACCTCGTCCTCCGACCTCGTCCCTCGCGGCGCCTTCCCTCGTCGCGGACTCGCCTGTCTCTCTCCTTGCCCGAGCCTTGGTCAGACGGTCCCACGGACGTTCCTCGCGCCCTCGCCCCGCGGACGGCATTCTCCACGGGCGTCCCGTCGGCGGAACCTCTCCTGCCTCTATTGCTTCGCGTTCTCCGTGAGCTCCTTGATGATCTCGTCCGCCCTTATCACGCGCGCGTAGCCCCGCCGCATGGTCCTCAGCTCCGCGCGGTGGCACTCCTCATCGTCGCTCGAGTTGATGTCGGACCCAAACACCACTTTGAAGCCGCGCCAGAACGCTTCGCGAGCGGTCGCGCCGCAGCAGTAGTTCGTCACAGTCCCGCAGACGATGACGGTGTCCGCTCCGAGGTTGCGCAGGAGGGTCTCGAGGGGGGTCCCGTAGAAGGAGGTGTACGCGTGCTTCAGAAGAATCAGGTCGCCCGGCTTGGGCGCCACTTCGGGATAGAACGCCGCCTTCGTGAACAGCTCTCCCGCGAACTCATCGAGCCCGGATCCAATAGGCACGCACGCGAGGGTCGCTGGGAAGTTCTTTCCCATCATGGACGTGTCGTACCCGATGTTGATCACGGGCACGCCCAGCTTGCGGCAGACCTCCTGCAGAAACCGTATCTTCGGGGCTTGGCGCGTCGCCTCCGGGACCCAGTACGGAGACCAATTCGGCTTGACGAACTCGTCCAGCATATCGACGACCAAGAGAGCCGTCTTGTCTGGCCGAAGCGGCACCTTCGCTTCGCCACGATCGTACGCTTCTTTCGCCCGTCGCAGAACCTCGACCTCCGAGAACCCGCCAAGCTTCACCATGTTCGCCTCCTTCCCCAACGGGGACTCCTCGCTCTGACCCGACATCGAGAGTTCCCTCAGGCTGGCCGGCCTACCAGACAACCCGCGGGGACTCGCTGAGCACCTCGACCCCCGTCTTCGTCACGAGGACCATGTCGGCGATACTCACATCTCCCAGTCCGGGCGCAACCAGCGTCGGACCGATGCACAGGACCATGCTCGGCCGCAGCGCCACCTCCGCCCCCATCGTCAGCCACGGTCTCTCGCACGCCTCGAGGCCGATGCCGTGGCCGAACGGAATGATCGACCGGCCGCGCGATTCGGTGTACACGAAGCGAACCGGCGAGTCCGTCCGGAGAGCCGTCGTCATCCACTCCGTGGCCTCAGCCGCGTGGTCAAGGCAGCGCCGCTGTTCGACGCTCGGTTTCCCGACGCATGTGACCCGAGAACCGCTGAAGGCGTACCCTCCGTACCACCCGGCGAGGTCCACGCGAACAAGGTCGCCGTCCTGAAGGCGCCGGGCGCCGACCGCCGGCCAGGACGAACTGCGGATCGTCTTGCCGCTCGCGATCCGTACGCGCGGGACGCTGTCCGCGTCGAGGGCCGCGACCTCCCGTCTCACCGCCAGCTCGATCTCGCGTTCGCTCACGCCCTGGTGCGTTGTCTCGAGGGCGGCGCGCAGGCCGGCGTCCGCGACGTGGGCCGCGCGGCGCAACAGCGCCACCTCCGCGGCACTCTTGACCATCCTCTGGCTTTCCAAGAGGTCGTCTGCCGGCCTGACGGTGGCCCCCACTAGCGCCGCCTCGAACCTCAAGAAGTACTCGGCCGGAAGGACGTCCGTCCCGGCGATCCCTATCGACGAGCCTTCCAGGCCGCTCCTTCGAACTGCGGCGGTGAGCTCCTCGACCAGATCGGGTCCCGTCTTGACCTCATCGACTCCGGACAGGGTCTCGCGGCAGCAGCCGAGCGGCGAGACCAACGTGGTCTTCCCGTCGACCGGGAGGACGAACGCCGCGTGCCCGAGCCCGAGGTGGCTCTGCACGTCCGGAAGGGCAATACGATGATTGGTCAGGTAGGCGACGTGGCCGTCTCGCTCTTGATAGCTCGAGAACGCGACCAGAGCATCCAGAGAAAGCTCGCCGAGCAACCGGCGCGTGGCGCCGCGGCGCGCCTCGAACTCCCCTTCGGACAATCGACCCGTCTCAGTCATCCTTCCCGCCCCTCCCTTTCCGGTAGACCAGGTCCCTGACGGCCTGCTGCCCAGGCAGCGGCTCCAGCGTCAGGTCGCCGTCGACCAGGGTCTCGCAGGCCAAGGCGACCGTCCCATTGATGACCAAAGAGCAGTGCCGGCAGATGCCCTGGTTGCACGCCGCGTGGTCGTAGTAGGCAACGGTCCGGTCCAGGTTCTCGTAGATGTGGTCCAAGACGTCCATCACGCTCATGCCGTCGACGTACGGAACTTCGTACGTCGACGCCCTCGGCGCGTCGTCGTCCGACGGGACGAACCGCGTGACTCGTACCTTCAGGCTCTTCTCGCTCAATTCGCTCGCCTCTCTCCTCCGTCCATTGGGGTCTAGTGATGCCCTCCGACGTCCGAGTGGGCCGCCATCATCTGCCGCAACATCTCGAGATACGGGGTCACCCCGGCGGGCGGAGTCAGCGCGGTCACGACGGCGGCCCGAGTGGCCAGATGGGCCGTTCCGCCCTTGAGCGTCCACGTGATCTCCTTCAACCACCGGTCGTTGTCCGTGTCCGGGAAGTCTTCCCGGTAGTGCACGCCTCGACTCTCCGTCCGTTCGAGAGCCGCGCGCGCCGAGAGCTCAAGCACCTGGCTCATGTTGTCGAGGTCCAGGGCCTCCAGCCACTCCTTGTTGTAAGGCCTCCCCTTCGAGATGGCGTAGACCTCGGGAAGACCGTTTTCCCGCAGGTCCCGCAGAAACTCGAGAAACGCTCGCAGCTCGGGGCCATTGCGGATTGGACCAAGCTTCGCGTAGGCCTCCGTCTGGAGTCTCTTCCGCAGCTCGACGGGGTTTGTCCCTCCCTGCCGCTCGAGGGGTTTGCTCGACCGGTCTTGGATGGACTCGGCGGCTTCGGGTGCCCAAGACGACTTCTTGATCGTCGTCGCACGCTCGGCGGCGGACGTCCCCGCGATCGCTCCCGAGACCAGCATCTCCGTGATCGCGGCCATCACTCGGTTGGCACCGAACGGACTGAGCGCGCACTCCCCGGCCGCGTACAGGCCGGGCAGACTCGTTCGGTAGTGCTCATCGACGTCGATGCCGCCCTCGAAGTACTCCGCCGCCGGCCCCACCTCCACGCCTTCTCCGCTCTCCAGCTTCCGGGCCATCCCGGAGAAGTCGACTCCCTTGAATCGCCAGCCCGGGTAGAGGCGCAGGGCGCGCCCTTCGAAGTCCTGCCACGGCATGTCGCCGATCGTGAAGTAGACCCCGCCGTGCGGGGAACCCCTCCCGGCGCGGATGGCCTTGGCGCTCGCGTGCGAGACGAAGCACTTGTTCCACTCCGTCGTCGTCGCCGTCCTCACCATCTGTGAGTCGTACTCTCGGAACACGCGCTCACGAGACCCGTCCTCCAGGTCGCCTCCTACGATCGTGCTAATGACGTAACAAAAGATGCTCCCGCGCCAAACGAGGGGCCAGAACACCACGTTGCAGCAGAAGGTTACCAACTCCATGTTCACCAGCCGCGCGCCGGCTCGGTAGGCGATCGCGACGCCGTCTCCGGTCAGTTCCCGCGATCCGGTGACGGGCGTGTACGCCTTGTGCCAGCCGCCCGTCGCGAGCACGACGGCCTTCGCCTTGAACTGCACGAACTCCCCGGTGAGGAGCTCGAGCCCCACCGCGCCCACGACTTGCCCGTCCTTCGTGACCAGATCCAGAACGGCCACGTTGTCCAGCATCTCCACGCCCAGCGCCCTCGCGTGCCGGAAGAGCGCGTCCATGATCCCGGTCCCGGTCGTGAAGATCGCTCGCTCATCGCTGAACGTGGGCTTGCAGCCCCACGCCAGCATCTCCTGCAAGCGCGCCGGCCCCTGGACCGTGAACACCTCGGCCAACTTCTGGTTGTTCAGGAAGCATCCCTGGTGGACGACGTCACTGAGGAACTTCTCTTCGGTGTCGTTGGGCTCGCCGAAGAAGCCGGCGGCGCGCATGCCGCGGCCGTGCACGGTCAGGTCTGATCCGGCCATCGGGCTGGCCCCGCACCGGGCGATCGGTCCCTTGCTGATCAGGAGGGCGCGTGCACCCTTGTTCCGCGCGGAGATGGCCGCGCGGAACCCGGCTCCGCCGCCTCCCACCACTAGGACATCCGTCTCTCTACATACCGCGATCGGACGATGTGTCTTCATTCCTTCCTTTCGTTCGCTCGGCGCCCGCCCTCGTCCCGCGTCTGCCGACAGCCTTCTCGCGGGGCGCCGCTACGAGCTCTCCCGCAGCCGCGCCCGCGAGTCCGTCGACCCCGCGGCCACATTCCCCACGTTCCGTCACCGCCAGAGTCTCCACCGCCTCAGAACGAGAGGTACCGCGCCACCGTCCCGTTCTCCTCCAGCACCTGAAGCGGCCCTTCCGAGACGACCGTACCCCGGTCGAGGATGTAGCCGCGCTTCGCCACAGCGAGCGCGAGCTTCCGGTTCTGCTCGACCAGAAGGATGCCGCATCCCACCGCTTCCCCGATGGACCGGATCACGACCGCAAGCTCCTGCACCACGCTCGGCTGAATCCCTTCCGACGGCTCGTCGAGGAGGATCATCTTCGGGCTCCCGATGAGAGCCCTGGCGACGGCAAGGAACTTCTGCTGCCCGCCACTGAGACTCGACGCGCGCGCGCGCAGCTTCTCTTCCAAGACCGGGAAGAAACCGACGGCCCGGCGGATCTCCCTTTCGGAGTCCTCGCGCCTTCGGACGGCGAGGAGGAGGTTCTCCGCAACGCTCAAGTCCGGGAACAGCTGGTTATCCTGTGGCGCGTACGTCACGCCCAGCCGCGCGATCCGGTGCGCTGGAAGGCCGCTCAGGAGCTGTCCATCGAACAGCACGCGCCCCGTGCGCGGAGGGGAGAGCCCAATGATGCTCCGGAGCAGCGTCGTCTTCCCGACGCCGTTTCGGCCTAGAATGCAGACCAGCTCGCCGTCGTCGACGTGCAGAGACGCCCGGTGCAGGATCTGGCTGATCCCGTAGTAGACGTCGATCTCACTGATCTCTAGCATCTTCGCGTCCTAGATAGCATTCCCGCACTCGAGGGTCGCACGCGATCTTATCCGCGGTGCCTTCCGCCAGCTTCTCCCCTTTGTTCAACACGGTGATCGTGGTCGCCACCTGCTTGATGAAGTCGAAGTCGTGCTCCGTGACCACCAACGTCCTCTTCTCGGCGAGGCTCAGCACCAGCTCCGCCATACCGGCCCGTTCCTCGACACTCATCCCCGCCGTCGGCTCGTCCAACAACAGGACGGCCGCCCCGGTCGCCAGCACGAGGCCGAGCTCGAGTCGCTGCTGCTCGCCGTGGGAGAGAGATCCGGCCAGCGAGCGGCTCTTCTCGAGCAGGTGCACGTCGCTCAAGACCTCCTCCGCGACGCCTCGCACCCGACAGGGCGCGAACAGCCAGAGCGAGGATCGATGCCGTCGCTGCTGCGCGGCCAGGACGACGTTGTCCAGCACCGAGAGCGTCGGGAATACCTGCGTGATCTGGAACTTGCGCGCGATGCCCCTGCGCGCGACACGGCGGGGCGAGCCTCCCGTGATCTCCTGGCCCCGGAAGAACACCCGCCCCGAGCTCGGCTTGAGGTACCCGGTGATGAGGTTGAACAACGTTGTCTTGCCGGCCCCGTTCGGCCCGATGACCCCGCGTATCTCGCCTTCGCTCACCTGAAAGTCGACGTCGTGAACCGCCAGCAGACCGCCGAAGCGCCGCGTAAGACCGCGCGTCTCCAGGACGGGACTATCCCCGGGGGCGCAGGGAACGGATCCGGTCCTGCTTTCAGCCTCGAGCCGCTCAGCCATGACGACGCCCGTCCCGGATGGGTTTGGGTTGTGAGACCCCCGGATCTCGTTCCCGCGCGCACCCAAGAGTGGGCCTCACCTCCGTTTCTCCTGTCCCCGCCGCAGGGAGCGCCCCGTCAGATCCGCCTGCCGGTTTGTCTCTGGCCGGCTGATCGTCCCAACCAGACCGCGCGGGAAGAAGAGGACTGCAACGATGAACAGGAGGCCAACCGCGAGGGTCCAGTAGTTGAGCAGCCAGGCACTCAGGTAGAACTGTGCGAAGTTGACCAGGACCGTGCCAAGTAGTGGACCGACCAGGGTTCCTAGCCCGCCCACCACGACCCAGATCACGGCGTTGAACGATTGGACGAAGCCGAACACACTCGGAGATACAAAGCCCGTGAGCATCGCGTACAGCGCCCCCCCCAGCCCTGCAGCGGCCGCCGAAAGCCCAAAGGTGAAGCTCTTGATGAGAATGGTGTTATAGCCGAGGGACTCCACGCGCCCCTCTGCATCGCGGATGCCTGCCATGACTTTCCCAAAGGGGGCTCGCACGGCGAGCCACAAGACCAAGAAGGTCACGGCCAAAATGCCGATCAGGATCCGTAAGAACCCTCCGCCCGGGCCAGGCACAATCCAGCGCGGGAGCGTGATCCCGTTGATCCCCCCGAGAAGATCCAGCTGCGCGATAGTGAACTTCTGCAGGAGGATGCCTACCGTGATTGTGACCAGCACAAAGAGACTCCCGATCTTGAGGAAGAACGAGACGTAGGCAACCAGGAACCCAAACAGCCCAGCCAGGATGGTTCCTGTCAGCACGAGAAGGGGGACGTGCTCCAGCCCAAAGCCGGCGACGCGCGTAACAAGCAGCGCAACCGTGTAGGCCCCGACCCCGAAGAATGCAAACTGGCCAAGACTGATGACGCCGCAGTACCCAAAGGAAACCCCGAGGCCGAGGGCGACAAATGAGTACGTAAGGTACGTGCCCAGCAGCTCCGTATGGAACCTCCCCAACACAAGGGGGAGCACCGCGATCGCCGCCCCCACGACGAGGGCCAGCACGAAGCCTTGCACGGCCAGTTTCTTCCGGAGGCCGGGGATCAATCCGATCACACCTTGATGAGGCCCTGAGGCCGGATTCCCACGATCACCAACGCCATAAAGAAGACCAACATCTCCGCCATCACGGGGTTCACGAAGAACTGGAAAACGCTCTCCCCTCCGCCGATGACGATCCCTCCCGCGAGCGTGCCCAACAGGTGGCCCGCCCCTCCGACGACGACGATGAAGAAGCTCTTGATCAGGTAGGTCAGTCCAGTCAGCGGGGCGACCGGGATCAGCGGGCTCACGAGCGCGCCGGCGAGACCAGCGAGAGAGGAACCCATGACGAAGGACGTCGCCGCAACGCGCTCCACGTTGATCCCGATGGCCGAGGCCATCTCGCGGTTGTGGATCGTAGCGCGCAGCCGCAGGCCAAACCGGCTGCGCAGGTACAGGAACACTAGGAGCACGAAGATCCCGGCGCTGATCCCCATCATGACCACCCGATACAGGGGGTACTGCATGCCGAACACCGACACCGAGCCCGGGAAGGGGCTCAGGACGTAGAGCCCCGCGGGCCCCATGATAATCTGGAGGGTCTGGCGCACGATCATCCCCACGCCCCACGTCACCAAGAGGGCCACGTTTGGGTCCCGCTGGAGCGCCCTCAGTAAGCCCTTCTGGAAGACGTACCCCGCGAGACCGAGGGCGATCGGGGCGGCCAACACGGCGACCCAGAAGTTGCCGCCCGCGCTCGTGATCCAGACCACGACGTAGGCGCCGAGGATGAAGAACTCGCCGTGAGCCATGTTCAGGATCCGCATCAGGCCGAAGATGACGGAGAGTCCCAGGGCGACGAGAACCAGGATGAACGACAACGTCAGCCCGCCGAACAGCTGCCGGAGGACGAACGAGCTATCCACGATCTCTCCTCTGCGGGCCGAACCGACCCGGCCAAGCGATTCCCCTCCACTCGCGCAAGCTCTGGCTGCCTTTCCCTTCCTAGAGAGAGACCGGCCCCCGCCCCGCGGCGGGGGCCGGCTTCAACTAGCGGAAGAGACGAGAGCTCATTCGCCCGGCCCGGCGAACACGTTCCCCTGGAGAGCGGGCACCGGCGCCAGCATCTTGTCCACGATCTTCATCCACTGTGTGCTCGGGAGCGCCACGTCCGCATCGATCCTGAAGATCCAAACGTACGGAGTGATGACGACATGGTCCTCCGCCCGTATCCACTCCGGGCCAAACACGCCCTGGATCCCAAGCCCTTCAAGACCCCGGATTACATCGGCAGTCGCGACGGACTGTACGCGCTCGACAGCCGCCTTGTAGTACTGAATCGCGTGGTACTGCTGCGGCCCCATGGAGCTCGGCACGACGTCTGGCCCGTACATCTGCCGCAACCTATCGAGGTAGTTCCGGTTTGTAGCCGTGTCGATCGACATCGTGTACCCCGAGGAGATGATCCCCTTCAGGGCGGCGGGCTCGATCGCTGGGAAGTACGACTCGTCGATGTACATCGGGCTGAGCGTGATCCCCATGTTCTTTAACCCGAACTCGTGGAACTGCTTCACGAGGTAGATAAGGTCCGTCCCGGCCATCACGTTCAGGAAGATGTCAGGCTTCGCCGCGGCGACCCGATTCAGCACGGGCGCGAAGTCCGTGGTCCCGACCGGCGTGTACTCCTCCCCAACAACCGTTCCCCCCTGCTCGAGGACGAACTTCTTGGCCGAGGCAATCTCGCCCCTGCCCCACACGTAGTCCATGCCGATGAGGTAGAAGCGCTTCCCGACGTTCTTGATCATCCAGTTGATGTAGGGCTTCGTGTACTGCTCTGGCACAGCCCCTATCAAGAAGAGGTACCGAGCCCCGATGCCCTGGAAGCGCTTCGCAACCCCTCCCTCATCGGATGACCCGTTGATCAGGATTACCTTGGCGTCGTTGAGGATCGGCACGCACGCATCTCGGCACGCGCTGCTCACGGTGCCGATGAGGATGTCAACCTTCTTGTTATAGACGAGATCCTTGACCTTGTCGATTGTGGGCTGCACCTCGGACTCGGTGTCTACGTACACGGCTTCGACGCGTCGCCCGAGGATTCCGCCCGCGTCGTTGATCTCCTTGAGGGCCAACTCCGTCGCTCGCCGCATGTCCTCGCCGAAAAGGGCGAAGGCTCCGGTCAGGTCGATGGGGCAGCCGATTCGGATCGGCGCCGTCTGTGCGCTGGTCAGAAGGGGCACCGCCACGACCGCAGCGAGAATGAGCCCCACGATGGCACCTGCCCGCAACTTCATCTCGTTCCCTCCTTTGTTCGCTCCTCGCCTTGCACTCCTCGTCCTGTTCGCTGCCGATGAACCCTTCATGGCACCTCTCGTGCCGCGTCCGTCACCTCCTCCACGGCCTACCTCTCGTTTGGCTGCTTAGGGTCGGTCGCCGGCCCAGCGTCTTCGCAACGGTCAATGTGAAACCAGCTCCCACCTTGGGTCGCGAAGTCGCGCCTCTCCTCCGCGGTCGTCCTTTGGACGCACAGCTCACAGAACGGGTCCCCATCGGGAATGGCCCGAACGTGCGCCAACTTGTAGTCAGGGTTGTAGGCCATGTACTTGGCCGGATCGACGTAGCAGTAGAGGCGCCCGAGGCGGTCCTCCCCGCGCTCTCGCCAGACCTTGGCCAGGGTGCAGCCGTAGGCGCGCACGCGTCGCTCGCCGTGCACTTCGAGAACCTCCGCACGTTCATGCATACCGAATCGAGGGAGGTCGCGGCTTTGGCCCACGCCGTAGTTCTCTGGCTCCGTCGCCAGGCCTTGGCTCTCCACTCTCTCCCGCACTTCCTCGCCGATCATGCTGCCGTAGCGCTTAATGACCTCCCCAACCAGCCGTGTGCCCTCTTCGCGTCCCAGCGTCTCCGTCAACGTCTTGGCGAGCGCGAGGTGGAGCATCGCCAGCCGGCGGGCCACGATCTCTACTTCGGCTCGCGCCTCCTCTAGGGAGACGTTGCGCGCGCCTGCCCCCGCCTGAGCTCTCGGGTCGTCCATCTTCACGAACTCCTGCCGCAGATCGTCCGCCGCCGCGTTCCACCCCTCCGGTCCGCGGCTCCCTTCCCAGCCGTTGCCCTCCGTCCCCTCGCGGCTCGCCTTCCTTGGGCCACGCCGCATCCCCTTGCGTGCAGGCTCCCCGCCGCAGAAGCTCTCTGCAGTTCGGGCTTACCCGTCTCCTCTCCTGCCGATCCGGAGGCCTCGAAGTCGCGAGGACGTCGCCGTGACCAGGTACTCCAGGATGCGGGCCTTCGATCTCCGGATGTGTTCCTGTAGGATCTGCGCGGCCGCCTTTCCGTCCTGTTGGACGAGGGCCGCGCAAATCCCTCGGCTGTCCTCCTGCTCCTCCGGGAGTCCCCCGATCGTCATCTGAGGATCGGCCATCCGCAGTCTCGCGCCGTCCAGAAGGAGTCGGTGAATGAAGTGGTGCAGCCGCCGGTTGCCCGACAGCTCCGCGATCCCCAGGTGAAAGGCGTCGTGGAACCGCAGGTACTCCCTAGGAGACGCGTCCGTGTTCCTCAGCCTCTCGCCCCACGAGACGTCCGATTCCAGCAGGGCCTCGACTTCTGCCTTGGAGGCCCTGGCGGCGGCCACGGAGGCCGCTTCACCCTCCAGGATCTGCCGCAGGTCGTAGACTTCATGAACGTCCTGGATGCTGATCGGCGTGACGCGATAGCCTACTCGGGGGATCGCTTCGACCAGGTTGTCCTGGCAGAGAAGAGCCAGGGCCTCGCGAGCGGGGCTCTTGCTGACTCCGAACTCCTGCCCGACCCGCGTCTCTACCAGGATCTCGTCGGGGTAGATCTCCCACGTGATGATCCTGTCCCGAAGCGAGACGTACAGCTCGTCGACAAGCGAGATCCTCCGCTCGCTGTTCGAGCGATCGGCCGTCTTTTCGGCCATTCGATGGGCGAAGCGCTTGTCTGGCATGTGTCGTAGTATACTATTCAGTGTATCGCCTGAAGCCGGGGCCGTCAATAGGGTGTCGGACGAGTTTCTGGAAGTATGGGGCGCCTGCGCGGGGATCTGGGCCGCGCCCTCCATCGGCACAGGCAGCCAAAGCGGAGAGTGCGCGGTCGGAAGCGGAATCGGACGCCGGTCCCCGACCGGCCCGACGCGCAGCAATCGGGAGCGACCATGGAGAGGACCGAACTCAAGACGCGGATCTCCGACACCATCGACGCTGGACGCGAGGCGATCATCGATCTCGGAAGGGACTTGGGCAGGCGTCCCGAGCTCGGCTATCAGGAACTGAAGTCGAGCGCGCGGATTCGGGAGGCCCTCGAGGCGCTTGGGCTCGAGTGTCAGCCGAGGATCGGCCTCACAGGAGTGCGCGCCGAGATCAGAGGGGCCGGGCCCGGGCCGACGGTCGCCGTCCTTGGCGAGCTGGACGCCCTGGTCTGCCGCGGTCACCCCGACGCGGACCCGCAGACCGGAGCGGCGCACACGTGCGGCCACAACGCGCAGGTCGCGGCGATGTGGGGGGTCGCCTTGGGGCTCGTGCGCGCCCGCGCGATGTCTCACCTCGTGGGCCGAGTCCTCTTCCTCGCCGTCCCGGCTGAGGAGTACGTCGAGCTCGAGGCCCGCCAGGCCCTCCGGAGGAGCGGCCGGATTGAGTTCCTCGGCGGGAAGCAGGAACTCGTGAAGCTCGGCGTCTTCGACGACGTAGACATGGCGATGATGGTGCACTCCATGCCCGAGTCGCCCGATCGCCGGTTCTTCGTCGGCGCAAGCTGTAACGGGTTCCGCGCCAAGAACGTTCGCTTCCAAGGCGTGGCCTCGCATGCCGGGGGACAACCGGAGAAGGGGACGAACGCGCTCAATGCGGCGGCCTTGGCCATCATGGGAATCCATGCCCAACGCGAGACGTTCCGCGACGCCGACGCGATCCGCGTGCACTTCATCGTGACGCACGGCGGCGATCTCGTCAACATCGTGCCCGACGACGTCAGGATGGAGCTCTTCGTGCGTGGACGATCGCTCGACGCGATCCGGGATGCGGGCACGAAGGTCGACCGCGCCCTCGAAGGGGCGGCCGCCATGGTGGGTGCTCAGGTCCTCATCGACGATCTCCCCGGCTATCTTCCCCTCGAGCAGAGCGTCGCGATGACCGACCTCTTCCGAGAGAACGCGGCGACCCTGGTCGGGAAGGAGAACGTCGTCCAGGTGGGGCACTGGGCCGCCTCGACCGACATGGGCGATCTCTCGCACCTCATGCCCGTGCTCCACCCGTTCTGCGGCGGGTACGAGGGAAGGAACCACCACGAGAGCTTCCGCATCGTCGACGAGACCATGGCCTACGTCATCCCGGCGAAGGCCCTGGCCATGACGGTCGTGGACCTCCTGGGCGACGGAGCGGCGGCCGGCCGGAACATCGTCGAGACCCATAGGCCCGCGCTGACCAGGCCGGCGTACCTCGCCCATCTCCGCGGGGAGAAGGGTGATTGATGCGAATCGGACTTGAGTTCGGCAAGGACACGCTGTGGCTGGACACGCCGGGGCCTGAGACACCGTGGATCGTGCGCCGGGGGGTCGTCGCCCCGATC
>Ga0315291_10007872_pt1 | contig 13115 bp, 10 predicted proteins | sample YL17G12_20_MG_FD_203070 | JGI IMG/M metagenome (GOLD analysis project Ga0315291, IMG submission 203070) | Sediment microbial communities from Yellowstone Lake, YNP, Wyoming, USA - YL17G12_20 | ecosystem: Environmental > Aquatic > Freshwater > Lake > Sediment | place: USA: Wyoming | collected... | reverse complement strand
CCCTAACCGCAAATTCTCGATCCGCTCATCCAGCTTCTCCAGATAATCGCACACAGGAGCGACAGCCTCATCGATGCTCGTGCTGTCCGCCGGGTCGTGCCCCGCTATGACGTTCATCATCAGCGCCGCATCGCCCACCGTCCGCGTTATCGGCCCAATCTGGTCGAGACTCGAACCGTAAGCCACAAGCCCATACCGCGACACCCTGCCGTAGGTCGGCTTCAGCCCCACCACGCCGCAGAAGCTCGCCGGCTGTCTGATAGACCCTCCCGTGTCCGAGCCGAGCGCCGCATAGCACAACCGCCCCGCCACAGCCGCCGCCGACCCGCCGCTGCTGCCGCCCGGCACCCTGCTCGTATCCCACGGATTAACCGTCCGCTTCAGGCCCGAATTCTCCGTGCTCGAGCCCATCGCAAATTCATCCATGTTCGTCTTGCCGACGATAACAGCATCCGCGGCCAGCAGCTTGTCAACCACCGTAGCATTGTACGGCGAATGAAAATTCTCCAGAATCCGCGATGCGCACGTCGTAGCCCCCCACATCGTGCACATATTGTCCTTCACCGCTACCGGCACACCCGCCAACCGCCCCACCTGCTCGCCCGCTGCAATCCTCCGGTCAACGTCCGCCGCTTTCTGCATCGCCGCCTCGCGATCCGTGCTTATATACGCCCCGATAATCGAATCCCGCTTCCGTATCCGCTCAAATACCGTCTCCGTCGCCTCTACGCTCGTTATCTCTCCGCGGCCAATCCTCTCACGCAATTCCCCTGCACTTAGTCCTTCGTCTAAAAACATAGCATACTATCTTGGCTCATCTCATTCCGACCCAAGCCGCAACCCTATCACTCTCAACAGATGTCATTCCGACCGAAGGCACGGCTTGTCGTGCCGAAGCGGAGGAATCTATTGACAACAACCTCGCCAAAAGCGAACTCAAAAATCATACCTTCTTGCTGACTGAAAGGTCTTCCACTACCCAAAAATCAACCGCCATCCCTCACTTGCCGCCCTTGCGATGTTTGAGCAGCCAATCGTAAAGCTCCGGATTATCGTAAGTCGCCGTCCAGGAATCATGCCCCGCCTCCGGATACACCGTCAATTTGGCATCGCCCCCACGGCCCTTGGCTGCCTCAACCATATCTTCCGATTCCTTCACCGGCACGACGTTGTCCTTACCCCCGTGAAAAGCCCACACCGGCACATCCTTCAGCCGCCACGCCATAAAACGCTTGCCTCCACCGCATATCGGCACTATCGCCGCAAAACGCTCCGGATACTGGCACGCCAAGGCCCACGTCCCGTATCCGCCCATGCTAAGCCCCGTCAGATACACCCGCTCGGTATCCACGTTATACCGCCCCTCAATCTCATCCAAAAGATGTATCAGCACCTCCGTCTTCTCCGTCCACCAGTCATCAGCCGGACATTGCGGCGAGACTACGATAAACGGAAAGTCCTTGCGACTCTCGACTATCTTCGGCGGCCCATGCTTCTTAACCAGGTTCAAATCGCTTCCGCGCTCCCCCGCCCCGTGCAGAAACATCATCAACGGCCACTTCTGCTCCCCTTTGCCGTACCCCTCCGGCAGAAACAGCAGGTACTTGCAGCTCAATTCCTTCGTTATCGTCCTGGCAAAAGCCTCTTCCTGCTGCACCCCAGGCGCTGCCTTGACGCGCGGCACGACCTTATCAGATGCCATATCCTTTTTCTCCGTCTGCGCACAGCCGATCAAAAGCAACCCGCACACTGCCAGACATATCAGACTACTCGTTCTCATTGCCGAATACATCCCTGCATACTTGCTTTGCTTTCTTTCCTACGCGCCTGAACCAACATCGAGTATCTTGGGCACCTTGAAGAACTCCCCGTCTCGCTGCGGCGCATTCGCCAGAGCCGCCTCCGTCCCCAGAGACTCCCGAACACGGTCCTCCCGCAAAACGTTGCTTATCGCCAGACAATGCGCCAGCGGCTCAACATCGTCCGTGTCCAGCTCGTTCATCTTTTCGACGTACTCAAGGATTGCACTGAGCTGACCCGTAAACTCCTCCACCTCCGCATCGCTCAGCTCCAGACGAGACAGCTTCGCAACCTTTCTGACTTGACCTTCATCAATCTTCTTTCCCATCTACTGATCTGCCCCCGAACAAAAAACGAGGCATTACCCGCCTCGCCGCAAAATCCGATTCCCGCACAGGCAGGAACAATCCTCAATAACCAATGGTAAATAATCAATTGGATGCGGGCTTGTAGTTGCGTTTCACCGGCTTCTCGACGAGTCCCATGTGTATCGCCTTGGTCGAAACCCTAATCCTGCACACCGTCCCGTCAACCACCGCTCGAACCTTCTGCACGTTGGGCTTGAACTTCCTCTTGTTGCTCCCGGTCACCTTCCGACCGACCCCGCCGAGGTACTTGGCCTTGCCGCGCCGCGCAATACTCCTGCCCACCGTCGTTCGCTTACCTGTATAGTAACACACTCTTGACATCTAACTACGCTCCTGTTTCTCAAAGCTCAATTTCTATTCTAATATGCCAAAGGATTATATTGTACGGTTCCGCCCGGCTTTTGCAAGAATAAAGCATTATTCTGTCAAAATAGGGTGCGCCTCGCGATAGCATGCAGCTTTTCGCTTCATCCGGTTAATGAGTAGGTGGCCGTTGCAGGTCAGGGCCTTGGGGTCGTCTGGAGAGAAAAATCGTTTGGGCAGAGGGCCAAATTAGGGCAACCAGGGGGGTAATTTGGACCTCTGGGGCCCCGAACGATTTTTCTCGCTATTCCGAGTCGCGAAATCCACCTATCCATTATTCGGAAGAACCGGCTTTTTTACCATCGTTCAGCGTTTTGTCGGCCAATTAAGGACCACGTAAACCCCCAAAAAACCTCGCAAAACCATAATTCTCTTGACTTTATAGGCCGGTCATTGGTACACTACCACAGGAAAGTCAAAAGGAGCAGCAACCACTATTGGTTTTATTTACCGCGCTCATCCTTCGTAGGATTCCTATTTGGCGCGATGGACGGTTCTGCGGCGGGCTCTGACTTTGTAAAGCCAGGAAAGGAAGGTGGGGTATGTTTAGAAAAGAATTACCTCTAATAGCAATCGTATGCGCGATTTGGACCTATAATCTCCAGGCCGAACAGATTCATTCTGCCTGGGTCGGCGGCCCATCTAGCTGGTGGGAAGACAAATACAACTGGGACCCATTTGAATTTATGTCCGACGGCCCTGATAACTTCCTTGGGGAACTTGGGCACAGTTATGTGGTAACTATAAACAAACCACCCCAAAGCATAGATGAAGTAACAGTTGGCCTATCTTACAGTCACACCATCGATCGCCTGGATTGTTATGGAAAGGTCAATTTGGAGAACTGGAGTGACCATTACGTGTGCTTGTCTATTCCCGAGTCAAATCCTCCATATCAACCAGACGTGAATTGTTTGGCAAACCATGGGGACTTATCCGTTGGCCAGATAGATATCAGAGGCGATGTCATAAACCTGGCCAAACTCGGGTTTGGAGAACATATAAACATCTTTGGCAACCTGTATAACGAAGCCGGAGCTACGATTACGGTTGACATGACCGACATAGACGTAGAAGAGGGAGGCGAAGTCTATAACGACGGTCTAATACAAATCTACACTGTTGGCGGGATTGGCGAAACACCTTATTTTCATAATAATGGCGAAATACAGCTTTTCATTGGAGGCGGATGCAACGGTGCTATCTTTGATAATGACGGCGCGGCTGTTATTCGGGGCAGTGGGGTTGTTTCTGGCCATCAATTGCAAAATAGAGGCATGATCTGTGCTTCAATGGGACCACTTCTTCTATATTTCGAAGGTTCTCTAACGAACACCGGCACACTGAAAAATGATGTCGGAGCGACACTGCACATTGCCGACGGAATCGGAGCGCCTATGGCAGACGTGAATAACCAGGGCACAATAGAAGTCAACGCCGGCGGCAGTATCACTTTCGACTGCAATCTCGTCAATGATCCCAACGCTCTTATCAATCTGCTTGGCGGGACATTGGCGGCAGAAAAATTAACGCAAAAACCAGGAGCAACTCTGCAAGGCTTTGGAGGAATCACGACAGACGTACTTATCAGTCCCAACGGGATAATTAAGTTCACCGGCCCGACAAACGTTGTCGGCGATGTAAACATATCAGAGGGTGCTACACTTGAAGTGAGCGACGGAACAACGCTCGTCACCGGCCATTGCACCTGCACCGAAGGGACTATCCACATGATCGGCGGCAGAATTATTCCTCAGGGAGGTTTTACCAACAACAACTGCAACGTTATCTGGGAGCCCGGCCTTTACACCAACATCGCCGACTTCAACCTCGACGGCAAAGTCAACCTCAAAGACTTCACATACTTCGCCGACACCTGGCTCCGCCAGGCAGGTTTGTAGTAATTAACAGCCGCTTGTCCCTCTCGCAAGAATGGACTTTATTTGAATACGCTCGTGATCAATCGCGATTTTTCAACAGAGCCTCCAACGCCTTGCGCACGGGCGCTGAGTTAGGATCCAACTGCAAGGCCGTCTCAAGCTCCTTGATTGCCTCATCCGTCTGGCCCTTCTTACTAAGAACACTGCCCAGGTTACAGTGGAGAATCGCACTATCCGGGCAGAACACTAATCCCCTGCGGAAAATCTCAATCGCCTCGTCAACCTTGCCCTCCTGCACCATTATTTCCGCCCAGTTATTATATGCCGGCATACAATCGCGCTCCCATCGCACCGCCTCAGAGTAATGTTCTACCGCTTTGTCCGTATTGCCCTTCCTTCGATATGACCGTCCCAGATCGTAGTGAGCATAGCTGCAAGTGGGCTGCATTCGTATCGCCTTCTCAAACTCCTGGATTGCACCGTTAATATCACCCTCCGCGTACAGCACTGAGCCAAGCGCGTTGTATCCTATCCACGAATGCGGCACAAGATTCTGCATCAGGCGATACTCTTCCGCCGCCGCCTGATACTCCTTCAAATCCTCCGCCAGCAATTTGCCGTATTTATAGTGCAGTATCCAGTCGTCGGGTCTTTTTTCAATCGCTTCGCGGTATCGATCCGCCGACTTCTCAAGCAGCTCTCTCGTCAAATTAGCCTTGAGCGTCCCCAGGTCTCGCGTCATTTGCCCGACCCGTTCCTTGTAGTAGAGCTGATTGGTAAACGGCGGCTTCTTGATGAAACCATTGAAAACCTCGTCCGCAATCCTGTATCGATCCCACTCGGTATAAGCCAGCCGTTCGGCACACTCTGATTCGGCGGGAAACCGTCGTTCATCCGCCCGCGCACGCCTTATCCACTCCGGAAGCGCATTCTCAACCTGCTCATAAACTGCCTTCGCCAAAATGTAAGTGCCCTTGAAATTGAAATGCACATGCTCGTAAAACAGCTCCCCGCCGGCAATCCCCTGCGGACTGTTCTGCTCGAACACCTTGACCGCGTCAACCAGATAGACTTCCTCACCCTTCTTGCCCCCTACACTGCGAATGATTTCATTGATGCGGCTATCGGCCCGGAACCTAAGCGTATCCAGATCAAGTGCCTTAATGTATCTTTCCCTGGCCTTGTCATACTCGCCCATTGCCCAATAACACCGCCCAAGGCGAAACTGCTGGTCGGCACAATGATCGTCAATCTCGCCGGCAGCCAGATAGCAGTCAACTGCTTCGCCGTACTCCTCCGCCGACTCACGCCGCACCCCCTGCTCGTAAAGCTCATCCCACTTCCCCTTCTCCATCTGGCTCAAGTCCGCACGATGAAGCGAGCCAAAAGGCGGATTATCCTTCAGGTTGCTCCCAACCGTACAAAGAATCACCTTCGCTCCGCCCTTCCGGCCCACTCGCACGATGTCTTCAAGATTCCTCTGGAAATGACTGTAAACGCTCTGCAAACCCGCATCCTCCGCCCGAACTTGTCTGCCGACAAACATCTCCAGTCCACGCCAAACATCCGGTCCGCCGCTGCCGACCCCTGCCCATTCCAGCACACTCGTCAGCATCTGGCCAAGCCTCGTCCCCTTCAAGGCAATCCCGGCCCGAATCAAAGTCAGATTCCCCGAAAGCGGCGCAAAAACGCTCCCCGCTCCGTATGGCCCCGTAACTTCATTGTTCCCCAAATAGACCACAAACAAGTCGGGCTGATGCCGGGCACAGTCCTTCGCCATCTCCAAAACAACGTGTGAATTTATCGCCGCCGCCGCCACCGTTATCACTTCAGAATTCACCCCGGGATACACCTCCCGCAGCATCGCCCACAGAACCCGCCCAAGGCTGAACGCATCATCCGGTGTGCCTCTGGCGGCAGAAGAGCCTAATACAAAGACTCGATAGGTGCGATCCGGCTTGTCCGCAGGAAAAATGAACGGCGTGAATCCCCGCGAAATGTTCCGCGGGAAAAAACGCCAATTGGATTTCACATTGTCACAGTAGTATGACCTGCCCTTTGCCTTGAACTTGACAATTGCATGCGCAGGATAACCGTAGCCCCCCACGCGAAGCCCGACCTCAACCACCAGGAGAAATAAGACGGGAATCACTACGACGGCAATGCCGCGAAACAGCCACAGTCGCCGACCGCTTATCGCCTTGGCCCGCTCCTTCCCCACGGAATCTTCCACCCTCTTGCCGGGCGACGAGATACCCTCTTCCTCTGCCGGATGTGGTCCCCCAATTTTGCCTCGCCTCACATCTCTCTTAGAGAATGAAGATGCCTTTTTTCTACGTCTCGCACACATCTATTCTGTGTTCTTGCTCGAACTATCTGCCAATATCACCTTTTCTTTCACGGTGTGTTCGCCACCCGATCTGCCGCCAGCGCCGCCCGAATCAACAGCTCGCAGCCTATTCGGGGCACTTCACTTGGGCGTCGATGAGCCTTCCGGCTTGCCCGATCCCATTTTCATCAAGCGATCCAACACTTCGGCTGTCCCCACCGAATTGGGGTCTATTCGCAGCGCCTCACGCAGTTCCTTGATCGCCTCATCCCTGTGCCCCTGCGCACCCAGAAGAACGCCCATGTTACCATGCAGAACTGCGCTGTCCGGACAAAACTCCAGTGCCCTGCGAAGAATTCTTATCGCCTCCTCAAGTTTACCGAGCGCGTAAAGTGCCTGTCCGAGATTGTTATATGCCAGCACAGCGCGGGGCTGCAGCCGTATCGTTTTGTAATAATACTCAACGGCCTTGTCAAGCCTCCCCAGCTTTTCATACGACCATCCCAATTGGAAGTGTGCCGGAACGCAGGCGGGGTTGATTCGTAACACTTCGACATACTGGGCAATAGCCCCTTTAAGCTCGCCTTTTTCTCGCAACGTATCTCCCAGGGCATTATATCCCGTATAAGAATGCGGGAAATGCTGCTGCACCCAACGAAACTGCTCCGCCGCACCCTCGTACTCCTTCAAACCCTCCGCCAGGAACCGGCCATATTTGTAGTGCATGTGCCAATCCATTCCGTCGTCTTCAATTGCTCGACGATGCAGCGCAGCCATCCGTTCAAGGTTCTCTCGCGTGAAGCTGTATCTGAGGGTCTTGAGCGTCTGCTCCACCTGCATCGTATGTTGCTCATGGTAAAGCTGGGTGGTGAATGGCGCCTTACTGAGAAACGTCTCGATCACCTCCATAACAGCCTTATATTGGTCCCATTCGGTATAGGCCAGCCGTCCGGCGCACTCCACCTCCGTCAATACCGATCCCCCGCTCTTCCCAGGCTCGCTTGTCCCCTCAGAAAGAATCTTCTGCACTCGTTGGAAAATAGCCCGGCTCAAAAGGTAGTTTCCTTTGAAATTCAAATGCACGTGTTCATAGAACAATTCGCTTCCCGTTACCCCCTGGGGACTGTTCTGCTCGAATACCTTGACTGCGTCCACCAGATAAACACCCTCACTTTTCCTGCTCGCTACACCGCGAATAATATCGTTGATGCGATCATCGGCGCGAAACCTAAGCGTATCCAGTTCGCGCGCCTTGATATATCTTTGCCTGGCCTTATCGTATTCGCCCATCGCCCAGCAACATCGGCCAAGCCGAAACTCCAGGTCAGCGTAACAATCGTCGATCTCGCCGGCAGCTAAATAGCAGTCAACTGCCTCGCTGCACTCCCCCGCCGACTCGTACCGCACCCCCTGCTCATAGAGCTTGTCCCACTTATCCTTCTGCGTCTGACTCAAATCGACACGATGAAGCGAGCCAAAAGGCGGATTGTCCTTCAGGTTGCTCCCAACCGTACAGAGTATAACCTTCGCCCCACCCTTCCGGCACACTCGCACGATGTCTTCAAGATTCCTTTGAAAATGCCTGTAAACGCTTTGCAGACTCGCGCTGTCGGCCCGGACTTGTTTGTCCACAAACATCTCAAGGCTCCGCCAGGCTTCCGGCCCGGCCTTACCCGCCCCCATTGAGCCCAGCGCGTTCGTTACCAACTGACCCAGCTTAGTGCCTTTCAGGGCAATTCCGGCACGTATCAAAGTCAAATTACCCGAAAGCGGCGCAAAGACCGTCCCCGCACCGTAGGGGCCCGTAACTTCGTTGTTGCCCATATAGACAATGAACAGGTCCGGCTCGCACCGGGCACAATCCTTCGCTACCTCCAATACGACGTGTGAGTTTATCGCCGCCATTGCAGCGGTTTTCACTTCAAAATTCACACCCGGATACTCTTCTCGCAGCATCACCCCCAGAATTCGCCCGAGACTGCACGCAGTGTTCGGCACCCCCATGGCGGCGGAAGATCCCAACACGAAAACACGGTACGTGCCGTCCGGCTTGTCCGCAGTCAAAATAAACGGCTCCATTTCACGCGCGATGTTTCGAGCAAAGAACCGCCACCCGAACTTGACATTGTCGCTGTAGTATGACTTCCCGTCCGCCTTGAACTTGACAATCGCATGTGAAGGATAACCGTAACCCGCCATACGAAGGCCAAGCTCAATCAACAGAAAAGCCAGGACAGGAGAAACAACAACGGCAATAAGACGGAACAGCCATAGACGCAGCCTGGGTATCGGCCCGGCTGGCGCCTTTTTCGCCTCCCTCTCTTCATCTCCACCCATTGGAATTTCGCAAGCAGCCTTCTTGTCTGGGAACAAATCCACTCTGAACCTATGCATCAGCAGAGCTACTAACCCGAACAAGGCTACGATTGCATATCTGAGTATCCGTATATCTAAAAGGAAGTAGCCAATACCCAAAGCAAGCAGGAGGGCCCAGTAATACTTCCTCATTACCTCTCTTAAATGTTTTCCCGCACTCATAACTAACACCACCTCGCAGTACAGCACGCACCGCTCAGCCGCTCGCCGTCTTTTTCAGGTGTCTTACTTCAGCCTCACTGAGCCTTCTGAACTGGCCGACGCCCAACCCTCGCGCCGTCAGCTTGCCTATCTGCGTCCGCTTGAGCGATTTAACCCTAAGCCCCACCCTTGCCAGCATCCGGCGAATATCATGGCTAAGTCCCTCACGAACCGTAATTTCCATCAGCGACTCTTCGTGCCCGCGCTTCAGAATCTTCACCGCCGCCCTGCCCGTCCTGCCCTCCGCCAGCCAGACCCCGGCCTTCAGCTTCTCAGCCGTATCCCCGCCGATTTGCCCTTTGACCCGCACAACGTACGTCTTGGGCAACCCATATCTCGGATGTGTCAGCCGGTTTGCTAACTCGCTGTCGTTGGTCAAAATGATCAGGCCGCTTGTATCTACATCCAACCGCCCGATGCAGAAGATACGTTCCGCCGCCGGTATAAGGTCTATCGCCTTTTTTCGACCCTGCGGGTCAGTATTCGTGCAAATCACGCGCTTGGGCTTGTTCAGCAGAAAATACACCTTCCGAACAGCCGCAATCCTCCTGCCGTCCACGGTGATGACGTCCTTCTCTGTATCGACAAACGCCGGCAGCCTATCCACCACCTTCCGGTTCACCCGGACCGCCCCCTCGAGTATCAGCTCCTCGCATTTCCTGCGGGAACTCACCCCCGCCGCCGCCAAAACCTTCTGCAACCTCTGCTCAGCCATAATCCAACACCGCAAACGCCGTTAATAAGTTAGAATGCCTGCCCACCCAATACCCAGCTTGTGGGCGTAAATAATCACAATGCACAGCGCCACCCACAGCACCAGCCCTATCTGAAACGGCAAATCGTGCAGAATAAGCTGCACCGGCCCGGAGAACCGCCCCGTTTGCATCAGCGCACTGAACCGGAATACGCAGTACAAAACCACCGGCGTCGTATAAATCAGCCTGTCGCTGAAAATGCCGACCGTCCTCTCATCCGTCGCATAAAGCAGAAAGCACACAATCGCCAGCCCGCTCGTTACATCCAGCATGTGCGCCAGCAGCTCCGGCGTATAGCCGCCCAGCGTCGCCCGGAACAGCTCGCTGTTCTCGCCGAGCTGCGCTATCTCGCTGCGGCGCTTGCCAAAAGCCAGAAACAAGCACAATGCAAACGTGCAGATTATCAGCCACGGCGAGATACCAACGTTGACAACAACCGCCCCCGCAACCGCACGCAGGCAGAATCCGATCGATATGACCACGCAGTCTAAAATCATCACCCTTTTCAAAAAAAGCGAGTAAAGAGCCATCAGCACAAGATATGCAACAATGATTCTCCCAAAGCCCGGGTCGAGGACAAAGCTTCCGAGAATAGCCCCAGCCCCGCACAGGGCCGCCAACACCGCAGCAGACCCGACAGTCACGGTCCCCGCTGCAATCGGCCGAAAACGCTTCTCCGGATGCAGCCGATCCGTCCTCCGGTCCGTTATGTCGTTGAAGATATAGGCCGCCGACGACGCCACACTAAAGCAGAAAAAGCACGCCACCGCAGCCGCTATCGCAAAGAACACCTCGCCCGCAGGCCCGGACAGCCTCTGGCCGAAAATAAGGGCCGCAAAAACGAACACGTTCTTCATCCAGTTCGACGGCCGCATTATCTGCAAATATCGCATTGCTCTGCTCCTTCGTACCCGACCACTATGACTCACCCCTCTTCAAATCTCAGCCCGACTTCCACTGCCAACGCCGCTCACCCCCCATTCCACAATTCACCATTCACTACTCACCGGCAAAAACATCGACATCTGAGCCGATAACACGTAAAATTATATCGCAGCAGGTGCGTGCTGTATAGAATATTGCGCCTGGCCGCCAGATGCGAATCAGAATATCCGAAAACTACAAGAGCCGACTGCTTTCTTGGGAACCGCAGAGAAATGATTACAACCGTTATCTTTGACCTCGACGACACCCTCTACGACGAAATCGACTACTGCAGAAGTGGATTCGCCTCCGTCTGCAAGCGCCTCGCCCGCCTGCCCGGCGCCCCGGCAGCCCAGCGCATCTTCGAGGCCCTCTGGAGGCAGTTCGCCGCCGGCAATCGCACCAAGACCTTCAACGCCGCCCTCGACGACCTCGGCATAATCTGTGACGACCGGCTTATCGCCGAGCTTGTCCAGCTTTATCGCACCCACGTCCCGAATATCACGCTGCCGTCCGACAGCCGCGACGTCCTCACCCGGCTTAGCCGCAAATACACCCTCGCCCTGCTAACCGACGGCTTCCTGCCCGCGCAGCGATTGAAGGTCCGGGCGTTCGGAATCGAAAAGTATTTCAAGACGATACTCTACACCGAAGAGCTCGGCAGAGACTCCTGGAAGCCCTCTCCCGCCGGCTTCGAAAAAATAATGCAGACCCTAAATGCCCCCCCGCAGTCTATGGCCTACGTCGCAGACAACGAATTGAAGGACTTCATCGCGCCCAACAAGTTAGGTATGGCCACCATTTGCCTCCTCCGCCCCTCTCGAATCCACACCCAAACCTCCGATGACCCCAACGCCAAACCTCACAACACCATCCGCCAAATCGCCGACCTCCCCGTCCTGCTCGACAAACTCTGAAGCTTCGCCCATGCGGATACACGATTATCCCTTTTCATTTACCATCAGAAATGGCCCTTCCCTGTAGATTTGATTAACCAGGCTGAAAGCAGCGTTTTACGAACGAAAACCGCGATTTTCTACCCTATTTTCAAAACGGGTAATCGCGTGGAGGATTTTCGTTGACTTTTAGCCCTCTCTGAGTCTACAATAGGACCGGCTTTTGGAGTTTTGTAGGAGTGCGTGCAAAAACCAATTTCTGGCTCAAAGAACCTATTGTTAGAGGAGAAAAAAATGAGAACCGATTTACGTCAAATCACAGTAACTTTCTTTCTTCTATGTCTGGCCTTTGGAATTGTCTCTGCGCAAGACATAACTGTCGATGCTGATACCACGTGGGAACCCGGTGCCTATACCTACGACAACGTGGTCATAACCAATGGAGCAATTTTAACCTTCAACGGCGCAGGTACCCTCAACTGCGCTAACCTCACCATCAACACCGGCTCTTCAATCTCCGCCGATGGCAGGGGTTATGGCTCGGATACTGGTCCCGGAGCGGGAGGGCAAGCCATTTGGGGTTGGGCCGGTCTACTTCACTTTTTTGGTGGAGGAGGCGGCTATGGTGGAAAGGGAGGGGATGGCCGCGAAGGAGCACCTGGTGGTTCAGCTTATGGTTCTATTACAGCACCGGCTGACTTAGGAAGTGGTGGGGGCTCTTCTACCGGAACGCCTGGCGGTGGGTCGATACGGATTATTACCATTACCTTGGCGGTAGATGGAAATATCAGTGCAAACGGAAATAACGTAGTTGTTCCTGGGCAGGAAGGAGGCGGTGGAAGCGGGGGCAGCATCTACATAACCACCTCTGTCCTTTCTGGCAGTGGCTTGATTACGGCCAACGGCGGTAACGGTAACGGAGGTGGCGGTGGTGGAAGAATTGCCGTTTACCACGGCACGAGCACATATACTGGGACTATCTCGGCCAATGGCGGGACTGGCAATCAAGGGGGTGGGGCAGGGACAATTTATACGAAGTCTGCCGCTCAGGTTCATGGTGAGTTATTGATTGATAATGGTGGTAGTGTCGGTGCTGTGACACCGCTATCCGGTACGTTTGAGTTTCACGGTTTGACTATAACGAACAAAACAGACGTGACTATGGCGGACGGGACCGTTATTACTGTAAACACCACACCTCTGGTCGAGTCAGCTTCATTGAC
>Ga0315291_10007871_pt1 | contig 13115 bp, 10 predicted proteins | sample YL17G12_20_MG_FD_203070 | JGI IMG/M metagenome (GOLD analysis project Ga0315291, IMG submission 203070) | Sediment microbial communities from Yellowstone Lake, YNP, Wyoming, USA - YL17G12_20 | ecosystem: Environmental > Aquatic > Freshwater > Lake > Sediment | place: USA: Wyoming | collected... | reverse complement strand
ATTCAAATGTCCTTTGCAGTGGGGCGCAGCCTCGCGGCTCCGGCTAACCGGTCCTCATTACCCCGCATTACCTCTTGATTCGGTTGCCACGATAAACTAGAGTTAACAAAAGCTAGTCTCTATTTGTGGCCACAATTCAACAGAGAACGTGTCTTACGAGAACGGTCCCGAATCCCTGAATCCTGCTTCAGAGCGTAAAAAACAGGGAGAAAGACCATAAGGAGACTGCCGAACCTTTCGTTCCGGCATGCTCGGGGGGATATTCCTTCAGTGAAGGAAGCACGCACCAAAAACGTTTACGCGAGGTACGCTATTTCCTTCCTGGTGGTGTCCCTTTTTCTCTTGGCCGGAATCCTCTTCAGTGCTTTTCGGTGGGCCAGCATGGGACTTCCCTCGCCCCAGAAGCTACAAACCATTGAGCCTGCTGTCAAGACCGAAGTATACGACATCAACGGAAAGCTCATCCACGAGTTCTTCAAAGAGAACCGCTCTCTAGTGCCTCTCAACAGAATCCCTCGTAATCTCGTGAGCGGGATAATCGTTGTCGAGGACAGACAGTTCCGCAAGCACTGGGGTATTGATATTTTCGGAATAGGACGCGCGGCCGTGAAAAATGCTTTTGCCGGCAAGGTACGAGAAGGTGGAAGCACGATAACGATGCAGCTCGCCCGAAATCTCTTTCTTACACGCGAAAGAACTCTCAACAGAAAGATCAAGGAGGCAATACTCGCCCTCAGAATCGAGAGGATGTATTCGAAGGACGAGATTCTGCAAATGTACTTTAACCAGATTTACTTCGGTGACGGGGCATACGGGGTGCAAGCCGCCTCGCGCATATTCTTTGGCAAGAACATAGAGGAACTCAACCTTCCGGAGTGCGCTCTGCTCGCCGGCCTGCCAAGGAATCCGAGAGAGTACTCTCCGAGACGTCACCCAGAAGTGGCTCTTAGACGCAGAAACCTCGTCCTGAGTCTGATGAGGGACGAAGGTATCGTAACCAAGGAAGAATATGAGTCTGCTGCGAACGCTCCGCTCGGCGTTACACCTGGCAGGATGAGCGCGAATCAGGCGCCATACTTTATCGAAACCGTGAGACAGTATCTGGATGAGAGATATGGTACAAACCAGATCTACGAGGGCGGCCTCAAGATTTACACGACGCTTGACCTGAATCTGCAGAGAGCAACCGAAATGGTCTTTGAGAAAGACCTTTGTGAGTTGGAAAAGACCATGCAATATCGTGTGCAGCGTTGTGAGCTGACTGCCGAGGAAGAGGCAAGGATCAGGCAGGGCGATTTCACGACCTACGTACAGAGCGCTGTAGTAATAATCGACCCACGCAACGGTTATGTCAAAGCGCTGATCGGAGGCAGGGATTTCAGGGACAGTCCCTTTAATCGCGCCATTCAAGCCAAGCGCCAGCCCGGCTCTGCCTTTAAGCCTTTTATCTACACTGCCGCCATAGACAACCAATTCAAGCCAACAGACGTGATTGAAGACGAACCCGTGAATTTCATAGGGGCAGAGGGAAGGTTCTGGACGCCACGCAACTACGACGACACCTTCAGGGGGCCCGTGACTCTGAGGTACGCGCTTCAACTATCGATAAACATCCCAGCAATCAAGCTGCTGAGAAGCGTAGGACCGACCACGGTCGCTTCCTACGCGCGAAGGATGGGAGTGCGTTCGCCCATACAGAATGATCTTTCGATTGCGCTCGGGACATCAGAGGTGTCTCTGCTCGAGCTTACGTCTGCCTTCGCGGTGTTAGCGAACCAGGGCATAAGGGCCGAGCCGATTATGGTGCTCAGAGTCGAAGACAAGGAAGGAAGGGTGCTCGAGAAGAATGTGGCCCGTACCGAAGAGGCTCTCAGCGCCCAGACAAGCTACATAGTGACAAACATGCTCGAGAGCGTTATAGACCACGGGACGGGCTACGATGCAAGACTGAGGGGTTTCCTCCTGCCGGCAGCGGGAAAGACTGGAACGACAGACGATTTTACCGACGCGTGGTTCGTTGGTTTCACCCCTCAGATTGTTGCAGGTGTCTGGGTAGGTTTTGACAAGAAGAAATCCCTCGGTTCCGGTATGACCGGCAACAGAGTCGCGCTCCCGATATGGACTGACATCATGCTCGCCGCTAGCAAGCTCTACACTCTCACAGATTTCCCGATACCCGAGGGGGTGGTCATCGTGGAACTGTGTGCGAAGTCAGGTCTACTCGCACTCGATACCTGCCCAAAGAAAGTCACGGAGGTCTTTCGCAAAGGAGAGGAGCCTACCGAGTTCTGCTACGTACATGCCGGAGGCCAATCACGTAAAGATCTTCCCGAAGAATTGATGCAGCGAAAAACAAAGAAAGAAGGTGCTTAGAAGAGCCAGAGGGTGGCGGAATGGGAGGCGCTGGGGAACCCTGGAGGGGGCGCTGGAGATCGCCGAGGATCGGACGCTCGTCGGAATTCTCAGTGGCCCCACGTCAATCCGTCAGGGCACCCTCTTGATTATGAGCTTCCCCTTCTGAACGGCCTGCTCGCTCAACTTGAAGCTATCCCCTGCCTTGTTCGTGACGTTGCCGCGGCCGGGATCAAAGTGTACATCTACTAGAGGACTTCCCCTGGAGACCCTGTCGCCAACCTTGACTTTCAACAAGAACCCCACAGACTTGTCAACTTCGTCATTACGCATGCGTCTTCCACCACCCATGTCGATGCACAGTTCACCGAGGGCCCTTGCGTCTATGCTCGACACAAAGCCGTCGCGGTCGGCGACCACTGTCTCGATGCGCGGCGCACGAGGAAGGAGAGAAGGTTCGTCCACAACTCTAGCGTTTCCACCTTGCGCCTCGACGAATCTTCGGAATCTCTCGAGAGCCCGGCCCGAATCGAGCAGCTTTTCTAGACGATTTCTCGCGACTACACGGTCGCTCTCTACGCTGGCGAGAGAGAGCATTTCAATGCCAAGTTCTATAGTGAGTTCGCGCAGGTCACTGGGCCCGGCACCCCGCAGACATTCGACGGCTTCCTCGACTTCAAGAGCATTACCCACTGCGCGACCCAGAGGTTCTTCCATATTTGTGATTAGCGCCCTGCCCATCTTACCCAGGACGGTCGTCACCCGGACAAGCTCCTGCGCAAGTCTGTCGGCATCGGAAAGGTCAAGCATAAAAGCGCCGCCCCCGCACTTGACGTCAAAAACGATGGAATCTATTCCAGCGGCGAACTTCTTGCTGAGAATACTGCTCACGATAAGCGGAACGGACTCGACGGTACCGGTAACCCCTCGAAGGGCGTACATTCCTTCATCTGCGGGCACAAACTCGCTGCTCTGTGCGGCTATGGCAAACCCGACGCCGGCGACTATCTCAGTAAATTCCTTCGACGTAAGAAGCGTTCTGAGCCCAGGAATTGACTCGAGTTTGTCGAGAGTGCCTCCTGTGTGACCAAGAGTTCTCCCAGAAACCATTGGCACCTTCACGCCCGCAGAAGCAACAAGAGGCGCCAGCACGAGCGACACCTTGTCCCCCACCCCACCCGTGCTATGTTTGTCGACCTTCTTTCCTTCTATTTTCCCCAGGTCCAGGACCTTGCCCGAATTCATCATGGCTCGGGTCAGATTGACGGTTTCTCCTATACTCATGCCTCTAAAAAATACGGCCATCAAGAGGGCGGACATCTGGTAGTCCGCGACCGAACCCTCGGCAAAGCCCTTTATGAAAAACTCGATTTCGTCTTCTGAAATAGGTTTTCCGTCTCTCTTCTTGGCGATTATCTGATAAGCGTTCATCAAACCCTCAATAAGAATGCGCCGACCGCTCTAGCTCGAACGAACAAAGCACACCGAGAACGCCGGCGTATCGTCTGTCTTGGTATTCTGTCGGACCCTTGGGAAAGGGCAAATCGAGCGTCTGCTGCTCTCCTCAGGCCGAACCTATTATCTTTATGCTCGCGCTCGTTCCGATGCGGGTCGCGCCGGCCTCGACCATCTTCCGCATGTCCTCGGCAGTTCTGATGCCTCCAGCGGCCTTCACACCCATTTCCTCGCCCACGACCTTCCTCATGAGTCTAATGTCATCGACACTTGCGCCCCTGGGCCCAAAGCCAGTCGAAGTCTTCACAAAGCTCGCACCGGCAGCCTTGGCCAGAGCACACGCCTGTATTTTCTCTTCATCATTGAGATATCCCGTCTCCAGAATGACTTTCGAAACGACGCCCCTACCGCAAGCCTCAACGACACCCTTTATGTCATTCTCGACGTAGCGGTAATCACCGGACCTCAACGCGCCCACGTTTATGACCATGTCCACTTCCCTCGCCCCGTCACCAACGGCCCTCTTTGCTTCAAATGCTTTCACGTCGCTCCGGTTGGAACCGTGCGGAAACCCGGCCACCGAGCAGGCCTTGACTCTCCCGCCAGCTCTGTCCAGTCTCTCCGCGACAAGACGCACGTACCATGGCTGAACGCAAACTGCGGCAAAACCATGCTTGATGGCTTCGTCACACAATTTTGTTATATCGTCTGTCGTGGCATCAGGCTTTAGGAGCGTGTGATCTATGAGGGAGGCAACCGCTGCGTCTCGAGGAGTAGCGCCAATCGTCGAGGAGACTCTCGTGGCTCCAGCGTCGAGGAGTGCGGCCACGGCGCCGGGACGACGTGTGACGCACTGGCCGCAACCGATACATCTGTAGCACACTTCGTCAGTTTCCAGTCGCGCTGCCTGGCCTCCCTCGAGCCTCCGTAGCACCTCTCGTGTTATCCTCTCTACAAGCTCCTCGTTATGCATAACTACCTCTCAGCGATTGCCAATCGAAAACCCACGAGTGAACTCTGCGCAGCGTTTTCTCGAATCCCAAGTCTCTCAGCCGAATCTAGAACTTCTCGAACGGAGAAGGCAGAAGTTCTGAAAGCTCGAATTCCTTTTTCGCACCCTTAAGATTATGTATTGAGACCTTTATGTTGCCGCACAACTCCCACATCACTTGTCTGCAAGCTCCGCAAGGTGTGATGGGTTCTGAGGCTGAAGAAACGATGGCAATCTCCTTGAATTTCCTCTCGCCGTGCGCGATGGCCGAGAAAAGCGCCACGCGTTCTGCGCATACGGTAAGGCCGAGCGAAGCAGTCTCTATGTTGGACCCTGCGTAGACCTTTCCATTCGCAGCCCTCAGTGCCGCACCAACCCTGAGCTTTGAGAAAGGAGCTCTGCTGCTTTTCATCGCCTTCTTTGCAGTCTCAAACAGATCGGTCTTTCCTGCCAAATCTAATCTCCTTTGCAAAGCTTGTTCCCTTCCCGGTTCCGTCTACTTCCAACAATTCAGCAGTCGTGGCTCCCAGGTCTGCGAAGCTGGCCCTTGTGCCGAGGTTCACTCCCCTTCGCAGTTTCTGACCGTGAACGAGAACCGGGACGTATTCGCGTGAGTGATCCGTACTGGGAGTTGTGGGATCACATCCGTGGTCACCTGTAATGAACAAGGCGTCATCAGACGAGAGCTTGGTCAAGAAGCCACCAAGCCAGTGATCAAAATCCACCAAGCCCTGCGCAAAAGCCTTTACGTCGTTTCGATGTCCCCATAGAGTATCAAAATCGCCGAGATTGGCCAGAACAAACCCCTCCGCGAAATCATCGAGGACGGCCGAGAGAGTCTCCATTCCTTCGCTGTTGGATTTGGCTCTCATTTCGCGCGTGAAACCGCGTCCGGCGAAAAGATCGGCCACCTTACCGATGGCAAGAACTTCCATCCCCTTCGTCTCGAGAATATCCAGAATTGTATCGCCAGTTGGTTGAATTGAGAAATCTTTTCTTCTCGTTGTTCTCTGATAGTTCCCGCTCTTGCCAGTAAAAGGCCTGGCGATGACTCTTGCAACACCATGCTCGCCCTTCAAGAGATCCCTGGCCATGATGCAGTAATCGTAAAGCTGACTGATCGGAATTACGTCTTCGTGAGCAGCTAACTGGAAAACACTGTCTGCCGACGTGTAGAGAATTGGACAACCAGTCTTCACGTGTTCGTCGCCGAGCAACTTGATGATCTCTGTCCCGGAATACGGCATGTTGCCCAGCACACGCCTTCCAATCCTTGACTCAAACTCTCGAACCAGATCTGCGGGAAAACCGTCCGGATAGGTTGGAAAAGGTCTGTCCAGGATAATACCCATGAGTTCCCAGTGACCTGAGATGCTGTCTTTCCCGGGGGATTGTTCCATCAGTTTCCCATAGCTTGCCTCTGGGCTAGACACGACGGCCACGCCTTTCAGACTTCTGATACAGCCAAGACCGAGCCTTTCCAGATTGGGCAAAGAAAGTCCATTCACGGCCCGGCACGTGTTTCCTAGGGTGTCGCTGCCGGCATCACCGTAAAACGCAGCATCCGGAAGCTCTCCTATGCCTACTCCATCAAGCACTATGACGACTATACGCATTGGATGTAACAAGGGAAGTCGAATGGAAGTCTCTAAGAAAGTTTGGTGTTCTTCTCAGCCTCTTCCACTCTTGTGAGATTTGCATACTTCAGCAGGAGCCTTCTTTGAGACTTGTCGGACGAGAATGAGACCACGACACTTTGCCTCTCTCCTTGGCCCGACGTCTCAAGCACCAAGCCCTCGCCGAAGACTCTGTGGTTCACTCTGTCTCCCACACGGAAAGCTTCATCTCTCCGCACTCATCTCACCCTCTTTCTTCAGGGATAGCCGGAACAGAGATGTAATGCACCGCTGGCTGACAGTAATCAGCGCCCTCGGTTGACCCAACCTCCTTCCTTTCGCCTACGAGCGTGATAACCTTGGCCGGTCTTTTGTTTCTAATAAATGTCCTAACTACTCTCTTTCCTATCGAACACAGTATCTCGTAGCTGACGGTCCCTGCTTTGACAGCGACTTCGTCTGCGGTGATTTCTTCAGCACCCTGTCTCCCGAAAAGAACAACCTCGTCCCCTTCCTTCACGCCGGGTACGTCACTCAAGTCCAGCATTGTCAGATCCATCGTGACCCTTCCGACAACAGGAGCACGCTTACCCCGTACAAGCATTTGGCCGGTGTTTGAGAGACTCCAGCTGTATCCGTGCCCGTACCCCACAGGCACGACTCCGATGAGCGAGTCCCTGGACACGCGATAGGTTCTGCCATAGCTGATGAAGCTTCCACTGTTCACGCGTCTAAGCTGTACGATACAACTCTTGAAGCTCATCACAGGTTTGACCTTGCATGCAGAGGCTCCCTGGCCGGCGGGACGCAATCCGAAAACCATTAGACCAGGTCTCACCATGTTGAAGAAGGACTGAGGCACGTTGAGAATGCCAGCGCTGTTTGCAGCGTGAACCAGCTCGAACGCTATGCCGTCCTCTCTGAGGCGAGAAAGAAGACTGTTGAATCTATTGAGCTGTCCTTGTGCGAAACTCAGATCTTCGTTTTCGGCGTCCGGAAAATGAGTATAGATTCCCTCCATCACAACGCCTGGCAATGAGGCGAGTTCTTTTAGATTCTCATATGCCGAGTCGTAATCAAGCCCAGTCCGTCCCATGCCAGTGTCAACTTCCACGTGGAAAGGGGTGCTCTTGGCACGTTTCTGACTTGCCTGCGAGAGTTTGCGTGCAAAGTCCAGGCTCGAAACCGAAGGACGCAGCCCGTATGTTATGATCTCGTCAACCTCCGAAGCCAGTGACGGGCTCAAAACGAGTATGGGAGCTGACACTTTGGCCCTGCGCAGCTCTATTGCCTCGTGGAGCGTGGCGACGCCAAGCATGTCTACGCCAGCCTCAAGAGCCGCCCGAGACACCTCGACAGAACCGTGACCGTAGGCGTCTGCCTTCACGACAAGGCAAATTCTTGTGCGCGGACCGATCGTCGCCTTGAGATGAGAGATATTGTCTTTGAGACAGTCGAGATCTATTTCAACCCAAGCGGGGAATTTCATGCGTTACTCCCAATCGTTCTTAACCGTGACGCATCAGACCACCCACTGTCGGCGTTCGAGAGCTGCAGTTAGCCAGCCGCCTCGTTTCAAGTGGGTCGCCGCTGCCGTAATTGGCCTTTGGAGCCACATCGCCTCATTTGCCCTTGAGTTATACCACAAGCCGTTTGACAGCGCAACAGGGCAGTGTCAATTTCGCGATTCCCTGCTGAACCTTTGATTCGGATATGCTAAGCTGTCCAGACAAGTTACGGTTCATGAAAGCGGTCTTGAGATACTGCGTCCAGGACGCAGGCCACACGCTGTTATCGATTGCTGCAACACAGCATCGCAAATCAATGGCCGTTGTAGGGCTTCTCACCGCAACATCCCGGACCACTGCGTCTCAGATCATTGTAGAGTTCTCTAAGGAGGTCGGTATGGTTCAGAAGGCCCTTTGTCTAGCTCCACGCCCCCACCTGGTTCACCACCCTTGGATAAAGCACTTTGCGCGAAGTCGATTTGTCACAAATTTAGGGGTGATGCTGTCCGCGATTCCAACACCATTCGCGATCTTGAGTTTGTTCGTACTCCAGAGTCTGCTTATCGTCTCGCCTTTGAGTGCTCAAGAAGCCGCTGGCTACACCGCTCAAGGGGTCACCCCCTCCTTTCCCACTGTCTCTGAGGCCATATCTTCTTTTCCGACGGCTTCTATGGTCACAAAAGCCGATACCGCATTTGTCGAACTCGCCAGGAAATACTTCACGTGGAGATACAGCAACGATCCCGTGAGCGCAACTTACATCGGCCTGCATGAGTTTGATGGAAGGCTCGATGATCTGAGCCCGGAGGCAATAAAGAAACAAGAGGAAACAACTGCTGGATTCTTGAAAGAACTCTCGAATCTTAAGCCCTCGGAGCTTAGCAAGACTCATCGCTATGACTACTTTATCCTGACGGATCACCTTGAACGTGATCTTTTTCAAATGAGAGAGATCAAGACCTGGGAAAAATCTCCGCTCTTTTATACTGAGATGGCTGGCGGAGCCATCCGTTCTTTGCTCAGCAGGGAATTCGCTCCTCTGGATGTCAGGTTGACAAACGTTGTCTCGCGTCTGCACCAATTCCCGCGTCTTGTAGAGCAGGCAAAAGCAAACATTAAGTCCACACCGCGTATAAATACAGAGACAGCAATAAAGCAAAACGCCGGTTGCATCTCCTACATAGAAGAAGACCTCAAGAAAACAGCCACGTCATCGCCTGCACTGGCAGAATCTGTGAGAGTCGCATCGGAGATCGCTGTAAAGGCGCTGAAGTCATTCGGGACCTATCTTGAGACGGATCTGCTTCCCCGTTCCAACGCCGACTATCGCATCGGCAAGGAGCTTTACGGCAGAAAGCTGCGTTTCACTCTTCAGGCGGACACAGACACCGACGAACTCGTTGGGACAGCGTGGAAGAGGTATGAAGAGGTGCGAAAGGAGGCCATAGGGCTCTCGCGAAAGATCCATGAGGACATGGTGTTTGAAGGACGTTTCAAGAATCACGCTCACGGGGAGGGAGCCGCGGCTGATGAGGACATCGCGAGGGAAGTTTTCTCTGAGATTGCGAAAGACCACGCAGTATCGGACGGACTGCTTGACCAATGCAAACAATATTGTGGCGAACTCGAGCGCTTCATTCGCGAAAAGGATCTCATTACGCTGCCAACGGACGAAAAGCTAGAGATAGAGTGGACGCCGGAATTTGAAAGGGGCGTGGCGGATGGAGGCCTCGAGTCTCCCGGGCCCTTTGATCCCAAACAAGCGGCCTTCTTCTACGTTGCTCCGGTCCATCAGGAGTGGACTGAGGCAGAGAAGGAGTCTTTCCTCAGGGAGTACAACGATTACCTTGAGCAGATCTTTTGCATACACGAGGCGCTTCCGGGGCATTATGTCCAAGGTTGGTACTCCAATCAGTTCCCGTCGCTGGTCAGAGCAATGCTGGACAGCGGTCCGTTTGTGGAAGGCTGGGCCGTGTATTCGGAGCAAATGATGCTCGATGCGGGGTATCGAGGGGGCGATCCGAAACTCCAGCTCTCGGAGCTCAAGTGGCTCTTGAGGGTAATCATCAACGCCATCATAGACCCTGGTCTTCACACGGGGACGATGACGGAAAAAGAAGCCACGGACCTCATGATTCATGGTGGTTTCCAGGAGGAAAGGGAGGCCAGGGGAAAGATCGTGCGTGCTTCTCTCACCTCGACGCAGCTCCCCACTTACTTTGTGGGTGTCGAGGCAATCCGTAACATAGAAAAACTCTACAGAGAGAAGACGGGAAACAAATTCAATCAGAAGGAGTTCAACGAGAAGCTCTTGAGCTTCGGTGCTCCGCCTCTCAAGTATCTGAAGGAAATGATGCTGGAAGAGTAAGCAGTGGCAGGACGTAAGAGCAGTAACCAGAAAAGTGACATGCCCCGAGCCCGGGCTGGCAGACGCCCCGGGCGGAGGGTTGGTACGCGCGCCAAAACAGGCAGCAGACAGACGAGCGGCAAGCGTGTTGATGCACGCGCACGAAGGGACCCCGGAGGCGTGCGAAGCGTGGGTCGCGTTGAGGCAGGTTGGCAACAGAAGGGCAAGAGCCGCTCCGTCAAGGGTACGTTGCAGGCAGGCAAAGTGCGCGCCAAAACAGGCAGGACACAGAGGGGCGCCAGAACTAGAAACAGCAGACTGACTCTTGATAGCCTTTTTTCCCTATGCAAGCGGCTGCGCGGCAAGGACGGTTGTCCATGGGACAGGAGTCAAACGATAACGTCTTTGACGCCGTACATCCTCGAGGAGACTCACGAACTGATCGACGCCATTGCTGCGAGAGAAAACGCCAAGTTGAAAGAGGAAGTTGGCGACGTGATTTTTCTTCTCATCTTCTGCATAGAGATCGCTCAGGAACAGGGTCTTTTCACACTGGGCGACGTTGTTAAAAGTACCGACGAGAAGATGAAGAGACGACATCCGCACGTTTTTGGAGGAAAGAATCTGAAAAAACGAGAGGAAGTGCTCAAGCAGTGGGAAGAGATAAAGCTTCGGGAAGAACCCGAACAGTTGTCCATACTCGAAGGCGGATCTCCCACTCTCTCTCCTCTCGTGGCCTCATTCCGACTTCAGGAAAAGGCGGCTGCGGTTGGGTTTGATTGGCCTGATGCAAGCAACGTTATAGACAAGATAAAAGAAGAGATCAAAGAATTGGAAGATGCTCTGGCCGCCAGCGACGAAGAAGAAATAAAGAGTGAGATCGGAGATCTGCTGTTTTCTCTTGTAAACATAGCGAGAAAAGTTGGGGTCAATCCCGAGATATGCCTCAGGGGTACCATGGAGAAGTTCAGGAGAAGATTCTCGTCTATCGAACACGCTCTTCGAAAGAAGGGAAAAAGCCCCACTGACTCAACGCTTGAGGAAATGGACGCGCTCTGGAACAGGGCGAAAGAAAAAGAAAAGAGCTAACATAATTCTATTTGGGGCAACCGTTGTTTGTCTTGAGCCCTGGCTGTGTGGGGCACTTGTCTATCGCGTCAGGAACACCATCGACGTCGCTGTCAACTTCTGGACAACCATCATCATCCTGGAACCCGTTCATATCTTCAGCAAGCGTGGGACACCTGTCCCTGGAGTCCGGTATGCCGTCCTTATCGGAGTCGATCTCCGGGGTTGGCGCAGGTTTCATCTCTGCGGGCGACACAGGTTTTGCTACCCCGGGTTGCTCCCGCCCCACTTCCAGCGATGGCAGGGTTCCCTTCATCACACTGACCGAATCCGGACAGCCGGAGTTAGCCTTGGGCCCAGGTAGATTGGGGCACTTATCCATCGAATCTGGGATACCGTCATTGTCATTGTCAAGGTCAGGGCATCCATCAGTGTCTCGGAAGCCATCGATATCTTCGGGTTGGTCAGGACACTTATCAACTATGTCAGCGATACCGTCATTGTCGTTGTCTGGGTCCGGGCAACCATCTTCATCCTGGAATATATCAAAGTCCTCGCTTTCTGTTGGGCAGAGATCCTCTGCATCCGGGATTCCATCCCCGTCCATATCATTCCCGAAAAGCGCGGGTGTAAAGTCAAAACCGAGAGTGAATCCCCAATCAGGGAAAGCCCGGTCGGGATTGAACGCGGTCTTGGGGTCATCCGCTGACAAACGTACGTCAACGGCGACCGTGGCCACCAGGTCAAACGGGAGTTTTACCTTCGCACCAGGCGTCAAGAAGATGGGATTCTCTTTTCTTGCCGCCAAGTCTGAACCCTGAACAAATTGTTCCATGTATAGCTCGGTGAAAAGAGTCACACGAGAAGTAGGAAACACGAGGGCAAATCCGCCCGAGATCACATCCTTGTTATCGAGGCTTACGGGAATCGAAAAAAGATAGGAAGGAAAGCGCACCTTCTCCTTCTCCCGGTTGAGCAGGTAGCCGACGTTCGCAACTAGCTTCAAGGGAGACAGTATCTGTACCTGGCTCAGGTCGATGCTCCCGCACACGCGGCCAAAGAAATTTGTAGAACCGCTGGTGAATAACTTCTCGGTACTTTGATCGGGCAGCCACAGCTCTGTGTTCTTGCCCGTTGGCACGGAAGTCCCGAGTTCAAAACCAAGCGCGTACCTTTCACTCTCAAAAGGCATCTTCATCTTGAGACCGAATCTGGCGTCGCCCAGCCCGCCGTGGTTCACGCTCTGCTCTTCCCTGTCCGGAAGCTTCTTGTACTGCCAGAGGGCGCCGTTTCCAGGCAGCACTATGAAAGCTTCGAATGCGTTAGCGAGACCGTATCGCGCGCTCAGATTACCTACGGCAAAGTTCTCCGTCACAGAATGAGCAGTCGGAGACATCCTGCGATAATAGTTCCCGAAAAGACCCACCGACCAGCCGCCTTGTTTCATGATCTCGGGCGACGAGAGCCTTACGAGACCATCCGTTCCCTGCAAGTCAGCTCTGGCAGCGCCCACAAAGGGATGCAGCGAGAACACAAGGCAGAGGAAAAAGGCAAAGAGAAAGAAGGAGAAAGCCCTTGCCAGCGGCACTGTTTTTCCGGTAACCAACGCGCACGACTTCATAATCGACTCCTTATGACGGATTTTTTCAGAATAAACGATTCTTCTTAAACCGAACGAGACAGTGTTGGTTTCAAACTAGAGTCTGAGGTCAGAAAAGTCAACAGAAATAGGCGGCAAGGGGAGAGATCTCACGTCATGTGGGTGTTTCGAGCTGTCA
>Ga0315291_10007870_pt1 | contig 13115 bp, 19 predicted proteins | sample YL17G12_20_MG_FD_203070 | JGI IMG/M metagenome (GOLD analysis project Ga0315291, IMG submission 203070) | Sediment microbial communities from Yellowstone Lake, YNP, Wyoming, USA - YL17G12_20 | ecosystem: Environmental > Aquatic > Freshwater > Lake > Sediment | place: USA: Wyoming | collected... | reverse complement strand
GTTCTTCGCCGACCAGGTCGGCGTCGGTGGCGCGACCTCCCGGGACACCAACATGACGAAGCCGAGCGCGATCGGGAACCCCCGCTCGATGCTCGTCCAGTTCATCACCTGCGCGGTCTACAACGTCACCGCGGCCCAGGTCATCCTGGCCGGCGTGGCGCAAGCCGCCCAGCAACTCCTGTACCAGACCTTCATCCGCGTCGACCTCCTCGACAAGGAGTACCTGACGATCCCGACCTACATGGTCCCGGCCGGCGGCGGGCTGTACGTCAACGGCGTCGGGGCGGCGCTGAACGCGCTCGCGGTCTCCAACGGAACGCCCGAGAAGAAGAACTGCCTCAACGTCGAGCTCCCGCTCGAGCGCGAGGCGAGCTTCGTCTTCAGGATGGTCTCCTCGGCCGCGACGATCACCCTCGGTGTGGATATGCACATCGAGATGGCGATCCACGGTCTCCTGCTCCGTCCGCGCCAGTAGTCAGGTCGGGTAGGGCGGGGCCGCAAGGCCCCGCCCGATCCCGGGCTTCATGAAGTCAGGTACAAGGCTCAAGGGGAGGTAGCAAATGGCGATCAAGTCTCTCGTTCGCCGCGGCCGGCCGTCGCCCGCGGCCCTGCTCGGCCCGGGGACCATCACGGCCCACGACCGGTACGACTTCCTCTACAGCCAGGCGTTCTCGATCGCGGCCGGCAACGGCACGGCCTCGATCTCGATCAAGACGCTCGCGAATAACTGGTTCATGCTCCAGACGATCCAGGCGGTCAGCACCGGCCTCTTCCGCGCCCGCATGCGGGACGACGGGACGGGCGAGATCTGGCAGTCGGACTTCGTCACCAACGTGAACTTCGCCGGGCTCGCCCGCCGGCCCAATATCCTCGTCGTGCCGACGAGGATCCCGCCCATGTCCCAGATCATCATCGACCTGATCGACGTCAGCGGAGCACCGAATGCCGGCGAGATCGCCTTCGGAGGATACCTGTATCCCGGCGAGGCCCAGCCCACGGGCCAGCGGGTCGACCGCTGGTTCCAGTACGTCGGCCGGAAGACGATCGGCGCCGGCCAGACCGACACGATCACGATCCCGCTCCAGTCGGACTCCAGTTTCGAAATCCACAAGATGCTGGCGAGCTTCCCGCTCGTCGGCGGGAATTTCTCGGCGCGGATCTCGGACTCGGACACCGGCAAGGCGTGGTCCGACCGGTTCATCAACTACAACAACGCCTTCGGGGACGCCCAGTACCCGAAGATGCTGACGACCCCGAAGCTCCTGCGTCCCAACGTGGTGCTCCAGGCCGAGGTCAAGAATCTCGGCGGGGCGACGACCTTCGAAATCTGTCTGGAGGGCGCGAAGCGGTACGCGGTCAGGAACTGAGGGAGATCTGTCGTGGCGACCGCACCCAAAGCCGAGAAGATCAAGCTCACGGTCGAAGACCTCAAGGGCAAGGATCTTCGAAGTGTCGCGCTCCCGTTCACCTGGGGACCGTACACCTGGTACAACCCGCCGACCGCGCCGCCCGGCACATACTACGGCTACAACCCGATCACGCTGATCACGACATTCACGGCCCAGCGCACCTACGTCCTGACGAGCGCCCGATACACGTTCGCCGGGGGCCACGGGAACTCGGCCACGCTTCGCGTCGGACTCTCGCCCAATCCGGCGGCCTATGCCGGCGGGTCGGTCGGGGTGGAGCTCATCAACTGCGTGCTCCGGCTCAAACAATTTGAGGAATCGACCGTGCAGGAGTTCATCAACTGGGATCCGTATGTCTGGTATTTGCCGATCGGATCCACGATCAGCATCCTGGGCGAGCTCTGGGCTTTCCCCTGGGAACTCAGCTGGATTTACGGAGTCGTGCAGTTGTACCTGATGGAAACCTTTGAGCAGGGATAAGGGGGAGCCGTGGGCGACGACGAGTTAATCGAAATAAGTTCCACGCCGGCGAACATTCCGTTCATCGATCCGGTGACGGGACTGCCCATGCCGCTCGTGGTTCCGGTGCTCCCCGGCGGGCTGACCGTGACCCGGGCGGCGCCGACCACGGTGAACCGCGTCTGTTTCACCGAGGACTTCGAAACGCTGGCGGTCGGAGAGCTCATTCCCCAGCGGCAATGGGCCGCGGAGAATCTTCCGGTCACTCCCGGCACCGTGCTCGTCAATAACGTGGCGCCCATCTCGGGCGCCCGCGACTGCGTACTCAATCTGACCGGTATTCCGTCGCCCAACATGAAGCACGCGCTCGGGTTCAACTTCCAGGGTCAGGCCAGCGTGGTGCGATTCACGATCCAGAACAACTCCCTGGCGGCATCTCATCTGGCCTATCTGGGCGTCGGAGAGAACCCGGGCGAGTTCGCGTGGCTGTTGACCACCGATTCCCAGACGCAGATTCAGGTGACCGATTCGACCGGAGCCGTCGTCATCACCACACCGATCGCCTTCGCGCCCGGCCCGCATGTCTACCAGATATCGGTCGATGCCGTGGGAGCGATCTCGGTCACGGTCGACGCGGTGCCGGCCGGCGGGCCCGCCGGGGACGCCTTCAGCGGCGTGACAGGTGGAAGCGTCGACAGCCTCATCTTCGACCAGGTCGGCGGCGGCGGGCCGTTCCCGCCGGATGCCCAGATCGACAACATCTACTCGGAATGCACGACGATCACGGGGCCCGGCGTGGTGCAGACCGACACTTTCCTGAGCGGGGAGACCACCAACCCGCTTTCCGTGCCGCCCAACACGACGGCGATCAGCTTCGATGTCCAGGGCCCCAACTTCCTCGCCGCCGACTCGGTCACGCTTCAGGGCTCGATGGACGGGCTGAACTGGTACGACGTCTTCACGATCAACGGGAACGCGAGCGGCAAGCAGTTCGCCAACTCGATCCCGCTTCTCGCAAACTACATCCGGTTCACCTTCAACCTCCCCGACGATGTGGGGTCGAACGGCGGGACCACAAGGCTGGTGATCAGATGAAGAAGATCTTCGCCCTCTGGCTCGTTCTGATTCCGGCGGCGGCGCATGCGATCGCCACCCCGGTCATCCCGGCCGACAAGTACGGCAATCCGATCGCGGCCATGCCGGTGGCGCTGACGGCGACATGCGCCGGGTGCGCGATCTCGGGCGGGGCGGGGACCGTCTTCAGCGGATCGGTGGCGGTGACCAACTTCCCGCCTACGAATACCGTCTTCAGCGGCTCGGTGACGGTGACGAACCCGTCCGGCACCGTCGTGTCCGGCTCGGTCGACCTCAAGCCGCTGGCGAACATGCTCCCGGGCACCACCGTCTATCTGTTTGCGTTTGACGGGTCGACTTGGTTCGCGCTCCTTGGAGACAACACCAACGGGCTGGATATCGATGTGACGAGGATCCAGGGCGGCGTGACCATCGCGCATACCGTCACGGTCACCGGCACCGTCGCCTTATCTGCCCGCGTCATCACGGTGTCCAGTACTTCCACCGGGATCGGGGGTGTCGCGGTGGTCAATCCCCGCGACCTCGATTTCAGCCGGACTCTTCAGGGTGTTTTGGCGGTCTCCCGCGTCATCACGGTGTCCAACACCTCCACCGGGATCGGGGGTGTCGCGGTGGTCAATCCCCGCGACATGGATTTCTCCCGCACGAATCAGGGAGTGTCTCCCGCATCCCCGGGAGTTATCTGGACCTCCAGCCCGGTCGGATCGGAGATGTCGTGTTCCTCGTACTCGGTGAGCGTAGGGTCCACGGCGGTCAACCTCCTGCCCAACCAGTACGCCGGGGCGCGTCATGTGGGCATTCGCAACACGAGCCTGAGCGACACGCTCTATGTCGGGGACGCGAACGTCACCACGGGCGGCACCGGAAACGGACAGGCCGGCTACCCGATCTTCCCGCTGGAGTCGTGGACGATGGACCTCACCGGCGGCCAGGGCGGCAAGTTCTACGGGCGCACGACCTCGGCTACCATCGATGCGAGAGTCTCGAGGTGGTAGCAACCGTCCTGCTGGTTGCCGCCCTCGCGGGAGCCGGTAGCCTCGACGGTGGACCGAATCCCCCGCGGACCCGGTGGATTGGGCAGAACGGCATCAAGAGCGTGAAATCCCTCGGCACGACGGTCTTCACGCCCACCGCGACCGTCTGGATTGATGCCGTATCGAGCGGATCGGCCAGCGCCGCCACGCTCCAGTTCTCCATGACGATTGCCGCTGTCGCGAACTATCTGGTGGTAGGCGTGTCGGATGAGCTGTCTGATGTCACCAGCGTGACATGGAACGGCTCGGCCATGACCCAGCAGATCAAGGGCAAGCGCGGCGGCGGCGGGAACGGCGGGGCGTACCTCTACACCCTCGCCGCCCCGACGACGGGACCGGGCGGGGTCACCATCACCTGTTCAAGCGTGGACAGCAAGGTCGCAGGCGCGATCTCGCTCATCAACGCCGGGACTCTCGCATGGTCGATCTCCAACGCGGGGGATTCCAGCGTGGCCCCGTCCGCGACCACCCTCGCGTCCTCCAACGGATCGGTGATCGTGGCGAACCTCTACGGGGCCAGCGGCACCACCAGCACCACCCCCGGCCCCCGGCAGACCGAATGGTGGACGGCCATCATCGGAGCCGGAGCGAACCAGACCCGCGGCGCGGGATCAACGCAGGGCGGCAATGGATCGGCTCAGGTCGTGGGGTGGGTCTTCGGCACGGCGAAACAATGGGCCTTGATGGCCCTAGAGGTGAAGCCGTGATCGTGTCAAGCGGCAAGTTCGCCGGAGTCAGCTACGAGATCGACGCCTCGGACGTCACCGGCGAGGTCACCCAGGTGGTCTTCGACAACCCGACTGACAACGACCGGATCATCAAGATCTCACAGGGCGACCTGAACTGGAGCTACACCATGGTGCGGAAGTCCAACGGCACGGTGAGTGTGGATCCCGGCATGGCCGGGGACGCTTGCACGGTGGCGCTGGAATGATCCTCGCCATCCTCTTCGCCGGCGCGGTCCACGCGGCCACCGTCACCGACTCGTGGGTCGGAACGAAGATCGATCCCTTCCCGGCCGGAACGCAGTTCCTCGCCGGCGCCTCGGTGTACGTCCACCTCATCCTCGACCTCAAGGCTCCCGGCCGGCCGGTGGTGAAGTGGTATCGCAACGGCCGGATCATGAAGTCGATCACGCTGGCGGGTACGCGGAAAACCGCGTACTCGACGGTGTCGATCAAGGCCCAACCGGGCAACTGGACCGTCGTGATCACCGACGCCCGCAAGGGCTGGCGCCGCTCGCATCACTTCCGAGTCAGCTAACGTCAAGGAGGAGACCCCATGGATACGTCAGGACTCGCCCTCTCGATCGGCGTGGTCAGCAAGTACGCGACCGATCTCGTGCTCTACATCGTCAAGCTCGCCAAGTGGAGCGTGCCGCCGGTGCTCATCCACGCCCTCGTCCTCGCCGTCGTCGTCGGCGTCGAGTTCGCCGCGGGCAAGATCTACAGCGTGCCCATCGGCATCTGGTCGACCGTCGTCACCGTCCTGTCGGCGATCGGCTACGACCAGTTCTCCGGCGTGCTGGCAAGTTCGTCCGACTCCAAGCCGCCCGTCGTCACGCCCGGCGCCACGGTGGTGAACCGGTGAGAGTCGCCGCCGCCTGCCTGATCGGGCTATGCCTGATCGGTTGCGGCGCGACGAGCGGGCCGCTCCGGCTCGCGTCCCCGCTCAACGCCACGGCGTTGCCCGCCTGGAACGCCGTGGCCGAGAGCAAGACCGGCACCGTGCTCTGTCCCAAGTGTCTCCAGTCGCGTGTCTCTCCCCGCTACGCCCGCGACCCCAAGGGCGCCGAATGCCTTGTATGGTCGTGCGCGAGTTGCGGCGCGGTCTGGTATACCCGGGTCGGCACGCCCGATCTCGTCACCCAGCCCTGACCCGTGTTAGGATAGGGTCATGAAGAAGGGGCCATCGCCGATCCTCCTGCTCCTCGGGGTCGCCGCGCTCGGACTGGCATTCACCCAGCGCGGCCGGATCGTCGGCGGCGTCAAGGCGGGCGCCGCCCTCCTGAAGTCGATCGCCGCCGGGGTCGTAAGGCAAAAGGTGCCCGGCCAGAAGGGACTGGTCGAGGTGCTGATCGTGAAGACCGCCGCCCCGGTGGATGTCCGTGCGGTATGACGCCCTCCCTCGCCGCCCTCGCCGGCCCCGTCCCGCCGGTCGTCCGGCCGGAACCGCCCGTGTTTAAGGTCACCGAGTACCTCACGAAGGCCGGCGTCGGTCTCGGCAAGGTCATGGTCACCACCGGCTCGGTCACCAAGCCATTCGGACAACTGGTCGAGGAAGTCTCCCGCCAGTACTCGATCCACCCGGCCTATATCCTGACCATGCTCCAGGCAGAGCAATCGCTCCTGAGCTCCTCGGAGGTGCCCGACATCGGGCTCAAGGTGGTGGCCCTGCCGGTCCCGGGCCCGGCCAACCTCCCGCGGAACCGGGCCATGCCGGACGACTCCGACCGCCAGACGGTCGCCGCCCAGTACGCGAAGGGCCACAACCAATGGATCCTCCGCAACGGGGGCGACTACACGACCGACAAGGCGTGGTATCTGCTCCTGACCGGGAACCGCCGCATGGCCTACGCGCTGGGCACCGGGATCCCCGACCCGAAGATCTTCCCGCCGTGGGACGCGAGGAAGTACCTCGGGCTGGCGAACCAGATCCGCGAGGCGGCGCGTCTGCTCGATGGCTACCTGAAGAAGTACGAGAACGCGAGGATCGAGGGCACACTCGATCAGTTGCTCATCCCCGTCTACGAGGGCGGGCTCGTGCGGCCGGCCGACGCGACGACTTTCGCCCTGCTCCAGTACACCCCGTCGCTAAACGGCCTGGTCGAGCGCCCGAAGATCTTCGCGGGCATCATGAACAAGGCCCGCGGCTGGGGGCTGGCGGCATGAGCAACGGCGAGCACGGTTTCTTCGACCTCGTCTTCAAGAGCGCGGTCGGCATCTTCGGCTCGATCATCGGCGTAGTCATGGTCGGCGGCGGGCGCAAGATCCTCGAGCACGACCGGGCGATCGGCGAGCTCGTGACCGCCCGGCAGAACGCGGAGCGCCAGCGCGAAGAGGACCGCGAGGCCGAGGCGGCGCGACGGGAAGCCGAGGACAAGTGGAAAGAGCGGGTCGAGAACAAGCTCGACAAGCTGTTGGGAGGATAACCGTGAGAGTCAAGGACGTCATCGCGCTGACCGCCGGGATGCGGGCCGACAAGATCGCCGGACTGCACCGGCTCATCCGGCACCAGTACCACGATCACATGAGCGACCTCTTCTCCGACCTCATCGAGCTCGCGAAGTTCCGGCTCGGACAAGCCGAGGCCGGCGAAGGGGATCCGCGCATGACCGCCCGGCGGCCGAGCTCCAGCGAGATCGACCGCTGGGACGAGATCGTCGGCGTGCTGGAAACGGCGCGGAACGAGCTCGTCGCGATCGAGACCGAGAACGTCCCGCCAGAGGAGAATCCGGCTCGCCTCTGGCACATGGTGGTGGAGATCGACCAGGGCGGCGCTGAAGGCGAGAACATCATCTATCGCACCTATACGGTGCGTGCGACCGGCGACGAAGAGGCCCGCACACGGGCGATCGCCAAAGCACGAGTCGACCACCCGGGCACCGAGATCCTGTCTGCGGACCCGAAAGAGAATCCCCGGCTGGTGCCGACCAAGGACGAGATGAAGCGGGATTCGGTCGCGGCGCTCAACCTCGGCGGCGAAGTCGTCCTTTGGCTGGTCAAGAAAGGCAACGTGTACTGGTGGATGGAGGACGACGGCGACCGCACCGCGGTCAGCGGCTACACGATCGAGGAAGCCGCGCTCGCCGCGCATCGGAAATGGCCCAAGGGCCTGTTCTTCAGGAAGTCCGGCACATGAAGCTCTTCGGACGCCCGACGAACGGCAAGCCGGCCGAGGATCCCGCGATCGTGGAAGCCGCCCAGGTCGCAACCCTGCGAAAGGCGATCGAGGTGCTGGACGCCCTGAAGACGCGCTACAATGAGGAAGGCGAGCAGGACAAGGCCGAGTTCCTCGACGAGCTCATGGAAGACCTGACCGACATCGTCGCCGAGCTCGACGGGGAAGATGAAGACGGGGAAGAGGAGGGCGAAGATGAAGACGACGAATAGATGCCGGATGGCACGCGGCCGGAAACGGTGCTCCGGTGGCGTCTACGCCTTCTGGAAGTGGCACGGCACCCGGGTCGGTCTCTGCAAGGCGCACAGCGCCCAGGCTCACCGGGCCGGCTGGAAGATGTGGCCAAGGACGAAGACGAAGAAGAGGAACCCCGCCGGCGGGGCGATCCGGCTCCTCCGCATGGGGACGTCGGGCAAGTGGGAAGCCGTCAAGCGGCACCGGAGTCTGGCGCACCACGACCTCGCCGTCGCCGAAGCGGCCCGGCTCGCCATGCTTCCCGAGCACAAGGATCGCTACGTCTATGTCGCCGTCCAGGGCCCGGGGCATCACGAGATCGCCCGCTTCGGCGGCGTTGGCCGGGATCCCGGCCCCGACGACACCCTGAGAAAGATGCGGATGCACGGGGGCTATCCCAACCCCGCGGATCCGAAGGCGGCGAAGTCGGTCAGCGTGCGAGTGATCGGATCCGACGCCGCCATGGACGATGATGTCACCCTTAAGGTCTCGGTGCCCGAATGGGGCAACCTCCTCGCCATGATCAAGGCATGGAAGAAGTACGGACACGGTCGGCCCTCCTCGATCGGCGTACCCGAAGTCGACAAGGGCATGCCAGACGCAATCGGCGGGTGGCGCTGGGACGTCACCGGCGGCGGGTGCTCGGCGCTCATGTTCGACCTCGTGCCCGGCTCCCAGCAGTTCACCTTCTACAAGGACGCCTTCCAGTACCCCGGCAAGATGTACTTCATGATCACCGACAACGCCGAAGTGCCCAGCGAGATGAGCACCGCGGTGAGTCTCGGCGTCTACAACCAGGAGGGCGGGTTCATCGACTACATCCTCATGCCCCAGCCGGGAATCTTGAAAGCGCCGGCGGGGAATCCGGCCGGTCCCGCTCCCCACGCCGAGCGGGCCGAGTGGGAAGTGACCTTCACCGCGATCAACGACTGGGGCGAGGAGAACACGAGCCGCGATCGGTTCTTCTCTCCGACCGAGGCTCAGGCCCGCGAGTACGCCAAGATGGTCGTCGAACACAACACGCGGGGACGCGGTCGTGTACTCAAGGTCGAGCGCGTGGGAACCCGGCACAGCCGCGGCAACCCGGTCTCCGGCTACGAGTCCGACGCCGCGGCCCAGCGCGAAGCCTTCTGGGAAGGCGACGAGGAGCCGGCCTGATGTCACCCGCGAAGCCGAAGCCGGCCCGGTTCCAAATCAAGCAGGGATCCCCGCTCTCCCTCGCCGCGTGGCCGGCGCGGAAGAAGTTCCAGGTCGAGCCGGGCACGCCGCTCGCCGAGCACCCGTACCCCGGCAACGTCAAAGGCACGCACTTCTCGACGAACTCCAAGTACGGCGGGATGGGCAAGAAGTTCCGCATCATCGGCTTCGACCTCCCGGCGCTCCGCACGATCAGGGACGTCAACCCGTCGACCGGGCTCGTGACCGCCGGCTTCCTCATCTGCCCCGGCGCCAAGCTCTGCAAGAACGGGTGCTACGCCCGCGGCGGGATGTACGTCAGCCCCGGGTCGGTCTGGCGGTGCCACTACAACTTCCAGACCTCCCTCGAGCCGTGGTTTGAGGACGTCATGGTCTCAGACATCGAACACCGAGTCCACTCCAGCCGGGTGCCGATCGTGGTCAGGATCCACACCTCGGGGGAGTTCTACAACCGCGACTACCTCATGAAGTGGATCCGCATCTGCGAGCGGCTCCCCAAGACCGACTTCTGGTGCTACACCAAGATGTTTCCGCTGGTCGAACCGCTCCGCGAGTCCAACGCGATCCCGTCGAACCTGGAGATCGTCTACTCCGAGGGGAGCCGCTGGGACGACCAGATCCGCGACGGCGTCGGCTGGGCGAACCGGAAGCACTCGCGGATCTTCGGCAAGAAGGCGCACATGAAGGCCGCCGGGTACAAGGACGCCATGTCCGACAAATGGGGCGATCTTCGGGCGGTCCTCCCGAAGCTCTTCGGCGACCCGCCGTCGAACGACATCGGGCTGTACTGGCACGGCACCCTGAGGAAGTTCGTCACCGATCCCAACCATGCCGACTACCCCAAGCTGGTGGCCGAGGCGAACGAGCGCGAGCGGATCATCCGCGAGCGGATGGTCGCCACGCAGAGCGCCATGCGGAACTACGATCCCGAGAAGGTGTACGACTGGACCGTCACGCTCATGGTCGCAAAGACCGGCGGCGGTCAGGAAGAGAAGGCATTCGCGGTGACGGGCAAGCCGCCCGAAGCCGCGAGACTCGCGTACCGCGCCGCCAGGGAACAGGGCTACACACCCTTGTCACTCAAGACCCAGTTTCCGGCCGCGGTACACGGCTCGATCCACGACAAGCCGGGCGTGGGCCCGCTGACGAACGACCCAGCTAGCACCGCTGACTGGAAATTCTACCGCAAAGGCCTCACGGTTCATGTGCACGCCAATGGGCATGGATCATACGGCATCGAGCTCTGGGATGGACATCGGCAACTGGATCACGACGATACTCCCCGGGAAAAGAACAGCGCCATCTTCCATGCTCGAAAACTCCTGGAGCGATACCTCAGAACCAATGTTGAAGAAAATCCCTCCGGCAAGCTCACGACCGACCAGCGACTGAAGCGGCATCTGCCGATCGAGGTCTGGCAGACGCAGGCGGGCGATTGGACCTGGGAGGTCTACCGCAAATACCAGAAGCCGGAGCTCGAGGACCGCAACCCGTTCGCCCGGTGGTTCTGCCTCGTCAAGTCGCCATTCGTACCGGAGGGCGAGCTCGGGGACGTCTATGTGCGGGACATCAAGAAGAGCGCCCAGCCGGTGGTGCCGGATCCAACGCGGAGCGCCCCTTCCGGTTCGTACAAGACCGAGGTGCTCACGGGCGAAGCCGAGTGGGTTGCCAACGCGCTCCGCTTCCGCACCGAGATCGAAGCCGGCCACTACGGCAACGATCTCATGTCCAGGTGGATGGCGGCGAAAGAGGTGCGGGTCGTGAAGTCTCCTGATACCCCGACGCACCGCTTCATCGACGGCGTACTGGAAGAGCTCAAGGCGAATCCGGCTACCAGCGAGGTGCATCCCGGCGCGGTCCCCCTGACCGAGCCTGACGAACGGTAGCGCCGTGGAGCTCCCGCACTTCAAGAATACAACCCGCTGGCCTGACGCATGGGCCAGGCCGCTGTTCGAATACGCGGCCGGCTGGGTGTTCGAACGGAAGCTCGGGATCCCGTTCCCCATGGACATCCCGCGGAAGACGCTCCGATTCGAACTGAGTGCGCTGGAAGTCGCCCGCCAGCACGCCCGGTACGCGATCGGACTCGGACCCAAGCCGCAGGCCGAGAAGATGGTGGAGACCGACGAACCCGTCGGGATCCCGGTGCCGTGCGAATCCTTCCTCATGCCCTACGACCACCCCGGCCGGGGCACGGCGTTCAAGCGCCCGCTCCATATCATCGTGCGCCTGGGCGACGGCGTACCCGGCGGCCGGCTCATCGACGGCTTCGAATGGCCCTACGTCATGTCGCACGCGGAGAAATACGGGGAGTTCCGCGCCAAGTACCACTCGCCCGAGGAGCTCGTCATCAACATCGCGGCGCACGAGTACACGCACATTGCCCACTTCACCCGACCGGACCTCCCGGTCGAGCCGGAGTTCATGCACCACCTCGACATCGCGCTCCCGCAACAGGCACGACACCTCCGCTGGGAAGTGCGACATCGGACGGGATTCACGACCGAAGCGATCGGCATCATGAGCGCCGACCCGGGAGTGCGCCAACTCGTCGTCCCGAAGTTCATGGACCTGGAAGTCACCAAGCTCCACGAGCTCCACACCACCTACTGGGAAGTCGAGTGCTGTCTCGACTGGCTCGTCGAGATGCACGGCATGAACCGCGAGGACGCCCGCCGGCGCATGGAACCGTCGTGGGGGATCGGTCGACTGCCGGAAGACATCGTCGTCAGCCGGTTCCCGCTGGTGCCGCTACACCGTGCACGGATCCTGATCGAGGTGATGAAGAAGAAGTTCCCCGATGTTGGATGGGAGCTCGACAAGCGCGGCCGGCGTAAGGGCGCCGAGATACACTTCCGCGTGATCGGACGGCATCCGGCGGCGCTCATGTCGAAGGTGAAAGCCCGCGTGCGGGAGATCTGGCAGGATGTGGCGCTGATGGAGCAGTCAAGACTGACGCCCTCGATGGCGTCTACACCGAAAGCGGAATCACCGTTTCCCTCTTCGGCTGGCGGCGAAGAGCCATCCTGACGCGCTCGAGTTCCTCGTACTCCATCAACGAGACCGCGTAGCACCCCGGCCGGTGATGCGCGTTGCGCCACAGCCGCTTGAGCTCGTGGAACGGAACGAGCAGGGGACCGCTTCGCTCCAGCTTCTTGCCACACGCGCAATAGAGGATCGCGCCCTGCTCGGTCACCAGCCCTCCAGGAGTGTTTGCACCTTGTTCCGATCGTAGAAGATCCGGCGGCGGGTGATCCGTTCGACCTGCAGATCGGCGTCGATCTCGGGATCCATCACGATGCGGTCGTTCTTCTTCGCGAGCAGATGCCCGTACTCATGCAGGACGAGCCCCGACCGGTTGCCGGGAGAGAGTTCGAAGAACGCCGGCGCCACGCACATGATCTCGACCGCCACACCTCGGATGATCCGCTGGATCTGGTGGTGAAACATGTGCGCGTACTGCCGGCGGTTGCGCTCGTGTTCACCGCGTGCGAGCTCGCACTCGCGAATGACCATCATGGGAAAACCGTCGTGGAGGAAGGCGAGCTCGCCGCGCTCGCCACCATAGTTCTCAGCCGGCACCATGACAAGGTCAGCCACGATACCGCTCCCATCGCTCGAGGAACTCGCTGACCCAGAGGCATGCGCGGATCGTGAAGTGGACCGCGAGCATGATCGCGCCGATCACGACGGTGGCGGCGACCAGGATCACGGCGCCGTAGAGGAGAGTGAGCATCCACCCCATGCCCTGATCGTAGCACACCCTCCCCACCCGCACCCCCACAGC
>Ga0315291_10007868_pt1 | contig 13117 bp, 19 predicted proteins | sample YL17G12_20_MG_FD_203070 | JGI IMG/M metagenome (GOLD analysis project Ga0315291, IMG submission 203070) | Sediment microbial communities from Yellowstone Lake, YNP, Wyoming, USA - YL17G12_20 | ecosystem: Environmental > Aquatic > Freshwater > Lake > Sediment | place: USA: Wyoming | collected... | reverse complement strand
TCTTTCCGCCAACCTTTAATTTCAACTTCTCTTTGTCTGGCCTCTTTTAATGTTTTAAATTCTTCCGAATATTTTAAAATGACGGGTCTGCGAATTTTAGTATAATGTGCTCCCCATCTTGATACGTTATGTTGTTTTATACGTTTTTCTAAATTATTTGTGCAACCAATATAGAAAGAACCATCGGCACATTCAAGAATACAAGTGACGTATGACATAGTTACTATTTTTATCACTTCGTCGTTCCTCGCACGCTCGGAACTCCTCAGTGTCTTCTTCTTTCTTATTTATATATCAGTGCCGAAGGCCCTGATGAGCACAAGGTGCGAAGAAGGGCTGTGAACCCCAGTCTGGAACCAAGGTTTTAAGGGGAAATTCGAGCTGTTTTGGACTCCCCAACTGACGCGTCTCGGTCTGGTCTTGTATTGAAATTTTACCACAAAATTAGACAAAAGGCAGTGTCTCATTCTTTTGGGCAATCCCCTATTTTATTCGGGAAATGAGACAAATGAGACACTACTTAAGGGTATTTTATAATGTCTCATTTGAGACAGTAGAATGTCTTATTTCTATTTAAAAAATTTATATAATGGTCTTATTGCTAAAATAATCCAAGCTGCGACAATATACCAAACGCTGATTCCCGCTAATGCGGGGATTAACCTGACGAGAAGCACTCCAAAGGCGAAACAAGCCATCTTTATCAAACCTATATCTATCCAGTCTAATTTCTTTAACTTTTCGTCTGTATAAGATGTGAGGCTCATATTTTTCTATTTTTAATAAAGTAATCCGGCCTTTACCTTATTCTATCTTACCAAAAAACAGCCTGATTGGCGATTCTTTGGATTTGCTAACTCCCCCCGGATGAGACGATTTTCGAACCCTGAAATGGGAAGAAATTTTTGGGTGTCCCGAATTGATATTTAAACAAATAATGTCCTCCCCCGCCCTAAAGGGCGAGATTTCCTGTAAGGAGGACTGTATATCATCGCCCTTTCATCTCCGGGTTGAAGCCCGGAATTTTCCCAGGCGACGCTATAAAATTGCTAATAAAATATCCACCAACCAATAAAGCAATGGACAGGACAATAAAAGCGAATACAGCATCTTTAATGGCAAATTTAAAAGCCTTTTTCTTATCTGCGAAATGATGGGAAAATTCTTCGTATGTTATAAGAAAAGCCATTAAAGCTCCTATAGGAATTAAAACCAAGCCGACTGGTATTAATACGAGCATTAAATTAGTTTCCATAATCGGTTAATTTTAGGTTCATAAAAGGTTTTGAACCGATTTCTGTAAGTCGGTAAGTTTAGCAATTCGATTGCGCAGATCTGTTTCCTGTTTTGTCACCTCGGTTTCGGTTTTTTGTTTTCGCGTGAGACCTATTTCTAATGCCCGCAATACGTCGTCCTCCATCGATTCAACCGCATCGCTAAATATTTTTTTGTAATCTTCCACAAGTTTTTCCATTCTTTGCGAAAAATCATATCGCAACTTGCCGCAATGGCGATCAACAAGCATATCGGCCCTATCCTTTGCCTCTTGAATAATTAATCTGTGGGCAAAGGTTTTAGGCATTATTTTTTTTATCGTATCAATGGTCATGCTCAACGCATCCTCTTCGCTTTCGGTTTGAAATCTGAATTCTATTTCCGGCGGAAGAGTCTCCTGTATTTTAATTTCTCTCTGAGTTATACCGAAAATTTCCGAGGAAGAAGAAAAAATCTTTTTAAAGGTATCGTTCATTCGATTCGTAAAACGGCTAAGTATTTTTTTAAACTGGGATTTTAAAACCTTCTCTTCTTCTTCTCGCCAAGCCCCGAATATCTCTCTAATCTGAACGGCGATAAATTCGTTAAACAGCTCGATTAATCTTTTATTGCTTTCTCTCTTATGCACAACGGAAAGTTCTTTGATTTTTAAGTTGAACCATTCCGTTTTTTCTTCTTTTAATTTTTCTAAATTTTCTTCAAAAACATCTTTCCAAAACGCCTGAACCTCTGCAGTAAGGAGCCTTCCGCTATCAATACATTCTTGATTAATTTCGGAAAGAAAGCCCTTAAAATCTTTCAATTTATTTTCAAGCTCACGGAGCGGAATACGGAGAGACTTTTCTTCAAGTTCGGCAAGAAGCAGTTCTTCATTTATAGCGCTTCCAATCTTTTCGGCAGACGAGCTAAGAAGAATATTGCCTTTTTCGTTTAAAAGAAATTGTTCAAGAGATTGTTCAAAATCAAGCAGTCCGCTTTTAGCCACTTTCTCAAGATTATTATCCATCTTGCCCTCTAAAGCATCTTTTGCCGAAAGCAAATAGATTACCGGATCCTTAAATCCGGCCCGTTCCTCAATGACCTTTTTTGTAAAATCAAGAGATTCCTGTCGATCGGAATCGCTTACCGTTTCTTTTTTGTTTTGTATAAAGAATATTTTAGAGACTTTGTTTTTTAAATCCCGCAAGAAAATAAGTTCGGCTTGGGTGAGCGGCGGGTCAATGCTTATCAGAAATATCGCCGCATCGGCTTTAGACAGATATTGATAAGTGGTTCTGGTATTGTGTTCGTGCACCGAAGCCACTCCCGGCGTATCTATGATTTGAACTCCGTTTTTAAGATATTGGGATTGATAAGCAACTTCAACGCGATTAACCATTTTTTTATTTTCCGGATTATATTTCTCCGTCACGTATTGCGGTAAATCATCAAGCGTAATTTCTTTTTGGACGCCGTTTTCGAAAAAAACATTAATTTTTAGTTCCTCTCCGTAGTTTAATATAGTGATGGCGGAAGTAAGCGGAATGATACCCATCGGTAAAATATTTTGGCCAAGCAGAGCGTTAATAAGAGTTGTTTTGCCGCGCTTGAATTGCCCCACAACGACAAGCGAAAATATATTCGCTTCAAGTTTATTGCCGATTAATTGTGCCGTTTCCTTTGAATGTTTGCTTACGGCGGTGTTTCCGAAATCGGTGATGATATCATTTAATTCGCTTTTTGTTTTTGAATACGAGTTAAGCATATTTTTTATTCAATAAAAATTTTTTACGGAAATGATTTTCGCATATTTTTATAATGCTTACGGCGAGATAAGTATCTTCTATCGTTGGGATGCTCATTACCGGCGCCCTGCCAAAGCCGCCGTTGCCTCGATGGCAACTGTCAACAAACTGAATGATTTTGCTTACTTCTGGCAACGGCTTATGGATCAATGCCAAACTTTCAACGAGGTAAAATAAATCTTCTAATAAATCGCATTCATCCCAACGTTCCGTCAGATAACTATAAACCTTCTCTCTGGCAGGGATATCGAAAGAAAGAAGTTCTAAGACAGATAAAGCATGATAAGTTGCCATTAAGTGCGATTCTCTGCCCCTTCCGAATCCGCCGTTCTTATTTTGCAAAGAAACAACGAGTTTAATTATTTTCTCTTTATTTATTATTTTAATTTTTAAATCACGGTTTAAAGTGACTAAATAAAATAAATCTTCAATATCTTTGCCGACGGCGCTTAAATAACTCATCGCGGACGAAAAACCCTTTTTCCCCAATCTTTTATTTTCCGAATGAATGGAAGAAGTTTGGGAAATAATATGCTTATAACAATCAACTAAAAATTTTCTATATTTTTTAAATCCTCCGAGCCTTAACCCTAATTCTTTAAACGTTTCTACCGCTAAAAAAATCGAGAAGGGATCATCCAAATTCCCCTCGCTTGATTCCTGTTCCCAAAATAATGCAACCGATTTTGTATTTTTTGTTTTTACCCCAAGAAGCCTTAATGTCTTTATTGCAAGGTAGGTTTCTAAACCGCTTGACGGCTCTACTTTTGCAAAAAAATACCCGCCATCTTTCAAATGGCAATCTTCAATATATTTAACAATTTCTTGTCTGCTTATTCTGATATCAAATCTCTTGTCTTGGAATGCGTTTATATGACCTGACATAATATTAAAAAGCAAATAGCCTCTACCTTTATGGGTAGAGGCTATCAGCTCTTTTTGAGCAGTTTTGCGAGCCTCATCGCTTTTTTGAAAAGAAATGCTTACTTTTTTATTTTATCAAAAGATTGTCTTTTTGGCAATTTTGCAAGCTAATTTTCATGATAGGCATTGAATTTAATCTTTGATCCAAAAATAATAAATAGAAATGCGGATATAATAGCCGCAATACTGCCGAAAATAAATGGCGCTTTAACGCCAATATAAGTCCAAAGGAGTCCCGCTATAAGAGAAGCAAAAAAAGTACAAAGGCCGATGGTGGTCTGATAAACACCAAAAGCCGTACCCGTCTTTTCTTGGGGAACTAAATTGGAAATGTAGGCCTTTCCCACGCCTTCGGTGAGAGCCATATAAATTCCATAGATTGGGAAAAGGAACCAAAGTAAAAGACTGGAATGTACTAGACCGAAAAAAAGATACACAACGGAAAAAAGCAAAAAGCCAGCCAAAAGCACTTTTTTAGGCCCGATTTTATCAGAAATAATTCCCGCAGGCATTGAAAATATGGCATAGGTAAAATTAAAAAGAACATAGACCAGCACAACTAAAATCAATGACAATCCCAAATTTTGCGCCCGCAAAATTAAAAAAGCATCCGAACTGTTGCCTAAGGCAAAAATAAAACTAATCAATAAAAAAATCTTAAAGGATGGATCAAGTTCTTTCCAATTAAAACGAAAAACGAAAGAAGAATTTACTTCTTTCTTCTTCTCTTTTACAAAAAAGATTAGCAAGAGAATCCCGATAAAAGCAGGGATAAAGGCGAGAAAAAAGATTAAGCGAAATTTATTATCTAAAAAATGAATTGCCAAAAGAGCCAGGAGCGGCCCGACCACCGCTCCCATGGTATCAAGTGCCCGATGAAAACCAAAAGATCTTCCGCGAACCGAATTTTCCGAGCTTTCAGCAATCAGAGCATCTCTGGCGGAAGTGCGCGTTCCTTTGCCAAAACGGTCAACAAATCTAGCAAATAAAACAAATGGCCAGCTATAAGCCAAACTTAAAAGTATTTTAGAAATAGCTGAAAACGAGTAACCGGCGACAATAAATGGTTTTCTCTTCTGCCATTTATCAGAAAGCCAGCCGGAAACAACCCTTAAGATGCTGGCGGTTGATTCAGCTATGCCTTCTATCAAACCGACAATCGCTACTGGCGCGCCCAAAACGCTGGTGAGAAAAATCGGAACAATGGGATAAATCATCTCCGAGGCCACGTCGTTAAAGAAACTAACTAATCCTAAAACAAAAACATTTTTAGAAATACCGAATTTATTTTTCATATCTTCATTTTATCAAAGAATCGCCTAAATGGCGATTCAGTTTATAAAAGGATTTCCCGAACAAATGGCTCTGTTTATGACGTCCTCCTCGAAAGAGGACGACATATCATCACCCTCTCATCTCCGGGCTGAAGCCCGGAGTTTTCCCGGGCGATGCTATAAAACTTTGGCTCCGCGGACTGGAGTCCTTTCGAACCCGTTTGATGGAGATTTAACCTAATTATTCAATACAACAATCAATGGCCCTTCTAACTAATTCCCCGAGCTTACCCATAAAACCTTTTTTCTTTTTGTCATTTTTATTTAAAGCGCCGTCATCAATCTTTTTAATGTCGCCTACGTTTAACAACTTCATATTGAGACCCCAAAACAAAGAATAAAGTTTATAGGCCTTATCGAATAAATCGTATGCTTCCTCTTTTTTGTCCATCCCAAGCTGTTTTGTGCCAACTTCCATCAAACGCATTGAAGCGGCGAGCAAATGTTTTGAAATGCACCAAACTTCACCCTCGTATTCTTTGATGATTTTTTTAAGCAGTTCTTTTCTCATTTCCCTGACATCTTTAATCATGTCGTAATATTCTGTTTTTCCGAGCTTGGCTCCGGTAAAGAAAAAATGTTCCTCGATGCTTACTAAATTCATTATGGCAATGCTTAAATCCTGGTCTGAAGATAAATCCATTTTTTCCTGCTTTTTCATCTCATCCACTTTTTGGATAAATTCGTTTAAATTTTTTATAGGATTTTGATTATTGTTTGTGTTATTCATATGATTATTTTGAGCGAAGCGAAAAACAAGCTTCGCTTATTTGCTTAATAAATAAAAAATAATGCTTAATAGAATTAATGGAGCAATAGGCATAACGACTTTTTGAAACGGAAAATATGCCCTGCCTTGATTTTTCCCTTTAAGATAATAATACCAGCTGGCGCCAAACCAAAAAGCAATGCTTCCCGCAACAATTCCCAATAATAATTTATCTGCCATCCCGCAAGCGCAAATCGTATTTATTGGATTTCCCATGATCCCCATAAAATAAAGAGGGATGACAATCAGTAGATAATAACCTAAAATTGTAGCTATTATTATGCCCTTAAAACGGATATTTTTCTTATCAAGCCAGCTTATCGTCCAAGTTATCATTGAAACGGTTAGGCCTCCGACCCAGAGCCCCGTTATGGAATCATCTATCCCAAGCCAGCGAGACAAGCCCACCCCTGCTCCAACGACAACGGTGCAAATAGGACAAACCGCTAATACCTCTTTTGTAAAGACAAAACTTAATCCTAAAATTGCCAATAAATAAAAAAGTAATTTTTTCATTTTATCTTTATTTAAGTTTTTGGTTAAAAAAGTCTATGATGGTCTGGCTTCCTACGAAACATTTTGAGCCGTCCCATAAAAACGGTATTTGAATAGAATTTGCCGAAATTCCACAGGTTTTCGCCTTTTCAGATAATTCATCAGCATTCTTTTTATTGTAATAAACCTCTTTTTGCTCAAATTCTACTCTTTCTTGAATATTATTTTCTCCGATATAATCTTCCACAACGGCACAAGCTGGGCAGCCGTCGCCATAAAAAAGAATGATCTGGCTTTCTTCCGTCTGTTGGTTTTCTTCTGCAGTATTATTCGGCAAATTATCTTCTTTATTTTCAAAAAGAATAATAAAGGAAAGAATGAAAACGGCGATAAATAAAATTGTAGGAATAATGATTTTTTTACTCATAATAATTAAAGTTTTAATTCTTCTTTTCTCTTTTCTAATTCAATTTTAACTTTTCCTAAAACCTTTGTCTCCCTGACGATTTTTTGCGCCTTTTCTCTGGTTTTGTCGTCTTTAGCAAAACTAATCGCCCTTGCTTGACACAAGTTGGCGCAGGTTTGGCAAGCAACCATACAATTACTGGGATTAACTACTTTTGATTTCTTATTTTCATAGTTAAACTTATAGACGCCTCTGCCGCAAGTGGTGGCACACAATCCGCAACCGATGCATTTTGATTCATCTATGGTTGGTCGCCAATTGATTTTGTCTCGGTCAATACCGTGAAATTTGGCAAATTTTGGATCTTGATTGTTTGCCATATTTTTAACTTTTTGACCTGTCTTGGACTCCGAGAACGACTAGATCTTTTATTGCTTTTATGCCCCTTATCTCGTCTTTCCTCATATAAATACTTTGATTTTTCGTTAAAGTGGATTCTCCGTTAATATCGGTGAAAATTCCCTTGCCTTCAAGGACGGTTAAAAGCACGCCGTAATCTTCGGGATGAGGCGGTATTTCCACCCCCGATTTTAAGCAAATTAAAGCGGCGTGAAAGCCTTTGGCATTGAGAAAATGCCTTTTAATTGGTTTCTCGTCGGAAAAAATAATTTTTTCGTTTAAGTTATAAATTTTCATAAATTAATTAGATATTTTACAAGATATTGCGAATAATAAACTCCGACACCGATAAAAAGTATAGCTACTCCATAGCGTATTACCTTTTCAACTTTTTGAACAATTTGAAATGCTCTGCTGACTTTTTGCATTGAAAAGGCGATTAAAAAAGAAAATATTATTACTGGCAATCCAGTTCCTAAAGCAAAAATAGGCGGCAATAATAAACTTTCCGCAGATTTCAAGGTCAAGGGAATTAAAGCGCCGAAAAACAAAACTCCGCTATAGGGGCAAAAAGCCAAAGCGAATAACGCGCCCAAAAGCAAAGAGCCGATATATCCTTTTTGCGACAGCCAAACCTTTATTTTTTCAATTTTCTCTCCGCCTTTATTAAAATTGATTTTAATTATCCCGAACATCATTAATCCAATAATTATTAAAATCGGCCCTAAAACCTTATCTCCCCAGCCTTGAAAAATTCTGGAAATTTGAAAAGATGACAAGCCAAAATAAATTAAAGTTGCTAAAAGCGTATAACTAATTCCTCTTCCAATGGTATAAAAGAAGCCATTTAGTAGGGTGTTTTTTATTGTTTTAATCTCTTTGGAAATATAAGCAATGGCCGTAATGTTAGTAGCCAATGGACAGGGGCTGATAGAAGTCAAAATACCCAAAAGAAAGGCGGTAAGCAGCGGGATATTATATGAATCAATTAAATAGTTAATGAAATCCATTCTATTATTTTCCTAAAAGGTTATTAATTTTATTCTGGAGATAATTTATATATTGATCCTCGTTTGCAACAAGTCGCCAAACCGTTACGTCTTCCTCAATATTATCAACGCCATTTTTTATGGCATTAATAAAAATAGACGAACCGCCCGCCCGATATTTCATAACTATATCCCTGTTTTCTGCCAGCTCACCATTTATATCCTTAAAAACAATAGTGCCGTTTTTATATTCTTCAGGAAACTTCTCCTTAATGGTTTTAAGGGCGTATTCTCCGACCGTAATACACGACCAGCATTGCTGGGTAGCGTGAAAATGTACGACTTCAATTTTTTCAGCTTTGACTGCCGCGACTTCTATATTATTGTCGTCTGGCGTATTGGCGCTAGATTCAGCTTGCGGATTTTTTGACATTCCAATCGCGGCTACGGCCAAAATAGCGACGGTTCCGATTATTGCGCTGATAACATAATTTTTCCCGCACATAATTTTTTTAAAATAATTTACCGAATATTAATCCTGCGACCGTTGAATAAAATATAACCAATAAAACATAGACTGCCGTCTTTTTCGTCCCCAAAACTTTTCTTATTACCAACATATTCGGCAGACTTAAAGAAGGCCCGGCCAAAAGCAAGGCTAAAGCAGGTCCCTGGCTCATGCCTTTGGCAATCAGCGCCTGAAGTATCGGAATCTCGGTCAAAGTGGAAAAATACATAAAAGCGCCAAAAATGGCGGAAATCAAATTGCCGAAAACCGAATTTGAACCGACAAATTTTTGGATTAATTCCTGGGGCAAAAACGGCATAACAAAACCTGCCACAAACACGCCGATAAATAAAATTGGTAAAAGCATTTTAGTAAAAGACCAGGTCTCTTTAAGCCATTCTTTGGTTGTCTCTTGGCGAAATTTAAAAATAGCCAAACCCGCAGTAGTCAGTGCCAATAAAATCATAAGCGAATATTTGATGCCCTGATTAATTTGCAGTCCGTTGACTATTAAAATTCCGACTATAGCCATAAAAAAAACAGCTAAAACTCTTTTGCCGACTTTTACTTCTTGGTATTCCTCTGCAAATAAACCTTTCTGTTCAACCTTTTCCCTGAATATGGCTTGCATGGAAAGACCGACTAAAATTGAAAGCGAAATGGCGGAAATGGCTCTTGCTAAACCAATCTTCACTCCCAAGACAGACATAGTTAAAAATATAGCCGCAATATTTATAGCTGGGCCAGAAAATAAGAATGTAATGGCAGGACCGAGACCGGCTCCCCTTTTTCTGATACTTGCGAATAACGGCAGAATCGTGCAGGAACATACGGCCAAAATTGTGCCAGAAATAGAAGCTAAGGAATAAGAAATATACTTTTTAGTTTGGCCACTTAAATAACGCAGTATAAAGTCCTTTTTAACGAAAACTGAAATTGCACCAGCAATAAAAAATGCTGGCAATAGACAAGTCAAAACATGCTGACGGGCATATTCATTTAAAAGCTTAAAACCAGACAAAATAGCGCCGGTAAATAAGGCCGAATTCATCGGCATAAAGTAAAACAGCAAGAATAACCCAACTAAAAAAATAAAGATATTGATTTCTTTTTTCATAAACTTATTTAAGCCAGCTTTTTATTTCTTCAACATCGGGAATTCTGCCAGCGACTTTGACTTCTTTATCAATAACAATAGCAGGGGCCGACATTACGCCGTATTCCACGATCTTGTCTATTTCATAAACATGTTCGATTTGAACATCCTTCAAGCCAAGATCTTCTACCGCCTTTTTGGCATTGGCTTCTAATTTCTGGCAATTAGGACAGCCAGAGCCCAAAATTTTGATAGTCATATATTTTAGTTATTTAATAAAATGAGATAACAAAGAAATAAATTTTTTGCTATTTTTGGGGCTTAAGGAATAAATAATTTTCGTTCCTTCTCTGTGTGATTTTATTAAGCCAAAATCTTTTAGAACTTTTAAGTGATGGGAAACAAGATTCTGAGGCAGGTCAAGATGCTGCCATATTTCACAAACACACATCTCTCCTTTTTTCAATAAACACAAAATAAGAAGGCGGTTTTCTTCGGAAATTGCCTTTAAGAAATCAACCGTCTTTTTTAACCCACCCTTAGCTTTTTTATTTTTACAGCATTTTAATTTCATACGTTTACAGTAAATATCAATACATATTGATATTATAGGAAGAATAAAAACGGGTGTCAACCCCCGTATTTATTCTGTCTATTTTATTATCTTTATCGCCTTGCCCTCTATTAAAGCTTCGGTTATTTTTTTGTAAGCGGAAGATAGAATTCTTTGGTATGTGCTTTGAGAGGTATTCATTTTCTTGGCCGCTTCTTCTTGCTCCAAATCTTTCATATTTCTCAATCTCAAGGCCTCCACTTCTTCAGCGGTTAATTCTACGATCTCAAGCTTCCTCATCGGCACACCTTGGGGTTTAAAATAAGTTATATTCGGATTAAAGCTTATTCTTCTGCATAATCTCGGTCTGACCATAAAATTGAAATAATTAAAACTTAATGATAATTTAGAATCGAAGAAGGTCTTCCGGCTCCCCCTCGAAAGAGAGAGCCGGGCTCGCGGACCTTCTTTATTTTTGCTGACCCTTTAGGGCAGCTTTTTCTTCACGAATCGCGGATAATCCTTCTTCAAACATCTTTTCTTCGTATTCCAAAGCGACAAGTTCGTCTTTCGGAGAAGCAAATCTCCTGGATTTGAAACCTCCACTCCAGCAACCAAAACCCCGTCTCATTCCGCCTCCGCAAGGGCTAAATCCCCAGCCAGTTTTAGGACCTTGTCCCGCAGGACCGGTTCCGTCTCGTCTTGGCATAGTTTTATAATAGTTAAATTTTATTATTGAGGGGACGACCTTTTATTATTGCTCCTCTATTATGAATATACACCCATAACTATGCCCCTGTCAATACCCTGATTATTCCTGAAAACAAAAACCGCTCTTTTAGCGATTTTTTGGAGTTTCTCGGTCCCGAACAAAGTTCGATGTCCTAGACGGGTACGGGTCTCGGACGTCCTAGACCCGTCGCGAAATTAGCTTCAAATTACGCTCTCCGGTCTGCCTCGATAACGCGCTGACTCGTGCTGCGGGGGAAGGATTCGAACCTTCATTTTTAGAGCCAAAGTCTAAAGTGCTACCATTACACCACCCCGCAATTTTTATAAATACCTTCTATCCAGCCTGTTATCTTCCTATTAAAATTACTACTTTTTTTTACACAAATCCTTAATTGTCCATGATAATCATTACCAATGTTTTTTCTTTTTGGATTTAAATTATGCTTCTTCCAGATGATTTCTTTGAATTGAGCTGGAGGAAAGTTGGTTATCTCCAACCAATAATTTTGAATTTCTTTCTTTCTGTAACTAGCGGTTTCATGTAAATAAATTTCGAAATAAATATCTTTAGGTGCAATTTTACAGATCTTACATAACCACTCCAAAAATAATTTTATCATTTGTGGATCAGAATTGCTGAATTTTACAGCCATCGATTTGCTTTTTTCTTTCGTTCCTTCTGCCCAATAAAGGGCTGCTCCGATAAGCCATAATTCTCGATTAGATAATCTTTCTATTTCATTTGTTGCTTTAGTTTTTATTTCTTCGGTCGTTCGTAATCGTTTTTGCCTACACGCTTCCCAGCCCAATTTCATTGCATTTAATTTCTTTTCAGTCAGTCTTTGTTTTTGCCTTTTAGCCAAACCAATACTTCTTAACCATAATGACAAAGTAGATTTGGCCACTGGAACTTTCCTTAAAATTTCAGAATAAGAAAGCCCATTTTTTCTTAGTTTTATTGCCTTTTCTTTTTCTTGGAGTTTTAATATCATGAACCACGGTTTAATATTATTGAATTATATCATCGTGGTTCGAATATGTAAAGAGCTAATTTATTAAGAAATGCCGCAATGGTCAATGAAAGCTTCACTTTCATCTTCCGCCCTGCACTCGGCTTACGCCTCGCTTGTGCATTCAATGACGGCTAATTCAAGGGGTAATTGGAGTATCGGCGAGTATCTCATTTTGTTTTCCGCTTCCAGAAATAATTCAATAATCCGATGGAGCTCCTCTTCCTTAAAAGCCGTTGCCTGAATTTTAATTTTTTCAAATTCTTCCTTGGTCAAACCGGTAATGATTGGATTTATCAGAGAACTGGTTTCTACCCCGGTTATTTTCAAAATCAATACCTGTCTTAAATAATTAATCAGGGATTTGCTGAATTCTTGAAGGTCTAAACCTCGTTCAGTTATCTCATTTAAAAGATTAATAGCTTCAACGGTTTTCTTCTGGTAAAGAAAATCGGTAAAATTACTGACTAACTCCGTATCTACTAACCCTAATATTTCTTTAACATCATCTGCCTTTAATTCCCGATTTAAATTTCCGGAGAAAGTCAGGGCTTGGTCTAATATGCTTTCTCCGTCCCGGATTGAGCCCCCGGCATTTATGGCAATTAATTCTAAGGCTGCTTTTTCTATCTTAGCCCCTTCTTTTTTTGAGATGGTTTCCAGTCTTTTTATGATTTCTGGTATGGTCAATTTTCTGAAATCAAATCTCTGGCATCGGGAAATAATCGTCGGAATCATTTTATGGATTTCGGTAGTGGCTAAGATAAAAATGGCGTGACCAGGCGGTTCTTCCAGGGTTTTCAAAAGTGCATTGGATGCCTCTTTGGTCAATTGGTGCGATTC
>Ga0315291_10007867_pt1 | contig 13117 bp, 10 predicted proteins | sample YL17G12_20_MG_FD_203070 | JGI IMG/M metagenome (GOLD analysis project Ga0315291, IMG submission 203070) | Sediment microbial communities from Yellowstone Lake, YNP, Wyoming, USA - YL17G12_20 | ecosystem: Environmental > Aquatic > Freshwater > Lake > Sediment | place: USA: Wyoming | collected... | reverse complement strand
TCATCGCCTCCAGCTCCCCCGCCGCGACCGCCTTACGCGCCGCCGCCAGCTTCTTGCCCGCCAGGTGGGCTACCACGGCGCCCGGCTTGGCGTTGACCAGGTGGCAGGTGTATGAACAGAAAAGGCGGCCCGGAAAGTTGCGGGAGGGGATGAGCAGGGAGGCCGGGGTGGTGGATGCGAGGAGGGCGGCCAGGGCGGCCGCCTCGGCTGAGCGGCGCTGGAAGCGAGCACCACTGAAGGGAGAAGGGGAGCAGTGGGATGGAGAGAGAGAGCTCAGATTTGAGTGAGAGAGAAGAGAGGCGGCGGGCACAGTCGTGCGTCCGTGTCTCTCCAGGCGCGAGAAAAGGAGAACGGAGGAGAGGGGTTGGCGGCCGCCGCATTTCCTCTCTCCGTTTCCTCACCTCGTGTACGCCCGCACATCCTCCGCCCGCCCCGGCAGGACATGGCCGGTCAGTCCACACTTGATCCGGCCATCGTCCTGGAGGGTAAGGTGGGACGCGTGGGCTGCGAGGAGAGAATCTAAAGAGGAAGTCGTCATGAGAGCGTCGGCTAGGAAACGGTATTATGCGTCAGGGCCGGCGCTGCTTTCTCTCTTCACATCTCCGTTCGCCCCCGTGACCTCCCTTCAAGCCAATTCCTGCTCCTCTGTCAACTCACCAAACGAAACTATGGCCACCTCCTTAGCCCGCGCCACCACCGGCGTGCCCGCCGCCCGGGCGTCCACCCGCCAGGCCGGCTCTCGCTCTGTCAACGTCGCTCCCCGCGCGCCGGCGCTGGCTGCCCTGGCACCCCGCGGGGCCGCGCCTGCTCTGCGTGGCGGTGCCCGCCCTGTCGCGGCCGCTCCCAGGTGCGTTGTATCGTGATGGAAGCGTAGAGATTTGAGGCGAGCCCTTAGCTGGAGTCTGGCCTCCTTTTTCTCTCCTGCGTTCCCGACGGCCACGAAAAAAAAAATTTGCGCTCGCCGCTTTGCCTCTCGCCGCGCCCAATGCGGCTGCTTTCCACCTCGTCCGGATCCTCGCATTCTTTCGGATGGTCTACCCAGACAATTGGCCGTGCCAGAGAAAGCGTACGCGCGGCAAAGCAAGCCCCGCAAGGCCTCGTCCTCGCCCTCCAGGCGCGAGAGTCAGCGCCCGCCGGCGCTTGCCCCCTCTTTCTCATCTCCCAACCTCACCCATCCTACTCCTCCATCCTCATCACAGCGCCGTCGCCGCCCAGACCACCCTCACCCCGCCTCACGGTGGCGGCCCCCTGGTCAACCTCATGGCGGCCGACCCCAAAGCCGCCGCCGCCCGCGCCACCAAGACGGTGGAGCTTTCCCACCGCAACGCCTGCGATGTCGAGCTGTTGACCGTCGGCGCGTTCTCTCCGCTGACGGGCTTCATGAACGAGGAGGAATACCAGAGCGTCGTCGACACCATGCGCCTGCCGGTGCGTGCGATAAAGAAGAGGAGAGAGAGAGAGAAAAGGGCTGCAGCGCGCGGCAGAAGCCTCTTTCTTCTTCAACGTCTCACTTTCTCCATCCATTTGCATCCATTTTTCATTTTTAGTCCGGCCTCCTCTTCGGCCTGCCCGTCGTCATGGACACCTCCGACGCCTCCATCGCCCCCGGCGACGTCCTGCTCCTGACCTACGAGGGCACGCCCATCGCGACGATGGACGTGACCTCCAAGTGGGCGCCCAACAAGGCGGACGAGGCCGCCAAATGCTATGGCACGCCCTCGCTCGCCCACCCGGCCGTCTCCATGATCGCCACCGAGCGCGGGCGGTGGTACCTGGGCGGGCCCGTCGCGGGCCTGGCCCTGCCGGCCCGCGAGTTCCCCTGCGCGACGCCCGCCGAGGTGCGGGCCACCCTGCCGGAGGGCGTGGACGTGCTCGCCTTCCAGTGCCGCAACCCCATCCACCGCGCGCACTACGAGCTCTTCACCCGGGCCCTGGACGCGCCCGGCGTCCGCCCGGGCGCCGTCTGCCTCGTCCACCCGACCGTCGGCCCCACCCAGGACGACGACATCCCCGGGCTGGCCCGCTACCACACGTACGAGGTCCTCAAGGCCGAGGTCGCCAACCCCAGCCTGCGCTGGGCCTACCTGCCCTATTCCATGCACATGGCGGGGCCGCGGGAGGCGATCCAGCACATGCTGATCCGCAAGAACTATGGCGCCACCCACTTCATCATCGGGCGGGACATGGCCGGCTGCAAGAGCAGCCTGGACGGCGAGGACTTTTACGGGGCGTACGACGCGCAGGACAAGGCGGCAGAGAACGCCGCGGAGCTGGGCGTCCTCACCGTCCCCTCCCTCAACATCGCCTACACGGCGGAGAAGGGGTACGTCACCGCGGACGTGGCGGCGGCGGAGAAGCTGCAGACGCTGAGCTTGTCGGGCACCAAGTTCCGGAAGATGCTGCGGTCGGGCGAGGACATCCCGGAATGGTTTGCCTTCAAGAGCGTGGTGGAGGTTCTGCGCAAGGAGACGTGAGAGAGAGTACGTGTGTGCTTTTTTGACCATGTCCAGTGTGTGTGTGTTTGTCTTTGTTGTGCGTGTCCTGGGAGTGCGTGGCGAGGGTGGGGGAGAGAGAGAGAGGCCTGGTGGCTGGCGTGCCGTGTAACGCGTGCGGGTTGAAAAAGCAAAACGCGTAGTCTGCAAACACTCTCATCTCACTTGACCACCTCCTCCACCACGCTCACCACCTCCTCCACCTCCACCTCCACCGTCCGGAACTCGCCCTCGGACGCCTTGTCGCCCAGGGCGGCAGCCCGGGCCGCAGCCACCTCCGCCCCGTAAGCCCGGGCACCCCCCACCCAGGCTGCCCAGGCGTCCAGGACGGCCCGGCGTTCGGCCACGATGGCCGTGTCGGCCTCCGCCAACAGGGCCGCGTCCTCCTCCTCGAACTTTTTGGCGTGCTGCTTCAGGTTTTTCAGGATGGACGCCTCCTCGCCCGCCGACAGCAGGGACGGCGGGCGCGGGCGCCACAGAAACTGGTAAAACCGGTCGACCGACCGGGCGTGGAGCGGGGCGCCCGCGAACGTCCAGACGCGGTACCCGTTTTCCATTTGGTGGACGGACGTCACCGCCGTCGCCACGTACCGCCCCGTCGGGTCCCACGCCGCGTCGGTGGCCATGAAGTGCTCGCCCGCGGACAGGACCTCGCCATCGTCGGCCGAGAAGAAGGCCAGCTGGCCGTTCATGGATTTCAGGCCGGCCAGCAGCAGGAACCTGCCCGCTGGCGACCAGAGCAGGGTGTTGGCCTGCTGGCCCGGCAGCGGGGGGTAGGCCACGGGCGCGACGCCCCGCACGCCCGCCACGGACGCGCCCTGCATGTCGTACAGGGACAAGGTGGGCCGGGGCGGGCCGACCGGGTCGGCGTGTAGGACGGCGAAGCGCGAGCCCTTCGGCTCCCACGCGAAATCCACGACGCGGTCCGTCTTGGTCGGCAGCTCCAGCACCTCGGCCGGCACGTCCGCCGCCGCCAGCGCGGCCGGCGTCGCCAGCGCGCCCTCGCCCCGCAGCCCCGTCAGCGTGAACAGTTCAAAGCCGGTGTAGGTGGACTTGCGGGTCTTGGTGAAGCGGGAGACTTCGACGGCCAGGAAATCGCCGCCCGGGTGCCAGAAGAGGGCGGCCCGGGACACAGAGTGCAGCTGCTTGCCCCGCAGCTCGGTCCGGTCCGGCCAGTGCGTGAGCGCGACCCGGGCGGGCACGTTGCCGCCGCCCTGCTCGGCGGCGTAGGTCGCGATGACGGGCTCCGGGCCGGGCGACCATGCAAAGTCGGCAAGGGCTTCCACCTTGAGCGATTTCTTGCCCGAGAGGGCCATCGTTGGCGTTTCGTACACGCTGACCCCGCCCTTCGCAGCGCGCGCGCAGAACGCGTCGCCCCCGCCGCCACTCCATTTCAGCAGGGGCCACGCCAGGCCGCCGCCGGGCAGGGCGGCCGACCCGACCGCCCACTCGTCGGCGGGCCCCTCAAAGGACCGCAGCTTGCGGCCGGAGCGGATATCAAAGACTTGCAGCAGGACAGACGCACGGTCGCGCGGGCCGGCCGGGTCGGCGGCCGAGAAAGTGACGAGGAAGTGTTCGCCGGGGGAGATGTCGACGCGCTGGACGCCCGGGTGGGCGAACCGGGCCAGGCGTTCAAAGGCCGGCCCGCCCCACAGGGCGACGCCCTGGCGGTGGACGGTCGCCAGGTACGAGCCCCGGGGCGACCAGAGCACAAATTTGTCAGACCAGAAGGAGCGGGCGTCGACGGGGTCGGCCCCATGCTTGGCCGCATCATTCCAAAACACCTCCGTCTCATCCCCGAACCGGGCGACAAACTGGTCCCGGCCCCGCTTGTCGATCAACCAGTCCGTCAGCGGGGGCGGGGATTTGAACTCCCGAGGCGGCGGGGCCTCGTAGGTGGCCGGGAGGGACCGGTAGCGGGCCAGGTCGTCAAAGCGGGTGATGCGAAAGGTGTGGCTCTTGTCGAGTTTGTACCCCTCCGCCTGCTCCCGGGCCGCCGCCGCGGCTTGAGGGGAGGTAAACTCGACGAAGGCAAAGCCCTTGGAGAGGCCGGTGGCCGGGTCGGCGGGCATGATGAGGCCGCCTGGAGGGGGGGGGAAGAGATGAGAGAGGAGAGGGAGAGGGGAGAGGGGAGAGGGGAGACGGGGATGGAGGTTGAGGCGGGGTCCCGGGGTTCAGAGCGCGCCGCTGCTCCCCTTCTCTCCCGTTCGAGCGCGCCTCCGCCAAGATTTCGCCCGCGCGCCCGCGCCCAGGTGTACATGCCCGGACAAGCGACGCAGCAAGCACGCCTGCACCGCCTGCACCGTCTCTCTTGTCACCTCCCTTTTTTTTTATATACCTTCAACAATCGGCCCGATCTGGCTGAACACCTTCCGCACGACAGTGCACAGTTTCTCGTGCTTCTCGGTCGGGACGCAGGGCAGATTGTCGACAACTGATGATGAAAAGAAGGAGGAGGGAGGAGAGGCGGGCGCGTGTGAGGTGCGGGCGGCGGAGAGCAAGAGAGAGCCCGGCGGCGGCCCGATCGGCGCTTGGTGCTCTCCGCGTCTCTCTTTCTTTCTTCCCCATTCCGCGCAACTCACCGATGACCGACCCGAACCCGGTCTCCGCGGAGGGCGCGACCTCCCCACTGTCCGACTCGTCGGACGGGATGCCCATGTCGGCGCCCTCGTCTGGGAGCATGACGTCCTCGACGTCAAAGTCGCCAAACGGGAAGCCGCGGGGTTGGCCGGGGAACAGCTTTTCCTCGCCCGGGCGCAAGCCCGCGATGGTGGTCGCCATGGTGAGGGATGAGGTGCGCGCTGTGTGTGTGCACGTGCGCTCTCAATCCAGGCGCGTACGGGAGGACAGGGCGTGCACACGCGCGCCCGCTTTTTTTGCTGGAGAGAGTGAAGGAGCGGCATTTCTTGCGCTCGCTCACCCTTCTCGCCGTTGCCCACTTCTCATCATTTCATGCTCGTCGCCTCGCGGCGGCTGGCGGCGGCCCCGCCGCCCGGCCTCCTCGTCCGACCACCAGGGCGAGTTATACTAGGACCATACTCAGGACTGGTCGACAGGGCAGTCACACCCCTCCCCACCCGCCGCGCCCTCCCCGCGCCGCGCGCATCCCCGCCCCAACCCGCTTTTGCCTCCCCTCCGCCTCCCCGCCTCGCCTTCACGCGCTCGCCCGACCCGCGCGCCCACACCCGCCCACTCATCCTGCTGTGTGGCTGGTTGGGGTGCCGCCCGCGGGACCTGGACAAGTACAGCGCCGCCTGGCGGGGGCTGGGGTGCGACACCCTGGCCTTCTCGCCAGGGCTGGGGCCCCTCCTGTGGCCGCCCCTGGCCGAGGCCGGGTCCGCGGCGCTGGAGGGCGCGGCCCTGGACGCCCTGGCCGCGCCCGCCCGCACCAATGCCTCCATCATCGCGCACGTCTTCTCCAACGGCGGCTTCTACGCGGCGGGCGGGGTGTTGGGGCGGGGCGAGGGGGGAGGGGGGGAGGGTGGGGGGAGGGGTTTGGCCCTGCCCACCCGCTTGGCGGGCCTCGTCTTTGATTCCTGCCCGGCCCGCCTGGACCCGGACTTGGCGGCGCGTGGCGTGACGGCCGCGTTCCTGGGCGAAGCAGCGGAAGCAGGGACGGGCACGCGGCGGCGGGCGGCGCTGGTGCGTGCGCTGACGCCCGTGCTGGGCGGCCTCCTGGCGTCGCCCGCCTCCCCGTTGGGTGCGCGTGTGGAGGGCGCCTGGGCGGCGTGGGCCCGCCTGGGCGCGGCCCTGCCGCCGGGCCTGCCACGCCTTTTCCTGTATTCAGACGCGGACAAGCTCATCCCGGCCAGCGAGGTGGAGGCCTTCGCGGGGCGGGTGATGGGGTGGGCAGGGGAGGGGGCAGGAACGGTCGCGGCAGCGACGACCCCCTCACCCGTGCGCTTGGTGCGCTTCCCGGGCTCGCCGCACTGCGAGCACTTGAGGAGCGACCCCGCCGGGTATAAGCGGGAGATGGCGGGGGTGTTGGACAGGGCGGGTGCGTTTCAGGCGGCGGCGGCGGCGGCGGCGGCGTGAACTACAAAAGAGAAATGAAAATATGAATATGCCCTGCAGCCAAACCACGCTTCTCACCACCGCCCCCGCCTCACCTTCCACACCCACACCCCCGCCCCGACCGCCATGCCCCCCAGGTGCCCCCAATGCGCGACCCCCCGCCCCCCGCGCCCCCCTCCACCTCCACCGCTCACGCCGCGCAGGTCTTGCAGCACGAACAGGCCGCCCAGGATGAAGGCCGGGACGGGGAGGATGCCGTACACGAGCACGGTCGCCCGCGGGTTGGCCAGGATGGACAGGGCGAGCACGCCGTTGACGGCCCCGCTGGCCCCCAGGGCTCCCGGGGAGAGGGAGACGCAGGCGGCACGCAGGCGGTCGCTCGTGGGGTGGGCCCGCGCGCACGCGACCGCGCCCGCGGCCGCGTGGGCAGCGCTCCCCGCCGCGCCCGCCGCCAGGTACAGGCCGACCAGGCGGCGCCCGCCGTAGGTGCGCGCGACCGACCCGCCAAAAAAGTAGAGCGTGACCATGTTGACCAGTAGGTGGCCCGTCTCCCGGTGGGAGAAGGCCGAGGTGAGGAGCGTCCAGACCCGCCCGTCGCGCAGCGCGCCTGGAGAGACGACCGCGTGCTTCCCAAGGGCCGCCCTCAACCCGGGCCGCCTCTCCGCGGCCTGCCAGGCGGCGAAGGCGGCGACGTTCACGCCGATCAGGCTGTAGAGCGCGGTCTGTGGGTCGATGTCTCGCTGGTAGGAGGAGCGTTCCCGAAGGCCGGCCTGGCGCGCCCAGGAGGCGAAGGAAGGAGCAGCGGGTGAGGTTGATGGGAGGGCGGGGCGGCCTGCGGCCACCCTCGCGCCGCCGCCAATGCTCGCGCCCGTGAGGCCGCTCCCGCCCACCCACGCCCGGCCTGCCGCACCAGCCGCTCGCCTGGCTAGCTGGCTCATCATCTCGGAAGAGAATGAAAGCCCCGGTGTCGCCCCGTTCTGCCTCACAGAGGGAGAGAGAAAAAGCAAACAAAAAAGGATTGGGGAGACGTCGCTCTTCTTCACAACCCTCGCCCCCGTCCTCTCTCTTTTCACTACGCGCGCGCCCCGCAATGATGCTCACAAACGCACACACCCACCCACATCCACACCCACTCACCCACACCCACACACGCCCACAAAAAAAGGCCAAGACCCGGCCCGCTTATTGATTTATAGAAAAAAGGCGCGCGGTCAAAACGGGCCGTCCCCCCCCCCCCCCCACCTCCCACCTCCACCCCTTCATTATTTTTAAACAGCTGCCGCCTCGGCCGCCGGCGCCGGCGCGCCCGCCACCGCCTCCTCGTCCAGGCCGTCCTCCTCCTCCTCCTCTGCCGCTGCGTCCTGGTACTGCTGGTACTCGGACACCAGGTCGTGCATGTTGGACTCGGCCTCCGTGAACTCCAGCTCGTCCATGCCCTCGCCCGTGTACCAGTGTAGGAAGGCCTTGCGCCGGAACATGGCCGTGAACTGCTCGGACACCCGCTTGAACATTTCCTGGATGGCCGTCGAGTTGCCGACGAAGGTGGCCGCCATCTTGAGGCCGCGGGGCGGGATATCGCAGATCTAAAGAGAGTAAAGAGCAGGCAAAAGGATGAGGTAGAGAAAGGAGAGCACTCGCGCGGCCACGGCCGCCATCTCTCGAGGCCCCCTCCCTCTTTTCATCATCCATTTCTCTCCGCTCTCTCCTCCGCTCCGCTCCCCTCCTCTCTCCACCCTCCCTTTCTCTCACTCACCGACGATTTGACGTTGTTGGGGATCCACTCCACAAAGTAGGACGAGTTCTTGGCCTGGACGGCCAGCATCTGCTCATCCACCTCCTTGGTCGACATGCGCCCCCGGAACAGGGCGGACGCGGTCAGGTACCGGCCGTGGCGGGGGTCCGCCGCGCACATCATGTTCTTGGCGTCGTACATCTGCTGGGTCAGCTCCGGCACGGACAGGTTGCGGTACTGCTGGGAGCCGCGGGAGGTGAGCGGCGCAAAGCCGACCATGAAGAAGTGGAGGCGGGGGAAGGGCACCAGGTTGACGGCCAGCTTGCGCAGGTCCGCGTTCAGCTGGCCCGGGAAGCGCAGGCAGCAGGTGATGCCCGACATGACGGCCGAGATGAGGTGGTTCAGGTCGCCAAAGGTTGGGGTCGTCAGCTTGAGCGTGCGGAAGCAGATGTCGTAGAGCGCCTCATTGTCCAGGATCATGCACTCGTCCGCGTTCTCCACCAGCTGGTGCACGGAGAGCGTCGCGTTGTACGGCTCCACCACCGTGTCCGACACCTTGGGCGAGGGCACGACGGAGAAGGTGAGCAGCATGCGGTCCGGGTACTCCTCCCGGATCTTGGCCGCCAGGAGCGTGCCCATGCCCGACCCCGTCCCGCCGCCCAGCGAGTGCGCGATCTGGAAGCCCTGCAGGCAGTCGCAGGTTTCGGCCTCCTTGCGCACGACGTCCAGGACGGAGTCGATAAGCTCGGCGCCCTCCGTGTAGTGCCCTTTCGCCCAGTTGTTGCCGGCGCCCGTCTGCCCGAACACGAAGTTGTCGGGGCGGAAGATCTGGCCAAAGGGGCCGGAGCGGACGGAATCCATGGTGCCGGGCTCCAGGTCCAGCAGGATGGCGCGGGGGACGTAGCGACCTTCAAGGGAGCGAGAGAAAGGAGTAAGATGTGTGTTTGTGTGTATGTGTGTGTGTGTGTGAGTGAGAGAGAGAGAGATGTGCGCGGGCGTGAGGGAAGCAAGAGTGGTTGAAAGGGAGGAGAGCGCGCGCGGCCCCCGCCTGTCGTCGCGCGAGACCGTTGCTCTTCCGCTTTTCTCGCGCCGCGGCGCCCTCCTTTTCTTTTGTCCGCCGCTCTCCATCACGCCTCTTTTCTCTCTTCCTCTTAAAGCTCACCACCCGTCGCCTCGTTAAAGTAGACATTAACCCGCTCCAACTGGAGGTCAGAGTCACCCTCGTAGGTGCCTATGCGAGGGGAGGGGAGGAGGAGGAGGCGTGAGCCTGGTGGCTAGGAAGCAAAGATTGGGGAGCGAAAGAAAAACTTCCCCATCAGCTTGCTCTTTTTTAGACCGCCCCCAGGAGGCGCCCACCGCCCTCGGCCACCCCACCCCACCGCGCTTGGGGTCGTTAGAGAGGCAAATAGTGCATAGGGCCGGTCAGATGGGTGGCGGGCCGGGGATAAAGGGGTTGGAAGGAGGAGGCGTTTTTTGGAGCGTGCGCGTTTTTTCTGGCGGCCGCGCGCGCCCTTCCTCCCCTTTTTTCTCCTCTCACCCGTCGGCCCCAGGCCGTGCTCGTCGCAGATGGTCTCCCAGAACTTGGCGCCGATCTGATTGCCGCACTGACCGGCCTGGATGTGGACGATCTCGCGCATGGTGTGTGCGAGGGGAGGGGGGTGGAGGAAAGGGTTTGCGGATGTCTTGAGAAAAGAGAGTGGGGGGAGGGGAAGGGGCGAGTGCGCGCTCTCTCGCGCTTCTCTCTCGTCACATTTTTCTCTTTCAAGACGCGCGCTGCCCCACTGTGAGGCAGTCCCATCCATCCACCCATACGCACCCAAGCACACCTTCACGCACCCTCCTGCCCTAGGCCACTCGCCCTGCGTGCTCGCCCTACGTGGAGTGAGTGGGTGTGCGGTGGGAAGAAAGAGGAAAGAGGAGAACTGGCACAGCTCGATTCCTTTTCCTTCTCTCCAACCTCTCTCCATCTCCACATCTCTCCGCGCGCACAGAACTACACACGCGCACACGCCGCGATGGCCCTCTCCCTGCGTTGCGGCACTTGTGGCGTCCAGTTGAAATCGGTGGCTGAGTGCCAGGTGTGTGGTGTGTGTGTGAGCAATAACAGCAAGCAACCTTACCTCTCATGCATCTCTCTCTCACCACCCACTCGTTTCTCTTCATTCATCCAGTCCCACGGCGAAGCGACGGGCCACGCCAACTTTGAGGAATCAACGGAGGCCGTCCTGGCCCTGGTCTGCGCCGCCTGTGGCAAGCCTTGCCGGTCCGCGACGGAGCAGGACCTCCACACCCGGCGGACGGGGCACGCTGACTTTGTTGACAGGACCGGGTTTGGGGCCTCGACCATCAACAGTGAGGCCGAGATGAAGGCCGCCAGCGCGGCCGCGGCGGCCGAGGCGCGCGAGCTGGCTGGCCTGCCGCCCAAGAAGGCTAAGGCGACGGCGCCGGAGGACCCCGACGAGCCCCGCGTGCCGCCAGAAGTGGATGGGCAGGCGGTGAGCACGCTGCAGGGGATGGGGTTCTCGCCCGCCGCCGCGGCGCGGGCCCTGTGGTTTGGCGGGGGCGGCGCGGGCGGGGCCGACGTGGCGAGCGCGGCCGCCTGGTTGGGCGACCACGCCGGCGAGGGCGACCTGGAGGCGCCCCTCCTCGTCCCGGTCTCGCAAGCCAAGCCGAAACCCGTCCTGAGCAAGGAAGAGGCGGCCGCCGCCGCCGCCGCACTGGTGGCCAAGGCGCGGGCAAAGAAAGCGGCGGCTGAGGCGGCGGACCAGAAGGCGCGCGAGGCGGCCCGGGTGTCGGCGGGCAAGGCCCTGGCCGCCGCCTCCCGCGCCGAGGAGGCCGCCAAACTCAAGCGCAGCGCGGAGGCCCGGGCCCGGGAAAAGGCGGCGGACGCGGCGGCCCTGGCGGCCGCCCGGGAGGCGGTCGAGCGCGACCGGGCGGAGCGCCGGGCGGCGGCGGGCGGGGGAGGCGGTGGCGGTGGCGGTGGCGGTGGCGGGGGCGGGGCGGCCGACGAGGCTACCGCGGCCGCGTCGGCCGCTGCCGCGGCCGCGTCGGCCGCGGCAGAGGCCGCCCGCCTGGCCGCCCGGGCCAAACCCGTGGCGGCGCTAGCCGCCCTGCGGGCCCACCTCGTGGAAATGAAGCGGGCGGCGGGGGAAGGGGAGGGCGAGGCAGGCCTGGACGCCGCCCGCGCCTGCTGGGCCCTGTGCGGGCGGTACGTGGGCAATGCCCTGGGCTCAGACGACCCCAAATTCCGGCGCATCCGGTGCGGCAATGGCGCGTTCACGCTGAAGGTTGCGGGCGTGGCGGGCGGGGTGGCCTGCCTGGCGAAGGCGGGGTGGGCGACCGTGGAGGAGGGCGGGGAGGGCTGGTTGGTGCTGCCCGTCGATGGCGAGTTTGGGTCGCCCGCCGCCCTGGCTGCGGCAGCCGACCTGTTTGACTCAGCCCTCAACAACCCCATGTTTGGGGCGCTGTAGACGACGAAACAAAGGAGAGAACGAACGAAAAAAAGCCACACTTGCCATCCCATCCCACCCCCACCCATCCCCACCCAACCTCATTCCTTCTTCCAGCTCCTCCTAACCGCGTCGGCACGTGCCTCGCCACCCATCATCACACACTCGCCATCCCATCCTCATCTCAGTACGACCGCCCCCACAGCGCCCAGTTCTTGGCGGGCTTGCCGCTGGCGAAACAGACCGTCCCCTCCGGCAGGGGCGGCTGGTCAAAGGGAATGCACAGCGTTTTGGCGCCCATCGAATCTCCGCTCGCACTCCGCGTCCGCACATCCTTCTCCACCGCCTCTTCATCCGCCCAGGGCGCCAGGACCATGTGCTTGCGGTCCAGGGCCGCCATGAAGCCGGCCCAATCCGTCGTCTTCTCGAGGCAGGCATCAAACTCGGCCTGCTTGGACGCAAGCATGTCCGCCTGGATCTCTTTCAGCAGCGCCGGCGTCCGGGCCGCCAGGTCGGCCCAGGCCACCACCTCCTTCACCCCCGTGTCCCGGCGCACCAGGACGGCAGTCTGGGAGGCCAGGTCCCGGGGGCCCACCTCCAGGCGGAGCGGCACGCCCTTCACCTCCCAGTGCGCGTACTTCCAGCCGGGCGTCTTGTCGGCGCGCGCGTCCAGCGCGACCCGCACGCCGCCGGCCTTCAAGCCGGACAGGAGGCCGTCCAGGGCGCTCTCCAGCGTGGCGTGATCCTCCGCGCTCATCTTGGAGTTCACGATGGGGATGGCGACGACCTGGGTGGCGCTCACCGCGGGCGGCATGACCAGCCCCTTATCGTCGCCGTGCGTCATGACCATCACCCCGATCGCGCGCGTGGAGATGCCCCACGAGTTCTGCCAGGCGTGGGCCTTGGCGGGGGCGGACGCGCCCACAGCCTTCTCGGCCGTCTCGAACTCGATGCCAAACATTTTGGAAAAGTTCTGGCCCAGGCAGTGGGAGGTCGCGCCCTGGACGCCCCTCCCCGCCGCGGGGATGTACCCTTCCACGCTCGTCGTGAACAGGGCGCCCGCAAAGCGTTCCGCGTCCGACTTGCGGCCCTTCACGACGGGCACGGCCAGCAGGTCGGTGTAGACCCGGGCGTACAGGTCCAGGATCTCCATCACCTCCGCCTCGGCCTCGCCCCGGGACGCGAAGGCCGTGTGCCCTTCCTGCCACAGGAACTCGCGCGTGCGGATGAAGGGCGTCGGGTGCTTGAACTCCCACCGCACCACGTTTGTCCACTGGTTCAGGCGCAGGGGCAGGTCCCGGTGGGACCGGATCCAGTCCGCAAAGTAGGGGTACATGACCTGCGAGAGGAGAGGAAGAGAGAGAGAAAAAGAAGAAGTGAAGCGAGATTTTCTGGTTGGTGGGAGCGTGTTTATCCCCCTGGGGGGGGGG
>Ga0315291_10007866_pt1 | contig 13118 bp, 10 predicted proteins | sample YL17G12_20_MG_FD_203070 | JGI IMG/M metagenome (GOLD analysis project Ga0315291, IMG submission 203070) | Sediment microbial communities from Yellowstone Lake, YNP, Wyoming, USA - YL17G12_20 | ecosystem: Environmental > Aquatic > Freshwater > Lake > Sediment | place: USA: Wyoming | collected... | reverse complement strand
CCCTGGACGAGGCGCTAGACCTTGCGAAAGGCCGCTCGCTGGTCAACCTGGACATGAAGGATGCGGGGCGCGAGAGGGAAGTTGCCGACGCTATCCTGCGGCACGGTATGACTGACGGGGTCCTGGTGAGTTCACTCTATGCGGGCAGCCTCCGCCGGCTTCGCGAGATTCTGCCAGACGTCACCACGGGCATGTCGTATCCAGAGGATAAAGGCGGCGCTTCGGGTAAGCCCTACATGGCTCCGATTGTGAGCGTGACGCTGTGGGGGATGCGGCTGCTGCTGCCGGTGATCTTGGGGCGGCTGCTCGGCCAATCCGGGGCCGACAACGTTATGCTCTACCACAAGGTGATCACGCATGGCTCGGTGCGCGCGTTCCACTCCGCGGGCGTGCGCGTCTTCGCCTGGACGGTGGACAACCCGGAGCGGATGCGTCAACTCCTGGCGATGGATGTGGACGGGATTGCGACAAATAGGCCGGAGATGTTTTTTTGGGGGGGCGGCATGAGTGATCCACAATCATCCCATCACCCTGCGCTGCAGGACCCTGTCAAAGTCGGCAGACCGTCATTGCGAGCGAAGCGAAGCAATCCCTGTTTCGCAGCCAGCCGCCTCCTTACAAGCGAGATTGCTTCGTCGCTTCGCTCCTCGCAATGACTTTGACAAGACCCTGCCTGCGCTGCAATTTGGGTGTGTAGGATTGGACAAAGTGTGGTATAATTGCTTTAGCGGGTGTATGGTTCTTGTTGGGCTCAACCGCACAGGATTCTATAGGCGCAGAAGAACGCTTCTGAGGCGGGTTGGGCCAAGGATGGTGAGAGCAATGATTGAAAAGCATCCGGCATTGCGCAATCCCACAATTCAGATGATTGATTCTGGCACGAGCGCAGAGACGGCAGAGGCCATTAGCCAAGCAGACTACATCGCGTGCGCGAAGAATGCGGCGGCGATTCAGCTGATAAGAGGATGGCTGGCTGATGAGTCCGGGTATGATGAACGGGTCTGGTCTAGAGTCAAGAAAGCCATAGAGGAGAGTCGTCCTTCAACCCGGAGGAGATTCCGTGAGTAGGGCAATCGTCTTGGATGCGGGCCCACTTGGAATGCTGACGCACCCACGCCGGAATGTGGAGATAGCCCAGTGGTTTGAACGATTGGCGATGTCTGGCACTGAGATTATGCTCCCGGAGATCGCTGACTACGAAGTTCGCCGCAATCTGCTGCTGGAGGGACTTCACGAGTCCATTGGAAGACTGAACCAGCTCAAAACGGTGCTGACCTACCTACCTTTGACCACCGAAACAATGTTAAAGGCTGCAGAGCTGTGGGCAGAAGCCCGGAGGCGCGGCAAGCCGACTGCTGATGCCAAAGCGCTAGATGCAGACGCGATCCTGGCAGCGCAGGCTCTCTACGCAAACGCCACCGTGGCGACGGACAATGTCGGCCACCTCTCGCTTTTCGTTGATGCCAAGAACTGGAGGGAGATTCCTCCCACCTTGTAGAACCGGTAGTAGTCCGCCCGCATAGGGCACACACCCAAGTGCGCTCCTACGGCCCTAAAGTCGTCAGCATGCACCCCTCCGCCGCCTTCACCCAATACCTCTTTCCCGGCTCCAACAGCGTCAGGTCGCTGGCCCGGGGGCTCAGAACATCCCCTTCTGGCACGCATTCTGTTCGGAGCATTTCATCGCGATCTCGACGATGCGATTGATCAGGGTCTTGTACCCCATGCCAGCCTGGAGCGCGGCGATTGCGAAGGCGCTCGTGCGTTCCAGATAGGGATTCGCGTTGACCTCCACGACAAAGGGCGTCCCATCAGGCGCAAGCCGCATATCCACCCGCACATAGTCGCGCACTTGCAGCGCAAAGGCCGCCTCAAGCGCCGCAGCCGTGATGCGGGAGCGCACCTCCGGCAGCAGGTCCGTCGCGACAATTGAGTTAACGTGGTCAAACTGCACGCTGGAATGGTCAAACTTGGCTTCCCAGCCGTAGATGCGCGGGTACCCTGGCGGGAGTTTCGAGAAATCCATCTCGATCACCGGCAGCGCTTCGGGCGGGTTGTTGCCCAGGATGCCGACGTAGAACTCCCGCCCCTCGATGTACTCTTCAACCAGCGCGGCGTCGCCCAGTTCCTCGTGGATGGCATTGACGCGCTTGATGAGGCTGGCGTAATCGTGCACCAGGGAACTGTCGTGCACACCGATGGAGGCATCGCCGCGCATCGGTTTGACGAACATCGGAAAGTGCATCCTGCCCGCGAATTCCAGGTTATCCTTGTCGAAGATGGCGAAATTTGGGCAGCGCACATCGTGGAACTTCAGCAGTTTTTTCGTTATGGCCTTGTCTTGCCGCAGGGCCATACCGACCGGGCCTGTCCCCGTGAAGCGCTGGCCCATCAGTGCCAGCACCGCCGTCACGTGCATGTCGTACGAATCCTTGCCCGCAAACGTTTCAAGGAGATTGAACACCAGATCGGGCTGCTGTTCCGCCAGTTTGTCCACCAGCTCCCGCAGACTGTCGTAAACCCCCAGCAGCGAGACCGTGTGGCCGCCTTCGGTCAGCGCCTGCGCGACCTCGTCCACCACCTCGTCGTGGTCAATGCTTCCCTCGCTGCGGTCTTCGTAGAACAGAACGGAGACTTTCAGTTTGTCCATTTGACTCCCCCCTTTCCAGTGGCAAAGGTCAAAGGTTCACATATTGGTCGGTATACAGGTAATTCATCACCAGCGTGGTGATGAAGATGGACAGGCTCGTCAGGCGCTGCGGGGTCCGGTCGGGTTCCACCTTGAGCTCCAGCGTCTCAATCCGCGATGATAAGTCGTCTATCAGGTTCCGCAAGGCGTGCCGCTCCATGCCGGTCCAGTAGTTGACTTCGCGGACCAGATGCGTGCGATGAGCGCGGAGCATATCCGCCGCAGGCAGGCCCCCCGCCGCCGGGAACAGTGTCCGCAAGTCCTCGTTGAGAATGGCGGGGAGTGCAGGCCCTGCGCCGAGGGAATCAGCGGGCTTGCCGTACCACTCGGCCAGCGTCATCTCCATCTGCTCCACGGGGACGTCCAACGTCTCGTCGGTCACGATCGGCGCCTTCTGGCCGTATTGGGCGATCACCTTCTCCACGTACTGCAACTTGACCAGGGCCGACGTGTGCGCATATCGTTCCCGCCAGTTGGAATCGGGCGCAATCAAGACCGCAAAGGTTTCGGCGAAGTCCTCGTCGGGGTGCTTCTGCGCATACCAGCCGGGGATGTGGCGCACAAAGCGGGTGCTGAAGGGTACCGGCTTGTAGGTTTCCGTGTAGGGCCGCGAATAGGGCCCGAACAGCTGGTGCCACTGCGGATCGGTGTGCAGGAGGTACGCATAGTTGAATGCGTGCCCGGCTTCGTGCCGGAGGTACATCATCACCTCGGCGTCGTCTTCCGCCTCAACGCCCGTCAACTCGCATTCCAGACGACACAGTTTTGGGTCGGCCAGGTAGAAGGGGATGCCAATCACCGGCACACCCTGAGGGCAGCCCCACTCGTCGGCCAGATAGCACTTTGGCTTGAAGGTGATGCCCGCAGCGTCCAGTTCTTGATACAATTGGGTGATGGACGTCTCAAGGCGCGTGCCCTGAATCGTCAGGGGAAGTTCGTTGATTTTCCGCGACAACAGGGCGCGACCTTCTGCGTCCAGGGCTTCTCTGCCCGCAGTCTCCCGGAATTCTGCTGTGCTCATAGTTCCCCGCGCTTGCCTCGTGCAGTCTGCTCATCGGCGGTTTGTCGGAGATGTGACAACAACCGCACTCCGGAATTCTAGCACAAGAGTCGCGCTTTCACAACAGAGGCAGCACTGGTGATTACCCACATCTCACCGCAGAGAACGCAGAGACCACAGAGGAATAAAAGAAACCACAAAGGCACGAAGGGCCAAAGGTTCAAGTTTGTGTTTCTTGGTGTTTTTGTGACTTGGTGGTGTCTTTTCCGTTTTTCTCTGCGGTCTCTGTGGGCTCTGTGGTGAGATTGGGGTAATCACCAGGCAATCGTCAGCGTGCACCCTTCCGCCGCCTTCACCCAATACCCCTGCCCCGGCTCCAACTGCGCCAGGTCGCTGGCCCAGAGCGCGCCGGGGTTGTAGCGCTTCCACAACTTCGGCTCGCCCGCATCGTATGCCCACACGATGGTGTACTTCCCTGCGATGCTCGCCAGGGCCTCGGCCACAGGGCGCGCGGCTGAGGCGGGATACGCCACGAGATTCCACCCGACCGCGAGGGTTTGATCGGTGCTTACGGGCGTCGTCCCCTCCACGGTCAGCGTGGCGGCCTCGGTCATCAGAATCCAGAAGGCGGTCTTCTCGTCCAGCGTCAGGAGCGTCTGCCCTTCCGACGGCAGCGCGGGGTTGTACGAGCGCCAATTCTGCGTCGCGGCGTCCCAGGCGTGGACGATGGAGTACTTGCTCGCAATCGACGCGAGAACGTCGGTGATGGCTGTGCTGTCGGGGATGATGGGGATGGACACGAGGTTCCAATCCGCCACGAGCGGCACCGACGCGCTCCCCGCCTGCCGCTCGTAGGGGCCGATGTCGGGCGCGGAGCCAGAGGGACGCGGATTGCCGTCCAGGTCGTCGGCGGGCGCCCATACGGCGGTTCCGGCGTCCACGGCGGGGCTCCCGGCGGTCAAATGAAAATCCTTGCCCGCCGGGTTGACAAACTGCGCGTCGGCGTAGCGGGAGTGCGCCTCCTGTCCAGACGCGGCCGCCCACGTCCCGTCATTGATTTCGGCGGCGCTGTAGCAATTGCTCAGGAACTCAGCGCAGATGACCGCGTCCTCGCGGTAGGGGTTGTAGTACAGATTGTGGTCGCCCTGGAAGGTCAGGTCGGGCGCGAGGTAGACCGACGTCCCGCCCATGACCGGGTTGTCGTTGTAGAAGATTGTGTTGTACAAGCGCGCCGACGCCGGGGAGCCGCCGCCGTACTCGCCGAGCGTCGCCAGATAGCCATAACTCTGGCTGTTGGCGATGAGACAGTTGGTGACGGTATAACTTCCGCCGCCCGCCAGCACCAGACTGGTCAGTCCCGCGTCCACCGACAAGGCATTGCTCAGGGTGGTTCGCTGCCCCCAGAGTTTGATGTTGTTGCGAGTATTCCCGCGCGCGACAACGCGGCGCAGCGTCGTTCCGCTGGACTTGAAGTCAAATCCGTCGCCCGCGTTGCCCGACGACTCGCAGTCCTCCACCAGGATGTCGTCGCCGTTCTCCACCGCAATGCCGTCGGCGGCAGTGTTGTTGCCCGCGCCGTTGTTCAGCGAGCGGACTCCGCGCAGCGTCCAGTGCGCGCACGGCCCGATGCCGCAATCCATCCCAATCAGATCGTTGTCGTGGATGGTCACGTTCTCCACGGTCACGTAGTCGGCGTTCTGGAACAGAGAAAGGGCGCTGTCGCCGCAGTGATGGAGCTCGGCGTCGCGCACCGTCACGTAGTCGCTCCCGTCCCATGAGACGATGCACATGCCGCCGTAGTTGCGCATGTTCAGCCCGGCGATGGTGATATGCGACGCGCCGTCCAGGTCAAAGGCATTGTTGGACTCCACGCCCGCGCCGTCCAGCCAGACAATTTCGCCCGAATAGGCCGCGAAGGTGATGGGCCGGCCCGCCTCGCCCGACCGGGGCAGGACGACGGCCTGATGGTAGACGCCCGCGCGGACGTAGACCGTATCGCCCGCCTGTGCGGTGTCGGCGGCGTGCTGGAGGGTGGCCCAGGGCAGCGCGAGCGTGCCGGGGTTGGCATCGCTGCCCGTCGTGGCGACGTAGTACGCGCCGCCCTGCGCCTGCGCGGGCATCCGCGCGAGAGGCAGAAGGAGGGCGACGATGAGAGCGGCGACGAGGGCGAATCTTCGGATGGGTTGCATGGTTGCGCTCCTTTCGGGGGATGAATATACCAGGCTCCGTAAAGGGGCACTTTTTGTATGTATATGTGTGCTTGTGTCCAACGAAACAAACCAAGGCAGAGATTCCGTTACGTCACTAGAGTGGTCGAACGCGGCATTGAGAGAATCTACCATGCTCCGGCCCTGACAGTCGAAACCCAACCCGCCCTGTAGTGAAGGCGGGCACTACGATAACATTTGACTGCAGGGGACCAACCTGAAGTTCCTTAACACTCTCATCAGAAGATGGGAATCGAAGGAACTTTATAGAGAAAAGTTCGTTGTTGTAATATACCTCCTTGCCATTTACGTAGATGCGAGCCTCCAAGCCCCTGACATCCGTGCGTACCACGATAGGTTGGTTGAGAGATATTGAGAGCGAATGTGGATTCTCAGAAAGCAGAATCCACTTGCCGCCCAAGCGCAAATGGGGCCTGACCATCGTGGGGGTTAGTTGTATCATATAGTAGTTGAAAAGGTCTTGGGCCCTTACTATCCAGCCGATCCGATCATGCACTATAATCGCAGTGAATTCAAAGCGATAGTCTCTCCACAAGTGTCCCACGCTCGTTATTCCACCGATTTCCGATTGAGTTACGCTGAGCTCGCCCCCGTGTACCAACTCCCACTTGCCGTGATACGCCCAGTTCTTTTTCAAGCCTTGTTTGAAGTCATCCTTAAACGACACGCCAACATACTCCTCGAGAAAACGGACCTTTCTCCAAATGACCAGCATAGATACGACAAAGATCACCAGCACCAGCACCGACCAGTAATCTGCGATCAGGCCGAGGGATGAGCGTATGAGTTTCCAAACCCAAGACAGAATACCCCACTTGCCTAGATAATCCACTACACCAAGTAAGACGAGAAGGCCACCTGCGATTAGCCATCTCCAGACTTTTCTAAGCTGATCAAGCATTGAAGCACCTCCCCAAACGACACCTGCCGGTCCTCGGTGTACGATACAACTGGACAGTGAACAAAAACAGATTGATTGTACTATCCTCTGTCTCCCCCGTCAACAACCCAATTGTTCTACCCGCCGCAAGCGTTTGGATCGCGAAATCCGCGAAAGAAACGCGAAAGGCGCGAAACCACTGTCGTTGCCTTTCGTGCCTCTCGCGGCCTTTGCGCGCCAAACTTCCTGTCCCAAACCATCCGCCCCACCTGTCGCGACGCCCGCTCGTCAAGCGATTCTGCAGTATCCGTGCGAAATTCTGAAAAACTATTGACAAGCGCGGGGGGGGTGATATAATGGATGTGACATTCCAAACCGGGTGGACGTCCATTCATCACCAGATCCCATTCACAAACGGGGAGGCGCACAATGAAACTGTGGGAGAAGCCCAAACTGATCGTGCTCGTGAGAGGCAAGCCGGAGGAAGCCATCCTGACGGTCTGCAAAACGGGGGATGGGACAGCCACCAGCGGCCCCCATTGGGAGTTTATGGGGTGCATATACAACTATGACTACGTTGGTGGCGCAGGATGCTTCATAGCCGAGTGCTCCACACCTGGTACCAGTTAGAGTCTGAGCAAGGCTGGCGTCGCCAGCGACACTTCAAGAAAAGCGCAAAACGAACCACAGATTCACTCAGATTCGCACGGATGCGAACATCTGAAATCCGTGTCCATCTGCGTTTATCTGTGGTTCCGTTTTTTCGCGCCTCCCCATCCGCGTCGGGGCACTTGGATCGCGAAATGCACGAAAGAAACGCGAAAGGCGCGAAACGGTGCGGTTGCCTTTCGCGGCGTTTCGCGTCCTTCGCGTTCCAAACGCCCCGTCCCGACCCATCCACGCGCCTGCCAGGGCGAGGCATTCCCAGAATCGCGGCGTCTCATGCGGCGCATCGCGCGATGGGTCGCGGCGTCGGCATGGAACCCGTCCGGGGGAATGCTATCGCCCCTACAACAAGCGTCCCGCGCCTCTCCCTTCCCCCTCGCAGGGGGAAGGGCCGGGGATGGGGGTTTGCCCTACCTCCTCCTCATGACCACCGGCAGGAATTTGTAGAGCAGCGCCTCATCCGCGCCGATGTCCGGGGCGGGGCCGATGGGCCGAAGTTGTCCGTCCATGTCCGTCGTCACGCCTGCGTCCACGCCCGCATCAATCGCCGCCGAGCCGCGCCGCAGATGGTAGGTCGCATCCAGCCGGGCGCTGCCAGTGACCGGGCTGACAGACTGGAAATCGGGTGTGCCCGCCTCGGCTGCGTGGAGCGTCGCTACGTACTGCCGCAGCGTCTTGGTGTGGCGGATCGTCACGTTGCCCTCGCCCGCGTCGCGCTCCGCCCCGACAAAGGCGGTGGTCGCGGAGACAACCAGTGTGTTGGTTAAGGTAGCAGTCACGGGGAAAGCGTAGTACGTTGCCAGGCGGAGCGCCGCGGGAGTCAGATTGTCGGCGAAGGTCGCGTGGGCCAGCCGGATGTCCAGAGCCCCGCCCGATCCGCCACGGGCGTCGACAACGCTGCCGTAGGCTGCCGGAACGATAAGACTGCTGCCCGTGAGCAGGATGTTCGTCATCTCCGCTACGCTGGGATCCCCGCCGCCGTGCCGCACCAAATAAATGGCGGCGCCCGCGCCCCAGGCTTTGTTGCCCTGCATTGTCACCCTGTTCAGGTGCAAGGCCTCGTCGCTCTGTATGAGCGACACCCGAAGCGCTCCGCCCGGCTCACTCTGCGATGTATTGCTGATGAACTCGGTGTCCTCAATGACCGCTTCGCCGGATAGTTGCCAGACGGTCAACCCGCCGCCCCCGTTGTAGGCGGTATTGTCCTCAAAGCGGCATCCGGCGAAGGTGATGCCGCTTCCAGAGTCCACATAGGCGCCGCCTCCTCCACCGTAGGAGGGACGGGTGGTGTTGGCGGAGAATAGCGTGTTCTCCACGCGGCTGCCCGCTTTCAGGCCTATCAGGAAGGCCCCGCCGCCGTCGCTGTAGGTTGGATTGCGGCTGGCCGTGTTCTTGACGATCACACTATCCAGCAGGAACAGTCGGACCCAATAGGCATAGAGACCGCCGCCGCAATCCGCGCCCGTCTTCACGCAGGCCTCATTGCCGACGCCCGGCGGGTTGCCCAGACCGGTGTAGTCGCCACCGTAGATAGTGAAACCGCTTACCGTCACGGTCTGTGTCCCGGTGCCGATGATGGTGACGCCGCGTCCGTGCTGTTCGGCGTCAATGTTCGTAGTGTTGAGCATCAAGTCGGGCGTCGTCCAGTTTGTGTTGGTGTAGCCTCCCGCCAGGGTCAGCGTCTTGTTGATGATAGCCACCACCTGGGTGTAGGTATTGATCCCGACGACAACGGACGCGGAGCCGGTGTAGGTTCCGGCGGCCACGCGGACTTCGTCGCCGTTGACCGCCGCATTCACAGCCGCCTGGAGGGTGGCGTAGCATGGGGCGCTCCCGCCGCAAGCGGGGTCGGTTGCGGAAACGTAGAGGATGGCCGCCGCCGCGCGGGGGGATACCGCGCCGACACTCCACAGGAGCGCCAGGGTGAATGCCAGACTGAGAGCAAGAGCGAGAAGCAAACGGTAGCCTTTCATGGTCATGCCTCCTTACTTCTCAAGCCTCCGACGTTTTTCGCAACCTCGGAGGTCTCTACAGATTGCCAATCCGCCCGGTTCCAAACCATTCTAGCCTGTCTGCGCGCCCACGTCAACAGGCGCAATTGCCGATTCTTCTGGGTTTTTGACGCCCTCAATGCCTTGTGATATACTGCCCCCGTGGGCCGTTAGCTCAGCCAGGAAGAGCACCTGCCTTTTAAGCAGGGTGTCGCGCGTTCGAGTCGCGCACGGCTCACCTTTTTGTTGCCTTCCGCGCGCTCGCTGCGCAAAGGAAATCAAAAGAGGCCTCCTGGTATCAGGAGGCCTCTTCAGTTTTTGATCCAGATTGGATGCGGTATGATTCTACTTTGTGGCAGGCGGTACAGGTATCGTTCGTCCGCCCCTTGTGCGATGCAGGAACGGGCTTGACTGCCGATTCATGGCAGACCAGACACTGCTCGCGCCCCGCTGTGTCGTGCGGGATTTCGGGGATATCGCCATCATCCACGACTGGCCCCTGCTTGTGGCAGAAGGCGCAGGTCTCGTACGTGTGTACCATCAAATGTCAAACAGGCGCGCATTAGTCCGCTTTACACATGCCGCGCCCTTGACACAATCACCTATCAGAAAGTATGATAGGGCATCGCGGCAGCAATCGCTTGCGAGATTCTACACAACATGGGAGGATCCGAATGGACACTCAGTCCTCGTCGCGTTCTGGCCATCACCGACAGGTGTGGTTGCTCGTCCTGTGCCTGCTATTGATCCTCGCCACCATCGGCCTAGCGTGGACGGAAACCCAAGATTTCGTTAAGGCTCTGTCTTCACCGGTCGCGGGCATTGCCGGCACCATCGTTGAGAACAACCCAGACGTCTGGGCCAGGTTCGCAATCCTGTTCGCCTGCGAGATACTGGGTGTGCTGGCGAGTTTCTACGTCGTCAAGACGGCCTTCAAGCCCGACGTCCGCACCATCCTCCTGGCAGTCCTTGTCGCTCTCGTCAACTTTGGCACGCTCTACTCCCAGCACGCCGAGGTGGAGCAACTGGCCCCGGTGCACTTCCTTGCCTTCTTCAAAGATGGCTTCTTCTGGTTCACCGCTCTCCCCGCCCTGGCGCGAGTTCTGGGCATCAATGCATTACCCGAAAAACAATAGGAGTCCCCACATGACCTTTCCCCATCGCCAACTGCTCGCCATTGACGTCGGTGCGGGCACCCAGGACATCTTGCTCTACGACGCAGACAAGCCGCTTGAGAATTGCTATCAACTGGTGCTCCCCTCCCAGACCACCGTCCTCGCCATTCGGATTCGCAAGGCCACCGTAGCCCGGCAGGACATCTTCCTCCACGGGCGGTTGATGGGCGGAGGCCCCTGCGTTTCGGCGATGAAGAAGCATGTTCGGGCCGGGTTCAAGGTCTTCGCCACGCCGGAGGCAGCCAGGACCGTCCGCGACAATCCCGACGAGGTGCGGGCGCTTGGGATACAAATCGTGGACTCGCAGCCCTCGAACACGCTCTCCATCCAGACCGGCGACCTGGATATGGAAGCGCTCCGTCAGGCGCTCGCTCTGTTTGAACTGGAACTGCCTCCATTGCTGGCGGTGGCCGTGCAGGATCACGGCGAGACATTCACGGAGAGCCAGCGGCGGTTTCGTTTCCGGCACTGGGAGGAGTTCACAGATCAGGGTGGATTGCTGATGAGCCTGGCGTATCAGGAAATTCCCGCTTACCTGACCCGTATGAGGGCGATCCAGGCGCAGGCTCCGGGGGCACTCCTCATGGACACCGGCCCTGCGGCCATCCTGGGCGCGCTACAGGATCCCTTTGCAATGCAGCACCAGTCGGAAGGGTTGGTAGTAGTGAACGTTGGGAACCAGCACACCATTGCTTTTCTGGTGCGCGGGGAAATGGTCTACGGCGTGTTTGAGCACCATACGGCGATTCTGAACCCGCAGAAACTGGCGGAATTCATTCACCGCTTCCGCAGAGCCGCCCTACCCAACGAGGAAGTCCTGAACGACAACGGTCATGGGTGCTACGTGCGCGCGGACTACCCCAGCGACGCGCCCTTTGAACCTATCGTTGTGACGGGGCCGAACAGGGGGATGGCTTCGGAGTTGAATCGCCACACGGCGGCCCCTCACGGGGATATGATGATGACGGGGCCATTCGGGCTGGTCGCTGCCGCGCGGAAACTGGGCCTCGTGGAATAGGGTCTCACCCTGAGACCTCCGAGGTCTTCCAACGTCGCGCCATCTGGGATAACCCTGTTTTGCAGGTGCATTTCCCTGTGAGAACGACTCGTGGAGACCTCGGAGGTCTGGAGCATCTTTGCATCTTTTCGTTTGCCTTTTTCTCCCCGGCGGTGATATACTGGGCCTGCACGTCCTCAGCGCAACCAACTTTCGGAGAAAGTGTTTTCATGACTGACAGGAGGCCACAAGCCGAACGGGCCGACTCGCCGGAACCTCTGAGCGACGCCGTCCTGGTGGAGGGGGCACGGGAGGATCCTAAAGCCTTCGGTGTTTTGTACGAACGCTATGTAGGGAAGATCTATTCCTACATCTATTACCGCATGGGGAATCACGCCGATGCGGAGGATTTGACGGCGAAGACGTTTCACCGCGCGATGCAGCGCATCCGATTTTACGAGGAACGGGGCTTGCCGTTTTCGGCATGGCTCTATCGCATCGCGCACAATCTGGTGGCAAACTGGCACCGCGACCGCAGCCGGCGGCAGATGGTGTCTCTGGATGAACTGCACTCGCTCACAGTGGGCGAAGGTCCGGAGCACAGCGCCGAAAAGCACGAGCGAGCGCGGATTCTCCTGGAAGTGATCCGGAGGCTGCCACCCGAGCGCCAGGAACTGTTGATTCTCAAGTTCGCCGAGCGGCTATCCAATGCCGAAGTCGGCGCGATCATGGGCCGCAGCGAAGGGGCGATCAAGTCGTTGTATCACCGTACGCTCCTTTCTCTGCGCGAACACTACCAGCAGATGGAAAGCGGAGGGGTCTCACCGGATGAGCGAACAAAGCGTACGCATCGTGACGGATAGCGCTTCTACTATCCCCCCTGAACTTGCGAAGGAACTGAATATCGGCATCGTGCCCATCGGTCTGACGGTGGGCGCTGAGACGATGGATGATGGGGCTCTCCCTGCCGAGGAGTTGTACCGCCGGCTGGAGGACGGGATCATGGCACGGACTTCCCAGCCAGCACCGGGACGGTTCGCCGAAATGTACGGACGCCTGCGCGGGCTGGCCTCGTCCGTTATCTCTATTCACATCACCAGCCAGCACAGCGGGACGTGCCAATCGGCCATGCTGGGCGCGTCCATGCTGCCGGATCTGGATATTGCAGTGGTGGATTCCCGCGGTGTGTCTATGGGGACCGGCTATCTGGTGCTCCGCGCCGCGCGCATGGCGGCTGAGGGCAAGGGCAAGGCGGAAATCCTTGCAACCCTTGAAGAGATGAAGAAGCACATCTACACCTTTGCTACTGTGTCCACCGTCCGGTATCTCCAGCGCAGCGGCCGGCTGGGTTGGGTGACATCTGCTCTGGCGACGGCGCTGGACATCAAACCCATCATGGCTGTATGCGATGGCACGCTGGGGTTGATCGGCAAGGTGCGCACCCGCGCCCGCTCGCTGGAGTCGCTGATTCAGAACACGCTGCAATCCCTTG